>Ga0080006_1224352_pt1 | contig 14533 bp, 12 predicted proteins | sample RS3BMetagenome_FD_69209 | JGI IMG/M metagenome (GOLD analysis project Ga0080006, IMG submission 69209) | Ferric oxide microbial mat and aquatic microbial communities from Rainbow Spring, Yellowstone National Park, USA - RS3B (SPADES... ...
CAATGCACCAAAGAATTCAAACGCGACATGAAAATCCGCTTCGATTCGTTCCTGCCCCAGTGGAACTACCGGGCCGCCCCTGTCATCACTTAAATAGGGAAGTTATTTCGCGCCCATTCCTAACCATTCCTCGTTCCCACTTAGCCATTAGTGCCACGAAAGTTACAATGAGAGATGTAATGAATCCATACATAGTAAGTTTTCCAAAATTATAAATAAATGTAATTATTGGAGAATTAACTGCGGCGGATGCAACGTTAACAACGTGAGCATTATGCGCAATATGTGAATATTTATAATGAACGTACATGCAAAATATTATAGAATATTTCACAATAAGATCGACAACAATAAGGGAAAACATTCCAAAAATCAAATCTGGAATATCCCAGAATATAAATATAACACCAAATATTGCTAATAAAATAAGAAAAACATCGTTTATATTATTCCAGACGCTTCCATTTATCTTATACATAATATATGATGGAACTATTATTGCTGTAAAAAATAAAGAAATAAATGCAAGATAACAAGATATTTTAAATAATTCTTCGTCCTGCTGCGCACTCGCCCATGCAGAAAACAAAACAAGGAATTCGGATACTACACCAGCTAAAACCATTGTCCAAAAAAACATGTTCTTCCCTTTCAAAAAAAGCGACCCATGTGCTACAACTCCGTAACACACAGTAAAGCTTTTCGAAAATAACGTTTCTAGATTCTGATGGTAATTTATATTTGCGATTATTAGTGGCGTTTTTAACACGCTGGAAGGCACACGTACCCGCCCGGAAGTTTTCCTGAAAATAGATCATCACGAGGTGGAGTGATACTGGTTCAGGGGCATTTGTCACGGATCAATATGGCAACGAACAACGAGCAACGATCAACGAACAACGAGCGACGGGGAATTCAGTAGATTCAGTATTGATCAGTAATTTCAGTATTGGTCAGTAGATTCAATAGGGGGATGGGGCCGTCCCGGCGCGAGCGGGATAAACTTCTTTCGTGGATTGTGTGACTGCTGTGAAAAGTGGGGAAATTACAGTGCTGGCCAAAGCCCTTCATGGCGCACGGTCCACTGGCCATTATCAGGAAAGCCGGGGGCGCTGCGCGTTGGGGCACCGGGCCAGCCTGCGGCCATCAGAGCGGTGGCGTAAAGAAGGCCGCCATTTTCCGGCAGGTAGCAAGGCAATCTGCTTTGTTGGAAGTTGTGGCCATTGGGAAGAAATGTATTTTTTTCTTCGTTCATTAGAAGAATATCCACGGCCTGCTCACACAGGCCGAGGCGTGCTGCGGTCATTGCCAACCCTAATTTGCAGGCCTGACAGAGCACTCGCCCGGTTGTTATTCTTGCGGTATGCTTTTGGCAGTCGGGGAGATGAAAGCTCCTATGTCTTGCTGGAAGCGGAGAACTTGTGTGGATTTCATGGAGTTTACAGATGTGCTTGGGAGGCAACGCCTTGAATATCCGAGTTATCTAGGTAAATGCGGTTTTGCTGATGGGATTTGAAGAAGGATGTAAGCTATGGCTAAAAACAAAACGCAAAACTCGTCCCATGATCAAACACCAGCCGAGCCAATGGCAAGTTCCGCTTCGGTGCCGTCCTCATGGCGGAAATGGGTGATCACGGGCGGGGGGTTGGGATTACTTAAGCCGGCGCCGGGCAGTTGGGGAACGCTGGGGCCGGCAATTGTATTTTGGATTCTGTTATGGGCGAAAGTGGCTGATCCATGGCGTTCGGTGGTGTGCCTGATCGGAGCGATTATTGCCGGCATTTTAACGGTGCAATTATCTCCGTGGGCAATTAATTATTTCGGCCGTGAAGACCCCGGTTCGGTGGTGCTTGATGAGTATGCCGGCTATTGGGTTGCGTGTCTTTTTTTGCCGTTGCCCGTCAATGCGACAAGCAGTCTCTGGCACGCCTGGTTGGCCACGGCTGCTGTTTACATTCTCTTTCGCTTATTTGACACACTGAAACTTCCGCCGTGCCGGCAACTTGAACATCTCCCCGCCGGCTGGGGCATTCTGCTGGATGACATTGCGGCCGGTGTTCAGGTCAATGTGATTTTGCAAATCGCGTTACGCCTGTGGCGGATGTGAGTTTAGATTCGTTATTCACAGCAGTTGGAGCTGGCGTGGCTCAATTATTGGTGATGCACTGGCGTCAATGCCGCCGAGTATCGCCTTGACTTCACTTTCAGAACGATCATCCAAAAAGCGGAACACAGACGATTTGACGTAATTTGGCTCCAAGTCGATAGTTTTCCAACGGCGCGCAAGCAATTCGGCGGCTTCCGCAGTGGTGCCGCTTCCGCCGAAAATGTCCACTACCATGTCACCGGGATCAGTAAGGAATTTTATAAAGAATTCGGGGAGCAATCGCGGGAAGCGGGCGGGGTGGGGCTTAATTCCGAAGGTCTCGCATAGGCGGAGGTAGGTGCTGTTGCTTTCTGTATTTGGAAATTGCAGCAGATTAGAAGGAATAGCGCCGCCGTTATCCTTACTAAACGCCTCGCTGATATCATGCCCCGATGGGCGCTGCTTGGGGGTATAGAATTTTTTTGCATCCTTCAGCAGCGTTTTCATGCGTTCCGAATAAGGCGTCAGTACGTTAGAAACATTAGCCTTGGGCCACGGCGTCTTGCTCAGCCACCAGACGGTATTAACAGAATCCTTGGCGCGCAGCTTTCGTTTATTGACCCATTCAATGGGCGATGGCAGCTTGCTGGGATTATGCCAAAAGAATTCCTCCGCTAAGTGAAATTCATGTTGGTCAACATGCCGCAACAGTACGCGATAGTTATAAAGTGAGCGAACGGGCACACCGCGCTGGTAAGCACCGCCCATATCAATAACGTAGCTGCCAGTGGGTTTTAAAACCCGATGCACCAGTGGTGCAAAGTTGCAGAGCCAGTCGATATATTCGTCCTGATTCCGGTTGCCATAGTCCTTTTCCCGCAACAGGGCGAAGGGCGGGCTGGTAATTACGAGGTCAACGGAGTCCGGTTCGAGGGTGGATAGCACCTTCATGGAATCTCCGGCGATGGCTTGCCCCAGCGGCGTCGCAAACGTCGGATGATCTAACGAGTTTTGACGAAGGTTATTAAGTATCATTTTCCCAAAGCCCTGCCTGGTACAATGTTGCGCTTTGTCTGTAGAGAAATTCTACCGCTTCCTTATCCTTGATGCAACGATATGGGACATTAATATTGAGAAAGCGGATGCGAGAAACGGATTTTACCCGGCAGTTTTCCAAATTACTGCGTGAGGCTCGCATCGCCAGCGGGATGTCGCAGGAACAACTGGCGAATCAAGCCGGGGTTCACCGCACTCACATCAGTTTGATTGAGCGGTCTCGGCGTTCTGTGCGTCTGGAGACGCTTGAACGCCTTGCGCGAGCTTTGGATATTGAGCCGGCTAAACTCATCCCACCTGCCTCCAAGCGGAAGGGAGGACGTCCCGATGCAGCATCATCCTGATTTTGAAAAACTAAAAGAATTATTTCCCTATATTCGGCAATATCAGGATTTGGCCAGCAAGCATGGAATTCATGATATTTTTCAGGACAATGGCGGTAAACTTCTTCAAGCACTGCTCATTCTTGACATGCAAGGCCTTGGTTGCCGCGAAGGAAATGACTGTCGTGATGCTGACGGTAACGAATATGAACTTAAATCCGTCAATATTTTGCTGACCACCAGTATTTCAACGCATCATCACCTCAATCCAAAGATTATCAAAAAATATCGTAAGGTAAAGGCTTGGTATTTCTCCGTTTACCGTGGCATTGAATTGGTTGAGGTGTGGCGGGTCGAGACGCGGGCTTTGGAAAAATGGTTTAAGGCCCAAGAAAATAAATGGCATGAATCGGGTGGGAAAGACATCAATAACCCCAAGATTCCGTTGACTTTGGTTCGACGAGTTGGAACTCTGATTTTTGAGAATATGGATGGCAAAAGCGGTAGCGGTCCCGAATGACTCTCGGCATCATGGCCGCCTGGTGCTGTGTTAGTGCCATTTGTGTAGAAAAACATCTTTAATGCCATTTGTTTTGCATTTTTGGTCAATGAAAATCGCGGGAGATGCTTTGCAGTTGACTGGTGGATTTGGTGATGTTCTGCAGATTCACTGCCCGGTGGACGATGATGTGGGTGACGCCTTCCTGGCGTTGTAATTGGCCCCAGACTACCAATGCGGTGCTGTGGCGCAGGTCCATGCGATAACGCTCGTAGATGCGCGGTTTGACAATCAGATTCACGGTGCCGGTTTCATCTTCCATGGTGATAAATAAAATGCCTGATGCCGTGCCGGGACGCTGCCGTACCAGCACCAGTCCCGCCACCGCCAAAGATGCCGCATCCGGATGGCGTGTTGCATCGGCCAATTCACGGGCGGCCACAATGCCGCGCTGATCCAGAATGGACCGGACAAATGACATCGGATGGGCTTTGAGTGACAACCCCACGCTCTGATAATCGCTTATTACTTTTTGCGATTCGGCAATGATCGGCAGAAGGGCCTGCGGTTCGATCGGGTTTAATTCATCGAGCAGGGGTAACGCTTCAGATTTTAATCGCCGAATGTGCCACAATGCTTCCTGCCGATCCAACCCCATGGAACCGAATGCATCCGCCCGGGCCAGTGATTTTAAATCTGATATGGAACAGCGACTTGTGCGCCGCAGTTCGGAAATGGATTCCATCGGACCGTGGCGTGCCATGGCATCAGTTATTAAATCCGCACCGCTTTGATGCAGGCCCTGCACCATACGCAATCCCAGTCGCAGTGTCGGCCCACCGACATAAAGTCGGTGGCTTGCTGGGGACATATCGCCCGCTGCCGGTTCCAGTGTGCAATCCCATTGTGAGCGGTTCACATCCACCGGCAGTACGCTTACGCCGTGATTCTGTGAATCGCGGATAATTTGTGCCGGCTGATAAAATCCCATGGGCTGACTGTTTAACAGAGCGGCCGCGAAAGCCGCCGGATAAAAGCATTTCAACCATGCTGATATGTACACCAATAACGCAAATGAGGCTGCGTGCGATTCCGGAAAGCCGTATTCTCCAAAACCTCTGATCTGCTCAAAACAGCGATGGGCAAATTCCTGTGTATACCCGTTGGCCAACATGCCAGAGATAATTTTCTCGCCAAACGCGGCCAGTTGATTGCCTTTTCGTTTCCACGCCGCCATGCTGCGCCGCAACGCATCAGCCTGTCCCGGCGAAAAGCCTGCCGCCACCATTGCCAGCCGCATCACCTGCTCCTGAAACAGCGGCACGCCCAGCGTGCGTTCCAGCACACCCCGCACCGCCGCGGATGGAAAGTCCACCGGTTCCTGCCCGCTGCGCCGGCGCAAATATGGATGCACCATGCCGCCTTGAATTGGCCCGGGCCGCACCAGCGCCACTTCAATGACCAGATCGTAATAACATCTTGGCTTAAGCCGCGGCAGCATGGCCATCTGGGCGCGTGATTCCACCTGAAATACGCCGATGGAATCCGCCCGACACAGCATGTCATAAACCTCGGTTGCCTCCGGTGGGACTGTGGCAAAGGTGATGGTTGCTGTGGCTGGATTTATCCGCTGGTTCCAGCTATTGACCAGATCAATAGCCTTGCGGATGCAGGTCAGCATTCCCAGCGCCAGAATATCAATTTTTAATATGCCCATGGCATCGAGATCATCTTTATCCCATTGAATCACCGATCGGCCCGGCATGGAGGCGTTTTCAATGGGAACCAGTTCGCACAGCGGCTGTTCGGTAATGACAAAACCTCCTACATGCTGTGACAGATGCCGGGGGAAGCCGATTAATTCTCCGGCCAGTTCCAGCACCTGCGCAATAATCGGATCCGATGGATTGAGGCCCAATTCCCGCAGTTGCTTTTCCCGGATCATGCCTTTTTCCCACCAGTCGCCGCTTTTGGCCAGCTTATCAGCGCAATCCATGGACAATCCCATGGCCTTGCCGACATCCCTTAGCGCACTTTTGCGGCGATAGGAAATAATCTCCGCGGTAATCGCCGCGCGATCACGGCCAAAACGTTGGTAGATATATTGAATGACTTCCTCCCGGCGTTCATGTTCAAAATCAATATCAATATCCGGTGGCTCGTTGCGTTCTTTGCTGATGAAACGCTCCATGAGCAGATCAATGCGTTGCGGGTCTACAGCGGTGATGCCCAGACAAAAACAGACCGCCGAGTTGGCGGCCGCTCCGCGCCCCTGGCATAAAATATTCTGTGATACCGCGAAGCGCACAATGTCATAGACGGTGAGGAAATAGGCGGGATAATCTAATTCCTGAATCAAGGCAAATTCATGTTCCAGCCGGTGTTGCAGAAATTCCGGAACCCCATCGGGATAGCGCTGAGCGGCCCCTTGCCGGGTCAGATGAATCAGATATTGCATCGGGGTTTGGCCAGACGGGCATATTTCATGTGGATAGTGATAGGCCAGTTGATCCATGGAAAAACTTTTCGCCCGGGCCGCAATCTGAAGCGACCGTTCAAGGGCCTGTGGATAATCCCGAAATAATCGGCGCATCTCCGTTGGAGATTTCAAATGCCGCTCGGCATGGGCGATGCGATGAAGGCCCAGTTCATGAATCGTGCAGCCCAGACGAATGCACGCCAGCACATCCTGCAGTCGCTGGCGCTGTGGCGTGTGATACAGCACGTCATTTACCGCCGTCAGAGGAATATTGGTACGGTTGGACAGCTTGGCGAGTTGCATAAGTCTATGGGTATCATCGCGGCCATAACGCCGACTGGCCGCCAATGAGAGTCGATCCTTATTAAAGACCGATTGTAATTGGATAAGAGTGTCGGCACATGCCGCATCAGGCCGGGAGGGCGGTATCACCACCGCCAGCAGTCCGGCCTGATGGGCAAATATATTCTCCAGTGTGATGCGATACAAACCCTTGGCGGCTTGCCTGCGCCCCAGCGTAATGAGCTGGCACAGTCGGCCATAGGAGGCAACATCCGTTGGATATAACAGCACGCCGCAGGGTTCCACGGTTTGAGATATGGGCGTTTCGGTATCAATATGTATATATGTTCCCACAATCAGGTGTATGCCGGCCTGCTTGGCCGCGGTATGTGCCCGTACCATGCCCGCCATCGTGGCATGATCCGTTATTGCAATGGCATCATATTCCAGCTCGGCGGCCCGCTGGATAAGTTCCTCCGGATGGCTGGCACCATGGAGAAACGTGAAGTTGCTGGTGGTTTGCAGTTCCACATATCCTGTCGCCATATCGGAGTTTCGCCGATGTGTCACCATCGGTTTGTAACGCTTTTCAGGCTGTTCCGGCATAACAATTCACAATTTTCATATCTGAAATTTCAGATCCGCGGTGTTTCTACACCCATAATCCATGGAGCAACCATTGCCCGGTTTCCACCTCATGAAATAACCACAGCCATTGGCCCTGCTGATCCAGCACGGCAAAGTAATCCCGTGTGACCGCTGTGGCACCGGTCCACCAGGCCGTGGTTAAGCGTTCAGGCCCGATGACCTGCCGGCAGGTATAAATGTGTCCCCGCCATTGAATATGCCCCGGCGCGTTTTCCGCACCGTCTGTGATTACCTGCACGGGTTCAGGCGGGTCTAACAGCAGTGAGGGGCGTTGGGTGGTGATAAAATCATCTGGCCGTATCATCCTGCCGCCAACTGTTTCCAGCATAGTCAGGCGCATGGCCTGTTCGGGAATATGCGAACGTCCTGCCGCAACTGTGCCAATGCTCGTGGGGGGTAGTCGTGTTCGCAAAATATCCAACACCGGTGCCAAAGGCGTCATCGCATCATGGCACTGCCATGTGGCGCAGGTATTGGCGTGTAATTGTTCCGGTGGAAGAAGATGTGTTTCTATTGCACGGAAAGTCAGAACTTCAATGCCGCCGGAAAGCCGCAGTTGCTCCATTCGCGGTCGGATGGCCGCCCATAGCCGGTCTGCGCGCCGCACCGCCTGTGCCAGAGCAATGGTTAGTGTGGATGTCCCAATATCCGCACCAGCCACATTCACAGTCAGTAACGTCGTCCCCAGATTCCGTTGCGTTAATTCGTGTGCCAACTGTTCGGTTAAAGCGTGGGCCGCCAGCAGAATGCCTTCCAGATTTTCCACCGGTCCATCCGCCCGCCATTGTGCCTCTGGGACGGTGGATAAGGTCATCACCACAGGCAGTTCCATTTGCCGGCCCAGCAGTTGGTCCAGCCGCAGCAGCAATTCCGGCGGAAACCGCACCGCCAGTTGATCCCGGGCAATGCTCATTACCTGCCCTACGCGTGTAATGCCCACTTCCCGCAATGCCGCCTGAGTGTCTACGCTGATGCGCAATGCCGCTGCCGGAAATTCTCCCATGGCCGCTGGAATATCCGCAGGATTATCGATCCGCGCGGGAGTTGCCGCATAACGGGCCAGAGCGATGGCACTGCCGATGGTCGGGGCAATGGCGGTGCGGCATGGCAACCCATTGCGCCGCAAGATTCCCGTGATGCGCCGGGCCAATGCCATCGGGCCGCCATTAAGATGTTCCATGCCGCCGATATTTAACAACAGACAATCCGCACCAGGCTCTGGTTGATTGCTTGGAAATGGTTCGACAATACTTACCACGGGAGAAAAACGCAACGCCCATCGCGCCAGTTTTTCCAGCAGCCGCCGACTTGCCATACCATCCAGTGGCATCATCATGACCTGCGGCACCAATGCCCGCGCTTCCGCCACCGCCATGCCCGGGAAAATGCCACGTCGTCGGCATGTATCGCAACATCGTCCCACTATTTCCTGTCGCCTCTGGGACAGGAATAGCAACAATGGGCCATGTGTCATGCCGGATATGAGCGTATTGGCCCGCCGTTGTTTCAACCGCATCGCGTGAATATCCCAGTCCGGCAGATACATACATAAAAACAGACTCATATAGCATTCCAAAAGTTAGGTATATGTTAGGTATAACATAGCGGTGTATGCGGTGTCAAATCAAACCGTTGAAATCGCCGCGACTTGGCGATTACTTGAGCCGGGTTTCAGGATGCGCGGCGGGGATTGGTATTTGCCATTGCAATTTGTCATTGCAGGTGTGTCAAGAAATATCAACTATGTTAAAATAGGCTCATTGCCCGCTCGGGTGGCGGAATTGGCAGACGCGCCGGATTTAGGTTCCGGTTCCGAAAGGAGTGCAGGTTCGATTCCTGTCCCGAGCATTTCCCTTATTTTGCGGGTCCCTGTTACTTAGCGCACCAGCGTGCGAAAAGCTCATATTTTCAAGGGTTTGCTGATCCGATTGCGCATCACTGCATGCTGACGCCGGAGCTTGCTGCTGCGGATTTTGCTGCTCAAATGCTGCGGGTTTTGCTGCGCCTTGTTTACCCACGCCAGCGGCCCGTTCAAACTCGGCATCGGTAACCTGCAGATAGTGCCGCATGGCCACCTTGGGTGAGTTGCCCATCTGTGCAGCGGTTGCTGGAACGGGCGGAAGTGATCCTGCCCCGAGCACTCCCGCACCGTGGCGTCCATGTAGCCACCAGAAAGAAGCTGCCGACAAAACGCAAAGAGCGTTGATTTTACAGCCTGATATCGCTGTGCGAAGCACCGGATTATGCTGGAACATCTGATATGTGATTTCGCTCCGCCGACTGCTTAACATCATGGCGGGAGACGGCTTGATGAAGAGAATGTCATCACACCGCGCAGCGGCAGATCACTCGACGAATCACCAACATCAACACGATAGGTTCCGGGCAACAATTGCCAAGAATTCCGCCTATGGCTCCAATAGCGAAATTCCTTGATCGGAACGGTCAAGTCAACTCTGCGGGTCTGACCGGGGCGTAAGTCAATCCGGACAAAACCGCGCAGTTGCTCCGGTGGCTCTGGAACGGTTTTGGAAGAAGGATAACCCAGGTAAAGCTGCGCAATTTCCGCCCCGGCCCGATGTCCCGTATTGGTCACATTGAACGCGACCTTCAGCATTCTTTCCCCTTTTACCCCAAGGATTGGCGGTCTGATGTGGAGACCATGAAAGCGGAATGTGGTATACGACAATCCGAAGCCGAAAGGAAATAAGGGACTGAAATGATGTTCTTCGTAATACCGGTATCCGACAAATATGCCTTCATTGTAGTGCACCACCAGCGACCCATGAGGTTTGATAGGCAGACCGGGAAACTCCGCTGCGGTATGGGCCGGCAGTTGCCCGGCATTCCGAGGAAAGGTAATCGGGAGTTTGCCCGAAGGATTGACATGACCAAAGAGAATGGCCGCGACCGCATTACCATCCTCTTCGCCGGGATACCAGGCTTCCAGAATTGCCGGAACGTTTCCAGCCCAAGGCAGCAGTCTGGCCGAGCCGGTTTTTAGCACGACTATGGTATGGGGGTTGGCGGCGGTAACCGCTGCCACGAGTTGGTTCTGATTTCCTTCCAGTGACAGCGGAAAATCGCGACCTTCCGTCTCGTAATCGCCAACCATAACGACCACTACCTGACAGGTTCGAGCTACGCTGACAGCCTGTGCAATATTGCGACCGTTATTGAACCGTATGCGCACGTCGGCACCGGCCAGTCTGCGGATACCTTTGAGTGGAGATACCGTATACAGTGGAACAACCTGCGAACTTCCTCCACCTCCCGTTGAGGCACGTACCGCATAGGGACCAATTACCGCCAGCGATTTCAGGTCGGCGGCGTTCAGCGGCAAAATGCCGCCCTGATTTTTCAAAAGCACTATTCCTCTCTCGGCGATCCGGCGGGCGATCCGGCCATCGTGGCGCACAGGGATGGGGTGCCGCCGAGGCGGATGACTGAAAAGATGAAAGCGCATCATTGTGGCAAAGCGTCGAACCAATTTGCGGTTGATAACCCGTATTGGAATTTGGCCGGAACGTATCGCCGCCGCAAGCCTGCTGCCAAAATAATGTCCTTGGGGCATCTCCACATCCAAGCCGTTGAGAGCGGATGCGACCGTGCTATGTGTGGCACCGAAGTCCGAGGTTACAAACCCTTGGAAATGCCAGCGGTCACGAAGGGTGTCGTGTAACAGGTAGCGGTTCTGACAACAGAACACCCCATTGATTTTTGGGTACGCGCCCATAACCGCGCCTACGTGAGCCTGTTGTACCGCAGCCTTGAATGCGGGGAAATAAATCTCATGCAAAGCGCGCAGCGGAATAATTTCATCAAGTTGTCCACGATCCGTTTCCTGATTATTGGCATCAAAATGTTTAACTTCTGCGATTACATCCTGACTCTGGATGCCGCATACATCAGCAACAGCCATGCACGCCGTCAGAAAGGGATCTTCTCCAAATGCTTCAAAGGTTCGCCCGCACTGGGGAACCCGGGCGATATTGATATCAGGCCCCTCCACCATGCCGTAATTGAGATCGCGAGCTTCCCGGCCAATCAATTTTCCGTAGCGCTGGGCTAATTTCGTGTCCCATGTGGCGGCCAGAGCAATTTCGCAAGGCAGAGCGGTAGCTGGCTTTTGTGGATTGTCATCCGCCGGGCCGACCCCGACACAACCATTCGCCAGTCGAAGCTCTGGAATGCCTAAACGAGGAATGCCCACAATATGCCGAAAATGGCGGTGTGTGCCTTCGCCATGGAGTTCCTCAAGCTTTTCCGACAAGGTCATTTTTTCAACCAACATACGTGCTCGGCGCAAATCGTTTGCCCATTGCGCACTTACTTTAGAGACGTCCATCTTTTTTTTGACAATAGTCGCGGCGGCGCGCGCATGCGTGGAGGCAACGGGGGAATGAATTTGGTCGGGCCGACAGACTGCTATACCAACACATAGGGTAAATGCCACTGCGCCCCACAGCCGCATTCTGAAAATGTAACGTGAATCTGGGATGTTATCGTACGTCAATTGATATCTCCTTTAAGACGAAATCTAATCATATAAAACAATTCAACTCAGCCCAATCCGCGTGGGAAGCGATTGATGCCGCAATTTACGTTTTGGGCTTTGGCAACCGGATGCAAGGAGTCGGCGGCGAGAATCGGATTCGTAAAAAACCCCTTGAGCCGACGCCACGCCGCATCTGGCCGGTTTAAGGCCAATCAACCCGTCATGATGGCTGGAACAGGGCACTAGAGTATAACACAGCATATTTTTCCTAACACGCACCGTCGCTCGCATATTGGCAACCTTGCCCTTAGTCCACGTCTGATCACCCAGCACGCATGAACTTGAATAGCCCCTGGTGCTATTTTGACGCGATATTAATGGCAATCCGATGCCGCCCGGCAGAGACACCATAAATAAAGATGGCGTTTCCTTCCCGCTTCGGTTTAATGGGCTTGCCGTTGAACGTAAGCTTTTTTCCGTGTACCAGAGACGCGGGCAGTTTAATCGTGGCCGTAATGCCCGGTGGCACGGTCACGACCATACGGATGTTTCCAGCCTTTCGATACCAGGATTCAGCAATTATTCCGTGCACCGTTGGAACGGTAATCGTCGCTGCCGTCAGATCACCCGGTTGCGGAGCAATCAGGGCTTTGGTAAATCCGGGTGCCAGAGGTCGAATACCCATGAGATATCGTGGAATGATATTCGCCGGCGCTGATCCCCACACATGGTTCCAGTCTTCATTGGGTTTGGAATGGAATGTCCAGGCTTCCGTGGTGATCGTGGATCCCTCCTCTATCATGTGGATCCAACTGTGCCGACTGTGGGAACTCATCAGTTTGAGCGCTGCCTCACCATGACCTATACGGTACAGCGCCTGCAAGAGATATTGTGCCCCATAAACACTGCACCGCATTCCCTGATGTATTAGAAAGTGCGCGACGCGATCCTGGTCCGCTTTGGGAACCAGCCCAAACGCGAGAGGGAACAAATTGGCTTGCAGCGAACTGTGTGTGGTGCCGATGCCGTCCACATATAGACCCGTTTGTCTTCTGATCATTAGCCGATTCATGGTTTTTCGTAACAATCGGGCGTGCGATGCAAAAAAATTCTGATCCCGTGCATGCCCAAGAGCCTCGGCAATGCGGCTCATTAAAACCAAGCTGCGATAATGGAACGCGTTGACAACGGTGTTAATTGGCCGCATGACAAATCCATCGCGTTGATCCGGCGGCCAATCAACGACATCCCGTATAGGCCTGTGGCGATAAATGGATTGCAGCACGCTTGCAGGTACCCGCGGTGATACTGTGCTGATCAACCCATCGGGCCTCTCCAATGCCACGAGTGTCTTTGCCTTTAATTGTTTATAATTGTCCCGGATCAGGGTTTTATCGCCTGTGTAGAGATAATCATACCAGGCCATCAGTACGCTCTGCATGATCCATTCTGTCGGCCAGGTGGGATGATAAATCAAATATTGATCGGATATTTCCGGTAACGTTGTATCGGTCGTGTTGTTAAACCAGTCCAGTTCAGCGATGAGGTCATCGGCTTCATAAGGCCGCCGCTCACGATTGCCGTCTACAAATATCCCGCAAAAGCTTGTGGCTTCAATGGTGTGGTGGCACAAATTCCAAACGGCATTGAGACTGCGGCTGGAAGATTTAAACCGGGCAATCTTTCGATCAAATGGATAGTGAACGCGTATTTGTACCATGTCTCGCCGGGTCAGGATCGAAGGGGACCCTATAACTTGAGCATACCGGAACGGCATAACCGCACCAATGTAGGCCGGCATTCTTCGAGCATCGCGTTTGGTCAACGGTACGTTATAAATATGCGTTCCCCGGTGCAGCGTGATGTGCGATTTATGAAATGCAATGTAGCCGCCCGGGTGGGAATCAATATGCTCTGGCCCTGAAAGTTTTTCGCCCATCAAAACGGTCACAGTTGTTCCCGTCTCCGGACTGGTCAGCCGCAAATGCAATTGTCCGAACCAGTCCATGCCAAAATCAGCGAAATAATCGCCAGGTCCGGTACGTACAAAGTGCACTGGGGTGCCAGAGCGACGGACCAGCCTTTGGGCACTTTGCGCCTGTCCCCTATGTGCAGAGAGTATCAATAGAGCACCTGCGGCCATCAGGGCCAGCCATGAATTTAACCGTAACATCGTTCTATTCCTTATGATTCACACGTTTATTATCTTTTTGCGAGGCAGAGAAGCCGAGGCGGCCAAGGTTTAACAGCAAATATTCCCTGACGATTCACTTCCGCGTAAGCGGCACATCTTTTCCCTTAGGTCTTGTGACAAAATAAATGTGATGATTCACGCATAATCCGTCCGATAATATAATGTATGCGGATAGACGGTGTGAAGATGATGAAACTTAAACTTCTGCGAACGCTCAACGAGTCGCAGGCGCGGTGGTATGTGGCCAGCGAGGCGGTAGCGATGGGAAGGGGTGGCGTTGAAGCCATGCACAAACTGACAGGCCTGTCACGGCCACGGATTATGCGTGGGATCCGCGAGTTGAGGGCTCGGAAAGTCCTGGCGTCTGATGGCCGCGTGAGAAGGCCCGGTGGTGGCCGCCGGGCGTTGGAGCAACATGATGCGGGCCTGACGGCGGCGTTGGAAAAGATCATGGAGGAGAACACGGCG
>Ga0080006_1136248_pt1 | contig 14524 bp, 15 predicted proteins | sample RS3BMetagenome_FD_69209 | JGI IMG/M metagenome (GOLD analysis project Ga0080006, IMG submission 69209) | Ferric oxide microbial mat and aquatic microbial communities from Rainbow Spring, Yellowstone National Park, USA - RS3B (SPADES... ...
TCCTGGGGAGGCACCTTTTTTTCTCTTTGCCCATCCATGTCGCTTCACCACGGCTCATATCAAGGGTATGGAAAATTCGCATCCAGTGGGTTTTCTGATACCGTTTCTTTGAGCATCTGTGCATCGTACTGAGAAAGGCGGTTCACCCTGCTGTTGACCATGTGACAAGTGACTCGAGAAGCCGCGTTCTCGAAGTCTAGCACTGGCAGCAAAAAGCTTTTCCGAGGCTTTCCCAGACTCTAACCGACACATTGCTTTGTTTGCATGCCTGCAGGAGAAGCAAACAATACAGTATGTGGCAGTACTGGTGTTTCAGAATTCACTGCTCGGATTATATCGGGAGTTCGAATACGTCCAGCGTTGACAAGGCCACTTCGAAATCTGAATCGCAGTAGAGCGGAATCAAGGCCTCCATTCTGCCTTGTTCTAAACTTAAGTATGGAAAGAAAAGATAAAAGGCGCAAAGTTTTTGTTGGAGGCCTCTCATGGGACACCAATGAGGCGTCTCTTGTTGCTTACTTTGAACGCTTCGGTAAAGTTATTGATGCGGTGGTGATGCGAAATCGTGAAACAGGGCAACCTCGAGGCTTCGGTTTTGTAACTTTCGAAGAAGAGGGAGTGGCGCAAGCTGTGGCGTCCTTGGAGCGTCACGAACTGGATGGACGATTAGTGGAAACGAAAGTTGCTGTCCCAAAGTCTGCTGAAGATCCTGAGTCCAACACTGTTGTGGACACTGCGCAACGGTATGGGCCATCCGGGCTGGGCGAGAAGCCGTCACGAAGGGTTTACGTGTCGGGACTTCCCCAGGCTTGTACTGAGGACGATCTGCGCGCGTTCTTTTCACGCTTCGGATCACTCGAAGCTGTTCGAGTGGTTGTCGACCACCATACAGGGCTCTCGAAGGGTTATGGTTTCGTTGTCTTCGCAGAAACTGCTGCCTCTCAGAAGGTACAGTCACTCGATCCAGAGAACTTCGTAATTAGAGGGAGCGCTTTCCGAGTCAAAGTAAGATGTTGCCGAAATAACGAATCATCGCGCCCGAAACATACAAACGGGAACCCCTGGGGACTTACTCCCGACGCACTCCTGAAAAGCGCTCATGACGGAAATCATCAAGGATACAGTTTTGCCGACATGGGTGTCGATACCGGAATCGTAGCCCAGTATCTTCATGCTGTCTATGGTGGTGACCTTGCATACTGGGAAAAATGGGCGAGAGAGGTTCGAACGGCGAATCGGCCCCAAGATGAAATGCTCTGACGAAGAGGCCGAGCGTTTCGGATGTACACCATCGATGAGCATGTGGACACATCCACGCGGGGATCGGCAGCCTTGAACGCACATCCATACATGCACTCTATCAATAGGAATGCGCACAGGTCCACTCCATAATCGAAAGCTTCGAGCCGACGCCCATAACCTTACGACCAAGCCGTTCGGCTGCTGTGCGTGACCGCGGCAGCGGCTCGTACAGTTTTGCAAGGAGCCCTTCCGCTATTCGCGGCACCGCAAAGGTCACTTGACTGGTACCACTATCCCCGCCGACAGAACCACTGTGCTGGTACTCGCGGGACTTCAAGGCATCTGGAGGTCTCTCATCATCTTTTACCTGGGTATCGACAAGAATTGCATACGATGGATTCCGATACGATGCATCGATCGAGCAGCATTACAAATTTATTGCGCATCTTTTTGAAATCCTGATGCTGCCCGAGACGGCATTTTGTTGAATCTCGAGTCTTGCTGCATTCGAATGAAGATTATGCTGGTGCTGTTACTCTACAAGATGTTTCGAATAACGAGAAAAGCTCTCGTACTATCCAACCTGAAGAGTGTTAATATCATTCGCATAGAACTGAACACTTGGCGCCTCCTGCATGTAGGGGCGCGTGCGAGCGGGTTACCCCCGCAGTCGAGAGAATATTAGTTTTAGAGCCACTGTAATACCCCGGCTGATCAATCGACCATCTACCTGTTTTCCTAATGCGTTTGGCTCGCTCTGAACAGCCAGGCGCTTCCTATCGATAAGGATGTGATCGATGCATGTTGTTTTGATGGACCCCATACAAACCTGGATTTCAAGCATAAAACACGTCCCACGGAGAGTGCTTTACCTGCAACTTCTAAGATCGGGTAGGCGCTGCATATGGTCCTCTTTCGCCTCGGTTTATTTTGGACCGACTGTTGCTGTTTATCAGGAAAGGCTCCCGTTGTATCGATTTTTGGTCTGCACAGCGCATTGTGAACTGCATCGAAGAGTTTCGTATTCTTCCATGCTCTGACGTCTTTCTTTGGATCCCGAGTTCCCCCAGAAAACCAACGTGGCTTTGAATCGAATCTGCTGGATGCTGCGCGAGGAACGTTGAACGCATGACAATCTTCCGCTTGAAACCTGGATGAGTAGAAATGTGCTCTGGATCAGATATTGCACATTACGCCAATTCACTCGGGTACTTGGCTGCAGCATATGCTGCCACGGTCAGTATGTTAACTCTGTGTCGTAAGCGAGTTGGACGAGTGCTAGCTTTATTGCTTTACCTACTTATATATGTGCTCGGCCGAGAAAATGGATCGTGTGCAATTGCTCCACGAAATCAGGGGTTTCCGTATGATTTCAGCCTCGCGTTTCCAAACTGGCCAGTACCTTTCTGTTCCGAGCGTTTCAGGAACAACTCTCGCGGAAGTTTCAACCTTGGACTGCATCGCGTCAGCAAGGAAGTCACAGCGTATTCCTTGCCTGAGAGTGCTGTCGTTTACCGCGATACAGAAGAGCGTGGTGGCTGGGGGAACCTGTTGCTCGGCCTTGCTTCCGCCTACGTTTTGTCCGTAGCGCTGGACAGACCGTTCTTTATAGACAGCGAGCGCTTCACACGCGCTTTCACCCCAGGGACAGCAGCCGCGTTATGGAATAAAAGCTTTGACAATGCGTCGCTGTTCCCGCGTGCGGAACGATCTTTGCTGCGGGTTCGCGAACATGATTCTATTTGGCAGCGGATCTCGCCCGGGTATGACCAGCCATACAAGATGATCGCTGAAGAGAATCCGACTTGGTGGTTCAGAGGTCGGCGAGGAGTCAGGCCTCCATTTCTAGATGTGGAGAGCAACCAATGGTTTGTGCCGGCTCTATATCTGAACCAGCATATACGACCGCTCTTGTGTGAAAAGCTTGGCGCAGCTGCATTTCGTAGCGTCTCCAATGGAGTTTGGATGCCGAACGCTTTTGTTCAGAATATTCTGGACCATTTTTGTGCGCGCACAGGCATGCTTTGCACAAGCTCTCCCAAGCCGGGTGCAAAGATCGTTGGGGTGCACATCCGGAGCGAGGCATCCGCACCGCGTTGGCGGCGATATCGCCTGCGGGGACACCGATTGTACTCAATGCTCCGCTGTATCTCTTTGGTGAAGAGCAACTTGGAGGACCTTTTCAGCCCTAGTAGTGTGTATTTATTCATCGCATCTGATTCCTCGCCCCTTCTCAGCGAGTTACAAAAATTAGAGAAAGCGCCACACTTCCACTTTTTGGATCCCGAGCTTGATGCGCGCGATGTTCCCGCAGATATTCGTGAGCATGTCATAGCGGCTGCGGAGCTGATTTTGCTGAGTCGCTGCCACTACCGAATTCTGTCCGTGGGTTCCACTTTTGGCATGTGTGCTCACGCGATGAGCACATCGGTAGCGTGGCCCTTTGTGCTCACAGAGCGTGGTGACTGCGTCCAGGTTCCGCGTAACGAGCCATGCCAGCATCACCTGTACCGTCTGCGGCATATGAACGGCATTGAAACAATTGCCGATCTCACAAATGATATGCGTTTTGGCTGCATAATTTGAATGTTGCCTGCCATTCAGAATAGCTGAATTTTGTAGGGAGAGCGGTACCCAGAGGCAACGGCCCACTGTTTCAAGGATTTTTTGCAATTCGGATCTCGACCGAACCTCACACGGGAGACGAGGTTTCCGGTACGGCACTCGTTTAGAAGAGGACCTCGAAGGAATAGGAAAAAGGCTTGGCACCATCGTTGGGATCGGATTCTCGGCCATTGAGAGTGAGAAGGCTGGAAGTATCCTCCTCCTCCTCGCCGGATTGAGCTCAAAGACAAACTGTATCTTGAAAATGAGCAGCAAGATTCCACGTTGTTCCTGTTGGACGGAGTGATTTCGATCCACTGGCGGTCGGAGATGCTCCATGGTCGTCGACGGAAAGTCACTTGCGGTGTTGCCAGTGCGCTCATCACAAAATCGATCCGCTTTGTGGCGGGTCCGAATATTCTTTCACCTCAAGTGTGATCGACCTCATGTGCGTGTAATTAAATGCCTTTTCGCGGTTTATAGCAAATGAGCTCGAAGTACGTCATTTTTAAAAAGTACAAAATCCAAGTTAGAGGTATGGATATGGAAGTCAGGGATTTTGCAGGGCCGTCATTGCCTGATGTCGGAAAAGCTTCAAGATCCTCCCGTCCCTGACCATCGAGTGAAGACGAGCAAGTGACGAAGAGGATGAGGAAAAGAGGAGGCAGGCGAGAAAAGGTTTTCGCCCGAAGAGACGATAACGAGAGTATAGTGGCACAGAGGGCGCTTGTTCTGCGATTCCTTGCAGTAGTGACCTCAACCAATCGCCATAAACCCAAGGATTTTCTAAGCCGAGAATTAGACGCCGCCGTCAATGTCAGACGATGTGTGGCGCTGAAGACGAGACGCGAAGAGCTGACGCAGGCAAACTTTGTGGGACAGCCTCTCAGGGTCGACGTGTAAAAGGAGAAGCTGAGGCCGATAGCAGGAGACCGGCCAAAACATGCTGGGAGGCGTATGTGATTGGGTGTGTATAGACACTCTAGGGTCCTTGAAAGTTTATTGTTTTACTGAACATACATATACACCAGTGTCAGGTTAGAACAGAACACTGAACAGCTCGGTCTGCTCATACCTTTTGTTTTTCTCCGAAAATGTTTCAGGTGAACATTGTCGACATTCGAATATCATGACTAAAATTTTACGGATTCATACGTAGTTTAAGAGTTCTCGATTTTCTTTCCGGAGTGGTTCCTTCCACTTTTTACCGGTGCAATTCGTTGAATGACCGAAATTAAGCAGAACCGCGATGTCGTAAAACAAGGGTCTGTAAAATATACGAAATCATGAAACAGTTCATACGTGCATCCCTTCACTCTTCTATTTCCCTTATGACCAGGATGCTCGAATTCCGGAGTGTTCAAGAACTCGAAAGTTCTGTTTCTGGGCTACACGTGGGCACAAGATTCGCTCCGATGGATAGACGAGTAAAAAACTCGACGTCGTTCATTCACGTTTTGCTCACAAGCTCATGCAGAAAATTCAATCAAATTACCTCTTCACATGATTGATTCATTTTGCACGTCGAATCCACCTCTCTTCATTACCATCAGTGAAACGCCATTCAAATGTGGCCCAGTTACTCTTACGAGATGTGCAGTTACAGGATCCCGTCTGTTCTGCTTGCATGGAAACGGATGCTGGGTTCGAACTCCAATCACTGCTGCAATCATTTCCATGGAATTCTACGTCACCGCTTTGCACAAAGTGAGCCTGGAAGGAGCAAACTTGGTCGACATTGTCAGCAACCTAGATTTTCCCTCCGATACTCGTTTCACTCTGAACAACATCGCGTTCTGAAATCCTACTCTGTTTGGAAAACAGCAGAGAACAGAGGATTGGATATTTCATGCACTGCCACATAGTCTAGAGGGCCCGACCCGATTGAAGACGTCTTCAAGGCCGCGAAGAAAAGATTCAGGAAAGCAAATACAAGCTTCAGCAAATCGGATTGTTCTCGACACGAACTGGTGCTGGGTGCTATGGGCTCCGCGACTGAACACGCTAAGTTCCTCGGCACTTGTTTTCCTTAAATCTTTCCCTTTTGCGGATGGCGACTTTCCAAGGCGGTATCAGAAAAAGATGAACAAGGCATGAGGAACGTATATCTCAAGCGTGTTCATCAAAAGAAGCACCCAGCACAGGTACACATGTTCTGCCAGGGAAAGCTCTGGAAGAGCAATCATTCAAGCCTCGAGCGCTTTGAAAAGATGTACGTACCGGTTCTCCAGAAATATACCCCTCTCAGACAGGGCACCTTCATGTACGAAGCCTATGGTCCGCCTGTTCTCTCGCACAAGCGGCTGCGCTCATTGCTGCTCTAATCCACGTCGGTCTGAAGGGAATGTTAAGAACGTACTTTCTCCTGCCTAAACGCATAGCTCGCATACGGGAAAACCTCTCTCATTTGTAGCTAGCTCCCGCAGTACTCTTAAATCACAATCAAGACTGTGTAACTCGAGAGTGCTGAGGACCTTCTAAAATTTGGCGACTTCAGGGAGGCGCTATGGACTCAGACAGCCTTTTTAGTTGCCATTCTCCACGAGTGCATACAAGATCCATCTCCTCGGCTGCGTGAGTTCATCGACGCTGAATGCACTTCAGTTTCCCAGCTGAATGCATTCATAGCATTTGAAACTCTTCGTATCTTGGTAACTCAAAGCGGCCAGGATAACTCGTAAAGCACTTGGGAGTCGATATGCACGATGATCCGGCACCATGCCAGAGCCCATCTCTACCAGTACCTCAAGCATGCGATAACGTAAAGACATATGGTTGACGACTTGGTCACGACTCTGGACAGTAAGAAGGAGCTCTTTATAACCAGCGCTTCGTCCAGACTCATCGGCTCGGAGAATAGAGAGCATGATCAATCGCTGTCCGGTATTCCCCAAGGCCCAGGTGCCGAGAAGCAAATGGATTTACAGCTCGGAAGTAGCCTGCACAAGAATGCGATGGCGCTTATGCGTCTCTAGTGCTGTTTGAGAGGATACGAGGAAGAAATTTTCACCTTATATAAAAGCATCTCTGTCTTCCTAGTTTCCAGTCCTCGAGGAGCCCTATTTGCGTCTCGTTATGGAGGCACCGCCCGTGCGAGAGCGGAGCGGAAGGGGACGATACAGAACACGAGCGTCAAAAAGTCAAAGGTCATGATGGACGATATGAAGTTCATCAAGCAAACTACATTCTTATCTCTCAGAGCTGCGGAGACACTCAAGAACAGCTGGAAATAGGAAAAGCGACGGATTGCAGAGAAAGATGCGAAGGGAAAGAAAAATCGGAGGAGCGGGGTGGTCGCACGACTGCTTGGAAACTTATTGTCCTTTTCCGTGTCCCTTGGCATCGATTTATGCATTCTCATCAATTCAGAATGTCCCCCACTCTTAAAGGCCCCCTCGGACCTCAAAGACACACTGTTCAGAAGGCAAAAACGCGGAGAAACAAAGGGCATTCAAATACATGGATTCGCGAACTTGTTCCCCGATATGATCCGTATCGGCCTGGACAGAGGGAGCGCGGATAATAATTTCTGCGCCTCCGTGAGACTCGAAAGAGGGTCTGACCCTGAAGCCTCCCCGTCATAACTGAAGAGGATCTGGGGCCATAAATTTCGAAGTCTCTGACTTCTAACCATATCCGTAAGCTCTATTCGGGTACCCATAATATTTGTTTCACTGGTAGGGAACGAATGTGGGCATTGCGCGATGAGCGAGCGGGCGAAACAGAAGGGAGTTTGGGAACCCTTTGCCGTATGAACGCACGCAGATGGAATATGTGGGCACAAGATGGTTACGAGTGGCTACAAAACTTCGCATCCAGCCACGCACGTCTGCACTTTTGTGAGAAGAGTAATTATTCAGCGACGAGCGCGCATGGGAAAAGATGCAAAGCTATCGAGTGAAGAGAATGCGGTGGCATTTGCAGCGGAGAGAACAGTTGCCGAGGGGATCGCTCACAATAAGTCCTTCATCATAGGATGCGCCATCGGGCGGGAAAACAGAGCAGATCACCGAATGGAGCCTCGTGTACCCGTCAAAGGCAAATAGCGTGTCATGAAGCAGGTCTTGATGCACCACTGGCCGCCTCCCGGATAAAGAGAAATGGAGGACATATGGAAATTCCTGATTACAGGGCCGAGTATCGCGGCTGCGACGGGACACCGAGGCCGTATACGAAGAAAATGATGCTGGCAGGTGAGGCGTATATCGCAGGTTCCGCCACAGTGCGATATGTGTGAAAAGCAGCCAGACGCGGAGAAATCCGGAATGTAAGAGTTCCATCAGAGTCCTTCGATCGCTGTCAATCGAGCAACAGGAAAGGAGAGACTTGCGCACTTGAAGCCAGATATAAGAGAGATGAAAAGGAAACTTTGGTTGCAAAAGCCAGCACGTGCTGATGCTCTCGACAATGGGAAGCGATCCAAATGTTATTGTATCCACCCTATTTAGAGGACCCGTTCCATGCCATTCTAGCATGGGCGCCGAAACGGCTTGAGAGTTTATGGTCTGCACGAGGCTCAGATGTGCAATTCGCATGAAAATGATCAATGATGATCCCTTTGCTTAGTTGGAGCCCATTGAAAAATTGATCAGCATTCTCGGACAGTGCTCTCCCAAGTCCTGTTACGTGCCATCCTTCGGTAAGATTCGAATTTCATCAAACAATTTCCGCTGTGCTGCTCGTACACCGTCATCCAGACGTTCTGAAAAGAGGGCTATAATGGTCGTCGGTGGCACAACTGTAACGCGCTTCAGTCGCAGGGTTACGTTCTGTTCGAGATATTCATCGATGATCAGTGCGTTCCGGCGCACATCCCAGAGCCGAACGCGGCCGTAGGTATTTCCATACAAAATCCCGTCTAGGATCCATTCATCTTGGCCTCGAATATCGAGGGTATAGCCCAGAAACTCATGGTATGAAGCCCCATTTCGATCACCCCAGAACATGCAGTCCGCTAAATAACCGCTATTCCAGAGCCCGAAGTATGACTTTGCAATGCCGATACGAGGTCGTCGGTAGCGTAAGCGGCGACAGTATGGCAGCGATATCATTGGGACAGAATCGTTCGGAGCGAAACGAAGCCGTTTGCAGGCAAAGGGACGCCACAGAACATGTAGGCGTCCGCTGCGATTCTTCCGTTGGGATGACGAGTAGGCAGATAGCGCTCCTGCACCTCGTTTCACAGGCATGCTGTACCAAAAAACATCTTTTCTGGTCCAGGAGTATAGCAGGGGATTCAAAAGTTGACCATGAAGCTCTCTCGAAAGCCACATATCCACCGCTGCATCACGAAGGCGAACCAGTGCTGTATTCTCGTCCGACCAAGAACGGTTCGTTATTTCCAGGGATTGGTCATGATTGAGTCGAAATTCTGGCAACTGGGGATCTACCGGTAAGGCGACCATTCTTATGCCGAAGCGCTGACGAAGCAACATACCTAAATGGATATCCTCGGCGGTGGCCCAGGTGAGGGGCTCCTCCGCGAACATCTTGAGAATCCACTTCGTCCGCAAGAACCAAGCGGAGAAGAGCACATCAGTGTCCCGCAGTAGGCCGTGTTCCCCGAAAAAATCATGATATTTATTCGGAGAAAGGCGCTTGCCAAGGCCAAACAATGAGCGCTTTCGAAGTTCGTTTCTGTAATATCGCGCCCCACGCTGGCCAAGCACAGCATGTTTGTCGATAGAGCGGGCCCAACGCAGACACAGCTCCAGGTATCGCGTTCCCAGCACAACGTCATCATCTAAAATGAGCGTGAAGGTTGTATTCAGATTCATCGACAGCAGAAAACGTCCAAAATAACCGGGGTTGAAAGTCGGCTCCGATGTCACGAGGGAAATAGAAACCTCCGATGTCCAACTCGCAGTCTTGCGGTACTCTTCAAGAAGCTTCCCATACTGATGGACGAATGGGGACCCCAAGGCAAGAACGTTTACATGAGTGATGCTTTGCAGAGCAGTTTGACTTCCGATTCCATCGAGGACGCGACGGAATGCTCCCGGTCGAAGGAACACGTTCAGAACGACGGTTACCGAGTCGCGTGATGCTCTATGTTTCTCATGGATTTCTTTTTCATGTTTTTCAAGAAGATGCAGTATTTCTCTTAGCGACAACAGGTCGTGATGTCTCGGCGACTTTGCCGCGGGTACGTGGTGCGCTTGCTCCCGAGAGTAAATTCGTGTCTGTACTATGTTAAGCAGGGGAAGCAGAATGAAAATAACCAAACAAAGTTTTCTCTTCGAAAGCGCTTTCCAACCAGTGCTCTCAAGTAAAGAAGAGAGGCCCCTCACCTGGCCTGAATTAGCTATCCTACGGTCTACCATGCTCGCAGACGGTTTGGTGCCGTTCTTCGTAGGAAGAACCTGAGCGCTTGGCTTTTTTGAGCTTTGGTTCACTAGACGTCTCCAGTCCGCGGTGGTTCTCAGAGTCCCAAAAAGCTCACGCGCCCACGGCAAAGGAGTTTCTCCAAACAAAATGCGTGTCCCCAAGCACACATAAACACAGAGTGCTCAGTACTCTGTACGAAACACGCCCAGTACCAGGCGTCGTACAAGTCAAACACGTTCAGACATCGGATTGAGGAAAACGTTTTAGCTGCGAGCGCTGACTAGTACTGATTGCCCAAAGATATCCTCTTCAACTGCGTCACCGATGCATTTGGACGGTTCTTCATGTACCCACAAGTACGCGAAGACGATATTGATAATAAAACGCTTCTCGTTTAGATAACACATTTCGCGACTTTGTCGCCAAGGTTAAAAAGGAACACTGACCTTATCGGACTGCTGCTACCTATCGATTCCTTAACCTACCTTGAATGGATGCTTGGCCTCGAAAGTCGAATTGCAGTAATACGGGCATACAGATTCATATACAGTTCTAAGAAATTCGGTGGTCTGTTCGACTTGACTCCTTCGACGCTTTGCCGCTAGAATGCGTTACGGATCCGAAATAAAGATGGTACGCGACGCCCTCGAACAGGGTTCGTTATTCGACCTGCATCGTTGTCCAATTCACATGTTCAACCTCAACTGTGCTGCTTTCCTTATACGCAGCAGGCTGAAAGCACGCATCCTTCAAGTTTCCGATCATTCTATTTCAAGGCGACTCGAGGGCGCAGCAGTTCGCGCCGCTGGACTGGCGAAGAATGCTGCTTGACGTCGCCCCTGAGGAAATGCTCAGAAGCTCATAGCGAAAAGTCACTGAAATTCTCACGATAAATAATCGATTGCGTTCGAGAGTCGAATCCTCCCCTCTTTGTGGCCATCGACGAAGCAGCATTCGACGGCAGCGCAATAGATCTCTCGGAAGATGCTTTCATATGTCACCGTCTCTTCTGTTTGCATGGAAAGGGTCTTGGACTTTGAGTTGAGGCATCGCAGCGATTGCTTCCAGTAGAGCCTGCGTCACCGCTTTGCGGTAAGGGACCGTAAAAGGATCGAAATTTCTCGACTTTTACCCTAGCGAGGTGTCTCCTCCCCGCACTAGTGCCGTCGTGGGCAGCATCGCGCGACGCAAACCCTCCGTCCAATGAACAGCGAGCGCTGGTGTTTGCATCGGGCAGAGTACTCGCGGACATGGTCGCCCAGAAGAACCCCGTGATTTAAGGGTACAGCACCGGGCGCGGAAACCGCGGAGCGCATCCTGGGGCGCCTTCTGTACCCTTCAAGCGCATGAACCGAGCGCTGAAGCGAGCCCTCACGCGCTGCAGGGTGAGCCTCGTTGGCGAAGGAGGCGTACTCCTTATGTGCGACCATCTAAGCGCATCCATACGTCACGCCTGTGCAGAGGGCAGCGAGACTGTGTACAAAGAAGATGACAAGAGCAATTGAAACGTAGATCGCAACCTCAGCCTGTGCATGAAATGCGTCTAAACAGGCCGCAAGTAACGTGGCTCGGACTGTACTGCTGCCAGCAATACTCCCCCATTGGTGACAATAGAACTTCAGGGATAGGTGAGATCAGCGTATTCAAAGGCGGGCTTGAGAGCAACGAAAGAGAAGCAGTCGCTGAACGGTCAGTGAAAAGCTGGTTTTCATGGCAATTACGAGGGACTCAAATTCTAGGGGGTGCTTGTGAGTTCCCTGAGTGCATCAATCTTATTTTTATGTGGCACATGTATAAGGCACGCTTCGTCGGAGCAGGCAATGGAAGCTCGCCTCACGACCGACGGTGGATTCTGCAACGAGCTGCATAACGCGCTGCGGTCTGTTCGTAGCAGCATTTATGTTGCTAGTGGTGCTTTCTCGAGCTGAGGACGAAAGCTGCTTCCTTAGAAGGACACGGGGTGGCGATCGAAGTCCACGCTGAAGTCAGCGACTTCCTTCTGGCATTTCTATGCGAAGAAACACGCTGAGTGGCTTTCTCCCTCTGCTCAGGGTAAGGGCACGAAAAGCGACTGTTTCGCAACAACCCTCCTCGATGTGCGTTTTCGCACAGTACTCGTCTCAGCAGCACCAGCAGTGCTCCTCTATAGAGCGGGTGAGTTGTCGCCGTTTCCGCTTAGAGTCTCCACCTGATACTTGGAGGCTAGGCGCTGCGCTGGCTCGCCTTGCACGGCCTGGCGATGTGTTTCTGCTTCAGGGCAGCCTCGGAGCCGGAAAGACGACATTGGCTCGGGGCTTTATTCAAGAGTTTCTGAACGATCCCGAACTTGAAGTTGTCTCACCTACGTATCTTCTGGACGTGACCTATCCGGACTACGAGAACAAGGCCATCGTTCCTGGTGTAGTTCTTCATCATCTGGACTTGTATAGGCTGGAAAACGCTGACGATCGCCCAATTGCGGACTTTGCCGATATATTCACCCATCAAATATGCTTGGTCGAATGGCCAGAGCGCCTGGGAAAGTATTCAACACCAGAAGAATTCTTGCAGATCCGCTTCTCCTTCGTAGCGGGCGCGGATGGGCCTCGCGTTATTGAATCATCTGGTTTTGCGAGTCACAAGCACCTGGAGAATCCACGCTGGTCACAGGCACGCATCGATCAAATACAATGGCAATGTTCAGCAGCTTAGATATGCCGAGAGCCTCCGAAGCTTTCGAGGAGACCACCATTGCGTAGACCCTGACGCACACCTCGGGTGTGATTGGACCGGCTCTCTGTGCGTCTTCAACGCTTTTCTCGTTGCCGCAGAGACGAGCACATATGTGGCATGGCTGTTTCATGCTGCCTCGATCTCTTATATACTGGAGTGCGAGCAGGCCCTATCATCAAGTCGACACCGTGTGCGTCGTTCTAGCGCTGCCGCTTGATGGAGTTCTCCGTAGAAAGCAGCCATGTGAACTTTCGTGGCAATGCACATCCGTTCCGCAGGCGTGCTACTTGTTCAAACTGCTACATATGGGAATTTTCGGTCTTTGCCGATGCATAAATCTTCGAAAGATGGACGCACATTTTAAGGAGAACGAAAGATCTTTCAAGATCCACGAAACCGCGAAATATGAACGCGGCGTTAGCAGCGTCGGAAGCGGTCTAGCCCAACGACTACCCAATGACTACAGCAGAGCTTCTTGCAAGAGTGCCGAAGTACCAGGACCTTGACGAGGCCTTTGATAAGTTTGGAGTTCCTGTTGAAATTAGAGAAAGGGCAAGGAGACTTTTACTTCATGCCCATACGACCTGTTATAAGCTTTACAAGGATTATGAAGACTTATATTATATGAGGATTAACGGTAAGGGTTACTATGCTGTAGGCGATGAGGTAGCATATAACATACTTCACCAGCTAGGCCTAGTAGACATAACTAGAGATAGAGGAACAGGCTACAACGTTGTCATAACTAACGAAAATGTAACAAGTGTCGAAGCAGAGAATTATGTTAGCAAAGTTGAGGAAGAACTAAGGAAATTAATAGAAATGCATGGGTGGGAGGTCGCATTGATGACCTATGCTGAAAGATTTAAAGTTAACAATGATGAACCATTGTTTCCATCAAGAATAGAATATTGCAATAAGTCGGGTTACGATTGCCCATACTCTTGGCCTCCAGATCTCAAAAGAGCTTTAGTTTCTGTAAGCGCTCTTTATCCTGTGCTAAAGGAAAGATACCAAGAATTCTGGGAAGGACTTGCCAAGCTGGGCCTAGCTTTTGAGTGCGAAGGTGTTAGGCTGCTCCCTGAAGCAAGTGAAATTATCTTTGAGCTAGTAATTAATAAGCTGACCGATTTCATGAAGAATGAAGAGATTGTGAAGGATTTGGCATCGTTAAATGTGCTATACCATTTCTTCCCTCTAACGCCAGACAAGCTTGAAAGGTTTTATGATATGTTGAAAATACTAGGACTAAGTCTCAATGATTTAGAGAAAGCCTCACAGAACTTGCATACAAAGGGTGTAATTTCAGGCTTCAACAAAGATGCTCCACCTCATATGCTAATATTTGATGAAACTAAATTCAAGAAAGAAATTGTGAACGAGATAAAGCAACTCTATATTATAAAATAGTTTTCAAAGCATCCTCTCATAGCTAAATTACTTAGGTAAGCTGCGTAGTGAAATCAATAAAACCTTACCTCCGAGTTAACATTTCTGAGTTTTGTTTTTAAATTAATGAGTAACTAAAAATGATTTACCTAGTCTTCAGTAATAGCATGACTTGCCAAAAGAGGTCTTACCCAATCGTTGAACTTCTAGAGCATCTAGAGTATGACCTTTAGCCTAGCTATTAGTAATA
>Ga0080006_1151314_pt1 | contig 14522 bp, 16 predicted proteins | sample RS3BMetagenome_FD_69209 | JGI IMG/M metagenome (GOLD analysis project Ga0080006, IMG submission 69209) | Ferric oxide microbial mat and aquatic microbial communities from Rainbow Spring, Yellowstone National Park, USA - RS3B (SPADES... ...
GAGCGGAGCGGGGTGGGCAACCACTAGCAATGAAACAGTGAGAATGAAGGCGGTAAACCACGAACCTATGATCAGCCTTGAAGGAACCACATTTCCTTTAGGGCTGTGAGGATGTCAGTTAAAGATATATAGATAAAATATATAGTTGCTAAAAAAACCCAATATAATTTTTGTATAATTATTTATTAACGATTATTAATTAGTGAAGACCAATGAGCAACGAATGGAAAGAAGTGGCAAATAACTCAAAAGACGTTCAGTACGAAAGACCAGAATCCCGTCTTAAAATAAAAAACGTTGGCATTGATGGTTTTAAATTTCCATTAGCAAAATTTTCCAATGACATAATAAAATATTCAGCGGCTACGGTTAGAGCCACAGTAGATGTTCCTATGCAAATGAGGGGAGCAAACATGTCAAGGACAGCAATAGGCATAATCGAATCCATTCCAGACGTTAAACGTATTGAAGAGCTGGCGGGTGCAATAGCTGAGAGAATTCTGAGTGCGCATGAATACTCAATGAAAAGTAGAGTGAACCTGAAGGGAGAGGGATTTTTATATACCGAATCCCCAGTCTCATACCTTGATTCGATTGAACAATTCGAATTTAACGAGCAAGCAATAAAAATAAGAGATAAAGTTGAAGATAACATTTTGGGAATCAAGGTAACTGGCATTTCCACATGTCCCTGCGGATCTGAACTTATGAGAACCAAGCTTAAGTCAAATATGGAAGAAATACAGCCAACACATATGCAGAGGGCAACACTAAGCATTCTTGTTAACTTTTACGGAAAGGCAATAATTGAAATTAAAGATCTGCTTGATGCGGCGTATAAATCTATGAGTGGAAGGGTTTACAGCACACTTAAAAGGGCGGATGAGGCATTTGTAATTTATTCGTCACTTCAAAACACAAAATTTGTTGAAGATATTTATCGATCAGCTGTAAATGAGATTTATACAAAGTTGGCAAATTATAGTGGTATCAAGGCAGTATATGCAAGGGCTGAAAGCTTTGAAAGCATTCATGGATATAATGCAGTGGCTTCAGGCTGGATAGACTGGGAAAGCATCAGGGAAACCATTAAATTAACTTAGACATTGAATTACATATAATTAATTTTTAAAGCAAGTTAGGGGTTTAGGGGAAGTAGCCAGTAATTCTCCAATTAGATGCATGGACTTTTGCACATGCTTTAGGACCCTGGCAGGAGAAAACCCTCTACAACCAGCTGTAGGTGCTCCATAACGAGGCATTTTGAAAGGCTTGAACATTTTAGGGCCTGACCTCGATGAACAGCATAACGTGTTGCCTGACATGAAGAAAGAAAACCCGAAGTAAGTTAGCAGGAGTGCACTCAGGTATTGCAGGATGTTCTGCAGGGGCTTGATACATCATTAAGGAACCTCTTTGAAGGAGGGGTACATATTAAGAGCTATGCCCCAAGCATAATATATCCTCAGCAGAGCAGAAGTGGATTTATAAAAAAGGACAACTTTGCAGTGTATTTGGATTTCTACAATAATGGTGCTAAAGTTTCAACATCAGGATCAGTACTTGAGCAGCAATATCATGAAATATTCAATAAAGAATGCTGGTTAAAAATGATTAAGTTGAAACTGTGATTCCCTTGACCATGCGCCAGATGGTGCATAGGTATCTTCGTTCTACAATTTAACAAAACATTAAAAATAGTATTGTTTATATATCATTTTTAAACACAAATATCAATGATAACCCGTTCTAAAAACTGGCCAATTAAAATACCTCTCAAGTCTGGCTATGTTAGCTTGGTTGAGGGAAATCCGGGCGTGGGCAAAACCACCTTTTCACTTGCATGCTGTAAAGAGAGTGAAACAGGTTGTACTTATATTTCATATGCAGAACCTGAATCATCAATTAAATTAAAAACCAAGTCAATACTGTTAGGTTCTGAAGACAAAATAAAAACTGTCAGGATGATGACTGGGGATCCATCAAGGGCATTTTCCATCATTTTAAACTCATTGGAAAACGGGGAGCTGGTAGTTCTTGACTCTCTTGACGCAATGTTCTATGGAATAAAGGACGAAAAGGATATAAGGTCATTCCTCCAGCTAATTTACAATTCAGTTAAGGGAAAAGCTGGTTCGCTTTTAATAATAAGCGAAGGAATAAGCGGCGCTTCATCACAGATACGATTTGTAAGTGATGCCATAATTCAGATAAAGGATGAAAAGATAATCGGAAAGAGTGCCAGAAGCATAACTGTGCTAAAGGATAGGGATGGTCCAGTTCCCACCGAACCATTTTATTTTACACTTTTTAATGGGTTTAAGATATACGATCCAATACCCCCATATTATGATCTGAAACCTAAAAAAGTCAATCCAATATTAAGACCACCGGAAGCAAGAATTGACATCCAGATTACAAGATGGAACAGAATACTTACTGTATTTGGTGAAGGCATGAGCCATGCAATTGGCACAATATATAGAGAATGGGTTGCAGCAGATTACCTTCTTTCTGGCAAAAAAGTGAATTATATTATTTCAAAGATTGAATATGAAGATGAAGTCATTTCAAACATTTATGAAATGCTTGGCTCAAAATCAGAAAACCTGAAGGTGATTACTGCAGATGCCACGGAAGCAGGCTATGACGCCTCTAAATATAGACAAATTATGACATCGGGGTTTGATGGTTATGATGTAATAAACATAGTTGATGTGCTCGCTGACGAAGAATTTGCCGTTAATAACCCACATGGTTATGAATCGTTTGTAGGTCACATAACACCAATAAGTACATTTTCCAGAAATTTGACGCTGCTTTATGGAAGCAAAGGACTTGCTGCTGTAAAGGTGCAGCAAAAGTATGCGGATGTGGAAAGGCACATGATCCAAAGATCAGGTCACCTTTTCTGGAGAACTGTTAGACCTCCTGGACCACTTTACCATGTAGACATTGATGCAGAAAAAAGAACAATGGAGTTCCTGGAGATGATGTAATTATGAAAGCGAGGGACCCAATTGCCAAACTAATATCAGACGCTTTATCAGAATACGGTGAAATTAACAGAAATGTAGTGCTATGGCATCTGGAGCACACCTATAATATGAAGCTGGAGGACGTTCAGAACAATCCTGAGCTTTTCATAAGGGCTCTACGCGCAATTTTTGGAGATTTCGAGAGCATAGTTGAGGGAGAAATTTGTGAGAAGATAGCAAAAGAATATGGGCTAAATTATAAAGGGCAGGGGTTTGTAGATCTGCTCAAAGAACTGAAGTTGGGTAATAGCTAAAACACCTAAAAGTACAACAATCACCAGCTGTTAATGTATTTTGACTGCTCTTTGCTGAGTTTTTCAAGCCTAATGCCGTTGATTTGAAGGAATTTTTTAACGACCCTTGCGTCAACCTCCTGAGGTACCGAATAAACTCTGCTTTCCATTTTTTTGTGGTTCTGGAGGAGGTAAAGCGCACTAAGCAGCTGAAGGGAAAACGAGAGGTCCATTATTTCTATTGGATGTCCATCAGCTGCACCCAAGTTCACAAGCCTTCCTTCGGCGAGCAGGTAAAGTTTCTTTCCGTTATTTAACTTGTATTCGGTCACATTGGGCCTGACTTCACTGGAGGACACTGAATTTTTCTTTAACCATGCAACATCCACTTCCACGTCAAAATGTCCGGCGTTTGCAAGAAATGCACCGTCTTTCATTTTGTTAAAATGCCTTTCGGTTATAACCTTAGTGTCTCCTGTGCAGGTTATAAATAGATCACCGTATTGTGAAGCCTTATCCATATCTGTTACTGTAAAGCCATCAAAGTGCGCTTCGAGCGCCCTAAATGGGTCACTTTCCACAACCGTAACCACTGCTCCCATACCCCTTAACCTTTCAGCAACCCCCATGCCTACCCAGCCATATCCTGCTACAACAGCATTTTTTCCTCCAAGCATTATGTTTGTAGACCTGACCACACCGTCTACAACGCTCTGCCCACTTCCAAACCTATTATCATAAAGGTACTTGCCCTTTGCATCGTTAACTGCAATAGCTGGAAACCTCAGTTTTCCTTCGTTTTGGAGGGCCTTTAATCTTCTAACCCCAGTAGTGGTTTCTTCACAGACGCCGAAGATTCCTGACGTTTTTCCTGATGAAGTCACCATGGTTGTTAGGTCAGCCCCATCGTCCACCAGGATGTTTGGTTCATTTTCTAGCAATCTACGATGATTGGAATTATATTCTTCTTCAGTTTCTCCCCTCCATGCATAAACGTGACTTACATCATCTGTAAGCGCAGCTGCAACATCATCTTGGCAGGTTATGGGGTTGCTGCTGGTTATGCTGACAGAGGCACCTAACTTCTGAAAGTACATGGCAAGCACGGCGGTCTTGGCTTCTAGGTGCAGGCTCATGGACATATTTATTCCATTGAACGGTTTTTCCTTTTTTAATTCGTCATATATGCTTCCCAAAACTTTCATCCTGTCCATGGCCCAGTTCATCTTTTTTCTTCCAATTTCTTTCAGTTTAACGTCCTTAACCATATGCTGCATATTTTATATTCATCAAAGCCGATATTTAAATTGGTGCATCAGGCAATTCAGAATTTTTAAATTGAAATAGATTTATGAGCTTGACCATAAGGTCAATTATATTAGTCAAAAACCCTTTTAATTGAAGTACGTGAATAAGTATATAAAATTGGTAGCATCATTGGTTATATCGTTTAGTCCACCCCTGGGGCTGAACAGGGGATTTATTAATGAAAGATTTAATAAAATACTTAACGATTCAAACATAGTTGACCGGTACTTTGATGGTAAACTTACAAAAGAACTGTTCGAGGCATATACCAAACTTTCTTACAGGCAGCTTCTAAATGGTGTAATTTCAATTACAAAACAGGGATATCCGGTTTACATGGCAATAAGCGGGTTATTTTTGGAAAATGCGGGTAAATATTCTCCAGAGCTTTTAAACCAATTAAAGGATGCTTCAAACAGCGGTAAACTCATGATTGTAAATACAACACTTTATGGAGGCCTCTATCCGCTGTGCAGAAATTCTGTTGAAGAAATGGCAGAACAGCTTAAAATGAACAGTGCAATACTGGGTAAATTTGGGTTAAAGGCATCTGAAATAGCTGTCATGCCGTTTTTAATATTTAATGAACAGGTCGAAAAGGCTGCAAAGGCAAGTGGAGCAACAACGGTAATAACAGAGGAAATGGATGGATTCAGCAACCACAAATTTGTTTATGGCACTCAATTGGGTGACCTCAGGGTAGTAATTAGAAACAGAAAGGCTTCAGAAGCGGCATATGAGGGAATGTTTGAAGGTTTAAGCGATGTTGATGGTGTCATTTACCTGGAAGCAGAACAGCTGATAAACAGGGGGGAAAAGTTTGTTAGCGTGCTTACCAATTATATCTCTAAGGGTGGGATTGCCTTAGGAAATATAGGTGATTCTACAAGCCCCGTGACCACTGGCACCCTCTATGTGCCAGAGAACATGGCACTATATGACCAGGCCTATGGCAATGATTTGTTAAAGATGGATTTTGCCCAGAGAACAATATTTGACAAAACATGCAAGCTTCTGGATTACACAAAAATGCTTGGCGATGCAAAGCTGGTCCAGGTTTGGAGGCTTTTGATGCAGGCCGATAATTACTTTTGCATGAGTAGCAGCCATTACAGGAGGCTGAAGACCATTGCAGATCCCGATGAGGCCAAATTACTCAACACCTATGTTCTAGCTGATTTTGAAGGCAAGGTTGCAAACACGTACATCAGAAAGAAAAGCCAGGCAGCAATAGGCCATTAGTTAAATCGTTTTTAAGAGTTTGGGTAAGGTAGACTGGAAGGCTAATCAGAACGCTCTTGCTGTCGACCCAGAATATTCAACTAAGGAACGCTCATGCAAATGTTGCTCTTGAGATTTTGTATACCATTCGTGTGGTTACAAATCCATGAGCAAGAAAGCTCTGACATTCATGGAGGAGATGAATTGTGAAGTATATATTTATATACCATTAATGAGAATAATATAATAGAGAGCATGCGACGATCAAACACAGTGCACATCATTGCTGGAAAGGAAAACAGAGCTAAACTAACTGCTATTGGCAAGGCATACGTGAACTGCTGGAACGAAGTGAACACGTTGAGGCTTGAGCAGTACAAGAGGCACGAGCTCGTAGATTTCGCGAAAACAGAAAAAGTCGTTTATGAAAAATACAAGTCAGCATTGCATGGGGCAAACGTGGAGCAAGTAACACGAAAGAACGCTTCTGCATGGAAATCGTTTTTCAAGCTTAGCAAAAAGAAGAAAGAAGGGGAATTGCCTAAGTGGATGAAGCCAAAGCCTCCTCATAAAAAGAAAGATGATTTGTTTCTTTTGATTAGAAACGACAGGTACACGATAGAAGGAAATGAAATATATCTTTTGGACTTTAACCTAAGGCTTAAGTTCAATGGCAAGCTCAAGTGGTTAGGCAAGCAGGGAACCCTTGAGATATATTATGATAACGTAAGGAGAAAGTGGTATGCAAGGATTCCTATGGTTGTAAAATTAGATAATAAACCAAGGGGCAAAATGAAGGCAGGGATAGACCTCGGCATTGCAAACCTTGCAACTGTGGCGGTTGAAGATGGTTCATGGATGCTATTCAAGGGCGGTTCAGTGCTATCTGAATTCAAGAAGATAACAAAGCGCATTTCAAAGGAAAAGAAGAAGCTTGCGAAGCACGGCCTTAAAACAAGCAGGAAGCTTGAAATGCTGTACAACAGGCGTGCTGTTCTGCTAAAGAATGCTAGAGAGGGCCTTGCTAGGGAAATCGTAGAATCTCTTTATGACAAAGGTGTAGGGGAAATAGACATTGGATATCCAAAGGGTATAGCTCAGGATAAGGGAAATGAAAGGAATTCAAACTTCTGGAACTATTCATCAATAATAACGCGAGTTAAGCAGGTTGGTAAAGAATACGGCATAAGAGTTAAGCCTGTTAATGAAGCAAATACCTCCAAGACGTGTTCTATGTGTGGGGAAATTCACGAAAATGGAAGGATTAAGAGGGGTTTATTTGAGTGTCCCCACACGGGAAAGGCAATAAACGCTGATTTGAACGGTGCAATAAACATGATGAAACATATCCCCAAATCCGATGAAGATAGGGGTAAGTGGCTGAAGGCACAGCCTGTGGTCTACCGCTGGACGAGCGGAGCGGGGTGGGCAACCGCTAGCAATGAAGCCATGAGAATGAAGGCGGTAAACCACGAACCTATGATCAGCCTTGAAGGAACAACATTTCCTTTAGGGCTGTGAGGATGTCAGGATTCAATAGACATATCTGAAGCCAGCATAGTTACGCTATACCAGAGCGCCAGTGAAAACTCAAGGTTAAGGCATAAATTTCTCAGTGAGCTTGCTGAGGGCACAACCATAGTTTCCCACGATTTCGGTATCCCGGGATGGCGCCCAAGCAAATTTTTAACCATTGATGTAAACAGGCACACCCATCGCATAATGGTGTACAAATTGGGTTTCAACACACCAATTTAATACTCATTTGAGATTTTTATGTTCAAAGTTTTTAAAAGGTTAAATAGAAGCAGCGCAATCATTTACCCATGAGCGAAGAGGAATCTCTGATTTCCGGATTTATAAAGGCCATAGAGGGCACCAAGAGCACAGCAGAAATTGAATTTAAGGACCTGACAGTGAAGATTCAGGGAACCAATGCTGCCGTGATCATAAGTGGAAAGGTAAATTTCACAGCTTATCCATTACAGTCAAAGGAAAATGAAAAAGCCTGACGGCAGTAATAAAGTACTGGTTTCCGGCAAGGCACAAATTTCAGTGAACGGAAAGGACCTTGGTACAGTGAACTTGGATGGGAACAGGATAGTTATTTCCATAACCGACGAGGAGCAGCTGAAGACCATTACAAAGCAAATAAGATTTAACAGGAAGTTCATTGCAGAGCTTGGAAGGGTTTCCAGGTCACTTGACAGGCTTGGGATATGGCTACAGGTAGGGGATTCAGGGGGAGCATTTATGGAGCTAGGAAGGGGAGCATACTCACCTGTGGTGAAGGTAAAGGTGAAATTAACCAAACTGATGAGCATGTTCCTTTAAAAAAAGTGCTTAATAATAATATAAATAAAGGAGCTACTGTACCAGTTGCCTTAACTTTGAAGCCTTGGTTTCCCTGTCTGCAAGTATTTCATTTACGTTTTCCTCTGTTATGTACCCAGAGTCCACTGAAAGCTTTCTGGCCTTAAGGTAACGGTCTGCAATCATTGCAGGAATCACTTCCACATCTGGATATTCGATTTCGTATGCAAGTGTGAACGCCTCAGAATGCACCCTGATCACATTGTTTTTAACCTCCTCTAGGTCTATTCTTAAGTCCTCTCCCTTAAGCACCATGCCATTGTAATACACTGCGCTGATTATGATCCCCGATTCAATTGGCTTTATGCCCAGCTTTGATAGAAGTGAAGCTAGCTTGCCGCTTATTACTTCCCCCTTGTGTGCAACTACTGTGTCCTTGTTTATGAACACGCTTCCAGTTTCTATTCTTGTTGCTATTTTGAGCTCCCTGAAATCACTCAGTATAGGCCCTGCCTGAAGCCCAGTGTTTCCGGCCGGAACAACAATGTCCTGTGTTGCTATATCTCCGGCCTTAGCTGCAAGCATCACCTTGTTCTTTTCAAGCATCATGTTGAGCTCAAATGGGTCCGTGTTGAAGAAGAGCAGCAGCGACTGTCCCTTCATATAATCAGCTAGCTTTAAAACATCCTTGCCCTGCATTGCTTTGATTGCCACCCTATTCTTTATCCCCATGAATACAGCCCTATCGGTCAGCTTTTTCCTGAGCTGCCCTATCTGATTTGACCTTACCTTGTGAAGGTTGATGACGGCAACATAGCTGTACTCAGAAAGCAGCTTCTGAAGCCGTTCCATCATCACTGCCTTTTTCTGCGGATAAACCTTCTTTTTCTGAACCTGCAAATCAGCTCACCTCTTCATACCTTTTCTTCACAGGGTGACTCATTGTAAGCTTGAACCCTATCCTGCTTATGCTCTTTGGAGGTAGCTTCTTGTCAAGGTAATCTATTACTGCCATGGCATTTTCGGCTATGCTCTTGGCATCCATTCCCTCCTTTCCAACCTTTGCAATTACGCCCAACTGGTTCTTGCCCCTTATCCTTGTGCTTGCAAGCACCCTTGAATATATTGAAGTTAAAGCCTGTGGGCCTGGCACTGCCACTGGCATCTTGCCCCTTGGCGCAAGGATTGGACCGAGATTCTTGCCAACCTTCTGCATCATGGATGATTCTGAAACAAAAGCGTAAACCCTCCTGGCCATCTTCTTTGCTTCCCTCTTGTTAGTAGCTAGTCTGTCAAGCTCCTCAGGAGAGAGTATCTGCGCGTTTATCTTCTTGGCTTCAAGCGCCATTTCACCGCCAGCAATTACCATTATCCTAGATGGGTTCTGGATCTGGTGAGGCAAATAGATAAGTTCGTTAAAAGTTGTCTGCTTGGTTCTGTTCGGATCAAACTTGACCAGCAGTTCTATAGATTGAACAAACTTCCTCTTATCAGCCTTGCTCATTACTTCATTGATGAGACCCTCTATATTATTATCAACCAATTCCTAACGTAATCCATCAATTGATGCATTAAATAAGCTTTTGCCCTAAACTTCAGTGCAACAGAAATGCTTAAAACCACTGTACAGCATAAGGGTACTGAGCCCTGGTAGTATAGAGGCCCAGTATGCGGCGCTGTCACCGCCGTGACCCGGGTTCAAATCCCGGCCAGGGCGCCTTTATCTGAAGTTAACGTTCCCTCGGCTTTTAAAGGGGTTCCTCATCATAATAACGTGAAGGACGACATCTACAACACTGAAAGGGCTTTACAACTCCTCCTTAATTCGCTCGCTAAACTTGAAAAGAAAGAAGATGCTGAACTCATCAAAGCGTTCGTGAAAGTTTTGGAAGCACAAGGCTTGAGCAAAAGGAGGGTCTTAAAATACGTTTCACACCTCAAGCTCGTATCAAAACACTTAAAAGTTCCCTTCGCGAAAGCAACGCGAAAAGACATAGAAGAACTCATGGCTTGGGTTAACTCACAAAATTATTCTCCACAAACGGTTCAAGGAATTATCGTCGTTCTAAGAAGGTTTTATCAGTGGCTCAGAGCAAAACCTGAAGAATACGAAGAATGGAGGAGAGACCACACATACCCTCCCGAAGTTTCATGGCTAAAAGAAACGATCAAGCTGAACGAGATGGAAACGAAGGTGACTTTAAGCGACTATGAAGTGAAAGCTCTGATTCACGCTTCGAACGATCCTATGCTTCGCGCTTTCATTTCTTTAGAGGATGAAATAGGCGCAAGACCTAGCGAAATCTTGAACTTAAAAATTGGAGACATCGTGAAAGACGGCGAAGACGTGATTGTGAACATAAGGCAAGGAAAAACAGGTTATCGATCTATTCCTATAATCAAGTCCGTTTCGCTTTTGTTTCAATGGCTTGAAATACATCCCTTAAAAAATGACCCAAACGCTCCTCTGTGGATTTCAAAGAGCAATCACAATCGTTTTGGAAAGTGGAGCTATCGCGCTTGCGATAAAGCATTAAAAACTCTCGCAAAAAAGGCAGGCATCAAGAAGGACGTCAGCATCTACACTTTTCGGCACACGAGCGCGACAAGGGACGCGAAGCTAGGTTTCACGGAAGCGCAACTTTGCTTGAAATATGGGTGGAAGATCGGATCACGCGTGCCTTCTGTTTACCTTCACCTTTCAGCAAAAGATCTCCGCGACGTCGTGAGAAACATCTACGGAGGAAAGCCTTTAGAACCTCCTAAACCGCAAACGATAGAATGCCCTAAGTGTCATGCTTTGAATCATCCTTCGCAATATTACTGCTCAAACTGCGGGGCTCCCTTAAACCTACAAGAAATAGCTCAAAAGTCTGTCTCGATTGAAGAGTTAAAGTACAGGATCGATAAGCTAACTGAAATCATTTCGAAGCTTCTAAGTGAGAAAGGGTCTTCTTGATTTCCTCTAATTCCTTCAATATTTCCCTCAAAACATCCTCATCAATTTCAATTTTCTTTCCCATGATCTTTGATGCAAAACTCCTTTAAAAACTGAAAGCGAGTTGTTCAATCACGTGCGCTCGGACTGTGAGAGAACATCGGTCTCTTCACGGCTTTGTGGCATTTAGGCGTACCGGCATGGTCGACTGTGCGTATTGCCGGTTAGGGATGCGCCGCTCATCTACGCTAGCAGTTTCCTTGCTACGTAGTTCGCTAATGCATGGGTGGTTAGGATGGCCAGCTCCGCGTCCTCCCTGTTAATTGATTTACCATAATGGGAGCCTGGACTCAAAAATCCAAAGAGTTTTTTCACGAAGGCCGCTATTATTTCACCTATTTTTTCGTCACCCACTGCCTTTTCCCAGTCCGGGACGGTTTTCTTTTCGCCTTTTTCATCCGTTACCTCTTTCTCTAAACCATTATTCTTCACGATATTCCCCAGGGCCTCCATCGCTTTGCGGCACTCCGTGAGGACCTTGTCGTACTCGCCCATCGAGTATTGTTTCCAGGCATCGTTAATTTTGTCGACGACCCCGTTGAACTCGGGGTTTTCAATCTTCGGTATCTCGATCAAAGAGACGTCCTTGAATTTCAGCCGAGGGAGAATGCGCTCCACCCAGTCGCTTTTGGGTATCCTCCCACCGATAAAAACGCTTGAGGATTGTCCCGCCAGGTATTCCGAGGAAGATGTTTTAATTGTTCTAATTATGAAGCTCAATTCCATAAAAATTTGAAGATCTCCTCCTTCTCTGATCTTCTCTATTTGAGACAACTTGTAATGGTCGAGCTCCGTGTAGAAGCGAATTACTATTTGGTTGTTTGGCCACATGATGGGAAGTTGTGAATCTGGTACAAGGAAAGAGATGTAAATTAACTGTCCCCCTTTTGATTTAATTTTTAACTTAGAAGGTGCATAACTTAATTCTACCGCGTAGTGTTGCCCTTCCGCATTCGTAATGTAGGCCACCCCCACCTCAAAGTTAAGCCCTGGCACCACGCTAAGTTCTTCGGGAGCTACGTCTTTGTACTCAAAGTGTAATTTTGAATTGGGATCCACCTCTATTGGGATATCTTGTTTCCACACTATCTTTCACCGCCAATAACGCCTGTTGCAGATTCCTTTATACAAATTTCCATACTATATAGTTTTTCTAAAACTTCTTTTTATTTTTTTGTTTCCATAATATATAATTCTTCTCAAACCGAGCCTTTAGCTAATTTTTATTAGCATTTCGTGTTAAGGTTTTTTGTGGCCTGCATTTTTACTCAATCTATCTCGATCATGCACGCTATTTATAAAGGTAGACTGGTTGTAAAATTCTATCTATAGGACTTTTATCTTTTCCCAATACAGTGGTTTCAAAATCGGTTCTTGTTTGCTAAATTTAGTTCGGGACCGTATTACTTCACGTTCTACGTAAACAGCAAACCTGTACTTTTGCCAACAAAGCCTGCGTCTTTGTGGAACTTTTCTATGTTTTGCATGCCAGGACAAGCAATCGTTTATGTTAAAGTCAAAGACGCGATTTTAAGCTCGTATTCAGCGCAGACGAACACGGTTATGATTTAGATCGTGCTCTCACCCAACGCTTGACCTTGTTTGCAAGCGTGTTTTTGTGTCGGACATCAGCTTTTCCTCAAAATACTTAGAGAGAAAGGGTCACACGCGCTTGTCACGCCTTTCCCCGAGCGCGTGTCGAGTATTTAAAGGGCTGTACATTGTCAAATATGCGGAACACTTTGTAGCTTACCTGTTCCGCATGTTTGACGTAAGATTTTTGCGCGTTTGTGCATCGATTGCTTCTTTCAACTTGCTGAGCGATTCGTAAACTCCTTGCTCATACGCATATCCCTGTGCAGTATTCCAAAAATACAATGCATTTACTTTTATTCGCCATTGTCTTGTTCCAGGTTTTATAGAAAGAACCCCCGCGTGTTTCAAAGTATACAATACGCGAGTTATGCGATATTTTTTGAGCTTTGTTACGCGTGAAATTTTTTCGACTGTATCGAATCCTTCGACAAGAGCTAATATGATTTTCACGATTTCTGTTTCGTCTCTTGAAAGCTTTTTAATTTTCACGCCGAGCCACCTCAGTATAAGATCTTTACTTTTACGCCGTTGATTTCTATTTCTTGCCCATTTTCCACAACAAGCACGTGTATCCCGCTCTCTTTTTTTATAAACATGATCCGATGCCCGTTTATATTTTCATATTGAACGTCAAGATGCATGGTTATAACTTCTTCTTCGCTCGCTTCACGCGTGCTTTCGGTTTCACGCTTGTTTTCGCTTTCTTTGGGTTGTTCTTGCACCGTGCTTTTGGGCAAAAGATGTTCTTCAAACTCTTCTTTGATTATTTCTTCTTGATAAGGAGGTGCTTTGTAAATTGCGATAATTTTGTCAACGTCCTCCTTGCTAAGTCCCGCGATCTCAAAGTCTCTAGGCTTGAGTTTAGGCGCGTTTTCAACCGCAAACTCTTTAAAGTCGATTTCCGCATGCTCCACGTGAACACGGTGAAGAAGGAAAAGGAGTGCAAAAAGCTTCCTTTCTTCTAAAGAGTGAAGGTCTCTGAAAAGAAATAAAAGTTCTTCAAGCGAAAGGTGGTTCTCATGTCCTTTCGCTTTTGCCCTTTGTTCTACAAGCGCTAGCTCGTAAATTTCTTGAATCGGAACATCATGCAATAATACTTTAAAGAGAGAAATGTAGCGCGCGTCGTGAGCAGGCAAGAGTTGGTTTGCGAATACGTATTTCATGATTATGTGAACTTTGTCAAGCCCTGTTAAGCTTGAGCGTTTCATATTTTCCTCGCGAATCAGCGCGTAAAAGTTCTTCGGCTTTTTCTCGAAAACAAAGGCTTTGAACACAGCGGGTTTTCCCTCTTGTTCGTATAATTTTTTCACGGCAAGCAGTCTACGCATTCCCACGAAGACTTTGTATTTATCCCCGTCCTTATATGCATACCCAGGCATTAACTGTCCTACTTTGCGAATGCTTTCTATCAAGTCTGAAAAGTCATAATAGACTCTCACTTTCGCTTCCTCATCCGCTTCAACGCTTTCAATCGGAAGCTCTTTGTATTCATAAGGTTCTAAGGTGTCAAGTAGAGCTAGCTTGATCACCTAAACACAATTCGGCGCTATTTGTATTTAAGACATATGAACGCTCTGTTCTTGTCAAAAAAGTCAAAACACGTAGGGTTTTGACCATAAATTATCACATACAAGAGCTATAACATAACAACATTGGCCTTGACTTCTCTCTCTTAACGCTTATATTTGTCTCAATAAAATAAATCTCTGCTGAAACAGAGTCATGCTATCCGTTCTCTCTCTTCTCAATGGTAGCTGACCCTGTGTAAGCGGAGGCTGATGGTGTTGAGCAAAAACCATGGTAAGAGGTCAATGC
>Ga0080006_1136243_pt1 | contig 14520 bp, 11 predicted proteins | sample RS3BMetagenome_FD_69209 | JGI IMG/M metagenome (GOLD analysis project Ga0080006, IMG submission 69209) | Ferric oxide microbial mat and aquatic microbial communities from Rainbow Spring, Yellowstone National Park, USA - RS3B (SPADES... ...
CGACAAGCTGCCCAGATCGGCAAAAAGTGAGCGCACCGCGAGGTCCTCTTCTTCTGACAGAACGCGCTCGCCGAAGTCGACGTAAGCGCAAACCGCCCCTTTGGCTCCAGACTTGCGTCCGTGTCCCTGAAGCGTCCCCTGCAGTTCGCTATATACCTCGGCGAACGCTGCATCATCAGCAATGGAAAACAAGAGACCGTTTCGGATCCCCTTCACCGCCACCAATTGACGACGCTCGCCATCCGTTGGCATACTCGCTGAATCTGGCATCGCTGTCCTCCCACTGCACTCCACATATAAACCGTCATTCTGTCCTCATATTCAACGCGCTTCAGGCAATTTCCTGCTGCCAGTCTGAAAGAATCGATCCAGGACGGCCCGGGCAATAGGGCCGCTTGAGTCAGCGCCATGTCCACCGCCAGGTACGACGACAGCCAAGGCTATGCGCGGATGACGTACAGGAGCGAACCCAATGAAGACGGCGTTATCAAACGCTTCCACACCCGTTTCAGCCGTTCCCGTCTTGCCTGCGACATCGTAGAGGATCTTGGCCCCGCTGTGAAAGGTCAAATAGGCCGTTCCCGAAGGATCGTTGCAAGTGTCAATCAGCCCTTCACGCACGGCATCGAGATCGAGTTTTGTGATGCCCAGCCGGGCCAGGCCCGCGAAACCCGCCGGTGCTGGTGATCTCACGGGTCGCCCGGCGATCGCAGCGACAACGTGTGGCGTCACCCGGTGCCCCCCGTTGGCGAGCATCGCCGTGTACACCGCTAACTCGAGCGGCGTAAATACCTGATTTTGACCAATCGCCGTATAAGGGAGATCAGTGACTTCGCCCGCGCGGTCATTTACGTAGCCACTTGCTGTAGCCGGCAAGTCAATGCCAGTGTCAACGCCAAGCCCAAAAGCTCGCTGCACCGACTCCAGATGTTTCAAGGCTTGTAGACGCGAGACGGACAACCAGTGTGAGATCGACTCTCCGTTCGCAGGCGGCCAGCCACCGCAGATCAGACTGGCTGCATAAAAATACACATCGCAAGATTGTGCCAGCGCCTGCCTGAGGTTGAGGACTCCATGCCTCGTCCAGCAATGTATGACCGTACCATCTGTCGCCGGAAGTCTGAGGCCGCCATCACAATAGACGCTCGTCTGTGGGGTCAACGTCCCCGCCGCGAGTGCATACAGGGCCGTCAGGGGCTTCATCACAGAACCCGGCGCCACCGGTGCCTGAGTGGCCCAATCTTCCTCCGCTGGAGCAAACCGTTCACGATACGTGCGCTCATCGATGCCTCGAACGAACCATTCCGGACGGTACGAAGGATAGCTCGCCAAGGCCAAGACAGCCCCTGTTACCGGGTCGAGCGCCACAACCGTCGCATGCTTGACTTGGCGGTGGCCATGCAAGGCGAGGTAGGCCACTTGTCTTTGCAAGATCGTTTGTACGTCGTGATTGAACGAAGCATCGAGAGTCAATCGGATTGTCTGACCCCGCGTCGCATCGCGCGTATCTGGAAGCAAGCGAACAGGCAACCCTTGGCTGTTCTGCTCCATCGCGATCTTCCCAGGGCGTCCCCGCAATACATCGTCATAATAGCCTTCGACCCCACTCCAGCCCATCTTCGCTGTGGGGGGAAAGCCTGATTGATCTACGTACTCTCTGACGTGGCTTGGGGCAATGGAGTTGATGTAACCGAGAACGTGCGCCGCCGTGTCACCCAGCGGATAGGTGCGGATAGAGTCGGGCATCAGGCGAACGCCGGGAAGTTCCGACATATGCTCCCTGACAAACGTCAGGGCTTGATCCGAAAGGTGACTGGCGAGAAGAACATGAACGCGGCCGACATCCCCTTGGGCGATCGTATCGAGGAGTGCCCTACGAGGACGATTCAACACCGCAGACAAGCGCGTTGCGATCAAATCCGACGCATGTGCAGTGCGCGCATACAAGAGACTGTACGATGGCAAGTCATAAGCCAGCATGCGACCTGCAGAATCGACAATCGTCCCTCGCGGGGCCGGTGTCGCGTAGGTATCCCGTTCATTTCTGTCAGCGGCCATCACGTACGCGTCATGCCGCGCCAATTCCATGTAGCCCAACCGAATGAGAAGCACCGCAACAATACCCGCGAGTACCCGTTTGAAGTTTCTCAAACGCGTCTGACGTTCTAGGAGGATCGGGTCGTCGACGAGCGGTTTGTCCACCAGTTCGGTACTTCCTCTGCAAGAGATTCCCGGTCTCCCACTTTAGGCCTCAACAGAATCGTCATCATAGCGGATCCTCGGCTTCTTGGCGAAGGCCCGATAAAACGGAAAATACAACAAGACACACAGAATCATAGTAGACAGCGCACTGCGGGATGAATCCTGCACGGCTGCATGCACCAGAATCACATCGGCACCGAAAAAGCGACTGGTGAGATAAGTCACCCAGTCAAACAACTCCGTGCAGACGCCAGTCAAGAATACAGCGAGCACGAGACTGTCGCGTACGACCAGACTTCGGACATAGCCTGCGGCATACCCCGCCAAGGCATATCCAAGCGCACTCTCCCCAAGAAATGACCCATAGGAGATGTCTTGCACCAAGCCGATGACAATCCCGGCTATCAAGGCGGCTCTACTTCCCCGCAAGATGCCGATCATGACCAGGCACCATGTCACTGCAGCGATGCCCAAGTCGCGCAACCCCGGAAGCTGCAACAAGCTCACTGACAGAATCAGACACAGGAAAAGAATGCCGTACATCCAAAAGTTTTTCAAGGGGGCAACACCTGTCCCGCACGTGGGACCACCACAAACACGGTGTCCACGTCGTTAAAGTCAGCAGCGGGGACCACCTCTGCGGATCTTGTCAACCCTGATCCATCGGAAACAAAGTCACGAATCTTTCCAATCAGGATGCCGCGTGGATAGATGTCACTGAGACCTGAAGTCACGACCTCATCACCTGGCTTTGCGCTTTGCGACAGTTCCGAAATGAAGGACATGGTCAGTAGGCCAGGTACGGTCGGTGATCCGGTAACGATACCAAAGGGCTGTCCCTTGGGCGTCAAAATGGCTGCTGAAACTCCATCGGCCGACTCGGTTGACGTTAACAGGGAAACCGTGCTGCTGTATAGTGACACGGACACTACCCGTCCGAGCAGTGCACCACTGGCGCTCAAAACCGGCAGATTGCGCCGGACCCCGGATGAACTTCCCGCCGCGATCGTCAACAGGGAATCCCAAGAAAGGGGGCTACGACCGGCCACTTCCGTCGTGATCAGACTAAACTGCGGAACCTCAGACCGAAAGTGCAACATATCCCGCAACTCTGTGTTTTGAATTTGTTCTTCGCGCAATTGAATGCGCAGCGAGGTGTCTTCTGCAGCCACCTGCAGAAGCGCTGCATTCTCCTGATACAAAGCATCAAGGTCACCGAGTCGGTGAAAGAAGGTAATCGTCTGAAACGATGGCTCGTAAAGCAAGCGGCTGATCGCCGACGTCGTGTCCATCACAAACTTCTCAGGCCATGACAGCGGGCCACCTCGACTGCGTAAAGACACCCCCGCAAGAATGACGATGACGATGATACCGGCGAGAAATGCAAAAAGTCGTCCGCCCGTTCCCTTTCTACCCACACCTTGCCTCTCCCTCACAACAAAACGTCGGGCTGTCGTCAGCGCCCGCGATACCGCTTATGCTGACCGCCCTTTTCGCGCAGGAGTTCGATGCTGTCAAGTGCTCTCCCCGTCCCGATAGCCACGCAATCCAGCGGATTTTCCGCAACGATGACCGGCATGCCAGTTTCCTGAGACAGATGACGATCCAGATTGCGAAGGAGAGCGCCACCCCCGGTCAGCACAATGCCCCGATCCATGATGTCGGCCGCAAGTTCCGGCGGCGACTTTTCGAGCGTGACCCTCACAGCTTCGACAATGCTCGCTACGGTATCGGCCAAGGCGGCGGCCATCTCGCGCGCGGTGATTGAGACCGTTTTGGGAAGCCCCGTAATCAAGTCACGACCGCGAATGTCGAGTTCCTCCCCGGCTTCCGTCACCAAGGCAGAACCAATGGAAATCTTCAATTCTTCCGCAGTTCGTTCGCCGATCATCAAGTTGTACTTGCGTTTGATGTGATTCATGATCGCCTCGTCCATCTCGTCACCCGCAACTCGAATCGATCGACTTGTCACAATCCCCCCCAGTGAAATGATGGCTACCTCTGTCGTGCCGCCGCCGATATCGACGACCATACTGCCAGTGGGTTCGCCGACTGGCAGACCTGCGCCAATCGCTGCCGCCATAGGTTCCTCGATCGTTTGAGCCTCGCGCGCCCCGGCCTGAATCGTGGCATCAAGGACGGCGCGATTCTCCACGGCTGTGATTCCCGACGGAACACAGACGATGACCCGCGGCTTGCCGGCGAACATCGACTTCTTCTTCAGCGCTTGACGTATAAAATACTTCAGCATCGTGGTCGTCGTCTCAAAATCAGCAATGACGCCATCTTTCATCGGACGTACAGCCACAATATTGCCAGGTGTACGCCCGATCATGCGCTTGGCTTCCTCGCCCACCGCGCGGATCGCGCCTGTGTCTGTGCGCATCGCCACGACGGACGGTTCGCGGACGACAATGCCGCGGCCTTTCATATAGACGAGGGTGTTGGCCGTCCCCAAATCAATTCCCATATCTCTCAGGTTACCAAACATCGAATAGTGACACCTCTAACTTTTCATAGTATCGCTTACACTGCCTTGCCATTATAGCAAAATCCAAGCGGTTGTCGCCCTCTCGGACGGAGATCGTGCACAGCCTTCAAACAGCAGGGATTAGACCGCGTTCGCGCAGACTGACATAACGCTTGTCCCCAAAAATGATGTGATCGAGCACCTCGATGCCAAGAATCTGACCAGCCGCCATAATTCGTTCTGTCACCGCCAAGTCTTCCTGACTGGGTGATGGATCACCGCTTGGGTGGTTATGCGCGCAGACGATCGCTGCCGCATTGCGCTTTAGCGCCGTTCGAAAAATCTCGCGCGGATGCGCAATCGACGCGTTAAGCGAGCCGATTGACACCACTTCTTCCCCGACCACTTGATGCTTTGTGTCAAGATGCAAGGTCACGAAATGTTCCTTGGGGAGAAAGCGCAACTTTTCCATGAGGTAAGCGGCCGCATCCGCGGGCGACGAGATCTTGGCTGGCAAATCTGCAGCGCTGGCGACAACCCTTCGCCCCAGTTCGATCGCAGCCAAAAGCGTGATCGCCTTGGTCGGACCGACACCAGAAACTTGCCGCAATTCCTCGACATCGGCATCGAGCAACTTGCGCAGCCCCCCGCTCCTCCCGATCACCTGCTCTGCCAACGACAGTGCGGAGTTTCCGCGAACCCCCGTGCCCATGATGATGGCGATCAACTCGGCCGTCGAGAGGGCTCCCGTGCCAAGTCGCACCAACCGCTCTCGCGGTCGTTCCACGAGAGGGATGTCAGCCATCAGTGTACCATGAAGTTGCTCCTGCTGCCCAGACACCAAGTCTCATCTCCGTTGATTTGTCGTGATGTGCACAGTCTCGTCACAGACTCGTATCAGGGGTAGCGTCCGCTGACAGGGCCAATAACTCAACTGTCAACTGCAACGGCAGCCCAACGACAGCGTAATAGTCCCCCCGTATGCCCCTAATGAATGGCGCAGCTCGTCCCTGAATGCTGTAGGCCCCCGCTTTGTCGAGCGGCTCACCCGTCTTGACATACTCGGCAATGGCGCTGTCCGACAGCTCACAGAATTCGACCTCAACTTGACGGTACCCTAACCGCACGAGGCCCTCCGGCACGCTCACGACGGCGACACCAGAGTACACTTCATGGCGCCGCCCGGATAGAGCGCTTAACATCTCCCTGGCTGCGAACGCGTCTGCCGGTTTGCCGAGGATCGCGCCGTTGAGCGATACGACGGTGTCACACCCGATCACGGAGGCGGCCTCCGTAAGGTCACTGGCCACGCTCTGCGCCTTTCGTTTAGCCAACTGCAAAACCACCTGATCCGGTGTGAGATTCGCGGCCACTGACTCATCGTCGTTCGCTGGCCTGATGACCGTGTGCGTGAGACCAATCTGCGTCAGCAAGGCTGTACGCCGGGGTGAGGTGGAAGCCAGAATGATCGTCCTTGCATGCGCCACTGATAGCCCTCCGTCCCCATCGTTCCCGCCGCGCGGTGACATGACGCTGTTACGCCACCTGCAGACGTGAAGAATAAGCGGCAACGCCGTTTTTCTGAGTTAGGATAAGTATACCATGTTGGGTCAGAAGGCCCACTCCTATGCGATTGGTCGAACGCACATAGCAGAGACGGACGTGAATTGTTCACATGTGGGGCGCGATGTCTTGATACGCGACGACGGCCCGGCACAGGTCGCTCATTTCCGTGCGGACTGAGGATCCCTCCCCTCCTTTTCCTTCCTCCCAATTGACCTCTGGCAACGCTTGCACTGTACGATTAAAATTCTCCAACCGCGCGCCAAGCGTTCCCGGTCGGTCGCCAACCGATACGGGCCACGCTAGCCCTTCCTCCCCAGAGGGATGTCGCCCTGCCATGGGGGTAAGCACCCGAAAACCCGACTGCCTGGCGATGGCCGCCTGCAGATACTGGACGTCTCGGGTCACAAGGCGAGACAGGTAGAGGTAGTCTGCCAAGGACCAGTTGGCATCGGTCAGAACTCGAGAGGCAACGGAAAACGGCCGCAAAAAATAGGGCACCTGAGCACGCTCCAACATCCGTTGGAATGATTCATTCCCTCGCGCGGAGATCGTCGGGCCAAGCAGCAAAATAGTCCGCGGCCCAGCCGCACTCAGACGGGCCAAGACACCACTTTGCCTGTAATCGGCCGCAGCCGCGGCTGCGTTGTTCACATTGTCGAAGACGCCAGCCTCGTACATTAACATGGACAACGATGGCAGCGTCAATGCATCAGGCGATGCCCCACTCCCTGACGGTGCCGCTCCCTCGACCGGGAGCATGACCCACGGTCCGTCAACCGGTAGCCTGATGCCGGCGGTCTGTGTCTCGATCACGCCGGGATGGTTTCGGTTGACCAAAGACTCACGCACAAGACGCGTATCGTGGCCGCCGAGTTGCAGCAACAGGAATCCACTGAGCGCAAGACTGCCAAAGCCAAAAACTCGCCATAGTTCCTTTGCCCTTGCACTTTTTTTCGATTCTCTGTCTCGCGGCCTAAGAGGCCGTACGTACTCCGGCCCTTTGCTGCAAAAAAGCGGCAACTCATGAACTTCTCGCCACCTGCCCGCATCATCTTGCCGAAATGTAAAGCGCGAGTCTCTCACAGATATCACCGTCCTGCTAGACACTATGAGTCGTCAGTGAACTCTATGACCGCAACTTCGGATCTCATAGAGTCATAGACGGCCCTATCTGCTCATAGGCTAGTCCCAAAGGCGCAAACGACCGCGCGCACAGAATCCAAAGCAAAGAGGGATTTCCTTGGTGACAGCGCCTTTTTTCGTCTTCTCTGTCGTCTTTGTCGTGGCGTTTGTCATCCCGTATCTGTCTCTGGCAATCCCCTCGTTGCGGCTCCCGACCGCCATCCTCGAGATCGTTTGCGGTATCCTGTTAGGGAAAAGTGGACTCCAGTTCGTTTTGCCCCCGCAGTGGATCGGGGTCATCACCAAATTAGGACTCTTGTACTTGATGTTCCTCGCCGGTCTCGAGATCCGCACTTCGTCCAAGATGAACTTTCCGGGCCACGAATCCAAACGGCAGCAAGTCGCGCTCGCCAGCGTTCACTTCGCGATGACACTTGGGTTATCCTTACTGGCGGGCCACATTCTTGCTCGCTATGGCATGGCCACGTCGCCTCTGTTTATCGGGTTAATGCTGGCGACGACCTCGCTTGGCGTCATTGTACCCATTCTTAAGGAAACCGGTCTGATCGTTACTGATCTGGGTCAGACACTGCTTCTGGCCGCTCTCTTTGCTGACTTTGGGACCGTCGCACTGGTGCCATTTACCCTTCACGTTGCAGGCGCCAAGGCAGGGAATCCCCTGTGGACGCTCGCTTGGCTGGGCGTTTTGGGCGTTGCTCTTTACTTGGCTGGACGCCTCTTGCTCCGGACGCGGGTCTTGAACAGTCGCGCCGCGCGAACGCAGCAACTCGGCGTTCGCGGAGCCTTGGCCATCATGGGGATCAGCGCGGCGGTGTCACAGGCCCAGGGGGGAGGCGTGATCCTTGGGGGTTTTGTAGCAGGTTTGGTGTGTTCTCTCCTTGCGGGCCGGGATCACGAAGGACTTCGTCGGAAACTGGAAGTGCTGGGCTACTCGTTTTTTCTGCCCTTGTTCTTTGTCACGGTGGGGCTCAATATGGATCTCTCTCACATTCACTTTGATCAGATGTTAACTTGGCTCCCGGCGTATCTCATCGTGGCGTTCGCCGTCAAACTTTTGGCCACGCTCAGCTTCTGGCCCCGCTACCGGGGACGCGTGTTGCTGGCCGCTGGGGCGCTGATGTCAACGCGCTTTACCTTGGTCATCGCCGTCGCGCTCACGGCTGCCGCATCCGGGGTGATCAGCGGCACAGAAGAAGGGGTGCTGATCGCGACTGCGCTCGTCACAGTGATCGTGTCACCCATGACCTTTACAGCCTTGATGCCCAAAAGCCCCGAGCAACCGATGTAAGTCGGTCGATCGGGGCGGCTTGTTACTGCTCTACGGCGAGTTGTTCCTGCTCTCGCAGCGTCTTGTCGGTGATGTCGTAATGCGATGTGGACCATATCGGCTTTCCATCGCGCACAAGAATCATCTGCGGCGAAGCGTGCCTCACGCCAAGATCGTCCGCGAGGGCTAGGGAAAGTGGACGTGACTCGATCACCAGCACCTTCAATATGGGAATCGTCGCCGATTCCTCGTACCGGCTCACCTCCTGGTGAGCATGGTGACTGATGGGTCAGGTGGAGCTGTGTTTAAATAGCCAATACGTCTGCGCCACTTCCGTGCTGGACTTTGCGAATTCTTCCTTTGTGCTGACGTCAATCACCCAGATCCCTCCTCATTGCGTACGCCGACCGCCGTTGGCATGCGAACGGCGATCCACCTTCAGTATATCCGTCCGTCCTCTGACAAACAACCGGAGTCAAAAGGCCGCATGAAGCCATGGTGAACGCGAGCAGATCGTCCGTAAGACGCTTGCACACTACCGCCCGCTTTCATGCCACTTTGCGAAATCCCTGCCTGATTTCCAAATATCCCCAGCTCCCATGGTCAGGATCAGGTCGCCCGGCTCCACGCAAGATGTCAAGTGTGCCACCACGTCATCCAAGTTCGGACAGTAGACCGCCGCCGCATTGGACCGATCGCGAATCAGGTTGCACAGTCGCTCCGAATTGACCCCTTCGATCGCTTGCTCACCCACGGGTGAATAGATATCGGAGATCACCACTTCGTCAGCCTCGCCGAATGCCCCCGCAAACTCATCAAACAGATGAAATGTCCGCGTGTACCGCTGCGGTTGAAAAACGGCGATCAAGCGTCTGCCATCTGCCTTCATGGCGCGGATGGCGGCGCGTATTTCCGTAGGATGATGGGCGTAGTCGTCAATGACCGTGACGCCTTCGGACGGATCGTCATACACCGTTTGAAAACGGCGCAAGGCACCCCGGAACTCGGCGAGAGCCTGCGCCGTGACCTCAAACGACACGCCAACGGCTGTCGCCACAGCGATCGCCGCCAAGGCGTTGCCCACGTTGTGTCGTCCCGCGATGTGCAACTGGAGTTCTCCGACCAAAACGCCCTCTCGATATACGCGTGACCGGGATCCCGCGGCCGAAAGCTGATCGACGGTGGCATACAGAGCGGCCTCCGGATCCTCAAGTGAATAGCCCACGCGCGTCACTCGTACGCGTTGCAACAAGGTGCGCACGTGAGCATCATCGATACAGGTGACGAGGAGTCCAGCCGGGTCCAACAGGCGCGCGAATTGCTCGTAGGCCGCCTGCAAGCGCTGAAAGTCACCGCCATAATGCTCCAGATGATCGGCCTCAATATTGGTAATGACAGCGATATGCGGTCTATAGTTCAAGAACGACCCGTCGCTCTCGTCTGCCTCCGCAACGATGCAGTCACCTTTCCCTGCATGAGCCCCCGTATCGAGGTTGGCCACCACCCCGCCCACGAGGAAGCTCGGGTCCAACCCCGCCCTCGTCAAGACAAACGCGATCATTGAAGTCGTCGTCGTCTTTCCATGAGCACCAGCGATCGCAATGCCCTTGCCTTGAGCCATCAACATAGCGAGCATCTCAGAGCGGTGCAACACGGGCAACCCTGCCTCCCGTGCCGCCTCCAATTCGGGATTGTCGCCGCTCACCGCCGTGGAATACACAACGAGGTCAGCCGCCGCCACGTGCTTAGCCTGATGTCCAATCCAGACCGTGGCACCATGGCGCTCCAGTTTGCGCGTGTACTCCTGTTCGACGACGTCGGATCCGGAAACCCGATAGCCCCGGTCCAGAAAAATGTGCGCAATAGCGCTCATCCCCGCCCCGCCGATCCCGATAAAGTGAATGTTGGAATGGTTGTCAAGGGACTGATCTGCTGCGGTCATTGTGGCTTCACCCCTGCTTTGAGTTGCCCGTCAGTGGCCCGGACGTGTGACACGTTCCTGCAAAATCATCAGCGAAAATACCCGCGCACTTGCGCCACCAAATACAGAGAGCCCATAACCACCACCGCCGCGTCGTCGCCCAACTGGCGTGCGCAACCAAGGGCCGCGTCGAGACAACGGGCGACATCGGCGACGACCCGGACCTCCGTCATGCCCACCTCGGTCATCGCGGCGGCGATGGCCGAGGCGTCCGCGGCGCGCGCCACGTTCGCCTGTGTCGCAAAGGCGACAGCCGTGGTCTGCACCTGCGCCGCCAGGACCGCTGTGACATCCTTGTCCGCCAAAACAGAACAGACCAGCACGGCACGCTGTATGCCAAGCCACTGAAGGGTCTGAGCCAGTGCCTGACTGCCCTCCATGTTGTGAGCGCCGTCGACCAGCACCAACGGGTTTCTGCTCAGGATCTCGGCGCGACCCGCCCACCGCACCGCGCGGATTCCCCTGCGAAGGTCCACATCACGGATGCGCACACCGCGCGCGCGAAGGACCTCAACCGTAGCCAGCGCAAGCGCTGCGTTGCCGGCTTGATGCGGCCCCAGCAGGGGCGACGTCAACCCGTGTAGGTCCGTTTCGACGCCCCAATACGTGAATCGGACCAGATCGGCAATTGGACCTCCCTCGAGAGTGACACAGAAGTCTCGTCCGAATTCCCGAATCGTCACGCCCCGTTCTTGCGCCGCGTCTCGCACCACCGACAAGGCGGACCCACCCGCGCCCGTGATGACCGTGCATCCGGACTTGATGATGCCAGCCTTGTGCGCTGCGATCGAAACCAGGGAGTCACCCAAAAGTTGCATATGGTCAAATCCGACGTTCGTGATCACGGCCACGATCGGATCGACGACATTGGTGGCATCCAGCAACCCGCCGAGCCCGGTCTCAATCACGGCGACGTCGACCTGCATGCGAGCAAAATGGAGAAATGCCGCAGCAGTCAGCCGTTCAAAGTCTGTCGGGGGGTCCGCGATCAATTCTGGATCTGCGTCAATCGCTGACGCGATGGTGGCCAGCATCAGCGCCTGTTCCTCCTCGCTCGGGGCGATGCCGCTTACGGCGATGGCCTCCGCCAGACCCGGTAGCTGTGGGGATGTGTATAGACCCGTCCTCAATCCGGCATGGGACAGGATCGAGGCGATCATCGCGCACGTCGAACCCTTGCCGTTCGTTCCGGCGACGTGGATGCAGCGCAGGGCGCGCTCTGGCTGCCCCAAGCCCGCAAGTAGCCGGTGCATCCGCGTGAGTCCCGGTTTCATCCCCATCATGGCTAGGGCCGACCGATAGCGATCCCCCATTGGACTGGCACTCGCCGCTGTCATGATCCGCCCCCCGCGCATCCGTCATCTTCCATGTCCCTACGCGATCATGCGTTAACAGCCTATTCCCCAGCCGTTCCCGGTGTGCCCAGGTTCCCCATCTGCGCCAAGACCTTGACCCGCTTCTCCACGTACCCCAGCCATTTTTGTCGTTCCAATTCGACAACCGCCGGCGGGGCTTTGCTGACAAACGCCTCATTGGCGAGCTTCACTTCGAGTCGCTGGACCTCGTAGTCCAATTCGTCGCACTCCTTTTGCAGCCGCTGTCTCTCGGCGTCTAGATCCACCAACCCGACCAGAGACAGGAACAATTCTGCCCCCGTCACCACCCCGCCAACCCGCTCCACGGGAACCGGCGCGTCGATTGCGATCACCAGCGACTGGCAGTTGCAAAGACGCGTCAAGACGGCTCGCTGCGACGCAAAGAGCGCCAGCATCCCCGCATCGGGCCGGACGATCAGATCGATCTTGCGACTCGGCGCGACGGACAGTTCATGCCGCAAGTTGCGCACCGTGCGAATGGCATCCATGACGCAGAGCATCGAGCTGACCGCCTCGCGATCCTGCAACGCCTGAACGGTCGGCCAGCTACTGAGCATGATCGTCGGTCCGGATGCAATCAACGACTGCCAGATCGACTCCGTCACAAACGGCATGAACGGATGCAAAAGGCGCAAGGCTTGGTCCAGCACGTAAAGCAGCGTTTGCCGCACAGGGACCTTCTCACTCTCATTTTCGCTATAAAGGGCGACCTTGGACAGTTCGATGTACCAGTCACAGACATCATTCCAAAAAAACTCATACACACTCTTCCCGGCTTCAGGGAACTGATATCCCTCCAGCTGCTGAGTCACGGTGGCCACAGTCTCATCAAGGCGATGCAGCAGATAACGTTCGGCCAAGGTCCGTTCGTGAACCGGGATCAGCGTGGGTGCCTGCCCCTGGGCGTTGGCGGCGACAAAGCGCGCCGCATTCCACAGCTTGGTGACCAGGGCCTGTGCCGCTTCCACCCGCTCTTCATAGAATCGCATGTCCTGCCCCATCGCAGCTCCCGTCAGCAGCATAAAGCGCAGGGCGTCGGCACTGAATTGGTCGATCACGTCCATGGGGTCAATCCCGTTATTCAGGCTCTTGGAGAATTTGCGCCCCTGATCGTCCCGCACCAGACCGTGTATGAGGACATCAGCGAACGGTTGCCGACCTGTAAACTCAAGTGACGTAAAGATCATCCGCGTCACCCAGAACCCGATGATGTCGGGCCCCGTCACCAACACGTCAGTGGGAAAATAGCGCTGCAGATCGGCCGTCTGCTCCGGCCAGCCCATCGTCGAAAAGGGCCATAAGGCGGATGAAAACCACGTGTCAAGCACATCCTCATCTTGGTGCAGCCGGGTCTGGCCACAGTGCGAGCACGCGGCCGGCTGCTCACGTGCCACCGTCACGCCGGCGCAGTCCGCACAGTGCCAAGCCGGAATCCTGTGCCCCCACCAAAGTTGCCTAGAGATGCACCAGTCACGGATGGATTCGAGCCAGTGACCGTAGATCTTGGTAAAGCGCTCTGGAACAAACCTTACGGTCCCGTCGTCCACCACCGTTTGCGCAGGTCCAGACAGCGGCTTCATCCGCACAAACCACTGCGTGCTGAGCCAGGGCTCGACCACGGTGCTGCAGCGTTCACAGTGACCGACTGCGTGCAGGTGCCGCTCACGGGTCAGCAAGCCTTCTGATTCCAGCCGCGCGACGATCGCCGCGCGGGCTGCGAATCGCTCCATCCCCGCAAACTCACCCGCGGCGTCCGCGAGCGCGCCGTCTTTGGTCATGATGTTGATCGCCGGCAATCCATGACGACGGCCCACCTCGAAGTCGTTCGGATCGTGAGCCGGCGTGATCTTGACAGCGCCGGTGCCAAACTCCGCGTCCACATACGCATCCGCGATCAGCGGGATCTCCCGATCGGTCAGCGGCAACCGCAGCCGCCGGCCCACGAAAGCCGCATAGCGCTCGTCGTCCGGGTGCACGGCGACAGCCGTGTCCCCCAACATGGTCTCCGGCCGTGTCGTAGCCACCGTCAGATACCCGTCCCCATCCGCAAACGGATAGCGAATGTGGTACAGCGTGCCTTCCGTCTCCTCGTGTTCCACTTCAATGTCAGACAACGCCGTGGTACAACGCGGGCACCAGTTGATAATGTACTCACCACGGTAGATCAGCCCGCGCTCGTACAAGCTGACAAACACCTCGCGCACGGCCGCCGACAACCCCGGGTCCATGGTGAAACGTTCCCGCGACCAGTCACAGGAAGCGCCGAGCCGACGGATCTGACTGCGAATCACCTCCGCGTACTGCTCTTTCCAGGCCCACACTCGTTCGACGAACGCCTCCCGGCCCAGTTCGTGGCGCGTCAGGCCCTGCGTCGCCTTGATCTGCGCCTCGACCCGCGTCTGCGTGGCGATCCCGGCATGATCCGTGCCTGGCATCCACAAGACGTCATACCCCTGCATCCGTCGAAACCGGATCAAGGCGTCCTGGATGCTGTTGTCCAGCGCGTGACCCAAGT
>Ga0080006_1152237_pt1 | contig 14519 bp, 13 predicted proteins | sample RS3BMetagenome_FD_69209 | JGI IMG/M metagenome (GOLD analysis project Ga0080006, IMG submission 69209) | Ferric oxide microbial mat and aquatic microbial communities from Rainbow Spring, Yellowstone National Park, USA - RS3B (SPADES... ...
AAAAAGCTTCAAAGTCCGCTTCTCGGCTCGTCACCTCGCTCAAAGCTGCCAGGTGCTCTTTCACTCCTGCATTCCATATCTCGATTCTCTTCCTAGCATTCATCATGCCGGATTCTCGATAGTATCTCGCTCTCGGGAATCTCAGAAGACGCATTTCTCTCTGAAGTAAGTTGCCGTTGATACAATCTTCCGCACGCTTTGGTGCTTCAATGGTTATGATATTTGTGTTTCCGGGTTCCGCGGCGCGGAAGGTGCCAGATAACGACTTTGTCGTTGGCGCGGACCCCGGAAACACAAATATCATAACCATCGGTGCTCCCAAGCGCGTGGAAGATGGTGCTGACGGCAACTTACGTCAGAAAGCCATGCGTCTTCTGAGATTATCGAGAGCGAGATACTATCGAGCATCCGCTATAATGAATGCGAGAAAGAAAATTGAGACTTGGAACGCAGGAGTGAAAGAGCACCTGGCAGCTTTGAGCGAGGTGACGAGCCGAGAAGCGGACTTTGAAGCTTTTTCGGAAATTCATGGAAGTTCGCATTGCGCATTGGGATGCGCTGTGGGAGGAGTATACAAAGCCCCGGTGGGCTCGTTTGCGATTGAATTTGTACTGTGGGAAGCAGCGGGCGTTCGCGAATTTTTCAATGAGTTGCGTGCCCTATAGGAGGATGAAAGTCAGATGCTCGTAGTAGCGTATTGAGCAGGGCGATGGAAGACCCAAAAAGGACTACTCCAGCTCCAACGACGAGGGTATACAAGGAGTGTGCACGGCGTTTCGTTACAATACCGATAGATGAGTTTCGAGCATCATATACACACCACGCGCTGGGTTGTACACTTCAGAGGGTCGAGATGGAAAAGTGTCAGCGGAACCCTGAGGATATAAAAAAGTACGGACCTCTGACGGAAGAGCTAATGGAAAGGAGGGCGAAAGTTCGAGGATCGCTTGCATTGGTCAGTACAACCAACGATGGCAAGAAACGGATGGAATTCGTGAATCGAGGCTTTCATGCCGCAATCAATATACGGAGATGTGCGGTGGTGGAGAAAAGACCTCCAGATTGGACACGAAAGAACTTTGTTGCCCAACCTCTACAAGTCGAACTATATGAGAAAAAGTTGTAAGTAGTAGTGGGTGGCCGGTCCAAGAAAACTGCGAGGCGTCTGCGCGTAAGTTGGTGATGTCTAGTCTAGGGCGCGGCGATCGCCACTGCAGTGCACCGCTGCCACGAGGGCTTTTTCGTGCGTGGGCGCTGGCGAACTTTCGTTTGTGAGACGAACACGCTCAAGAGACGCCTGGAATGCTTTAATGCGGCTCGCAACTTGTGAGGTACTCTGTGAAACTTGCAATAAAGCAGTTGCTCGCAAATACTGTCAAGAGTCTTGTATTTGCGATGGTTGCTGGGATTCATTTGCGCAGCGAAGTGCGTCGCAGCCGCTGGGTTCGTCCGTGACAGCGCTGCCGTTGTGCGAGCGCTGCGAGCAGGTGCCAGTCGCATATGAGACAGCTCTTTGTCTGACTTGTCAGACTGGCATAAAACCTGGAGCGTTTTCGGAGAAGATGGACTTTACTGCGTCTTTGTGGAGCAATTCACCACAGAGCACGTCGACGCCGTCTGTTACTTCGCCGCGCACAGCACAAGGTCCTTTGCAAAGCGAAGACGCTCCGGTTTGCAGCGCTCCCGAGCAGGCAGTCTCGTCGGAGGCGCTGCGATACGCGCCCGCAAACGATAAAGTTTTGTCGCACGAGCCGGCGACCAACGCCGCGCAACCCGCTGATGCGAAGCTGACGAGCGAAGAGAGCCGTGCAGTAGATAAGGGTACCCTACCCGCATGGTTTGCTCTACTGTGCGAAGACGTTCAGCGGAGAAATGTGTGGTTCAGGCGTCGTCGGAAAAGGCGAAACGCTTCGTCTGTGGACGTGTGCCTAAGCGCGACTGCATCCAGCAGCGATCATGAGCTGGATGCTCAGCAGATAGCGAGAAAGCGCAGCGCAAAAAATCACGTTGAACCGCGCTAGCAACGCTTGATCCCAAAAGAGCATATCGTACAACTCGATCATACCCGTGCTGTTCAGGCGCCGCGAGAGTATTCCGCGACGATTTATGGCTCGATATTTAGGTCTACAAATATTATTGATCTAACTGTCTGGATGCTGCTTTGATCGGAATATGTGAATGCCCGCGATATTCCCGAAAACTGGAGCTCCTGTGTTCTCACGCTGCACATAGAGTGACTTGAGCGTGATTTTTCTGAGATTTCTCCACAATCTAATATACGCACAAGGACAAAGTCGCTATTCCAATGCGAACAAGGTTACGGATCCAACGACAGCAAACGTTCCGCGTTGCAAGGGCTTCATTAACCTGAACTTGAACGACTTTTTTACCATGGATCCAACGATGGCAACCTTCACACGTTGCATGTGCTTCACTCACCTGAACTTTGTGATCGGAGATGAGCGCTTGTATCGAAATAGAGCATGGCGACCGGACGTAAACACCATCGGCTCGCTGTCTTAGCGATGCCCTGCGTTCTCCAAAGCGCCCTTATTACAGGTCTTCACCAAAAGCAGCGACCACCACGATGACGACACGATTGCCGCCCTGCTTGCTTTCTGCTGCAACCGTGTGGCCGGAAAGACTCTAGATCCATCCGACCACCCATCCATCCACTCATCCATTGATGCTACACCAGAAAAACTTGGACCGCGGGAGCCTCCAAGGCGGACGCACCAATCCGAAACGCTCGCAACCGGCCTCTGTATCGTACGAAAAGCCTAGTCGAGCGAGCGGTATCGAGTGTATCGCTTCGACGGCATGATGCCGACGTCCGGTTTCCGCAACGCCGCTACCGTCTCCGCGGCTTGTTGCCGTTTCCGGAAATATTCCAGGGCCTCATTCCCAAAACATTCCAGAACTGAAATCGTAACCCAAGTCAATTTCATTCGTTGGCTCGTTGCTCGCTCTGTCGATGGCGACGCCGTGCCTTGAGCCCGTGGCGACCCAGTGCCGCCACCAGAACCCCAGGTCATACCGGGCATCCCAGAGCCGATATTCACGAGGCCATTGCAGGTGAAGTCATCTAGTGTGCAGGGTCGCATCCACTCGACAAGATAGATCTCTGCTGGTTTTGGTTTGCGAAAGCCCGGCCTTCCGAATCGTCCTCCACGCTCGGCCGTATCGAGGACAACGATCGGCAGTGAATCAACCAGCAGACGCGACGCAAGAACCGTGCATACGGACAGCGTATTTTCAGCGTCGGTAGATCCGGGCAGCACAGGGCCTCTTACAGGGGTCCCTTCGGCTGCGGAGTCGGGCAAGCGCCCGGTATTAGAGAAGCGCGGCTGTGACTCGGCTTTGTTTGCCGCTGGGACGCTCACAGAGACCAGAGACTGACCGAGTGGGACGACCCAGCCACTGGGAACAAAGTTTTCCCAGCCAATGGGACAGCGAGGAAAAAGCGGTTCACGCGCAATCTCGTCAGACCGGCGCACAGCTCGGCGAAAGTCCAGAGGTACCCGCTGACTCGCGTCCATGCCTGCGTAACGGACTCGCTCAGTTAGGCGTGATTCCTACCGACACGCTGCCACCTTGTCAGGTGTGGAACGCGCTGCGAACGTGTCGTCCCCAAGCAAGAGCGGTCGCGAATGAGAATCGCCCTTAACCGGTGTGCCTTGCAGTTGCTCGCATACGCTGGAGCACCAAAAAACATTTTCTCGTATCTGGCGGCTGCGAAAACAGCAGTGAGAATCGTGTTCACGCGAGCTCCGCTCTCGCAGTCAAGTGCTTGCTGCTTCATCTACGCTGCGAGAAAGCGTTTTTTCTAGTTACAGGGACTCTATGACGGTACGTTTACGCTACAGTAGAGGTCTGTTGACGTGAAGCGGTGTGTTCTGCATATGCAACAGACCTTTTGGATGGATTCGGATTCTGAAAAAATACGTGTGCTGGTATTCTTGCGGTGTGTCGACACGGACGTGCGGGTTCTGCGTACCCGACAGACCTACTAAATGGTGGATTTGGATTCTACAAAACAATATGCACTGCTGTTGTAGATTTATATCGACGTACTACGGTGCATTCCATATAAGTTATCGATACGGGGCAAAAACTGAAACGCACCTTCCAGCACGCGATATGCAGGAAAGCATGCGCCCTCCCTCAACGCTGGACATATTCACATTCGAACATCGCTTCCTGTACGTACGTTGGTAGATGTTCCCTCTAAACCAAAACAATTTGCAGGTGGCGCTGCATCTTCGAGGATGCGTCCTATTCGCAGGAAATCCGGCGTTCGAGTCATACGCAGTTCAGGGCGCGAAGTACATTTTAGCCTGCACAAGCACAAGTATGTCAAACCCTCGACCAAGAGCAACAAGCATGCAACGTATAGACTGGAAACGATCACCTCGGTGCCAAAGTGTACCTCTCTGCTGTGCGAGTTTCCGGCGCTGCGGCACGCTCCAGGTGTCAGTAATGCACTGGAGCTACCCGTGACCCTAACCGATCATTGCTCGCTTGCGTCCCCGAGCTCTAACAACATCAAGCCTTCGTAGCACGAGCTTCGCATTTTCAATTGAGGAACCCGATTCATACGCTCGCAAAACCTGCGCAAAGTACGCTGCTGCTTGCTGAACATGAACAGAAGCGAGCGCGCGCTCGAGCACATACAGGTCAACAGCTTTCGCTTCCACTGTGGTGTCGCTCTGTATAGGGTACTGCTGCGCTAACCCAAAGTCAATCACAAATACAGTGCTTTCGTTTCGGTCGGCGGACTCGCGCACAATGAAGTTGGAAGTCGTGAGGTCACCGTGGATGAGGCCCACCGCGTGTATCGCCGCTACCATGCGTCCGACTTGTTCCAACACTGCTGCTATATGCGTTGTTCCTTCAACTGATTCACGCGTGCGCAACCAGTCGCGCAGACTCAAACCCTCTATCCACTCTAGAACCAGTCGCAGCCGGTGTGGATCCACTAAGTACACTGCAGGTACGTGAACGTGCGGTAGAGACCAGGCTCGCGCGAGCGCTCGTGCCTCAGCGATGATTCTCGAGCGGTTCAGGTGTTCATCTAGCTCCGGTATGCGATAACGCTTGGGCAAACGTTGTTTAATGGCCACGTCCTGGTCACCGAAGAGCCTCGTGCGGTAGATGGTGGCTTCTGCACCCTGCGCTACGGCAGCCAGTCCAGGACTTGCAGCCGGCTGAGACGCGGGAGTTTGGCTTACCATCTCAATCGCGTCAAACATCAACCGTCACGAGTGACTCTGCTGGTGAACATCCGCTTTAAAAACGGCAGATCTGGGCAGTGGACTTGTCTCCGGGCCAGACCGGGGTTTCGTGACCAGGGCAGCTGTCAGCAGCTGTAGCTCGCCGAACGCGAGCGAGCAAGTGCATCTGAAGGTTGTTCGCCTTACCATGGTTACGGTTTCGTTCCTCGAGGTGAGGCTCTTCAACAGCCGCATGAGTTTCACCTGAAGAAACGCATAGTTGAGGAGAGCATGCACTCGTCAGGAGAGTACACCCGAGAGCGGCTGGGTTTTCTCAGTGCCATAAACGTCGCACAGCCGCTGGTCAATGGTTGTAGGACGGGGAGACGCGTGTGCTACTCGCGCAGTCGCTGGAATCTGGCGACAACGAAAAGGGCTGCAAAAGTTATGATCGAATCTCAGTCAAGTTTACCGGTGGATGTCCCGCACTGCGAAGCGTTAACGCGCAGGTGGGTTCGCGACTTTGTGCTGGCGCTCCAGCTGTGCCCGTACGCGCGGGCGCCTTTTCTCGCCAACCAGGTGAGAATTGCCGTTGATGGTGCTACATCCATCCAACAAGTTGAACGAGCACTGGAGCGAGAGGCGCAAGTGCTGCAGCATGCACCAGAGGAAGCGTTGGCAACCACACTGCTCGTGTTGCCGAACTTTCATCCCCGAGACTTTGAGCGTTTCTATGCGAGCACGCTCCTTCTGGAACGACGCTGGGAGGCACGCGGCCTAAGTGATTCCTTCGTGCTGGTTTTTTTCCATCCAATGCATATGTATGCGAAGCATGGTGCCCCAGCGAACGGTTGTATCCCGGTAGACCAGTTGGATTACGAACGACGAGCACCCTTGCCCACGATCAACCTTCTTCGAGATGATCAAGTCGACGCAGCTGTGGCGTCTGGCAAGTCCACAGAGATGCTGGAGCACAATGCCGCACATTTAAGTACAATCCCACTGGAAGCATTAGAGATTCGCTTCCGATGCCTGTACAAGACGGATGCGTAAAGCGCATCAACATGGGGTCTCCTGGGAGCCGGTCTCTTCGATGCGCCATCGTTGGCCTCGAAGAGTCCTGATCTTCGCCGGAGTGGTTCAAGTCTGCACTCGATATTTGTCGAGCGTGGAGTTTGGCCTTGGTTCAGATGCGCGACTGCGCCTCTTAACAGATAACTGCACCGTGCATCGCCGTGCGGTGTTTGGGGCGTTCAAAATTACTGGTGCATCATCTCGTGCAGAAGCATTCGAAGAATCGCCAGCTCCGTTCTTTGGAAACGGTGGAATCGGTATGAGGCAAAGACGCGCAGTACGCCTTGTTCGTGGTCTGACCGTCGGACCGGACTGAACATGAAAGTAGCGCTCGATATGGTGTCTCGGTAGGTGGCCCAAGCGGTCGTCACCGGCGCCCTGTGGATTCGAGAGCGTACGCATCAAAAGTGAATATACTGCTCTTGAGCGAGCGCTGTCTCTTGTTAACGATGCCTATGACGTAGTTTCATGAAAAGCATGTGCATCCGGATGCATGTCGTTCGTACATTGATCGAGCTGGCTATTCATCGCAGGTACATCACGCGTGACTTGGGCGCATGCACAACCGAATACCTGCTTCATCCAGAATGAAAATGCGTTCGTGCCTGTGTATTCCGGAATATTCGTTCGTTCGTGCGCTCGTGCATCGATGTTCGTTCATACATTGCGTAACTTGCGCCAAAAGTAGGCGCTGCATTCCGTACATGTGGTGGATTGCATCCACCGGGAGACGCCCATAATCCAGCGTCTCACATCAGAACAGATCCGCTTCGATATCCACGCGGCGTGCCAGGCTAACGGTGGTGTCACCGGTTAGACGCATGACGCGCAGCAACCTGGCTTGCTTATCGACATGACGCGATAAACCAACTTAATCAGCCGCATTCAGCTGATCTAGCTCCGCTTTCGTCTGTTCCAAGCGACGTTGGACTCTTGAGCGCAAAAGAGGGTTCGCGATACGACTGATCTCCCGCTCCAGTTCCGCAATCCGCTGCTCTAAATTGCGGCGGAGAAGATCCTTTCGAGCCTGTTCCGCCTGGCGTGCGGCACTAACGGCCGTCGCAGAGGGCCTTTCTTCCGTGGTCGCGGGTTCAGAGTCCTGCAGGAGCGCCTCTTCAAGCTCAGACGCAAGCTGATCCGTTTCCGTTGGGAGAGATACCGGCGCTGCCTCACGAGGTGTTTCATTCGGCAGCTTCTCCATATTCGCCACAGAAGCACTTGCTTGGGTTATGACTGATGCTTCTGGCGGCTTTGGCATCTCCTCTTTGGGAAGCGGCACCCAGATCTCCTCCTCTACGACCTCTTCGTCAACATCCACTGAGACTGGCATCGGCCCATTCCACGGTTTTCGAAAGTCCAGCGCATACTTGATGATTTCCTCATGCTGCGCCACCTCTATCGCCGAATACTTGGGTTCTTCTGGCCGATGGCGTTCAAGGAAACCACGACTAGCGGGCGTTAATCCGTCCCCAAGGGTCTCTTCTGTGCCGGTCGGCAGATCCTTCGGGTCTTCGTAGATCTGAAGGATTTGGTGCACGTCCGCGCACTTGTACACTGTGCGGCCGTCTAAAGTCTTCCATGACTCCACTATGCACGGAAGATCGAACATGAAGCCAAAGTGCTCTTCGTACTGCGTTTCGTTCCCGATACGAAGCGCAGCTAGACGGCCATTGCGATTTTCCGGAAAGAAAACCAACCAAAACTGTTCGGTCTTCGTCGACGCCAGCAACTGCCGCGAGCTCGCCTGACCAGTATTATCTGCAGCTAGACTGTTGCCAGCACTGGAAAACCCCTGGTCGACCGAATCAACAGCGGTGGCAGCTACTGCACGTCGCCCGCCGACGCTGGTAGTAGCGTCCTCGACAGTATCCCATGCGCTCGCCTCCAACGCGTCTCGCAAGCGCTTTGCCAGACGCTCAGGCAACCTCAGAATAAAGTGACTCTCCTGAGGCGCATCCATGCCTCCAGAAAAGCGAGTAGCACTCGAGCTCGGAAATATCGCTCAAGCGGTACAGGAATACAGCGTTCCCAAGGCGTCAGCGAGCAACACTCATTCCCGAAGCGTCCATGGCGAGGCCGTAGCCCGCGCCGCTCCACGCGTCCACCCGGACGACATATCCGGCATGTCGACGCTGGTTTGTTCCAGCGTTTTAGACCGGCGGACGACGACAAGTTTCGGAGACCGCAAGGTCGGTGTCCGAAATCGACATGTCGCCTGTTGGGCTCAGGGAGTCGTGTCCAGGCTTCGCGGGTATGTTCCCAACGCACGCTGTGAACGGAGGATTCGGACACGCGTTCCTGCGTCGCAGCAGAGCTGTCGCCATGCTTCGGAGCCGCGCGCAGAAACCGTGCTCTGTTCTAGGGCGCTCGACGAGGATTTTAGTGCGCTGCTCCGATGCGAATCCAACCGAGCGCTATGTGGTGGAGCCGGCTTCACCACCTAATGACGCCGGCGACGAGCAACTCCAGCCTGTGGCCTCCGCCTCTCTGTCACAGGCGACTTGCTGGACGCTGAGCGGCATGACGCTTAAAGAACTGGAAAACTTTGTTAGTGGCATGGGCGAGAAGCCATACCGTGCCCGTCAGTTGTACAAGTGGCTTTACCGCCCGCCAGTTGCCTCGCAGGTGGATGATATGACCGACCTTGGAAAACTCTTCCGAGAGGCACTGGCGAGCAGTGCCCGTCTGCACGCTCTTTCGCTACGCGAGGTCCGCGAAGCACAGGACGGAACACGCAAACTCGTCTATCAAGTCGACGGTGACAGCCCCGGGGCAGTGGAGTCTGTGCTCATCCCTGCCTCCGGTCGGAACACGTTGTGCATTTCCTCGCAGCTGGGATGCGCGATGAATTGTCAGTTTTGTTTCACCGGAAAAATGGGTCTGCAGAGAAATCTGACTGCAGCGGAAATCGTCGATCAGGTCACATTGACCAAGGCTCGCTACGAGTCACCGCGGCAGGCGAGCACGCAAATATCGAACGTTGTCTTTATGGGCATGGGTGAGCCATTTCAGAATTTGGATAACGTGCTGAGAGCGTTGGAGATCCTGTTGGACCCCAAGGCCATGGGTCTCTCTCATCGCAAAGTTACGGTGAGCACTTCGGGTCTGGTCCCGGAGATACGACGCTACCTGCGCGAAACATCAGCGAATCTGGCGGTGAGCCTCAATGCCACAACGAATGAGGTGCGCAACTGGATCATGCCGATCAATCGAAAATATCCATTGGAAGTGCTTCTGGAGACATTGCGTGAGGAGTACGCCCGCGATGCTCGCCGCGGTGACAAAGTTTTCTTTGAATACGTGCTCCTCGGAGGAGTGAATGACTCCCTCGACGACGCGAAGCGCTTACTCAGACTGATCGCGCATATTCCCTGCAAAGTGAACCTGATTCCGTTCAACTCACATGCCGGTTCAGAGTTTCGACCAAGTCCGCTCCCGCAAATGGAAGCTTTTCGCCAGTATCTCCACGAACGGGGGGTTCTGGTGACCCTCCGCCGTAGTCGTGGTGATGATAAAATGGCGGCATGTGGGCAGTTGGGGAACCCAGGGATCGGTCGAACGCCTCCTCGCATGCGCGTACCCGATGCTTTTCAAAAGGTGCTCGGAACGACACCGCTTCAGACGCGTAGGTCAGCAGGTGCTCAGCAAGGCTTGTCAAAGCATTGAGAGCTTCACGTCAGAAAAGTCATAGATGAATCGTTTGTCTAACCTGAGCAGCACACGTCTGAAAAGTACCGCCCGCTCCCGTGGCAACGACGCCGCATGCTTCGGGAGTGCCCCGGATTATTGGATCGCAGAGGCACTAGGCATTGATCGCACGATGTCGAAAAGCACATCCTTGCGGGCACGTCTTGTGGCGTGAATTGAATATGCAGCTATTCTCGGTAAGAATGCATCGACATGGCCCAGATCTGTAGGTTTGCTGCGCCGACGACAACAGCGCTGGCAGTGGCGGCAGCGGTTTGCCACGGCATGCACGTATCGCGCTCGTGCAGCGTCTTTGGGTCAATTTCTTCGAAAACACTCTCGATGATCCCCATATATGCAGTAAAGGCAGGTCTCGAGACTCGCTCGAAATTGCTGCATTTCGTGGTCTTGCGCGTTCCGATAGTCTCCGATGGAGCGTCTACTTCTGCGTCAGATTAGAACGGAACACAGAACTGTTCGCTTTGAACATGCTTTTTGGTGTTTTTCCTAACGTGCTCAGATGGACAGTATTCATATTCAAAGTTTAGCACGTTGTGCGTACGGATTCATCCGTAGTTTTAGAATCTTCGGTTGTCGTTTTTGCTTGCTCATCTAGACTCTCTTCTGCGGGACGTCGTTCTGACCCCGGCATCGAGATGATTCGCGACGCACGCGAACAAGGATTCGTAAACTAAATAACAGGATCACCCGGTTCGGAAGTGCAAGCGTCCATCCTTTTACTGTTTCTTACGTGAAACGTATTCATAACACGCATTCTTCATGATTTCGATCGTTCTGTTTCAAGGTGACTCATGGGCGCTGCAATGCACGCCAGTGAATTGACGTCGAAAACAGCATCTCACAAGTTCATGCCAAAACTTGACAACATATATGATGTGGAATCATCTATTCCGTTCGAAAAACAAATCAGCCTCTCCTTGTGGCTAACGATGAAACCGCATACGACAGCAGTAGAATTCCGCAGACGGGATTCGCTCCTGAAGGCTGACGTCTCTTTGATTCGTACGGAAAAGGAGCCCGGACTCTGACGAACTTCAGTGATCGCAGCGATCGACTCCACTGGTGCATGCGTCACCGCTTGGCGTGAGGCGAGCGCAGACGGATCGAACATTCTCGGTGTACTCCCCAGTCTCGATTTTCTTTCGGTCCTTGTTTCATCATAGACAGGATACCATTCCACAAATCCTCGATCGAATGGAGCAGCATGTGCTTGCGTAATCAGCAGGCAGATTACTCACTCGGAAACCGCCCTAGAGAAGCCCGTGATCATCGAGCGATGCACCTGGCGCGGAATCCGGCGCTGGCATCGAGGGGGACCTTCTGTTCTCGTCAAGGGCATGAACCAGGCGCCAAACCGAGCGGTCACACGTCACAGGATAGCCCCTGGAGCACGTGAACCGGATACATCTGGGAAGACCTGGCCGCAGTCAACCGTCACAACAGCGAATCACGGATCGGGGCTGTATACCAGGAGCATGTGGATTGCATACGAAGCGTAGATCACAACGACGGCATGTGCACGAACCGCACTGAATACAGCTGGGGGCAGCGAAATCGGGACGTGACTGCTGACACGAACAATCCTCGACTGCTGAAAACGGAGCTCGATGAATACGATTGAGCGGCTTATTTATAGTCGTAGATAAGAGAGCGAGGAAGAGAAAGCATTCCCCGATGTTTTTTCTCAAAGACTGGTGTCCATAACTGTGTGAAAAGACCGGAACCTTGCTGTATACGTCCGAGTTGCGTAGAAGACCCTGTTCCATTTTATTCTGAAATGAGTGTCTCGTCATGATGCGACTCACACATAGAATCGCAATGATGGAAAACGTCCGCCATAGCGACTGCAAAAATCGCTCGACATGCTCCGAGCGGTGCAACGAGGAGCCATCCGACCAGATGACGTTTGAGCGAACTCGACGCCGGAGATACGCCACCCAACATGCACCAGAGTCGACGCCTGCTACCTGCTCAGGACTGCGTTCAGGACATTGGCTCGCGTAGGATACGGTGTGAAGATGCTGGCGTCCGTGGTGTCGGTCAGAGGCTCCGACTCTCCGCCTTGTACTCAGCGAATAGGTTCCTTAAGATTGGTCTCCTGCGCCGCGACGATAGTTCGGAATCGGGGGCGTCTCAGTTGGAATCCAACGCGGCCGCTTTGGAACACTCAGGTCGGGCTCCTTAGCCAGAACTTGCTGATCGGGCGGTAGCTCTGCAACCGCCGCGTCTCGAGAGCGCGCCAGTCGCAGCAGGCGTTGCTGTAGCATAACCTCACGACGCAAGCACTGTTTATTGTACGCCCGGGCGAGTTCCGCGCCACGAGCGAGCACTTCCTCGCTCAGCTCGAGCGTTACTTTTTCGGGTGCTAACGCTGCTGTAAGTACGTCCGGCGGCTCTGCGCGTTTCTCCGTGCGGCCACTCGGTACTCGCTTCGGCGTATCGAGCGCTGGTCGACTCCCAAAGAACCAACGCTTGCAACCAGGACACAATCGTATCCTGCTCATGAGACCGATCAATTCTCTACTATGCACAGGAGACTGAAGCCGCCGCCACCGCCGGGCTACCGGTAACCACTTTTTTGGCGAAAAACCGGTGTCTGGGGCGCTCGTGTGGAACCCAGCGAGTACCGCCTCTCAGCACAAAAATGGCGAAGCGCATCATGGTATCGTATCGACGCCGTCCATAGACGCTCGACACCTGCAGTACGAGCCAGTTACTAGAGCTCCCTCGCTTTATTGGAACACCGCTCTGCTGCCGGGAGCAGGTAGGAGCTCTCGAGAGAGCGCTGTACCCGGCACGCTGATAGCCGATAGTCTTTGCGAGTTACGTTGATCGAGCACTTGCGCTGCACAGCAACGCCGTTCTACAACGTGGAGAAGGTAGAGGCTCCCTGGGGCAGCGCTGAGTTTCGGCACGCCATTCTCAGTAGTCTTCGCACTTTTGGAGACTGGCGGTTCGGTTTATTTTCCTAGGTTATAAAAAGCCGCAGGGCAGCAGCTTTCCTGTGTCCAAGTTCAAGGGTTTTATGGCTGAGGGCAGTCTCTGCAAACATTCGGTTCATCGAAACTCACGAGCGACGCCATGAACGGCAGAAAAAGTATTCTTGTCTACGAAAAATCCAGCGCTCCGCTCTTGCGCGTGCTCGGAGCGGTCGGTGTCTTTCAGGTCGCTGCCTGGGCTGCTTTCGGTGCGGTATCGTGGCGGAATAGCGGCGCGTCGACGAAAGCAACCGCTGCTACTAGTCAAGACACGGAGGAGGACGCGCCTGGGACGAGAAGCGTCCCGGAAAACACGCACAGTCCCTCGAGTCGTTATCAGACATGGTGGCCTGCAGGTGGCCTGCTCGTTTCGGTTCTTTTCCTGCAGCTGATGAGTTTTTACGCCAAACGGAACGTGAAAAGCATCAGGTTTGTCGGAGACTTTGCGGAAAGAGCTCGTATCGTCACTCACTCTCTCTTCCGTTCGGGCCGGGAAGATCAACCAAGTCGGTTGGTGCTGGAGGTTCCGACCTTTCAACTACATGCCAGCGCTACTGGGCGCACTGCTACTAAAGAAGACCTCGTGACATTCGGCATTCGCGGATACAACTCGTTTTTCCAGATTGACCGAAAGCGGGGGCAAATCTACGATGCAACTTTGTTGAATGCGCTGCTTGAGAAAGGCGGTCAAGGCGTGATGCAAGCTGCTGCACAGCGGATGAAAACTTCGACACCAAAACGGACGCCGTCAGCTCGCGAGCGCGCAGTCAACAGTTAGGCATGTCCCGGGGGCTCGTCGTTTGACGCATGGCCTGGATGCGCCTCGAAACCAAGATATTCATAGCATCGAAGGCTCCAGGCACGCCCTCAAATGTCCGACACGCTGTGAAATGTTGCGCTCGTCCTGTTGGGATGATCTCGTGACACCAAGTGCCACGGGGACCAGCGTTCTTTCATGGCATCGCTGCTGCGTATGGGACGGACCAAAATATCGAGCGTACCGCTCAAGGGTCTGCGCGTCTAGCTCCGCGACTCTTGACAGGAAGCGAGACCTGTACCGGCATGCGGTTGTGCAGCGCTTCCAGCGGACGGTTCTGCAACGTTCAAGGGTAGTTTCGAAGACCAGGGCTATACTTGAAACAGTTGGTGCTTCGTGTAAGCACTGGGATGGTTCGTAGTTTCCAGCGCCGCATGCACCCGCTGTCTCCGGGCGGAGCATGATACCGGTCCGATTTCTGCACATCGTCTGGAACATCTTTCCTGCACTTTTGGAGACGCTTAATTCATGTTCATTCGAGGAAGAACAATTGGGCATCCTGCCTAAACACCGTTTAGTACGCAAAACTAGCATTCATAGCGAACTCACACGGACGCTTGACTCTGGAGTTTCGTGTTTCCCGATTTTCACTAGGCGACTGGACACAGGCATACGCAAAAATCGTCGGATAGGCGTTTCATGTCAGTTTCTCGCGCGTGACTTTATCAGAATATAATGCTCGTTATATACGAGATCCAAGGTAACGTAACCCATACTTCGCATCAAGAC
>Ga0080006_1138020_pt1 | contig 14504 bp, 12 predicted proteins | sample RS3BMetagenome_FD_69209 | JGI IMG/M metagenome (GOLD analysis project Ga0080006, IMG submission 69209) | Ferric oxide microbial mat and aquatic microbial communities from Rainbow Spring, Yellowstone National Park, USA - RS3B (SPADES... ...
TAATTCCAACGCTCAACGAGGAGGAGGCCATAGGTCCTCTTATCGACGAAATTAAGGAAGCTGGATACAGAAGGATTCTTGTTGTCGATGGATATTCCAAGGATAAGACGGTGAAGATTGCTAGCGATAAAGGAGCCAAGGTTGTCGGTCAGCATGGTAGGGGTAAAACGGGTGCTGTTCTGGTGGCAAGAGACATTGTTGATACACCGTATTTTCTCCTCATGGATGGAGATTATTCATACGACCCCAAAGATATAGACAAATTTGTGCGACACTCAAATGGATACGACCATATCATCGGATTCAGACCCAGAAATAGCCCCCATATTTCGAGGACCCACAAGGTTGGCAACTGGATACTCACAAAAACATTCAACCTGCTGATGGGGAGCAACGTGCCTGATGTGGCCTGCGGAATGTATCTGATGAGGACCGAAAAGGTGAAACAATTGATACTGGATAGGCAGGGCTTTGAGATCGACCAAGAGATAGCAGCCCAGATGCTCCTTGACGGGAAGGTTACTTACGTTCCAATAAACTACAGGGCAAGGCTGGGGAAGGCAAAGGCATCGACATGGAGACAGGGATTTCGGGCACTATTTGCTATAATAGGGTTGGCGCTAAGATACAACCCTGTATTGCTCTTTTCCGTGCTAGCCTCCCTTATTCTTATTCCAGCGTTCATATTGCTCTTCTACGCTATTTACCTTTATTTCTTCTTCCATGTATATCATGGTGGATATTTCCTCGCATCCTTGGTGCTCTTTGTACTTGGCGCACAGGGTTTCACTGTCTCAACGATCGCGGTAATGCTCAGGCGAATAGAAAGGAAGCTGAACAGCATAGGGAAGAATAACTGAATGAAGACTGTAGTGACGGGAGCGGCGGGATTCATAGGAGCCAATCTTGTCAGGAGACTGCTTGGGCTAGGACGCGATATTAGGTGTGTAGATAACATATCAAGAGGGAAGAGCAGGAATCTTGAGGGACTGGCCGTTGACATCGTTTACGCTGACCTCAGGAAATACGACCAAGCCCTGAAAGCTGTAGATGGTGCTGATGTAGTCTATCATCTTGCAGCAAGAGTCGGGAGCATCGATTTCCTACACGGGAGTAGCAATGCGGAGCTTGACGCGCTGCAATCGAATCTTGCTATAGATGTCAATGTGTTCAGAGCGTGCAGGGAAGTAGGAGTAAAGAAGATAGTCTACGCGTCAAGTGTTTCCGTTTACCCAATAGACAGGCAGCAGAGACTAGGTGCTGTTTTCAAAGAGGAGGACATCTATCCGGTGAACCCCGAAGGAGGCTACGGCTGGGCCAAGCTGATGGGCGAGATTCAGCTAGGAATGATGGAGGAATGCAAGTCTGCTGCTGCGAGAATATTCAATGCTTATGGCGAATACTGCGAATACGAGGGTACGGCTCAGGTTGTTCCCGCACTGATAAGAAAGGCGATAAGACATCCAGAGGAGGAGTTCGTTGTCTGGGGTGATGGCAGTCAAACAAGAAACCTGATCTACATTCAAGATTGCATCGATGCGCTTCTGAAGATGGAGGAGAAGGTGTCCTACCCACCGCTCATATTGAACGTAGGTAACGAGGAGACTACAACTATAAAGGAGGTGGCTGAAACGATTGTAAAGGTGAGCGGCAAGAAGATAGAAATCAGGTATGATAAATCGAAGCCTGTCGGGCCACTGAGTCGAATACCTTATATTGAAAGAGCAATAGAGAAACTAGAGTGGAAGCCTTATACATCTTTGGAAGATGGGCTTCGGTCCACTTACGAATGGATCAAATCTGAATATTCGAACAACTACAAGCACCCTTGAGCGAGTTAAGATAAATAAGATTATGGTGATGCAAAACGGGAGCAAATAGCCAAGACAAGTTCCTTGAAGTAAAGGCCAGTGGTGAGGTGCTTTCCAGATTTAATTGGCGAGTATGGGAGAAACACTTACCATACAAAATGAAGAGTTTACTGATGCTCGGCGCTGCTCAAATGGAAAGAAAAGTAATTCTCGACTTTGGTTGTGGACCTGGTACTTTTGGTATTCTTTTGGGAAGACGAAATACGGTAGTGGGTGTCGATATTGCAAAACAGGCCTTAGAACAAGCTATAGCAAGGGCTAGAATCTATGGTTCGAATTTTCAGGCGATCGAATGCGACGGAGAGATTTTGCCGCTCAGGTCAGAGAGTTTTGACGTCATCTTCGTAGGTTGGGCTTTGCATCACTTCCCGCGTTTGGATTTAATAATTATACATTTAGGTAAGATGCTAAAGCCGGGCGGGCTCCTAATGCTTGTTGAGCCAAACGAGGATAGTATTGGGCAGCGCGTCTCTAGGTCTTTTGAGGATATGTTAAGAAAGTACATTTTAGATAGTGGCCTTGATACGCCCAATAGAAGTACACACACAAGGAGAGAATATGAGACTCTGATTCGAGCGTCTGGATTTAGTGGCCTGAAAGTACTTTCCTCGTTCAACGGAGAGAGACCTGAGCTACCTGTCGACATGAGTTTCTTTCCGTTGATTTTATTGAAGATCGTCATAAGTATTAGATGGGTACTGTTTACATTATCGACAAAACTGTTTCATTCAGGGCCAGATCTCTTAATCGTAGCTCGCAAGTGTAAGGTAAAAACAGAGTAAAAATGAAAATAGGTATTGTAGGTCTTGGAAAAATGGGCATACTTCATGCGAGCATACTCAATGCGCTGGAAGGCTGTTCGGTTGCAGCCATATGCGAGAAGGAAAGACTTGTTTTGGAGTTTGCAAAGAAGATCATCCCGCACGTTGCATTTTACTCAGACGTCATCTCCATGGTCAACAACGAAAAGCTTGACGCTGTGTTTGTAACGACCCCAATATCTACTCATTTGCCGATACTGCGCGAGATAATTGATTCTGTGAGTATTCCTGTGTTTATGGAGAAACCACTTGCAGCAAGCTACGATGAAGCTTTAATGATGGCACAACTGTCAAAGGAGAAACGGATAATCACGATGGTTGGTTATCAGAAGAGATTTGCCCCGAGCTTTTCGACAGCGAAAAGCATCTTGGATTCTGGGCAGATTGGAAAGCCACTTGTGTTCAGGGCGCATTCTTTTGTTTCTAGTGTTTTCAAGGAAGGCCGGGGATGGAGGTTCAAGAAAGGAGAAGGTGGGGCCCTTTTGGACCTCGGTTCACACTTGATCGATCTGCTGACCTTCTACTTTGGAGTGCCTGATTGGGTGTCTGGCTTCGATATTCAGATTGCATCAAGGCAGGTTGAGGATTTTGCTCATGCTTTGTTTGGGTTTGAATCTGGATTGAAGGGTTACGTGGACGTTTCCTGGAGCGTTGAGGGATACAGGCTACCTGAGACTAAGATTGAGGTAATCGGCTCTGAAGGAAGAATAGAAGTATCGGATGATAGACTTTTTGTGTCGGGTAATCAATCCAAAGAAGATTCTAATGTTAAGGAATTTACAGCTCCTGACCTTTACAAGGGGGTTAGCTTCCTCATTGGAGACCCAGAATACTGTACCGAAGACGAATTCTTCCTGAATAGCATCAAAAATGGTAAGGAGGCGCATCCAGACTTTTCTCAGGCATCGATTGTTAACAAGGTCATAGAAGGAATACACAAATCTTCCCTTGGAAAGAAAGTAGTTTGGCTAGATGACAGTAAAGATAGATAAACTTCTCATTGGAGATAACCCATTCAATGGAGTCAGCCACAGGTCTAGGGAGCGAGGTAGAGGCGTAGCTGCCATGTTATCAGAAAGAGAGATTGTAAAGGTCATAGAGACAGCACTTGATAACGGGGCGGGGGGTTTAGTCTTCAGCGTCACCCCGAAGATGCTCTCTGTGCTAAAATATATGAAGGAAAAAGGGTGGAACAGAGAGTTGCATCTGTATCCTATTGTTCCCGACGTGTTATCGCTCGTTAATGAATCTGCGGAACTTGGAATGGCTGGTCTCTTATCTCGATTTCTTGAGGGTCTATCTGTTCAAGGCAAATTGAAGTTCATGGTCAAGGGGGGGCTCGCTGCACTCTCCTTGAGTCCGGTGGAACTGATCAAGATATACCTAGATACTGAGATAGCTCGTATCAATGCGACCTTGCCTCCGGGCGCAGAAACAAGAGCCATTTTCCTGCATGAGGTTGTTACAGACACGTTGGTTAGCCTAAGAATACCGAATATTCTTCAAGAATACTGTAAACACATACAGTCAAAATTCGGGGTTGTTCCAGGGTTGGTTACGAGAAACTTTCCAAAGCTAACTGAGTTCGCACAGTTCTCGACAGCGTCCTTAGATTTATCTGTGATCATGACACCGTTCAATGCTGTCGGATTCCAAATGAATCCTTCACGTCAACATTGTGAGGACGCTCTATTGAAGCAGAACAGGCTGACATGTGAAGTAATCGCGATGAGTATATTGGCAGCAGGGCGTTTGACTTTAGAGCAAGCAATACGCTATTTGGCTAGCCTTTCTCAGTTGTCAGCGTGTGTTGTTGGAATTTCAAACGAATCTCAGGCAAAGAAAACATTTTCTTTTCTGAAGGACAATTTTGTCTTTAGAAAGTACTAGGGTTATATTGCAGGGATGTCAAAAGAACCAGTAATATCGATTGTGGCATCAGCTTATTCGGCGCAACGTTTGGTCTACCTGAAGCGGCTTTTACAGAGCATTTCGAAACAAAAACAAGATAACATCGAGTCTGTTGTCGTTGTTGATGCCTCAGAGCAGGTTTTACAAGAGATAACGAATGCTTTATCTGTAATTGAATCTAATCGTCATCAAATTTTTCATCTATGCGGGAAATCAGGTGCTTCGGCTGCTAGAAATGCTGGAGCTAGGATTGCACGCGGAAGATATGTGGCTTTTTTGGATGATGACGTCGTGCTGTGTGACGATTGGGCCTTGAATGTTCTCAAGTCGTTTTCCGAAATACCTAAATTGAGCGCACTAACGGGTTCGGCCGAGCCTCTTTGGGAAGACCTTCGGGATTCATGGTTGCCTACGAGTTTGTATTGGGTTATTAGTTGTACAGGATATTCAGGAAACGTTATCAAAATAACGAAAAACCTTTGGACTGCAAACATGGTTATTAAGAAAGACGTCTTTTTTTCTGTAGGGGGTTTTGATGAGAATCTGGGGCCTCACAAAGGACGTAAGGGATATCATTCGATCGCAGAAGATCTTGAGTTCACTATTCGATTGAACAGTAAGGGGTACTTAGCTTTTTACATTCCTTCTGTCAAATGTTATCACAACGTACGTCACACAGAGGTCTCTTTTAGGTATATTCTTGAAAGAGCGTACTGGATTGGGCGGGAAAGACGACTTCTTATCAAAAAGCAATATCTAACCGATGCAGAAGTGCCTGTACTGCGAATGCTGCTATCCGACTTTGTATTTTCGATGACTTCGTTGGCTACGTTATCTAGTTTCATAAAACAAAGATTGGCAATAATAATTTCTGTCTTTGGTGCGCTAATAGGTTTTTTAGCTGGCTTATAGACATCATCGAATATGTGCATAGTACTCTGGACTAATGACAATTGATTAGATGACTAAAAAAGATACGAAAATATTTCAACACCAAAGAGATGAATTTCTGCATTAAAGAGAAAGCATTCTTGAAGGCTGGAGGATACGACGAAAATCTTGGCCCCAAGGGAGACAGGCCTGAGACAGCGCACTGGCATAGACTGGGAGCTGAGGAGAGCGATCTAGCAATCAGGATATGGTTGCGGGCCAAGTCCAAGGTGGTTTATGATCCCGGTATGGTCGTTTTGCACAAGCTCCGCCCCGAATCGATTTTCCTTTCGGGATTGATTCGGCGAGCGAAGTATGTAGGGCACAATCGAGCCTATATCCATAGAACGTACCCTATAACAGGTGCCTTGAACGACTGGCGAATCGTCAAGGCTTTGGTGAAAGAGCTGGCTTTAGTGGTCAAGAAGTTTCTACGAAATCCTGTGCGTGTCTGGAAAAGTCTTTCATTCACCATTGTGGTCGCTTCAGCGTTCAGCGTTGGATTCCTAGAAGGCTCGCTACATTACAGGTACTTATCGTCAGCCGTCGGTGTGCAATAGTGTATATGACCTTATAGTATCCTTGATTTATCATACTAAATCAATTCTGGTGGGTTTCTTCAAAACGATCAAGTGAATTAGCGCTGCGAGTAAAGGATGAGGTGGTTAACAACGTTAAAGGTTAATAAATTATGAACGAATCTCAATTCGAGAGTTGTTTAACTAAATGATAACGTTTGAGAAGCAGCCATTTATAAAGTGATTCTCCATAATCCATCTGACATCTTATCAATTCTGCCTTGCGTGTACCACGGGCAGGTATCCAGATATTGTTGTGGTCTTGGAAAGCCATTTATAAGAAAATGAATTTTTAATTCGGCAACTGCAAAGAATACTCAGCGTACAATTAAACTTGTCCATCTTTATCGTTTCGAAGTGGTTCAACCTAAGTGGTAGAACTTCTTGACTTTTTCGCAGATGAGTGCATCAGTCACACGCATAGCGATTATGTTAGAAGCAAGTAGCGCCTCTCTAGGTTGAGTGCCTTTTATGTTAGAGCTCGAATACTGCAAGAGTCATTGTTATAAAGACAGGAATCCCGTCAAGAATGAAGTTAATAATCAACCAGTCGCCTGAAGATCCAAATGTCTTGGTGAGCTAATTGAATAGGCTTGGTCTTTTGGCCGCATTTGCACTAGTTGTGCTGTCTCTCTCGACTCTGACTCTCTATCCGCTGGTTGGTTATCCATATCACGAAATTCCAGACTTCTTTGCCCATGTTGGCTTGGCGCGAAGTGTACTGAACAACGGAGTGGTGATTCCAACTGGAAGCGGGGGCTACTTATCGTTTCCGAACCTCTTCATATTTGTTGCCGAGCTGTCTCTGCTTACTGGAGCCGGGCTTCTCGTCGCAGCAGCCTTGGTATCGGTTATGTTTGGTATTATGTACGCGTTGATGATTTTCTTAATCCTACGACTCTTGTCCGGTAATTCCGTTATCGCATCAGTTGGCGGTTTTCTCGCAATTGCAACCAATGCATCCATCCCTTTCATCTTCTTCGCTCCAGCATATATGAATTATACTATCTTACTTTTGGTGGACTATCTTACGTGGAGACTTGTTCGGGAAGACCGGAGAATCACTGTTCTCACTTTACCAATTGTTCTTTCGGTACTTGCATTAGCTACGGGTGATCCGATATACTCGGCAGTCCTCGTAATTCAAATTGTTACCCTGCTCGTGCTCTTGTATTCGGGCAAGTGGACACGCAATGTTGCGCGTCGGTTGGTCTTGCCATTCAGTGGGTTCTCATTGCCTATCTTTGCTTACTATGTCTACACAGGAAATTGGATTGTTCCATATGCCTTTTCCTATTTACCCCACTTCTTTTCTTTAGCACTAAGCAATTTATTCATGACCCTGCCTGCTCAACCAGCAGCGCCGGGGTCTGCTGTTTTTCAACTGTGGCTTGGGGTTGCCTTTTGGGTTTCTCGACTTTTCTATGTTGTTATAGGTGGGACCGCAATGCTCATACTGTTTCGAAATCTGGTAATAAAAGGACGCAAACTGGGTAAAGTAGAAATGGCTGTTAATTCAATTGTGTTCTCCGTCGTCTTAGCAGCTGTACCGTACTTGGGCGTCGGCGTTGGCGTCCTAGGTTCAGCCGTTGGGCGCTTTGTCCAAGTAAGCTATCCTTACATGTGTCTCTTATTTGCGTCTGCTCTCTTTAGCAGCCGGATTCTGAATCCTTTCAGTAAACGAAGGCTCTACTCATCGGCGATAATCACGATTCTAGTTTTGGCAGTAGTTTTGACCTATCTGCCACTACATCTGTTAAGCCACAACATCGAGAATAAGCAACTGGTGTATTCAGCCGGGTTTTTCACTTCATATACTGGAGGCAGAGGGCGGCTCGTGTACTTTCTTCCGGTCACGGCCGCAGTTCAATTTTTCACTGGGCTTGAGCTTGTTGCAGGCCCTCCTCCGCCTAATCTTCAGGGACCGATTGTGAACATTACTTCAGCGTTTGTTCCTGTGGGAGCTCAGGAAGTCGACATTGTTTATCGAGCTCCGTCAGTGACAGCGATGATTATGCTTTGAAGCTCGTTATTATAGCCAACGCTCCTCTTAGCGTTTGGCGAGGCGTTGAACAGTTCGTCGACCATGTTGCAACTGACTTTGTGAATCGGGGAATGAAAGTAGAAGTGTTTACACGTACCTCGAATTTAAATGACGAATTGGCTTGGGCTAGGTCTAGAACATTCAATTATCGTTATAAATGCTTGAAGCTACAGAGTTTGGTATACAATATTTCTGCTTCTCCTCTAACTTACAATTTGATCTTTCCCAAAGATGCTGATGCATACTATGTAACGTTCCTTGATCCTGTATTCTTGTCATTCCTTTCGCTTGTTAGAAGGCCAGTAATGTTAGGTTTACATGGTGTGACAGACATTAACGGACGGGGATTGAAGATTCTTAAGCCCGTGCTTGGCACCTTCAGGAATTCACTGATCATCCAAGCCCTAAATCGAGCTCAAGAGAGATTCTTTAGGCGCCTAGGATACAAAGTAGTGCATATCCCTTTGGCTGTTCCGGTAGAAAAGCTTGTTCCAGCTCTGGAAGCGAACAAAGACTTCTCGGTGTGGTTTCCCTCAATGGAACGGTCTAAAGGCGCGGATAGATTGATTGAGCTGGCTAGACTTTCGAAATCTAGGCTGCCCGGCGTTCGATATTTGGTCACTGGTTCAGGTAATTTGGAAGAGGAGGTGCGATTGGCAAGCAAGCAGCTCGGAAACATAACAGTCATGGCAAAGCTCAGTGAGGATCAATTGGTAAAGGTCTATGCTCGTTCAAGCCTTTTCTTATGCCTTTCTCGCAGCGAATCATTTTCTTTGGCTGCTGCGGAGGCCCAAGCTAATGGCTTGCCGGCGATCGCGACACCAACAGATGGATTGAGAGATATCATAACCGATAACTCTCTTGGGGTTCTCATGGACTATGACGCAAATAGGTACTTGGAGATTATAGGACAGTATCACGAGCTCTGGAAAAGTAGCAGAAAAAAGTATATCCAGATAAAAGAAACAATTGCAGCAAAGCAAAGAACGAGATTATCATGGAATGCAATGCTTGATAGACTTGAGTCATCACTCTTAAATCTGTCGTAATAATCCAAGAAGCAAGTCACATGTCCGTTGAGACAAAACCACGGCTTGACAATTCTGATACTCAGCGACCAAAGAGGTTTGTTCTGTACTTTCATTTCGCCCCTCTGCACAATATGCATCTAAAAAAAGATCTCGAAATTGCAAGATTCGCTTGGAGGAATGGGTTCGAGTCAACATTGATAGTCGGCGATATCAGGAATGATGTGGACAAGAGTCATGATTTCTTTCGTGAGGTCCACGTGGCCAAGACTGGAAATGTAAGACGTGGGAAGTTTCCAAACGTCAGGGATTACCCGCGGGAATTCTCGCAAGTTATTCGATTATTATGTGCGAAAGAACCTGAAGTAGTCTTGTCCATACACCCATGGATCGTTGCGCCACTTATATTGTTGACCTACAGATTAATCATGAGGGTTAGGAGATTTCTTCGATTGACCTCTGTTCTCCCGCGGTTTATCCTGTGGATGGATTCGGATGGACGCTTGTTCACAGAGAGTGGATTGCGCATATTTTGGAGATTTGTGCTCCTATTGAACTGGATGATTTTTGACAAGTTGATAACCGCCTCAACATGTAGCGCTAATAGAATTGGCAAATATCTGCCTACTAAGTCTAAACTCTTGATAATTCCTCATGGATATTCCAGTTTTGTGTATAAGAAGACGAGCTATTTGGAAACAAAGCGGGAACCTGTTATTCTGACCGTGGCAAGAATAGTAAGAAAGAAGGGATTGGACGTACTTTTGAGCGCCTTCTCTATTATTCACGCTCGCTTTCCCGACTGGCAAGTTTGCATCGCAGGACCGGTAGAAGACGAAGCATACTATAGAGAACTTCTGTGCGAGATAAGCAAAAATCAAATAGGAAGCAAAGTCCATTTCCTAGGATATATTTCTGAAGAAGATCTGCGAACCCTCTATAATCATAGCCAGATATTTTGTCTTCCTTCACGTGAAGAAGGGTTTCCAATTGCGAGATTGGAGGCAGCCGCTTCTGGATTGCCCCTAGTGATTAGTGAAGCTGGTTGTGGCGCTGATTTGGGACGTATCGGCGCAATTGTAGGACCAACCGACAACGTTAATTGGCTAGCAAAAGCGTTAACCACGTTAGCTTCAGATGAGCGCTTGAGAATAGAATCATCGAACAAACTACAAGCGCATATACTTTCCTGGGAACAGGTGACAACATTGATTCTTAAGTCGATTGTATGATGAATTTCTTCAATCAGATTTAGACGAATCATGAAATTTCAATACACAGTAGCCGAGATTTCCCCCGGAACGTTTACTGTACCCCCGAAGGGGTATGGAGGAGTAGAACGTATGCTGTTTAGCCTCGCCAATTCGATTTACACCGAAGTGAGGACAACAATCATCGACTTCGATAAAGCAGAATTCCGGGCAATGGAAGGTGGCGTAGAACGCATTGTTATCAAGAATCCGTTCAAACTCTGCAGGTTCAGGGGACTTTCAGTGTACTCTTGGAATGCTATGACATCCGCTTTCCTTCTATTCCTGTATTATGTCAGGCACAAAATGTATAGAAAAAGACTGGTTTTGCACTTCCACAACGGGGTCCAATTCGCTTTCTTCAGGCTTGCAGAGAGACTGCTGTTTGGTTCCAGGAACGTACAATATGTTTATTCTCATCATTCGCCTCTCTGGATGAACCCTAGATTACTAAAGATGTGGGAGAAGATGCTCGCCATCCCAACGGAGTTGTATGCGATATCGCATGCTGACCTCGTGACATTTGAAAGCAAGGCTGTCTTTAATGCGATGTTCAGTTATTGCAGGCGCTTGAATAATTATATTATCTTGCCAAATGGGGTAGACACCGATTTCTTTGATCAAAGAAATTACAGCTACACAGTTGAGCCGTACACTATTTTCTGCGGCGCAAGAATCAAACATCAAAAAGACCAATTGACAGTTGTTCGCGCTTTTCGTAAAGTACTAGACACAGAACCCAAGGCGAAACTGATTCTACTCGGAGATCCGGAAGAAATGGATTACTTTTCAAGCGTTCGCTCAGAAGTGAAGAGGTTAGGTCTTTCCGATCATGTGAAATTTATCCCATCCGTAGATATTATCACTCTCAACAGGTACAGATTGCGCTTTCCAATTAACATAGTATACTCGAGCTACACCGGATTTGATGTGGCTGTCGGCGAAACTATGTCCCTCGGAGTAGCGTGCGTCTTCTCGGATATTCCAACTTTAGACGGAATAGCGAAACACGGCATAAATTGCCTCCTCGTACCACCGGGAAATGCAGACGCTTTGGCGTCCGCATTGCTTTACTTATTTTCCCATCCTGCAGAGATTCAGTCGCTGGGGAAAATGGCGAGAAAAACCGTGGAGGAATCATTGAGCTGGAGGGTTCTGTCAAGGAATTTCTTATTAGCTCTGGAAAAAACCCTGCCTGACTTTTATTCGCCTGAGTAATTTGTGTGGAAGCAAGATGACTAAACCGCAGGTCTCCGTCATTACACCTACCTATAATCAGCGTGACTTCATAATGCAGTGCATAAGCAGTGTCCAGAATCAAACCTTCCCTGAATGGGAGCAAATCATAGTTGATGATGGTTCTACAGATGACACCGAGGACCTTGTACAAAGAATTGACGACAAACGCGTCCTCTACATCAGGCAGAAGCACTTGGGCATACACAGACTTTTTGAAACTTATAATCGGGCATTGAAAGAGAGCCGCGCGCCTTTTCTTGCGATCCTCGAAGGGGATGATTTTTGGCCGCCGAATAAGCTAAGTGTTCAGTTGCCAGTTTTTAAGGAAAGGCAGGTAGCCCTGAGCTACGGAAATGTTATTCACGTAAATGAGGACAGAAAAATCATTTCCAGGCATAGAAGGCTTTCGCTTCGTTATCCGATAAACCCTGGCATTCTGTACAACAGTCCGCCTGGAATGATTCTCAAGCGCCTCATATTCGACAATTTCATTCCAGCTGTCAGCGTCATCATACGTAAACAAACTATTGAAGAAATAGGTGGGTTCAAACAGCCTCCGGGCACGTTTGCCGTTGATTATGCGACATGGCTGAATCTCTCATTGAAGGGCAAATTCTATTACATTCCTAAGGACTTGGGTTATTCTAGACGCCATTCAAACTCCACTACCGTCAAATTGAGCAAAAACCCATTAGAGGCAATTGCGAGCACCAAGCCCTTCCTAGATTATGCACATGAGTTCCTCATAGAAGCAAACTCTAGGGGTTTGCTAGAGAAGGACTTCTCGTCGCTCATAGACAAGATTGAGGAGCACCGCATGAACTATCCCGACTTGATTTATTTCACCTTTGTAAGAAGATTGCTCGTCGAAGGTAGGTGGGCCGAAGCAAACTTAATTCTGCGACGGTTAGTCCACTCAAACTGGCGTTCCGTAAGGTTAGCCTCAATAGTCGCACTGCTAGCTAGCCGCCTTCACACCAATGTCGAGTTACCGATGCAAATATTCGGAGCATACCCTCTTGAACACCGATGAGAACTATAAAATATGCAAATCTTAAGGCAAACCTATCTTGACCGCAACAGACGGCAGGCAACACCGAAGGAAGTTCTAAACTGTACCAATTTGTATTACAAGTGGAAGATCAGAAGACAGGAAATCTCACCGAGTTAAAAACTGAAACAATGCTTTAGGTCAGGTCATAATCCTACGGATTATTTGATAACTTGATGCGGTTAAATTCAGAGAGAATCAATATTGAATTCTCTTACTATCATTTGACAGTCCTTAACGTCTAGACGGACTCTAGCTAATTGCATTACACGCGTCCCATGCATATGGGCCTTCATTCCTTTTGCGTGTGTGGGACAGAATTCGTCTCGTTATTTCTATCCTGAATCATCTCCCCCCGCTTATCTGTTACAGTATCACAACGTGAGCACAACCCTGTCCGCACGCTCTCACATCCACGGTTAAATTGGAATCCCATGCCTCGGTCCTCTAGACGATAATGATCAAGGACGAGGACATCCGGAACAAGCTGAAGGAAATAGACGAGCACATCAAGAAGGAGTACGTCGAGGGCCACCCGGAAATAAAGAACGAACTATTAATAGAAGGCCATGTTAATTTGGTTTGCGAACGAAGGTAGGCTACGACGTTATTTGTCTGGATAGGTATTACTTCGGAGAAGACATAGTTTCTCCGATTTCAGTGAAGGTTCGTATTGTAAAAGACGACATAAGAACTTTCGACCCGTCTTTGCTCAATGGTGTAGATGCTGTATTAGACCTTGCCTCTCTGTCAAACGATTCCTCAGGTGAGCTAGACTCTCGAAAGACGCGTGAGATAAACTATAAGGTAGCGAAACCGACCCTACCTAATCAAGGCGTCCAAGAAAAAAAGGTGTTATTTGCACGTATATTGGGTTCATTGGTGGAGTTGCCTGACTCTGGCAGAGAGGAGCCCTATCTCACACTTTGCTAGAGCTGCTCGGATGCATTTATCTGTTCGTGTGTAGGAATTCGTCGATCGCTTGATGGATTTCCTTCGGCTTGTTCTTAAGCAGGAATGTTGCTTTCTTAACTGAAAGGGAAGAATCTCTTGGTCTTTTTGCCCTCCACTCCATGCTATCCATGCGGGTAGCTATGATCAATTCCTTCCGAAGACTCATTTTTTCAGTCACAAGAAGTGCGAGCTCGAGCCTTGATATCCTTGTGGCACCACCGACATGCACGTACCCGTTTATTTTCCTCTCAGCTATCTCAAGGAGCATAAGCGCAAGGTTGCTTGTAGACGTGGGTGAAGTGTACTGGTCTTCAACAACCTGTATCCCCTGACCCGTCGATAATCTCTCGATTACGAACTGTGGAAAAGATACTCTGTTGGGATGCCTGCCAAACGGTGTGCTAGTTCTAGCTATGCACCATTCAGCTGCAAAATCTCTCACACTATGCTCGCCCATCAGCTTTGTCGTACCATAGTAGTTTATCGGCTCCGGGTTATCTTCTTCTCTGTAAAGCCCCTTTTCGCCGTCGAATACGTAATCAGTTGATACATAGATCAGAAAGGTGGATAGAGCCTTTGCCTCTTTTGCAATAAGTTCCGTAGAGTAAGCATTTAACTTCCTCGCCTCGTCCTTTTCAATTTCACATCTGTCAACATCTGTTAGCGCAGCAAGATGCACTATGCAGTCGGGCCTTTTGTCCAGCACAGCCTTTCTTACACTTTCTCTGTTTGTTATGTCAAGCTCTATGGCCTCTCCAAACTCAGGCTTCACTTTATGATAGGCTGAGTAAACCTTATGCCCCTCCTTTTCAGCAACATAGCAGAGC
>Ga0080006_1131084_pt1 | contig 14502 bp, 9 predicted proteins | sample RS3BMetagenome_FD_69209 | JGI IMG/M metagenome (GOLD analysis project Ga0080006, IMG submission 69209) | Ferric oxide microbial mat and aquatic microbial communities from Rainbow Spring, Yellowstone National Park, USA - RS3B (SPADES... ...
CGCCCATCGCCGCCAAAAGCGGCCCCGGCACCCAAACGGGGGCAAAAGCGTGGACCATGACTCATGGTTTTCCAATGTACGACGACGGCCGCGTCGGCTGGGCCGAGCACGGCCCGTTCGATGCCATCGTGGTCACTGCGGCGGCGCCGGCACTGGTCGACGCCCTGATCGAGCAGCTGGCCGAAGGCGGCCGCCTGGTGGCGCCGGTCGGTGGCCCTGGGGCGCAGTCGCTGGTACAGCTGGACCGCAAGGCCGACGGCAGCATCGAACAACACGTGCTGGCGCCGGTCACGTTCGTGCCGCTGCTGTCTGGCATGCTCGACTAATCCACGGAGCAGGGTTGCATGAAGATTTTCGGGCCGCTGTACGAGCGGGCGATGAAGTGGGCGGCGCACGAACGCGCGCCGACCTATCTGACGGTGTTGAGCTTCTTCGAGGCGATCAAAGCAGTGACTCGCCAGCCGGGCTCGCCCGATTCGCCCCAGACCTCCCCTCGGGCGATGTGCTGGGCGCCTTGCTCGGCGAGGTAGGTCGCCACGGCGGCGGTCTCGGGGCCGGGCTCGGCCGGGTTGCCGACGACTTCGAGGTGGAGCATCCCCTCGGAAGCCCGGACGCCGTCCATCGCGTCGAGCAGGAGACCGAGCGGTCCCGTCGCCCCTTCCTCGACCAGCCGGGCCAGGCTCGGCGCGTGGCCGATCAGGCACGAGGCCGAATCGAGGACCGTCCCCCCCTTGATCTCGCGGAGCCGGTTGTCCTTCAGCGTGATCCCCGAGCTGGTCAGGTCGACGATGATGTCGGCGATCCCGAGGGTCGGGTGCAGTTCGAGAGCGCCGTCGGAGTCGATCACCTGATAGTAATAGATGCCCCACTTGCGGAAGTGGTGCTGGGTCAAGGCCGGGTACTTGGTCGAGACCCGGAAGGTCCGGCCCGAGTCCTTGAACTCGGCCGTGAGGTCGACCAGGTCGATGACGTGATTGACGTCGATCCAGCTTTCCGGCACGGCGACGACCAGCCGACAGCCGCCGTAGCCGAGATCCTCGACCACGACGGTCGACGCCTCGGCCTCGAAGGCGCGTTCGGCGTAGAGGTCCATCCCGGTCACGCCGAGGTGGCAGCGGCCCTCCTCGACCTGCGTGACGATGTCGGTCGGCCTCATGAAGACGACGTGGAACCGGGGATGCCCGGCGATGACGGCCTCGTATTGCCGGTCGCTGGCGCGTCGGACCTTGTAGCCGGCGGTCTTGAGGATCTCGACCACGCCGTCGTAAAGGTGTCCCTTCGAGGGCAAGGCGATCCGGATCGGGTCGATGGTCACGATTGAAGCTCCTCGTCCAGGAGGGCGGCGAGGCGCGATAACCCCCGAACCTTGTGGTGAGTCGATGGCCCGGAAGCGTTTCGACGGATCAGCAGCGACTCTCCATCGGCGGGTCCGACCGCGAGGATTCGGGGCGTTTTTAGCTCCGAGGCCCGGGCGTCGAGGGCATCGCCTTGCCAGCCCGCTTCGAGGATCGCCCGGAAGCCCTTCGAGCGGATCAAGGCGACGGCCTCGGCCGCCTCCCTCCGATACTTGGGTGTCATCGGGAAGACGAAGAAACTCGTCTCTTTCGCTCGTGCTTGATGCCGTCCCTGCGCCGAGAGGACGGCGTCGAGCCGCTCCAGCCCGAAGGCAAACCCCGCGCCTCGGTCGTCGCGATCGCTGCCGAAGACCCGGGCCAGGCCGTCGTACCGGCCGCCGCCGCAGACCTCGACGGGACCGCCCGGAGTGGGGGCGGCGATCTCGAAGACGACCTGCGAATAGAAGCCAATTCCCCGGCCGAAACCGAGGTCGAGCTCGATCCGATCGAGCGGGACGCCGTGGTCTTCGAGCGCCTGGACGAGGCTCCCGAGCGCCGCGACGGAGTCGGGCGCGAGCGACTCGAAGTCGCGAGCCAGTCGAGCCAGGACCTCGGTGGGGGAACCTTTGAGGTCCGCGAGTGCCCGGGCCTGGTCACGGACCCGGTCGAGTGCTTCGAGCCAGGTGTGGCCCAGGTCCCACTTTCGCCGGAGCCGCTGGATGATCTCGTGCCCCTCGCGTCGACCGTTGATGACCGGAACGAGGGTCCGGAAGAGGCGGTCAACCCCGCCATCGTCACCCACAGCGATCGTCGAGGGAACCTCACTGTCGCTCGAAGCCTGGCGGAGCCACTCAACGAAGTGGTCGAGCCCCCGGCCGAGCGAGCCGACGTCGCCCCCTTCAGCCGCGGCCTCGCTGAGCATCTCGACCAGCGACGCCTGCGCCGTCGGCGGCAGGCCCGACCGGCCGAGCATCTCCAGGGTCAGGCCGACATGGCCGAGCCGGAGCGTGGCGTCCTCGACGCCCGCAGCCTCGACCGAGGTCCAGGCCAGGGCGATCACCTCGGCGTCGGCGAAGACGCCCGAGTCCCCCAGCCGCTCGACGCCGACCTGATGGAACTCGCGGAGCCGGTCATGCTTGGCCGGGTTCTCCTTGCGAAAGGCCGGGCCGGCGTGGCTGACTCGCCAGGGCAGGGGGGGGGTCGGCTCGGCGACGGTGTAGGCCCGGACGATCCCGGCGGTCAGCTCCGGTCGAAGACAGAGGCGGGCTCCCGCTTGACTGTTCAGCTCGAACAGCTTACCGACGATCCCGGCCCCCGACTTCCGCTCATGAAGCTCGACCGGCTCCAGGATCGGCGTACTCAGGCGGTCGTAACCCGCCAGGGCGAAATGACGGAGCATCGAGGTTTCCAGCCCGATCAGCCGGTCGTGATCTTCAGGAAGCCAGTCGGCGGTCCCCCTGGCCAGAGGGATCGAGGATTCGGCGGCGAAGGGTCGGCTGATCATTGCCCGGCTCCCTTCGCCACCTGCCCGAGAGCTTCCAGGATGGTCGATTCCAGGTCGTTCCAGGACAGTCCTTTACGTTCTTCCCGGGTCGTGAGATCGCGGAGGTTGAACGTCTTCGAATCCTGCTCGGTCGGCCCGACGATCACCGCCAGGCGATGCCCCCGGGTTGATCCATACTGAAGCTGCTTGCCCGCCTGGATCGGGTCGGGATAGACTTCCGCGCCGATCCCGATGGCCCGGAGTCGCGCCGCGAGGCTGAAGACATGGCGGGGGTCGGCCCCCGGGAAGTTGGGCAGGAGGACCGGAACCATCGTGGCAGGTCCCTTCGACCAGCCGGACTCGTCGAGCAAGGCGAGCAACCGGTCGAGGCCGATCGAGGCCCCCACGCCGGGAAGTGGCTGGTCGGTGAAGAGCTTCGTCAGGTTGTCGTATCGACCCCCCGAGGCGACGCTGCCGAACTTCTCCCAGCCGTCAACGGTCGTCTCGTAGACGACCCCGGTGTAGTAGTCGAGCCCCCGGGCCAGACCGAGGTCGATCTTCAGGCGAGTGCTCGGCACGCCCGCCGCGTCGAGAAGCTCGAAAATCGTCCGGAGGTTGGCGATCCCTTCGGCGGCCGATGCGATCGAGCCCAGCTCGGCCTCGGCCTTCGTCAAGACCTCGACGCCGCCCCGGCCGGACTCGACGAAGTCGAGAACGCTCTCGACCTGTTCGTCAATCAGCCCGGCGCCGGTGGATTCGGTCTCGGTCGCCCCGGTTTGAAGCTCCTTCTTGACGCCATCGCGGCCGATCTTGGCAAGCTTGTCGAGAGCCCGAAGGATCGCGGCCGTCTTCTCGGTCAGGCCGAGCCGGGAGAGCATCCCATCGAGGATCTTGCGATTGTTGAGCGTGATCGTGAACGCGGGGACGCCGATGGCGGAGAGCGACGAGTGGATCACCTGGGCGATCTCGGCGTCGGCGAGCGGGCTGACGGTGCCCACGGTGTCGAAGTCGCACTGGACGAACTCGCGAAACCGGCCCTTGGCGGGCCGCTCGCCTCGAAAAACCGAGCCGATGGCGTAGCGCTTGAAAGGCTTGCCCAGCTCATTGATGTGCTTGGAGACGAACCGGGCGAAGGGAACGGTCAGGTCGAACCGGAGCGCCAGCTCGCCGGGCTCTCCCCCTTTATTCGTGACCGAGTAGATCTGGCGGAGCACCTCGTCCGAGCCGGCTCCCTTGCCGGTCAGGACTTCCATGCGCTCGATGTGCGGGGTCTCGATTGGCACGAAACCGAAGTCGGCGAACGTTTTGCGGAACGTCGCGAGGGCACGCTCGCGCGGGATCATCGCCGATGGTGGGATGTCTCGGAGCCCGCTGGCCACGCGGGGGTCGATCATGTCCGGAAAGTCCTTCAAGAGAAACCAGGGCGTCGAGACCATTCGGACTCGGTGCCAGGGCTCCCATGATAGCAACCCCTCGACGGATTATTCAGGGCCAATTCCGCGAGAGCCGCTTCAGGTTCTCAAAAAGAATGGAGTGACCGGAAGCCAGGGGAGGCTCGGCCCGGTCACCCTCCTCGACCGCGGGGGGGGTTGAACACGCGGTTTGTCTCGATATGGTCCAGTCCAGATCGGCCGATCCAGCCTGACCGTAAATTCACGAGGTGGGGGGCCTTTGACGGTCGCGCGAAGGCTTTGACTCGATCAAGACCTATCCCGGGAACTCAAAACCATTACCGAGAATGTGGATCGTTGTTTCAAATTTCTGGCGATTTCCAAAAATCCGGCGCGATCAGCGTGATCGAGACCCCGAGGCATCGGAGATCGGAGCCAAAGATCAACCTGGGGCGACGAAGGCCCCGATGTCGTCGAGAACGCCATCCCAGAGCGTCAGTCGGGCTTCGAGAGCGGTCATGGCGGCGAACCTCGCGTCTCTCCAGCGGATCGGGTCGGAGCCGCAGACGTTCGTCAGCATCCGGAAGGCCATCGGCCCATGCTCGTCGCCGTCGAGTTCAACATGCCGGTCGAGGTAATGGCGGAAGAGGCCCAGGCGACCGGGCTCTCGTTCGTCGAGCGAGGCGACGACCTTGCGGAAAAGGTCCGGGATCAGCTCCTCGCGGCCGAGGGTGAATGCCGAGGCGACCGAGGCATCGAGCCCGAGTCCACAAAACTCCAGGTCGTCCGGACAAAATTCCCGACCGATGGTGGGACGCCGGTCGATTCGAGGGCGGTCTCGATCGACGCGCCGCCCCGGATGGCCTCCAGAAACCGATGGATCGGGCGAACGTCGGCCCTGGCCTGGGCCATCGCATCGAGATAGAGCTCGAAATGGCTGGCGTGCCCCCCTCGGCCGTCCTCGTCGCTCTCCTCGGCCAGGACGATCTCGTTGACGAGCCTTCGGGCCTCGCGGTCGGCGGTGGGAATCCAGGGAAGTTCCACCCGGGTCAGGCTTCTCTGGAGCGATTTCAAGAGGGTCATGAAGTCCCAGACCGCGAAGACGTGGTGCTCCATGAAGACCTGGAGTCCCCGGGCGGTCGCGATCGAGGTATAGAGCGGGTGGCGGACCAGTCGATCGCGAAGCGGGCGGATCGACTCGAAGAGTTCTTCCAAACGTGACATGGGGTTGCGGTCCGCGAAGGGAGACGTCTGATCGATAAACCGGCAGGTTTTTCCCATGCCGGTTTTGTACTCAAGGCAGCGAGGATCGGCCAGACTGGGCGACCCGGACCGCCTCGACGACGGTCTGATAGTGGATGTCGACCGTGTCGGTCACTTCCTCGGCGTACCCGCCGGCCATCGTGACCGCGATCGGAAGCCCGGCGGCTCGACAACGCTCGAAGACCAGGGCATCGCGGCGAGCCAGACCCTCTTTCGAGACGCTCAGTCGGCCCAATCGATCGTAGACGAACGGATCGGCGCCGCCGAGGTAGATCGCCAGGTCCGCCTTCGAGCGATCGAGGGCCAGCCTCAGGCCTCGCTCCAGGGCCACCAGATATTCGTCGTCGCGGGTGTTGTCGGCGAGTTCGACATCGAGGTCGCTCGACTGCTTCTCGATCGGGTAGTTCATCGCCCCGTGGATCGAGAAGGTGAAAACGGTCGGGTCGTTGGCGAAGATCGAGGCGGTTCCGTCTCCCTGGTGGACGTCGCAATCGACGATCAGGACCCGGGCGGCCTTCCCCTCGTCCTGGATCACCCGGGCGGCGACGGCCGCGTCATTGAAGACGCAAAACCCGGCGCCGTGGTCGCGATAGGCATGGTGGGTCCCTCCGGCCAGGTTGACGGCGATCCCGTCCTCGAACGCCCGTCGACAGGCCTCAATGGTGGCTCCGACCGACCTCCGGGACCGCTCGACCAGCGAGGCCGTCCAGGGAAAGCCGATCGCCCGGACCTCGTCCCTGGAGAGCAGGCCACCGCTGACCTTGCGGATGTATTCGGCGTCGTGTGCCTGGAGCAACTCGTCGTCGCGGGCGGCCTCGGGAATCCGGAGGTCTTCCGGGCGGATCAGGCCGGTCGACTCGATCCGCTCGCGGAGCCTGGCGTACTTGATCATGGGGAACCGGTGCCACTCCGGGAGCGGCACCGTGAAGCGGTCGCAGGTGAAGGCGATCAAGGCAGTCCCCCGATCCTCGGAAAAGCGGGCGGCGGGAGCAGATCAATTCAATGCTTCTTAGGCTCGACGGCATATCCATACTGAGTCGGCCAGGGAGCCTCCTTGCGGAGTTTCTGGGCCGCGTGGATCGGCCAGTAGGGATCGCGAAGTTCCTCTCGGCCGAGGAGGACCAGGTCGGCGGCGCCGGACGTGATGATCTCGTTCGCTTGCTGCACGTCGGTAATCATGCCGACCGCGGCCGTCCCGACGCCGGTCTCCCGGCGGATCGTCGCGGCGAGAGGAACCTGAAATCCCTTCGCGACCGGAATCCTGGCATCAGGCACCAGCGCGCCGGAGGAGACGTCGATCACCTTGACCCCTGCCTTGCAAAAGGCATGGCCCAGCTGGACCGACTGCTCGAGGTCCCAGCCTCCCTCCACCCAGTCCGTCGCCGAGATCCGAACGAAGAGCGGGGATTCCCTGGGAATCTCCGCCTTGACCGCCTCGGTCACCCGGATCGGCACCTTGATCCGGTTCTCGAACGATCCGCCGTACTCGTCAGTCCGGTGATTGCTCAGGGGCGAGAGGAACTCGTGGAGCAGGTAACCGTGCGCCATGTGGATCTCGATGATCCGAAAGCCGGCCTTGAGGGCCCGACGAGTGGCCTGCGCGAAGGCCTCGACCACCGCGTCGATCCCCCGGTGATCCAGCTCGATCGACGGCGGGCTGTCCTCATGGAACGGAATCGGGCTCGGCGCGACGACGTCCCAGGCGCCTTGGTCGAACCGGAGCCGGGCACCACCTGCCCAGGGAAGATCGCAACTGGCCTTGCGGCCGGCGTGGGCGATCTGAATGCCGGGGACAGCCCCCTGTCGCTCGAGAAAACGGGCGATCCGGGCCAGAGGCTCGATGTGCTGATCGCTCCAGATCCCCATGTCGCCCGGCGTGATCCGGCCTTCCGGAGTGACCGCGGTCGCCTCGACAAAGACCAGAGCCGCGCCGCCGACCGCCCGACTGCCCAGGTGAACCAGGTGCCAGTCGTCGGCCAGACCGTCCTGGGCGCAATATTGACACATCGGCGAGACGACGACCCGGTTTCGAAAAGTGGTCCCCTCGATCGTCAAAGGGCTGAAAAGATCCAGCTCGGGAAGGGTTCGATTCGGGTCAATGAAGGCCGGACAGCCGATCCTGACGTCCACTGCGGGAGGGTTCTGGGCCAGACCCGTTTTCAACTCGCTCATCCCTGGACAACTCCCCGAGAAACACCCGGTCGTCCGCTGGTCCGGCCATCGCCGACCCGACCGAGCATTTCTTTATTATCGAGGAGAGCGGCCCGAGGGCAACCTTCGAGCGTCGCGAGTCAACCGAAGAGGTGGACCTGAGGATTCTTGGAGTTCTTGCCCTGGACACATCGAACACAAGACTCGGATCGTGTCAGCGAGCTCGAGAACTCGACCTGACATCAAGAGCATCCATCCATCATCTCGGGGTAGAAGCTCATTCTTTACTGACCACAGATTTCCGGTGTAACCCTCTTCATGTTGATTTTTTGCAACATTCGATTCGCCATGACTACGGACTTTTTAAGATCGCTCTCACGCCGAAATCCTTCGGCAATTCAAGCGATGATTGCATCGTGGCTGTCAAAGTCCGCCGAGTCGGACAGTGAGACCTCGAATTTAACTCAAGATTTCTCCTCTTGCGAAGACTTGCGAGTCCAGACCATGCTATGATCGATCATCGAAAATTAGGTTTGAGGACGTCAGTCATCCTTGCCTAAATTCGACGTGATGATGAGATCGGGGCAACCCACCTTTAGCCCTCTCGGGGGCGTCGAGAGGTTCGAGTTAGTGCCCTGATCCGACCTGCCGCCGAAGCTGGCTTTCGTCCTGTTGCGATCTTCCGTCTTTTGATCACCGCGTGATCGCTAGTTTTGCTTCCTGGAATCGCTTCCGCCGCGTTGGTGATGCCTCGGCCTACATCAAGGAGTGGGTCTCGGGTGATCTCCTAACGTTCATCTTCCATAGATCTTATCATCACCGAGGAACATCCCGATGAGTCTCTCGTTTTCTCGCTGGAGAGGTCGGAATCCGGGGCTCAGCAAGCAGGAAAAGAAACATCGGGCCAATCGCCATCGCCGGACGCTGGCTCTCGAGGCGATGGAATCCCGGACGCTCTTGACCGGAACGGTCACGCCTCTGCTCAACGCGGCTCCGGACGGCTCCGGGGTGATGTTGCTCCAGACCAACGGCAATGTGTTCATGGTTGGCGGCGGTGACAACACGTCGAATAGTTATTATCAGCTCACCCCCGACAGTTCCGGCAATTACGTGGCCGGGAAGTGGACCAAGCTGGCCTCCGCCGGGACTCAGCGGCTGTTCTTCGGCTCGACCGTGCTGCAAAACGGCGACATCATGACGATGGGTGGCGAGTATTCGGGCCCAAATAACGATAGTAACTTCGTCAATACCGGCGAGATCTATCACCCGGCCACGAACACCTGGACCCAGACCGCTCCTTACCCCGAGCCGATGTTCGGTGACGATACGCTGGTGACCCTGTCCAACGGGACGGTCCTGGCCACTTATCTCGGCGGCCCGCAGAACTATATCTATACCCCGACGACCAACACTTGGGCCCCGACCGGGACCAAGCTCGACGGCGACCAGAGCGACGAAGAAACTTTCGTCAAGCTTCCCGACGGTAGCGAACTGGCCTACTCGATCTTCGCCAGCCTCAATTCCGGCACCGGCGAGGCCCAGCGCTATATCCCCTCGACCGGACAGTGGGTCAAGACCGGCGTTGTTCCGGTGGCCTTGAGCGACACCAACGACTACGAGATCGGTGGCGCGGTGCTCTTGCCTGATGGGCGGGTCTTCCAGATCGGCGCCTCGGGACATACCGCCTACTACACGCCCTCCACCAATGCCTGGACGGCTGGCCCCGACCTTCCCAACAACCTGGTCCAGGACGACTCTCCCGCCGTGGTCCTCCCCAACGGGAAGGTCCTGCTCGCGGCCGACAAGACCGGCTACAACGGCCCGGCGACCATCTTTGAATTCGATCCGACGTCCAACACTTACACAGACATCAGCGCGAAGTTCCCGAGCGGTTTCAATGACGGGCCCGCCTTCGTCGATCGTTTCCTGATGCTTCCCAGCGGTCAGGTTCTGATCAACAACGGCGGCAACGATCTGGTGGTTTATACGCCGGACTCGAGCGCCCTGGCCTCGAACATCCCGACCATCAAGTCGATCACGCCGACCAACACCGGGTCGTTCCTTCTGACCGGCACCCTGCTCAACGGCACGAGTGAAGGGGCTTCCTACGGCGACGATGCCCAGATGTCCACCGACTTCCCGATCGTCACCTTCACCAGCTCGACCGGCCAGGTGAGCTACGGGAAGACCTTCGGCTGGGACGGCTCGGTCGCCCAGGGCTCGAAGATCCTCAGCACGAACTTCACCCCGCCTCCCAACCTGGTCTCGGGGAACTACACGGTCCGGGTCATCGCCAACGGCGCTTCTTCTCTGCCCTATTCGTTGTCGGTGAATGGTCCGTCGATCGCCGTCCCGGCCGCGGCGACACCCAACCCGGTTTTCGGAACGATCACTAAGCTCTCGGTGCTTGGAGCTGACGCCGGTGGCGAGGCAAGCCTGAACTACACCTGGTCCACGATCAGCATGCCCAACGGCGTGGCCGCTCCGACCTTCGCCACCAACACCACGAATGCCTCGAAGAACGATACGGTCACCTTCTACGCGGTGGGTACCTACACGTTCCAGGTGGCCGTGGTCAACCTGAGTGGGGTCGCGACGACCTCGAACGTCACGGTCAACGTCGATCCGAGTCTGGCCTCGTTCGGCCTCTCGCCTTCGAAGGTCCAGCTCGGACCTCTTCAGAGTTTCCAGTTCGTCGCCTCGGGTCTCGACCAGTTCGGGAATCAGATCAGCTCTTCGGTTCCGTTCACCTGGTCGGTGGTTTCCGGTGGCGGCACGGTCAGCCAGACGGGCGTCTACACCGCACCCGCCCAGGGGACCATCGCCACCATCAAAGTGACGACCGGGACCCTCTCGCTGACCTCGACGGCTTACGTCCTCTCCAACCCCTGGTTCGAAACCGACATCGGATCGCCCACGACCGCCGGTAATGCCGCTGACAACGGCGCGGGCAACTTCACCCTTCTCGGCGCGGGGACCGGGATCACCGGGACCAAGGATCAGCTGCAATACGCCTTCCTTTCGCCGACCGGTAACGCGACCGTTCAGGCCCAGGTCCTCTCGCTGAACAACACGAATTCGGCTGCCGAAGCCGGGGTCATGTTCCGCAATGATACCTCGCCGGGCTCGATGGACGTCGCCGTGACCATCACCCCGTCGAGCGGTCTGGTCTTCTCCTACCGGACCCAAACCAACGGCCCGACGCTGAGCTACACCACGCCTCGCGTCATCGCCGGCGACTACGTCAAGATTGTCCGGGTCGGCAACCTTTTCACCGGATACTATTCGGTCAACGGAACCACCTGGATTCAGGCGGGGGCCACCGTCAACGTCTCCATGAATCCCAACGCGACCGCTGGTCTGGCCGTCACCAGCAGCAACGCGGCCAACCTCAACACCGCAACCTTCGCCCATGTCCTGGCCGACGGCAATCCCTACGTCGTCAACGCCGCGACGGCGAACCCGAGCCCCGTCACCTCGACGACCACGACCCTCTCGGTTCTCGGTGGTGACGCCGCGGGTGAACCCGCTCTGACCTACACCTGGGTCACTTCGGCCAACGCTCCGGGTGCCATCACCCCCACCTTCGCCACCAACGGCACCAACGCCTCCAAGACCGACCTGGTCACCTTCCACAACGTGGGGACCTACACCTTTACCGTCACGATGTCCAACGCCCTGGGGTATTTCGCCACCAGCTCGGTGACTGTCAGCGTCATCGCCTCCCAGTCCAGCGTCGTCATTACTCCTCAGACCGCCACGGTTCAGGAGGGGGGTAAGGTTCAACTGACCGCCGCCGTCGTGGATCAATTCGGCAACAAGCTGCCCTCGCAGCCTCGGTTTACCTTCTCGATGATCGCTGGGGGTGCGGGAGGTTTCGTTTCTTCCTCGGGACTTTACACGGCTCCGAGCAACCGATACGGCGTCGATCACGTCAACGTGACCGGGGCCGGAACCGCTGCCGTGTCCACCATCACCGTCCTGCCCGGTTTCTCGATCCCCGGTACCATCGGCCAGAACGTTTCGGCCAGCGCCAGCGGGGGCTCGGTCGCTGTGTTTTGGGGGGCCGACTCGGCCTCCCTGGTCACGGCCAGCGACGGCCTCCGGCTCCTGCCGGTTGGTCGCAAGACGGACCTGCCCTGGGCCAACATCAACACTCTGATGGTCACCTTGAACCGGGCCCAGACCCTGGGCACCTCGGATGTCAAGGTCACCGGGATCAACGTCGCCAGCTACGGTCCGGTGAGAATCACCCGGCTGAACGGCACGATCTATCTGATCGACCTGGCCCGGCCGATCGCCAAGGCGGATCGGGTGACAGTGACCATCGGCAACGCCAACGTGACGACCTATACCAGGCGGATCGACGTCCTTCCCGGTGATGTCAACGACGACGGCGTTGTCAACGCCACCGATGCAACGATCGCGACGAATTATCTCCTGAGCACGTTCACCAATGCCGACATTTTCGGAAACCGCGTGGTGAGCCAGAAGAGCGTCAAGGCCATCCAGTTGCTCAACGGTACGACCCTGCCCGCCCTGACCTGACCGATGCCCGGTCAAGCTCAGTGATCCAGACCCAGGCCGGGCGGAGGCGAACAGCCTTCGCCCGGCCTTCTTTTCAAGCGGATCTTTCCGAGGCCACCGAGTCCAGAATGGATTGCAGTTCGCCGAAGTCGATCGGTTTGACCAGATGGCGACGGAATCCGACGGATCTGGATCGCTGGATGTCCTCGTCGCGCCCATAGCCCGTCATGGCGATCATGGTCACTCCGTGAAGCTCAGGTCTCAAGCGGAGGTTGTCGGCCACGCGATAGCCATCCATGTCCGGCAGACCGATATCGAGAAGAACCACCTCGGGCTTGTAAGCTAAAGCCGCGTCGATGGCTCTCCGACCTTCGTTAGCGACCAGAGCGTCGTGGTTCCAGAGCTTGATCACCATCGCGAGACTCTCGGCGGCATGGACGTTGTCGTCCACGATCAAGATTTTCAAGGGCCGTTCCAGGGCCGAAGTTTCGCTCTCTGTCACTTTCTCCTCCGGCAATGGGTCGTCCTTCGCCAACCGCAACCGGACTATGAATTCACTCCCCTGGCCGAGACCATCACTTCTGGCCTCGATGCTCCCTCCGTGGAGCTGGATCAGGTTGCGGACCAGCGTCAGGCCGATTCCGAGTCCCCCCTGTGACCGGGCGAGCGAATGGTCGGCCTGGGCGAACAGGTCGAAAACTCTCGGAATCATCTCCGGATCGATCCCGATCCCGTTGTCCTTGACGCGAATCACGGCCTGATCGTCATCGCGATCGATCGCCAGGATGATCGAACCGCCAGGGTCCGTATATTTTGACGCATTGCCCAGGAGGTTCGCCAGGACTTGCTCAAGCCGGGTCGGGTCCGCCTCGACCCAGATCGGAACTCCGGGCAGGTTCAGGGTCATGACCTGTCGACGCTCCTCGATCGAGGGGGCGAGGTGGGCCACTGCGAGCGTCGCGACCTCGGCGAGATCCACCTTCCTGAGCCGAAGCTGGATCTTACCTGTGTTGATCCTCGAGACGTCGAGAAGATCGTCCACGAGCCGGCAGAGGTGGTGGACCTGCTGATCGACCATGCCACACATCCGCTGAAACACCGGTTTCTCGAGATTACCTGTCTTCATCACATGAATGGCATTCAGAATGGGAGCCAGGGGGTTGCGAAGCTCGTGAGCGAGGATGGCCAGAAACTCATCTTTGCGGCGATCCGATTCCCTCAGCTCGCCATAAAGTCGTTCCAGTTCCTGACGCTGATGGTCGAATTGCCGACGGATTGCGACCCGATCAATGGCATCATCGACACTCTTTCGCAAGCTCTCGGGGGAATAAGACCCTTTCACGAGATAGTCTTGAGCTCCTCGTTTGAGAGCCTCAACGGCGATCGCTTCCCCTCCTCGACCGGTCAGCATCACCACGGGAACGGGTGCTCGATCCGTTCCTTCGGTGAGTTCCTCGAGAAATCGGAGTCCGTTCAGGTCGGGCAGGTCGTAGTCGAGCAACACGCAGTCCACGCTAGAAGTTCGGCAGGTTTGAAGACCTTCGAGACCGGTCGAGTTCTCGAGAAATCGATACTCGAATTGCGCATCCTTGCGAAGAAAGCGTCGGACCGACTCCCGATCCTCGGGGCTGTCGTCCACGATCAGGATCAGTCGTTCCGTCCTCGGCATCAGGGGTTCACCCTCTTCCGCTGTTCGGGGGTCGGCCCTCAGTCGAACCGGGAGAGCCCGCTCACGGTCCCCGGTCGACCGACCTTGTGGTCATCCGCCGATCACTGGAAAGATCCCTCGTTTGCGGAAACTTCCCGGCCAATCGATTCCCACGCGCGTCAATGCCTCTCGCGTTTTGGCAAAAACTGGGCCGCCCGCTGCGAATTCGGGCCAAATTTTTGTAAACAACAATCGCGTCATGGTTTCGGCCAGGGCGACCTCGCCTTCTTCCGTCGATCTCGTGGAGTACCGATGTCCTCGTTATGGAACACAGAGAGGCGAAACGTCAAGGAATTTACCAAACTGGAATATCATGAGAAGATTGGCGAGAGCGCAACGATCAGAGCCAGCCGAGGGGGATCGGCTGGCTCTCATGACTACGGGATCCGGATCTGGTCGGGGAAGTCAACTACTTCTTATCGCGGGGGAAGATCGAATCAAGGTCGCCCAGCAATGGCGACAAGATCGGCCCGAGACTCTTCAGCGAGATGGAACTGTTCCCGGTCTTCGTTGAATACTGGTCGAGTGAGGTCATCGCGTTGTTGATGATGACCAGGTCGTTGGTCGGGACATCTTGCAGCAGCCCGTTCAGGACCTCTTCAAGTGCGGCAATGTCCAGCGAACTTGAACTCGAGAGTTCACTGG
>Ga0080006_1139544_pt1 | contig 14497 bp, 9 predicted proteins | sample RS3BMetagenome_FD_69209 | JGI IMG/M metagenome (GOLD analysis project Ga0080006, IMG submission 69209) | Ferric oxide microbial mat and aquatic microbial communities from Rainbow Spring, Yellowstone National Park, USA - RS3B (SPADES... ...
AAATCTTCGCTCGCGGGAGCTATTTTTTGGGATTTCTGCTGGTCTTTCTTGGCGGTCTCGCGCTTAATTTAACACCCTGCGTTTATCCTTTGGTGGGCGTGACACTTGCGTATTTCGGCAATCAGAGCGCGAGCACCCGTCGGGTTGCCGAGCTAGGCGCCTGTTTCGTCGGGGGTCTCGTGCTGACGTTCTCGGCCGTTGGGGTGGCGGCCGCCTGGTCGGGCAAAATGTTCGGGACCTGGCTTGCAAGCCCGTACGTACTGGCAGGTATTGCTAGCCTGTTGTTGGTTTTGGCCGCCGCCAATTTTGGCTGGCTGACCTTCCGCATGCCGCGATGGATAACGAACTGGGCAAGCGCGTCGCGGCCAGGACATCTGGGCGCTCTGTTGATGGGGGCCGGGATGGGAGTGGTTGCCTCGCCGTGCATCGGGCCCTTCGTCGTGGGACTGCTCCTAATGGTTGAGCGTCAGGCGAGCCCGGCCTTCGGCTTCGCGTTGTTTTTCACTTTGGCTTTGGGGCTTGGCGCTCCGTATTTTGTGCTTGCGCTAGCCGCCGGTAGCATCCGCCGATTACCGCGCTCGGGCGAGTGGCTCCAATGGGTGGAGCAATTCTTCGGCTTCGTTCTTATAGGACTGGCGCTATATTTCCTTGACCCATTAATGCCTAATCGGTTGATGACGCGGCTTTTGCCGTACTATGCGGCCGCGGCCGCGATTTTCCTTGGTTTTATTTCGCGCACTGCGCAGAAGGCCGGAGCCTTCTCCGTGCTCAAACGGGTCGTCGGCTTAGTCGGCGTGTTCGCCCTCGGCGCCCTACTGTTTCGCCCGGGACGCGGGCCGGCGTTGACGTTCAAGCCGTTCGACGTAGCTGCGCTCGAACAGGCTGTCTCTCGCCACCAGCCGGTGTTGATCGATTTCAGCGCCGATTGGTGTATCCCGTGCCATGAGATGGACGCAACAACTTTCGTTGACCCGCGGGTCATCCGCGAAGCGCAGCGGTTCGAGCGGTTTCGCGCCGACCTCACCCGGCAAAGCGGCACTGCCGAGGCCGGCGCTGCCCGCTTCGATGTAAAAGGCGTACCCACTACGGTCGTTATCGGCTCGCGCGGCGCCCCGGTCGAAAAAGTAGTCGGTTATGTGGGCGCCGCGCAGATGCTCGACCTGCTGCGCCGCGTCAACTAGGCATTCTTATCCGGTCTGCGCCAAGCCAGCTAATGACGAAGAAGGAACCGACCAAGCGGTTGTCGGTGTGCGGAGCGCCATAAGTCAGGCACCGGGCCGCCGAGAGCTTCTCCGATCGCAGGTAAATGAAAGGTCGCGTCGCCGGCACATACTAGGCTGGCTGCTCGCCGCCCACCTCATCCCAGATTTTTACCAGATGGGTCGGCTCCCTGATGTAGATTAGAGAGACCACCACTGCGACAGCCGACAACAACATCGGATATACAAGAGGCCGGCGAAATGATTGCCGGTCCAGCGCACCAACGATGAAGCAATAAGCGCGGTAACAGGCCTCCCAGCACGCCGACACCAAGGTGATACGGAGCTGAAAGCGAGGTGTAACGAATACGGGCCGGACACAACTCGACCAAAAAGGAAAAAATCATACCATTCGATAAGCGTGCCCACCGACGATGCTGTGATCACGAAAGGAAGACTCTACTTCACCTCTAGACCGCAAGCGCGCAAAGACGTGGATGCCGCCATGATCCAGAACCCCCTTTGTTTGCGGTTTAACCGAGAGCTTAAGCTAAGCCGAGAATCCCAGATAGAGACGCAACGCTGCAAGGCCACAGAAACCAGAAACTAGCTGTTCCGGCAAACCTCTAGCCGGTTATATGCGGCTCAAGCTTTGGCGCCGCTCAAGTTAACCAAGGCCTCGGCCAGGCGTGGCAAGACCTGGGCGGCGGCGCCGCGCAAGCTGAGATCGCACAAGGCGGAGACGTCGCTCTCGTACAGATTGACCTCCAGCAGTTTGCCGCCGCGCCGCTTGACCTCCAAGGCGAAACCCGCCGCCGGGTACACGGTCGCCGAGGTGCCGGCCAACAGCACCAGATCGGCGCGCTCGACCTGTTCTTGGCACTGGGCAAGAACATCGCTCGGAATCGGCTCGCCGAAGGCCACCGTATCGCTCTTAAGCAGTCCGCCGCATGCGGAGCAGCGCGGTGGGAGGGCATCCAACGAGACCTGCTCGAAGGCGAAGCGCGAGCTGCAGTCAAGGCATCTGATAAGCAGAAAGTTGCCGTGAATCTCCGCGAGCGACTTCTGTCCCGCAGCGCGATGGAGATTGTCGATATTTTGCGTAATCACAAAGCGCAATACTCCCCGCTCTTCCATCTCGACCAACGCTAGATGGCCGGGGTTTGGGCGCGCCTGGCGCAATGCCGCGTAGAGTTCGTCGTCACGCAGCTGGCGCAGTTTATCTTCCCACGCCTTCTTGGGGTCAGCCAGAAAAATCTGGAACCCGTTCATCGGCGGTTCGCCGTGTTTGGTCCAGAGGCCGCCAGGACCGCGAAACGGCGGAATGCCGCTCTCGACCGACATGCCTGCGCCGGTCAGCGCAATGGCATAGCGCGCCTTGAGCATCATTTGCGCTGCCGCAAAAACTTCTCGCTCGCTGTCAGCTTGAGTTTGTCGTGGCATAGCCCTTAATTTACACCCGCGCCAATGCCATCGACAGACGTTATATGGCAAAAGCAGCTCGCTGTTGCCTATCGTGCGCGCCTCCGGTGGGGAAGCTTCGCCGCGCGCTCGAAAGCGTCTTTGGCCGCACGACGCGCGCTTGGCTTGGTCGTTTCGTAGGAACGACCGAGTTAATGCCGCGCAGCACCTGTTTGCTTCCTCACCGGTTCCGCGTCCACCGGCGAGCCGCCCGCCGCAGACGCGATTCAGTCCCGGGCGCTACACCATTGCGCCTGTGTGGGCACCAAGAAATTTGCTACGGTTATGATGAGACGTCATGGACTAAATGAAAATGATTGTCAAATGAAAATGATTATCGTCACAGTTGCGAAGCCTTTCGAGTCGAAATCCGCCGCGCTGTGTTGTTACCGTTCGATGCTCAAGTTTTACGCGCAGGGAAACACGTGGTCGCAAGCTAAAGGTTTCAGGGCGGGCCGTCGCTGGGTCGGCGAATGCCGGCGCGCAAGGGTTAACGCATTCCTGTTTGGCGAAGCAGCGGAATCAAGCTTTCACCACAGCGTGTAACCGCGCCCGCAAACTTTTTTGGTAAAGGCGCGCGCCAAAAACCTATGCTTTCACTCCGAGATGTACCGCTCGCAATCGTTATAATCACGCTCGGCCTGCTCCTGACCGGCACGTCAGCGCCGGCCCAGCAGGACGGGACAAACTCCGGACCGGCGAGCAGCAGCGGTATGCTCCTTAGTTCTCTTCCGAGGGCGGGCGAGCGGATTTTTATCGAGCCCCTGGTCGTCAAGGACGCGGACATCGACAACCAAGCGACCATGATGCCGCAATTTGCGGGAGGTTATCATGGAAGTCATTTTTTCCAAAATCTGCTGACTGTAGAGAAGCGTCTCTGGTACAATTTTTCGCTTCAGATTGGCGCTCAATACGATGCGGTTTTCGCGCCGGGATTCACCACCTCAGGTTGGGAGTTCGAGGAGATTCAGGGAAAGTATCTGATTTATGAGAATGCCGCGCATGAGATCATGGTTACCTGGATCGAGCGCGCGCTGTTCTCGCCGCAAAGCTCGCTGGTAAGCAAGGAAAGCTATCCATTTGAGCTCAATTCGTATTTTTTATTCAACAAGGGGTTTGGCGATTTACCGATAAGCCTTTTGCGACCCTTTGCCATCCAGTCCGACGGGGTCTGGACGCAACCCTTCGGCAGCGCTCCCCAGCCGCTCGCCCCATACCTTGGGGCTGCGTTTTATGATCAAGCGCTTAGGTTCGACCTGGCGTTGGAATACAGCCTGCTTTACTTGAACGATGTGGTAGGCAGGTCGGTGCCGTCTTTCCTGATGCACTTTACGCCGGCCGTGGAGATGCGCATCCTGACCAACTTTGCCAACAATGGCTACTACGGCCAAACCGCAGGCTATCTTAGTTACGAGCTCAACTATCAAGCGCCCTGGTATCAGATAAGTTTCGCCTATCAGCGGTCATTCGGTCCGGACGCGCCGTTTTCCGGGCAAAGTTTTCTAGTCTACGCGACCTACTTTTACGACGACTTGCTGCGCAAGCTCGGCTTCAATCCGACGCCGTGGTGATTGCGGCTCGGCGAGGTCTCAGCACCGTGGCGATGAGCGAGAAGCAAAGCGTTTTGCCGACACGCGCTTTCGAGCCCTGTTTCGCACGTGCGGCGCGGAAGCGTCGGTCTGTTGATTGCGCGGCTGATCGCGACGGTTCACATTGCCGAAAAGCTTGCAGCGCGCAAATTTCACCGCGTCTTCTTCAGCGAGAGACCGCACCATACGCTGCAGCACTGACCGGCGTAGGCATCGTGGCGCGCAGCGGAGTCCAAGCCCCGGTGATCGGGTCGTAAAGCTCTGCGCCAACCCCTGGGTTGCGCGCGGCGCGGTCTTCGGGAGAACCCGCGATATAGCAGAACGACGGGCTTTTGCCGTCGCAGTTTTCGCCGCCCACAACCAGGACCTCCCCGCTGTTCGGACCGCCCGAGAGCAGCGCGAAAGCGTGACCACCGCGTGCCTCGTTCAAATCTCCGGTGGGTCGGAACTCGCCGGTGCCGTCCACCGAAGGGTCGTAGATGTCGGCGGTAGCGTAACTCACCTGGCGTACGCCGCGCGCGGTACCGTCGCCGCGCAACTGGATGCCGCCGGCGATCAACACCGTGCCGGCCAGCGGCCCGCTGGCGAGGAGCACCGCCGAATGGTTGGTGCGCGGCGAGCTCATGTGGGACGCGATGGCGATAAAGCGCTTCGCACGCGGGTCATAAAGCTCCGCTGTAGAGGAGGAATCGCCCATCAACCGCCCGCTCGCAACCAAGCCGCCGCTGATGAGTACATCGCCGGCAAGACTGCCCTTGACTACTTGCCGCTCAAGCGTCGTAGCTTGCGCAAGCTCGCGCGCCGTTTGCATCGTTCCTGCGGGCAAAAACGAGTTCGTCTTGGGGTCGTAGATTTCTGCTGCAGCCAGCGCGTGCTCGAAATAGCCGGCATCGTCGCCGCCGGCTATCAGCACCTGACCACCGACAAGAGGCGCAGCGCAGTGATTTTGCCGCCGGTCTTTCATTTTAGCTTTGACCGCCACGAAGGCGTCCTTCACCGGGTCGTATAGCTCCGCCGTAGCCAGCGGCACGGAAGAAACAATGCCACGAAGCGTGGTCTTTATACTTCCGCTGATGCCGCCGGCCAGCAGCACCTTGCCGTCCGCCGCGCAGTTGCATCCGAGGATTAGCGTCGCGCTGTGCCCAGCGCGCGCGGAACTCATCTTACCTCCACTGCCAGCGCCCGCCGTAACAAAGCGCCCGCTCGCCGGGTCATACAGCTCAGCGGTGTCCAGCGCGGCGCATCGCGAACCGAATATACCGTTGACACATCTAAGGCCACCGGCGATCAAAAGCTTGCCATCGGCAAGCAGCGTGGCCGTTGCTCCTTCGCGGCTGTCGTGAAGGCGTCCTCGCGTCGGTTCGAGACGCCCTGAGCGTGGCTCGTAAACTTGCGCTGCGTCGGTCGAAGAGACGAAAAGCGCGTTGGGTACCAGATGAAATAGACGACCACCAACATCGCCCCCGGCGACCAGCATCACCACTTCCCGTGCGCTGTCCGGTCGCGGCTTGCTTTCGGGCGATTGTCCCGGGCCTTGCGCTAGCGTTGATATCGACGCGGCAAAAGCGCCATTAGGCGCCCCGCCGCTCCCAGCCGCTGGCAGCAAGGCTGCCAACGCGGCCAAAAGAAAAAGCATGACAAGAGTTTTTTTTGCGCGCATCGTGGTTCGCACAGTTGAGCTCTCAGTAGGCTATACGGCGCGGATGTTGCGGTGTAAAGGCGCGATGCACGCGCCGGCGCTGCTCGACACAATGTTGGCGAGTGTCCGCCACGGACGCAAGTTGCGCCAAATCGGTATCGCCGCCGCGCCCTGAGCTCCCCGTCTCCGAGCATCTTGTCTAAACGGCGGCCGTTTTTTTTGGTGCGCGCGGGATGGTGAACCGGGCTTTGACGCGATAGGATTTAGTCGGGGTGAAGCGAGCCGGCCAACTGGCTCGCGCCAACATAGCTTAGCTTCAAAGACGACCCTGACTTTTCAGTCCGGAAGAGGCGACTAAAAGCTCTTTAAGAATGCTAAACGCAAGGCGGTGATTACCATGGTCGTGGAAACCAAAGATGTAGCTCCCGGTGTTCGACTCCTTACGCTAAATCGGCCGCCAGCCAACGCTATCAATCGCGAATTGGGTCGAGCGCTTTACGACCAATGCGCGGCGGCGGCTGCCGACAAGACCGTACGCGCGCTGATCGTAACCGGGGCTGGCCGATTCTTTTGCGGCGGCCTCGACTTAAAAGAATTAGTCGGCGACGGCTCCCCACTGGGACGTCTCGCCAGTGCTCGCAGCGACGGCGTATACGCACTTTGGTCACTGCCTAAACCCACGGTGGCAATGATCAATGGACATGCGATCGCCGGCGGAGCGGTGATCGCCCTGGCGTGCGATTTTAGGATTACTTGCCGGGGGAGCCACAAGATGGGACTCAACGAGGTAGCGATCGGACTCGGGTTCCCGACCGGAGCCTTCGAGATAGCACGGTTGGCACTGGGAGATCACGCGATTCGGCGAGTCTTGCTCGAGGCCAAGCTTTACGATGTGGAGAGCGCGAGGGAACTCGGTATGGTGGACGAAGTGGTCGAAGCGAACGCGCTTGAAGCCCGATGTCTCGAGCTGGCTTCAAGGCTCGCTGCTCACGGCCAACTTGCGTACGCACATACTAAAAAGACGTTGCAGCGCAGGGCGATCGATCAAATTAACGCCGCAGCTGAGGAAAACTCTCGCGATCTCGCGGAAATCGTGCGCAGCGAGGAAACCAAACAGCTTTTGCAGGCACAACTCGCGGCCGTAACCAAAAAGTAGAGCTTGCATCGACCCGACATTTATCGGACTCGGACCAGAATAGCGATAGCACGCTTGCGCTTCGCTTAAGACCCGGCGGGGGCGCGACTTATGGATAAAGCGCTCGACGGACTTAAGATCTTGGACCTAACACAGTACGAGGCTGGGACGTCGTGCACGGAGCTTCTGGCCTGGCTGGGCGCCGACGTCATCAAGCTTGAGCCGCCGCAGGGTGGCGATCAAGGCCGCTGGCGACTTACCGAGACGCCCGGACTCGACTCGCTTTACTTTATCGCGCTCAACGCCAACAAACGCAGCATCACGCTCAACCTCAAACATGCACGCGGACGGGCGCTCTTTGTTGAGCTGATCAAAAAGGTCGACGTTTTAGCGGAAAATTTCTCCCTCGGCACGCTTGAAGCGCTGCAACTCGGTTACGAGTATCTGCGCCAGACGAACCCACGCCTCATTTATCTCACGATCAAAGGCTTTGGCACGTACGGGCCATACAGCAAATACAAGAGCTTCGACCCGATCGCGCAGGCTATGGGCGGCGCTATCTCGGTCACGGGGTACCCCAAAATGGCACCCACACGAGCGGGAATTACGGTCGGCGATACCGGGACCGGCGTTCACGCTGCGTGCGCGGTGCTCGCCGCGTACATTCAGCGCGAGCGCACAGGGCAAGGACAAAAGGTCGAGCTCTCGATGCAGGACGTGATGACGAACTTTGCGCGCGTAGCGATGCTCCCCACGTATCTTACCGGAAAACCTGCCCAGCGTTACGGCAACCGGTACTGGCACAGCATTTCAGCCGATCTCTTCCCGTGCGCGCCGGGCGGCGACAACGACTATATTTTCATCCTGTGCACTAGCGACGAAATGTGGGAGGCGCTGTTCGCGACAATCGGACGGCCCGAGCTCACCCAAGACCCGCACTTCGCAACCGTCGCATCGCGCAAGGCCAACTTCGATCAACTGGCCGCGGCGATCAGCGCCTGGACCTCGCGCCGTACCAAGCGCGAGGCGATGACGATGCTGGCCGAGCGCGGAGTGCCATGCGGCGCCGTGCTCGGCACCGACGAGTTGCTAACCGACCCTCATCTTCGAGCGCGCGAGATGATGGTCACGCTCGAACATCCGACTCGCGGTACAGTCACAATTGCGGGCTGTCCGATTAAAATGGAAAACTCATCGGTTCCAATTCGCCGCGCGCCGCTGCTCGGCGAGCATAACGAAGAAGTTTATCGCGAGCTGCTAGGGCTAAGCGCCGACGAATTGGAGGGCCTAGCAAGTGAAAACGTGATCTAGCGAAGCGGGCGGGCATACCTTTGCGCCGCCGTCAATTGCGCCACTACTTGTCGAAACGCCTTAGCCAGGTGCGAAGAAAACGAAATTTTAATCAAGCCGATAAAGTGGGTAGGGACTGCACAGCGATCGCGATGTCGATGCGCGTCAGCATGAGAAGGAAAGCTAGCTAAACAATCCGGCCGGATCGATTTCACATTAGGCCTAAGCGACTTGGAACGATTCACGTCGTTCAGCTTGACCTTGAGGGTAGAAAGGTCATGAGAAGAATTCGCTTTGCCGCCATTATTGTCGTTTGCTGGGCCGCTACCGTCCCCCCTGTCTGCGAAGCGCAAAGTTCCGACCCTATATCGGGACTTGTTCCTGGAATTACCGAAGACGAGGAGAGCGGAATTTTTCACGGCGCATTTCTAGGCGCCTACTTCGGAACTTACATCGGCGCGTTCACAGTATTAGCCGAGGGGGCCGGCAATGGCAGTTCCAAGAACCTCCCTTGGATCGGCGCCGGTCTGGGTCTAGGAACGCTTTTCGGCGCGGCAGCGGGATACATGATAGAGCGGACATGGCCGTCCGAGCCAAGGGTGGCGCGCACATGCGACCGCTACGATCTCATCGAACCATGCCCTAATCAATTTCAGCTTCAGGTCGAAAACTTGTCAGGCTTCACCCTTCCCGGAAGCTTCGTCAATGTGCGCGAGTTTCAAGTCAGGGGTTCGAACATTCACTTCAATACGATCGGCCTTGCGAGCGAGCAGGTGCCGAGCATCGATTTGACGTACTGGCTCAACGACCTCGATGCGATCCATCTGCGTTTTCGTTATTTTGACATGGGCGGCACGGCAGTGCTTCCGCGAGAGGCATTCTACAATGGCACCACGATGCTCCCCGGAAAGATCAACACGACGCCGTTTCCATGGTTCGCCGGCGGCCTATACTACGAACGGCGCTTTGCCCCGTGGTACGAGGACTACCAAAGCAATTGGCCGTCGTTCCTGCAGGGGTGGGACCTGCGTGGGCGAATGGGGCTCGAGTACAACTATATCTACTTCAGCTTTGACCACTCTCACGCTCCGGTAGCGCCGGGGTCGGGCACCGAAACCGCAGAAGATTTCTACCATCAATCGATGCCACTACCGACTTTCGGACTCATGGCCTATCGACGGCTGGATGAAAACTTTACTCTCGAATGGTCGATTGAGGGCTACTGGATTAACCGCTGGAACTCGCTGCGCAGCGAAGGAGGAACGATATGGGCGTCGCAGAGCGGCGGCGAAGCCCATCTCAGGCTTTTCTACGCCAACCCCACTTATCTCGGCCCCGCACAACTCATGGTAGGGACGTTCGCGTACTATTACACGCAGCTCGAGGACTCGACCCAGGACGGCAACTACCTGCAGTGGGGTATGGCCGGGCTTGAATACGGGTTAGTTTTTCTCTTCTGAGCAAACTCGACTTTCCGCAAGCAGCTTGTTGACGTTCATTAGTCGACGCAAAGGGTTGTGGGCAAAGCCCGAAAAAACACGCCGGGGATTGTGCCAGCTAGCTAGCCGAGCATCGAGCAGGGACGCGGCTTTCGCGCCCGGCGGGAGGCAAGCGTGCCAGAACCAGAACTGCGCCTGCGAACGCTACGTTACCGGGCCAGAGCGACGCTATCCAGCGTTCCCGTTCAGGGGAAAAAACCGAAGCCGGGCATCATCCCAAAGCCCCCAAACGGACCACCGAAGCCGGTACCAAACCCCATAGTGCCACCGCCGATGCCAAACCCAGGTCCGCCAAACATCATTCCCCCCATCGGCATCATCGGCATCATCGGCATTGCCTGCGCGGCTTGCTGCTGCTGTTGCAGATAGGCTTGTGCGCCCGGCGGCAGTTGTTGTGCGTTCAGAGCGGCGCTGGGGTTGGACCATGAGTTGGCTGAGCCAGCACCGTTGTCGGGATTGCCGCCCAACGAGGAGCTATTATCTTGCGTTTGAGCTTGGTGCGTTTGGCGGTACTGCGCGTTTAGATCCGCCAAGTCGGGACTTATGCGAATATAGTTGCTGACCGGCCATCCGGGGTTGTTAAGGTAACTCATGACCTTGGTAACAGCATCATTCTTGCCGTAACTGCTGGCCACAAAGCCGGACAGGACAATCTTTCGCTGCCCACTTGGATCACGCTGCACGTTGGCTTGCACCAGCGGCAACAGATTGCGATGCAGGTAACCGGTGATTCGGTCGCTGAGCTCCTGGTCGCTCATCGAGTCCAGCGGTCCTTGAATATGGTCCTGGCTATTCGCCGTGCTGCTGAAGAAGCTGTTGTTGAACTGCGCGGAGCTTACGCCGGAAGACTGATACTGGCCCATCGGCATCGAGCCCGGTAAAAGCTGATACCCGGAACCCGACCCGAGCGCGCAGGCCGACAAAAAGGCCCCCGCGGTCGCTAGCAGCGCCGCTTGAATGGCCTTATATTGCGCCGCAAATCCCACTTTGTCGCGCACCTTCCTACTTCCAGGCTACGCGCGGGCTCCTGGCTTTTCAAGGTACGCTCCGGCAAGGCAAGTTATCGGCTCCCGGACTCGGCCGTCACGCAACTATCAACTTATCCAAATGCCTACAGACCGCCAACTGCCGGCTTAAGAGCCGCTTGCACCTTGGAGCTGGGCCGGTGAGACGGTACCGTGCGCAGGCTCAGTCAATTTCTGTGGCTGATCGAGCGAATCTTGCGACTGGCTCTGATGACCCTGCTGGTTCTGCTCAATCGCGATCTGATTACCCAACAAAAAACCGCCGACCCCGCCTACACCTGCACCTACGATGCTGCCGATCAGCGGCCCTCCGGCTGCGGCGCCGACAATCGCTCCCATCGTAGCGCCGGCGGCAATCCCTACAGCGGTATCGGTAAGTCGTGGTGAGAGCGGCTGGCTGGAACAACCGACACAGGCCAGCGCAAGTGAACAGGCCAACGCCGCGGCCACGCTGTGTACATGCACCACGTTAAGCCTCATTCCATAACTCGCCCCCCGGCGCTGCTCGATTCTTCTCGCCCAGGACAACATCTTTGCGCTCATTATCTCTTCGCCAACCCTAAGGCTGTCAAGCTACGGTTCTCTTTCGCAGGCGAACGACCAGGGGGCTTGGCAGCATATTAGGGTCAAGTCGGCTGCAGACGCGATGATTAAGCCAGACCCCAGACGAATCTGTCGCTTGCTCACGCTTCGTACTAAAGTGTCAAGCCGTGGTGATACTGATACGTTCGCTCGACCTTTCCGAGCCTCATCCGAGGAACTTATCTGCGCGGCATCACGAACGAAACATCGTGAACGGCAGGCGTATTCGGGTTCAGTTTAGGTCTGACCACTGCAACTTCATTGGCGGCTTCGAAGATTCGGAACCAAGGATTTTGCATTCATGGGCGAGCCGGCTCTGACAATCGCATTAGTCGTGGCGGCAGCCGCAATCGGATGGGTCGTCGGCTACTACGGCGCAGTGCGGGCCAAGGCCCAAGTCAGTAGCGCGCAGGGCGAACTTCGGGCGCTCAAGGAAGCGGCCGAGCAGATGCGCGAGGATGGCCAACGACGCGAGGAGAGCTTAAGGCGCGAGCTTGAGCAATTGCGCGGACAGTTAGCCCAAGCTGAGAGCGCCAGACAAGCTCACGAAGCACGCGTTGGAGAACTGCGACGCAACCTTGAAGAGCAAAAGGCCCTGTTGAGCCAGGCCCAAGAGGTTTTGGGCGCAACGTTCAAGTCGCTGGCCGCCGACGCGCTCAAAGGGAGCAGCGAAGAATTTCTCAGACTCGCCGGCGAGCGCATGGACACACTGCGCAAACAGGCGGCAGCCGATCTCGAGCATCGCCAACGCAATATCGAGGATATCATCGGTCCGATGCGCGAGAGTTTGATTCGACTGGATCGAGAGATACACCGTCTCGACGAAGAGCGGCGCAGCGCACAGGCGCAGCTTTCAGAAAATCTGCGCATGCTCACCAGCAAGACTGAGCGCCTGGCCAACGCTTTGAGCAGACCTTCAGTCAAAGGCCGCTGGGGCGAGTTCCAGCTTCGCAACGTGGTCGAGGCCGCGGGTATGGCGAGTCACTGCGATTTTCGCGAGCAAACCGCCGTCGCTGGCGCCGACGGAAAGCTCAGGCCGGACATGACCATAAATCTTCCCGGCGGGCGCACTATAGTGGTCGACTCCAAGGTTCCGCTGCAGGCTTATCTCGAAGCACTCGACCTACCCGACGGCGAGCAGCGCGCCGCTAAGCTTGCCGACCATGCGCGCCAGGTCCGATCGTACATCGAGCAGCTAAGCTCCAAGGCGTACTGGGACGCCCTCGATTCGGCTCCCGAGTTCGTAGTTTTGTTCTTGCCCGGGGAAATGCTGTTTAGCGCCGCCCTGCAGCACGACCCTGCGCTGATCGAAGACGGCGCTAAGCGCAAGGTGATCCTGGCTACGCCGACTACTCTCATCGCGCTGCTCAAAGCAGTCGCCTACGGATGGCGCCACGAGCAGCTCACGCAAAACGCGCAGCGTATCAGCGAACTCGGCCAGGAGCTGCACGAAAGGCTCGCCACCATGACCGAGCATCTGGGGAATTTGGGCAATTCATTGAACCAGTCGGTAAACCACTATAACAAGGCCGTCGGGTCGTTCGAGCAAAGGGTGCTATCGGCGGCTCGCCGCTTCGCGGAACTGGGCGCGCATGGGAAAAAGGAAATAAAGCAGCTCGACGAGGTAGACAGCGTCGCGCGCACGGTTAGCTCGCCTTGCAACGACCAAGGAACGCAGGTCGAGCTGCCAGCAGCGACAGAGAGCAAGCCCACCTAACCGCAGGTTGCCGAGCGCTGTCACTCCGCGCCGCTGGTAATCGTGTTGTCAGGCTTCTTAAGACCGAACTTCTCCAGGCGGTACTGCAGCGTGCGATAGCTCATACCCAGAAGCTTGGCTGCTTTGGCGATAACCCAATCGCTTCGTTCCATCGCCTGAATAATCAAATCACGTTCGAAGCGTTCGAAGTTTATTCCCGTGGGCGGCAACTCATAGCGGTCCGCGCGCTGTTTGACGCCGCTTTGAACTGGCTGTCTTCGCTCCAGCACCTCCGGGGTGAGGTCAGCTACTGTAATCGCTTCTCCTTCGCACAAAAGGACGGCGCGCTCGATAGCCGACTCGAGCTGGCGGATATTGCCGGGCCATGAGTAGTCCAGCAACGCCTCCATCGCCTCGCGGCTTATCTCCTTGACCCTTCCGCCGGCCATGTGGCTGAACCGGCGCAAAAAATGATTGGCCAAAAGCGGGATGTCAGAGCGCCGCTCGCGCAGCGGCGGCAACGCTATCTGGAACACGTTAACGCGGTAGTAGAGGTCCTGGCGGAACCGCCCTTCGGCGACTTCTTGCGCCAGGTTGCGATTAGTCGCCGCGACTAATCGTACGTCGATGGGCAAAGATTCATGGCCGCCCACGCGGCGAATTTCTTTTTCCTGCAGCACGCGCAGAATTTTTCCCTGCAGTCCGCTGTCGAGGTCGGCGATTTCGTCCAAGAATAAAGTGGAGCGGTCGGCAGCCTCGAACAGTCCGATCTTGCGTTCGGTGGCCCCGGTGAAGGCGCCGCGCTCGTGGCCGAACAGCTCGTTCTCGATCAAGCTGTCCGGAATTGCCGAGCAGTTGATCGCGATAAAAGGACGCTGGGCGCGCGGCGAGAGCTTATGAATCGCGCGCGCAATAAGCTCTTTGCCGGTACCGCTTTCCCCTTCGATCAGCACGGTGGTATTCGAAGGCGCCACCTTGCGCACCACCTTGACCACCTCGAGGAACGCCGGGTCCTGGCCGATGATACCCTGCAGCTCGAGCTTCCCCTCAAGGCTGGTCCGCAGCACCATGATTTCCTGCTGCAGGCTGGCCAGCTCCGCGGCCTTGGTCACGGCCATCACCAGCGTCTCGCGGTCGATAGGCTTGGTCAGGTAGTAGAACGCGCCGTTTTTCATCGCCTTGACCGCGTTATCGATCGACCCGTACGCGGTGATCAGCACGACCTGGGTTGCCGGATGTTTTTGGCGCAGCTCGACCAGCAACTGCTCGCCGCTCATCCCCGGCATCATCAGGTCCGTCACCACGACGTCGAAGCGGCTGAGCGCAATCATTTCGAGCGCACGCTTAGCCGCGGCCGCCTCCTCGACCAAAAAACCCTCCTC
>Ga0080006_1166872_pt1 | contig 14486 bp, 5 predicted proteins | sample RS3BMetagenome_FD_69209 | JGI IMG/M metagenome (GOLD analysis project Ga0080006, IMG submission 69209) | Ferric oxide microbial mat and aquatic microbial communities from Rainbow Spring, Yellowstone National Park, USA - RS3B (SPADES... ...
TCCTGGGGAGGCACCTTTTTTTCTCTTTGCCCATCCATGTCGCTTCACCACGGCTCATATCAAGGGTATGGAAAATTCGCATCCAGTGGGTTTTCTGATACCGTTTCTTTGAGCATCTGTGGACTGGCGTACACTGATGGAGAGACAGTCATGTCGATAGCACTTGGAAGGCCCTATTTTGGGATCATGAGCGGCAGGAGAACGACCCGCTCAAGCGAGACTGACCCGCCTGTTGATCACAGAATGAATGACTTGTACATTCAAGACCGTCTCCGCGCAAGCTAGCAGTGCCAGCGGGACGACTATCCGCGACTTTTTGCATATCCAAAGGACGCCACTGTCAGTTGCATATCTGCGAGAGAGACGATCGGAAACAAATATGGGCTGCTGGTCCAGGTGTTCCAGGATTCACTGGTCTGAGTTTAGCGCACCGTCAGCCGCATTCGTGGACTCCGCGGCCTCGGCCAGCATAGCTGTTTGATCGGTGGTGCTCTTGGTCATATTTATAATTAGAGTCTGAATAGCAACACCGAAACTTCCTTGTGCTGTCATGCATCGTCGAGATGCTCAGAAATCTGGCGAGGCATCACTGTTGACAACGGAACAAACTGCGTGCAAATTATCCACACTTTTCAGAATGAAATGGTGCAACTCCGACTAGCTCATTCGTACTTACACCGGTAAGTTTTGGGGTCTTTCGATTGTTTTCAATACTTGCCTTTCGGGTCTTTCACTGCGATTGCTTCATTTCCATTTTTTTTCATATCCGCCTTTATGTACGCCGGTCTTTCTTCTTCCTCCAGCTGCGTGGTCAGCCGTCCATGGGTATTGATCGCAACGTTCAAGTCCTGAATTCGAGGCTTCTTGCTGTTTTCTACGTATTTCCGCACTGGCGGAAATTGAGATGTACGCTTCGACTGCTGTTACATTTTCTTCGTACACGGCATCGGTGTGCCCTTCGCAGCCGCGACATGTGACGACCTAGAGGTATTTCCGTATGTCCACCACACGTCCGTCACCGATGGTCACATGACTGCGCATGAAGACCCGTCTCAGGGCACGGTTAATGCCCTTGATGGGTACAGAAGGCTTGCCTGGACACCCTCGTTCATTCCCGCGCCCGCTCCCATACCCCGGAATCATTTGCTTCTTCTAGGCGATTGCCTGTGCAAGGACTCTATCCGCTTCACACGCGAGCGCACTGTGTCGCATTCTGTGTCACTGTGGACAATGATATTGTTTATCATAGAAATAGCACCCGAGCGAAAATCTTGACTGGTGTTGAAGTTGTGAAATCTCGCTCCATCTAAACTCCTTTCGAGCGAAGCGTTGACGCACTCTTCACCTCAAGCGATTGCTTCGTGCCTTCAAGTTAGAATCCAATACCCTTTTCCACGCAAACAAAATATATGTTTTTCTCTGGTGGCATGCCCCATCAAGGGATTAAGCTGCTTTTAAATTTTGTTTCGTCGATTACCACAAAGAAGGGCGGGTTTATTTTTCGAACGGATTCGATTGGTTTGTGACAGCTTCAGTGAGGTTACTGTATGAATTTGTGAACGACTCGTCAGGGGGCGATGTTGAGTACCTTTTGTCGTGAGTCCAGCGGTGCGTATTGCGACATCCGAGAGCTGTTTTGAATACAACCATCGAAAATATGGAGATTAGGCAATTCGGGTATGCTGTATTGAAGGAAAGGAGATAGGTGGAGGCTTGTACGTACAAATTGGATAAGTATATCCGCTACTTTATGAATTATGATTCGACATCGTGGCGAATCAGCTTGATAACAGTGACGGGAAAAATCCAGCAGCAAAGAATCTAAGGAGCCAATCCGAAAAGTCGACTATGAATCCTATAACAACATATGAATCCGTCAGCAATTATTGCCGCACTTCGAATGCCGAGGCAGCACATCTCAATAAATGTTCCACCGAAACACAAAGACAGGAAAAAGGCGACTGGTTCGATGCAACAGTTGTTCAGAGCAAATGGAAGCGGGCGCGTCAATACGCTGCCGCTCGTTCATATGTCGCATGTTCCGTAGACCTGTTCAAACCTGCAGTGGTAACTGCATAGACGGTTTTCTAGAGTTTGACACAAATGGAAATTTCAAGCATATGGAGACACTGAGAAGATCTGAGCAGAGATGATAAATTTCGCAAGCCAAATGCACTCATGGATGAAACTGTAAAAGCTGCGAGTTCGTCTTCACCGGCGAAAGTTCAACGGAATGCGGACGCAAGCGTAATCCCATGCCCCCTTGAAGACAATGCCGACAAGCCGCAGTGCTCTCGAACCCCAGATTTACTACGATAACCAACAACGTTTTTATCTTTCACACGGCGTGAGCCAGCAGCGCTGGGTTCCCCAGGACTTGTGCATCGACATTTCATGCAAATGCCCAAAAAGATACCTGTTCTTTTCCGAAAAACCTATTTGGGAAAATTCTTTCGAGCTTTATCAACCTGCCAAATTCACCGAAGTATCGTTCAACAGAGATAGCCCAAAGCGCACAGCGTCCGCTGGAACATGTGTCGATTCCAGAAGCGGTGTTTCCCCAAGTTTATCGCCCCGCACTTTTGCAGCCCTTGGTCAGTTTCAACGTTTCCGTCCCCATGTGCCACAATGACCTGGTTTTAGGCTCTCGTTCTCAGAAACGCTCCAAACAAAGCAGACTTGAAGCGAAAGAAACCCGCCAGACCGCACCTTTCAAACGGCGAGAGAGCCGATCGCTGCTAGCGCCTTTACGAAGAACAGCTCCAGTACGCCCCAGCCCGCTCAGTTACCATGGAAGCCAACGAGTGTCACTGAAGGTGCTGATCCAACCCGGATACACTCTGATAACCAGGGATCTGGGATACCTCACGATAAAGAAAGCGATATCGCGATACGCCTCTAGAAAGGCAGGTATACTGCGCTCAGCGCACAGCACCCGTCCGGAGCGCAGCAGCACGCTCTGATTGATCAGAATCAGTGCTGCTGTCGTTGGTGCCTGTCATTCTGCGGTGCTTCTTGAGAGCTGCACAGTAGGGGTGCCTGGCCCAGATAATACGGCTTTTTGGAGTTTGGGAACTCTTTGAACTGGGAGAGCAACTTTTCTGGAAGGAATAAGAGTCGGAATACTGGAGTTTGCTCTCCGATGAGGAACCAAGCTCGTCGGACACCTGCGCAAACAGGTGATATGCGGCAGCCTCGGGCACTGGGCGCTCCCGCGGCTGCGGAACAACAGCCGTTGAGCGCTTCCCCGCAAGATGTTCCTATGGAGACGATGTTGCCCGATTCGGCCCGGATAGATAAGAATACTGGCGGTGAACAGTTGTTGGATCGTTCACAAAGCCCCGAGACACAACCGTGGGTGTGCGTCGGTGACGATGAGTTGACGTTCCTCGGGGAAACAACAACGCAGCGGCGGATAGCCGCGCCTGCAGCAGTCCGAAGACAGCCCCTGAACCCGTACTTTTCCCTAGCAGCACCAGACAGGGGTGCCGAGCCCTACGGGGTTCGCGCTGACGATGAGACGGGAGACTGCGAAGGCGAGGACGACGTGGAGGAGGACTCGTTTGTATCCTCAACCAGTCATGGCGACGGTAACTGCGAAGACAGTGACGGTACGACCGATCGTTTGGATCATATGCGGCCTCTGATTCGTTCTGGTGTGGTGGATGTGGAAAATGCTGCGGATTCCTCTACCGCTGGCTCCTTCGATGAGATCGGGCCCGCACGTCCAATGCGCAGCGTTCCCAGTGTGCCGGAGAGCGACTTTATCGATATGGAGCTGGACACGCGGAACCACCGGGACCTATGCAGTAGACTCGTTTCCAATGCTATCGTTGTTTTCGAATATGTGCTCAGAGATGTGACCAAACTGCTGCGGAGCCCGGTGTACAGACAGAATATGGACCAGCGTAGTGGAGGTGGTGGCGTAGCCGGTCGACTTCGCGTCACATCGCCTTGGCTGGAGGCCTTTGGGTTCCAGTGGCGCTTGCTGATTTTTCCACGCGGTAACGGCGACCCAGAGGGAAAATTCATGTCTGTTTTTCTGGAGTGTAGCCCGCTCGACTCTGCTAGGGAGGAGCAGAAAAAGAGTTGGCGATCACATGCGCGCTTCCAGCTCGCACTGAAGAATCAAACTGGAGTGCGTCCGCCGATTATTCGGCGTGAGATGGCTGGACACATGTTTTCGCCACGGGAGAGTGACTGGGGCTTTCAAGAGTTCGCCCCATGTGCAGAGTTGGAAAGTCCCCGCTTTGGATGGCTCATTCACGATCAGATTATCTTTCGCGTCTGGATCGAGTTCGACAAGGACTCGTATACTTTCAGTGAGCAGTACGACTCCAAGAGAGAGACGGGTTTTGTGGGTCTCAGGAATCAAGGCGCAACTTGTTATATGAACTCCCTACTTCAGACGCTGTACAACATCGGGGCGTTCCGGCGCGCAGTTTATGAGTTGCCCCTGCCACCGCTTGAAGGTGAAGCGGCTGAAATGGTGGATCGGGGCCTCGACAGCCAGGCACCTGCATCCGAGACTTCTACGGGGACGCCGCTCACTTTTGCGCTCCAGCGGGTGTTCTTTGATCTTCAACATGAAGACCAATGTGTGACCACCAAAGAGCTAACAAACGCTTTCGGTTGGACGGACGCCGATGCCTTCACACAGCACGATGCGCAGGAACTGAATCGACTGCTCTGCGATACACTGGAGGAGCGCATGAAAGGCACACCTTTGGAGGGCACGATCGCGCGCCTCTTTCAGGGTCAGGCGAAGCGCTTTATCAAATGTGTTCATGTCGATTTTGAGAGTTCGCACGATGAGTGCTTCTATGACCTATCTTTGAACGTGAAGGGATGCAAGGATCTGTACGACTCTTTTCGGAAGTACATCGAGGTGGAGACGTTAGAGGGCGACAACAAGTACTACGCGGATGGATTCGGTCTACAGGATGCAAAAATGGGGGTCCAGTTCATCAAGTTACCACCGGTTCTCCAGCTTCACTTGAAAAGATTTGAGTACGACTTCAATCGTGATATGATGGTGAAAATCAACGATCGCTATGAATTCTACCCGGAAATCAAACTGGGTGAGTTTGTAGATGGCTCCACTGGAGCCGACGATGAAGAATACATTTATGTGTTGCATGCGGTTCTAGTTCATATGGGCGACGTACATGGAGGTCACTACCACGCCTATATCAGGCCGGACCCTGGAACGGAGGAGGGCTCTAAGATTTGGTTCAAATTCGATGACGAACGAGTCCTGCGCGTTACGGAGTCTGAAGCCGTTGAAGACAACTTTGGGGCACCACTCGCGGCGAACGGTGTACCCTTTCCGCCACAACGTCGCTTTACCAATGCTTACATGCTCCAGTACGTTCGCAAGAAGGATGCGCACATTTACTTGGGTGCGTCCACAGAGGCTGATGTCCCGGAGGCGTTGCGGCAGCGAATCGCTTTGGAAAAGGAGCTGGAAGAGAAAAAGATTCGCGAACGAGAGGAGCTGCGCCAGATGATGAACATCCGCCTGATTACGCCGGCAATGCAGAAGGGCTATCACGGACTGGACTGGACGGATCTGAATCAGGGCCTCATTCTACGGGTTCGACGTAGTATGCTTTTGGGTGAATTCAAGCAAATGCTCTTGAAAGAGGTACTCAGTCCTGAAGGCATCGATGCGAGCAGTGCGCTGTCGAACGAGAACTTCGACGGGGACGCTTGCCAGAGAATGCTCGTTTGGACGTTTGTGGCGCGCATCAATCAGACCATTCGGCCAAGTCGCCTTCTCAACGATGGAAACCATGAGGAGCCACTCGAGAGGGCATGGAATGATCGAGCAATCGCCCGCAACAATCAAGCTGGGGCAAGTCCCGGTAGCATGGGTAGCTCGATCCATGCGGTGAACTTGTTCATCGACGTCCGCCAGGAACCGGTCCGCTTGGCGGCCCTGTTTGACAAACGAGAATGTCTCATGCTCTTCAAGTGGTATGAATCGGCAGATCCACCGGCTCGGGAATCTCCCGAGCTTCGCGTCCTCGGCTGGGATGTTGTGCCGATGCATCTCACGATGCAGAATCTAGTAGCTTTACTCAGAGAGCGCAATGTGTTGCCCCGCGTACCGCTGTCGGAACTCTATTGGTATGAGGAAGTCACAAGTCAGGATGCCAAGGAGATCGTCTCTGACGTGGCGCTCTCGACTGCCCGTAATCAGTTGCAAAGCGGAGATATTATCATATTCGGAAGACGATCACCTATTCGGCAACAAACTGATCAGACGGCTCGGGCACTGAACGTGAACGAGTCGGGCAACAATTCCGAAGCACCGGTATCCAGTGCTGCGCTGCTCGCAAGTATCTTGCAGGATCCGGATCTCTCAGTTGAGGAGCAAGCAAACGCGCTCTACCGGCATATGTTTTGGGATGCGCGGGACTTTCTCCGGCACCGTTGCGATGTTCGACTGGTTCCGCTTACTCTTCAGAGAATGAGCGGTGCTGCAGGAGACGAGCCTCTCACCGAGGAACCTTCTCGCGGGGGATCCGTCGCATCGGGACCCGGCTCAGATCAGCAGAATGCATCAGAGATCCTATTACGAAACGTATCCACGCAGTTGACGCAGTATGGGTTAGGAACTCTGCTGGTCGCGAAACTGCGCAATCTGCATCAGCAGCAGCAGGGTCTAGATTTGATGCAGACTTGCGGAGTCACTGCCGAGGATCTGCGACCTAGCCGAGTTCGCTTTCATCGAAGAGGCTTTTCATCGCTAGATGACTTTCTCTATCCGAGAGATTCCGATCCGATCCCTATGAGCGGTGCTCGAACGCGGAAAATACTCGAATGCATCGTATCCAAACAACGAATTGTGAAATTGTTCTATGAGTTCATCGATACCGATGCGGAAGCCTTCGAGGGCAAGCAGGAAGTGACGATAACTTGGCGACCAACGCCGATCGATATGATTGGACGAAAAATTCTGCTCGCCTTGCCGTTGAACGCTACCTACGGGGACCTGATTCGGGAACTGGAGTCGAAATTGTCCGTCACGGAGCGTACGGCGTTGCAGTCGCAATACGCAGGCATACGAGTGCACGAACTGTGGCAGAAGAAAATAATTGCTGGTATCGTACCCTTGGACCGCACTGTTACGGTTCTGGGTCCGGATAGCAACCGCGAAAACTTTGAGATTCTGGCGGAACCGGTTCCGCCTCATGAGACCCCTGAAGAGCTCTCCCGCCAAGGCTGTGTGCTCATTCGAGTTGCGCACATATCGAAGAGTGCGTCACCACCGTTGTACGGGATCCAGCAAGATGAGAACTACGCCGCTGGCGGTCTTGCGACGGTGAACAGTTTCGGATTGCCGTTTTTGCTGCGGGTGCCGTCGCCTGAGATCCATGGCGCTTTGCCCGTTCAACAGCTCCAAACGCTTATTCAAGAACGTCTCCAGCTACCTGAAAACGAGTTCCGACAATGGCGCCTGCTGTATGTACGTCCAGCGGAGCGGCATCCCGTGATCTACCTGCAACCCAATGGGCACGAAGAGAGCGAGCGATCCGCTGCGCTGGGCTCTCCAGAAAACACCGAAAAAGCTCACCACGGTGAACAACCTGTGAAGCATTCGGAGACCACCAAGTCAGGGCGACCAAGCACTGAAAAGATATCCGAGTTGGCTGTGTCGAACGGTCGCCAGCCGAGCGTTGCAGAGGGCGTCACGGGAGCCGCGGTTGACACTGCTACCATGCTTTCGGCGGAAGAGAAACTGCTGCGTCGGGGGCTCATCAACCTGCAGGATTGCATTGTCGAGAACGATGATACTTATGTCCACAATTTTATTGGTCTAGAGCATCATGATTCGAACGCTACCAAGCGGAGAGCGACATCGCGACTGAGATACCTGAACGACAAGCCTTTGAAGATTGCTTAAAGAGCGAGCGGGCCGCTGACGTACCGCCATGAAGGCAGTGTGCGCTTGTGGACTGTTCCTAGCGACTTCAGTGATCGCTGCGCTTGAGCCGTGCATATTCTGAGCGAAGCGCGGAAACCAAACTGGATTTCGGGTACCTACGTACGGTAGGTTAACTTGCGACATTTGCTGCAGCGCTTTATCACGGGTCTGTGCGCCGCACGTCTTTAAGCAAACGCTTCAGAGTCGGGGCCAGCAGCATGAACATGCCACCTGCAGGCAAGCGCGGCCTTTTCGTTCGGACGGAGGCAGAGCGTCTGCAGCACGGCTTGCGTTTGTCCCCGTTGACACGTCTGTGTGTGGTCGCATGCTCTGGTAGACGAATCCATTCGTCTGCTCAGATAATTCTATATGTGGATTGTATCCTGCAACCATGCCAGCATAAAATGGAATGGGCCCTCTCACTCGGCTTGTACACCAAGGTTTTTGTCTCTCGCAATCAATAGCAACGCTAGTGTTTGCCAGTTTTCTCTACGACTGATTGCTCAATGCGTTCTTGTCTCAGGCTTTTAAAATGCTGGTCTTTCCTGCCCCACCAGCTCCGTTGTTCGCAGTTGATGGATGTTGATGGCTGCGTTAAAATCCCGATTTTACTGCTTCCGGCCGTGTTTCTGCGTATTTTATGCATACGTGAAAGTAGCGATTCACGTTCCGACTCTTATTTTCATCTTCCTTGGAAACAGCCTTGGTATGCCCTTCGCAGCCGTGAAACTCGAGTGAAGTCAATTATTTCCGTGTGTCCACCACATCGTCGCCTTCGAACGTCGCCGTGTGGGGCTTGAGCACATCCTTCATCGCCCTCTATATGCACTTTACGAAGACAGGAGAGTTCCTGGATATCATCTACCGTTTTCGCGCCTGGTGCCGTACCTGACAGTCACGCGCTTCTTCTGAGCGATCTTACGGACGAGTGCTCTGTCCGCTGCAAACGGGACCGCAAATGATTGCATTCGATAACTCACCATCCGCTTCCTCGAACGCTCTTCGTTTTTCGTGTATTATTCCCACAACACGAGTCAATGAGCGTGACGGGACCATAGTACGTGAACCGCTCGTGGGCATCGCTATCCACTGTGCGGCCAAGGTTTCTGCTATTCCCATCTGTTTCGTTTGCTCGGTCATTGGACAATTCACTCGTTTTGTTCTCTTCTGCTGAGAAGAACACTCCAGATGCGCGAGCGAAACTCCTGAGCGTATTTGAGGGTCAGAGGGTTCCATACGAACATTCACGGAGCGTCGTCGGTTCCCACAGCGGAATCGGACCCTCCTTCGAATCTCACGGAAGCGCAGGTATCAAGGTTCGTTCTTCCTGGATCAATGCAGATGCAGATCGCATTGGGAAGCATCTCTATGAGTCGATACACCTCAAATATGCGCTGGTCCTACGCGTATTTCCTCTTCTGAGCACGAGTGCGTTTGAGCTCTCAGGGGCTCGTGAAGCGTGAACCAAGTTCGCTGTTGATCAGGATGACTACGCTCACGTCATCCGTCTCGACGCTGAACGATCCATCTCCTCGCCGTATCGCGAATGTACCGTTTCTTGCTTTTTCCTTTGCCTTGGCAGCATTCTCTGCCTTCAGCCGCTGTTCGTTCATCTAGCCATACATGATTTCCTTCGAAGCCTCGAGCGAAAAAGTACATGATTCGCTTCATGAACTCCATGTCGTCGACCAGCTCTTTTTCTTCCGCGCGATTGTTCTCGACTGAACGCCTCCTCGCCGCTTTGGCGCAAACGTCACATTCGAAATTACAGGAAAGTACACCGAAAACAAAGAGCGTGCGAGGAAACGTATACTGCGTGGAAGCTTCGAACAACGTTCGCTCGGTCGAGCAACGGACCGGGTGTTCGTAGCGTCATCTGGACTTGAAAACTATTATCATCATTCCTTGACAGCGAACGACGGAGCTAGGGAGATTCCAAAGACTGTGTTGTCGTTAAATCCCGGAGATGACAAATACGCAACGGATGCAGTCGCAGACGAAACCCGCAAAGACTGGTGTTGACGAACAATGGACCAAACGCGAAATCTAGCGTGAACGCTCGAGTCAGTGGACCCATTCTATTTTATTCTTGCATGCAAGTCGCAATGTGAACTGTATTACACGAGGCATTGGATCGCTCGCCTGCCACATTTCTGTCCATACTCGCCGGCACATTGTGAGCGCCATCTTTGCATGGTACGTTGCCGGCAAGCTCAGCATTCATCCTAGCCAGCGCATAGTGCAGTATATCATTGGATGGAACGCCTACATCAATCCTTCGACCCAATCGTATTCCCGGCAAGTGCATGAAGATAGAATCGTCAACGCGTGTGTATACGTTGCATATGAAGCAACCGTTTCTCATTCAGATCGGCACCAAGGGTGGCTCTTCAATGAAAACAAAAAGCGACAGTTTCGGAGGAAAGCTCGAAGCACCGTCGAGTGTTGTTATTGCGTCATCACATAAAGGGACGGAAACGCCCCTCGGAAAGCCAAACCTCCGACTGGCATAAAGAAGAGCGCGAGCGTCATTCGCGGGCTCTTTCTCGCTGGTGGACGGTGCGCTCTCCCGTTCTGATATGATAGGTTCTCGAAGCGTCTCTAGAATCAGACCAGTATCGTCTTGTTTCTCTGGCATACTAAGACGAAAATAGAGGCGGAATGTTCGACGCCATGTTTCAAGCGAAACTGGTGCCGCGAGTGGTGGCCACGGATACGTCAATACTCGACAGAGCACGAGGCGAAAACGGGACCGATAGGCTTCGAGAAGCTTCCACTTATCTGGTGTTGCTTCAAGGGCCTCGAGTGCCTCAAGATCTGGGAGAAGCACTCGAAGACGAACAAGCTCGAGCATCGAATGACAGGGATCCGTATTTGATGCCAGCTGCGCCTCTGCTCCATTCTGAGAGGTCTGCTTCGCCATAGATTCGACCGTCGGGTTCATATCCTGTTGTTCTGGAAGCTCTTGAATGGAAACAATCATCTCATGGACAGTACCTATAGGGCGTTGGCCGCGGTGGAGCAACGCGATGTGCTCAGTGATGTAGCGCTCGAGGCAGTCCACGGTGGCGACTCGATTCGTCAAGTTGAACGCTATTTGCTGAGTAAAGTACTGCTCGGGGTACACCTTCGCAGCGTAGAGTAGATTGTGAACCAGCAGCCTCAGAAATCGATAGAGCTCCGCGCAAAGTGAAGAGTCTTCGGCACCCATGGCGTGCGTTTCCACAGAAAGTGCTCCAAACGGCAAAAAGTTTGCATTCGAACACGTCTTGCGACTCTACGCCAGCTGTGCTTTTTCAGGGACCTCGGAGCGCTTTCTGCAGTACCTCGTATTGCACGGGCGACTGCTCGTGGCGGTTTTACAGGCTAGTACGAAAAAGCTTGAGCTGTGTCCAGTGCTGGCACCTGCCAACTAGCTTGCAACACTTCCTTGAACGAACGCCGTCACTTGTCTAATCAAGTCTGTTATCTCCTGGTCGATCACGACATGCGTGCCAGCTTGGAACACTTCCTAGGAAGGTTGCTGGTACTCATGTGAAAAATCTGTTTAGTCCTTGTCGATAATCGCTCCTTTTTGAAAAATATTCTAGTCGTAAAACGCGTCAAGCCTACAGTTAGGCACGTGAACTCCAAAACGATTCTGACGCGAACCGCAGATGATCCACATGGTAGACTGTTGGTAGCGTTTTCGGCCTGCACCGCCTCATGCAAGCGCTTAGAAAGCGTTGTTCCTGATGATCGCTACAGCGGTCGTCATTCTGGATCTTCTACTCACCACAACGTGGATCCTTCGACTGGTCAACGAGCGAGTCTTCCAAATACCGCAGGTAGTGCTGAATTCGCTGGTTGCACTTGTGCTCTCGTTTGTGTTGAAGCAGCTGGCGCTGGTGGTGCCGCCCCTGCAGCAGGAAGTGGATCGTTTTACTGAAGTGATCTACGAATTCCCAGAACTTTTACTGGATTATTTCCTGGGATTTCTGTTGTTTGCGACTGCACTGCACGTTGATGTGCGAGAGTTCCGGCGCATTCGGGTAACGGTGTTCGCGCTCTCGGTACTCTCGACGCTCCTGTCTGCGCTCTTGGTAGGCGTCCTGACCTACGGTGGGCTGGCCAGCCTCTATGCGCTCAGTTTCCGTGAGGCACTGCTGTTTGGGGCGATTATTTCGCCCACGGATCCAGTTGCGGTAATGAGTATCCTGAAAAAGTATCGCCGCCAAGTTCCAGATGCTACCCGCTTTGCCATCCTGGGCGAGTCGCTCTTCAACGACGCTGTGAGCGTCATTCTCTACGTCGTTCTAATTCGGTCGGGGAAATCAACAGAACCCTGCACTTACTGCAGTGCAGTTTTTCGAGTCCTGCGGGTGTTTCTAGTAGAGGCCCTCGGCGGTGTCGCTATTGGTTTCGCATTCGGTCTGCTTGCCTGTCATGTTATCGGAATGGTGGAGGATGCGTTACTGGAGGTGACGACCTCAGTTGTGCTGGTATTGAATTTGGAAGTTTTTTGCTCCTATGTACACGCATCCGTACCGTTGGCAGCTGTGTTTGCTGGCATTGTCATGAGTAGCCGCGGACGCGGTACAGCCTTTACTCGACGAGGTGAGAAGCGATTGCTCCACATCTGGAAATTCATCGATGAAACACTTAACGGAATGCTCTTTCTTCTCATAGGTCTCTCGGCGGTTGTTTGGAGCCCGACCTCATCCTGGAAAAGCACGCTGCTTGTAGCTTGCATCACGATTCTTATCACGATGATCGCTCGAGCGGCCTCGGTGGTGCTCAGTCTGGCGGCGGTGATGTTGAGTAGCCGCTGCTGGCGCTACTGGTCACGAGGTCGCCGTTGGCGGTTGTTCGGGGATGCTGTTCACGAACCTCGGCACCGTCGTGCGGTATATAGAATCGATTCTGTAGCGATAATCATTTGGTCAGGTTTGCGCGGTGGAGTATCCATCGCCCTGGCACTCGCTGCTCCCGGTGCGTTGGAAGCTTCTGGACAGGCGGTGACCAAGAGCTTCAATCATTTGCTCTTCATGCTGACCTATATCGGTGTCGTCTGGTCGATTCTCGTCCAGGGATTGTTTTTTGGACGGATTTTGCGATTCGCCTATGGAGCGTCAGATTCCGATAGGGAGCGCAGCATCGACGGGTACGGTGCCCTCGAGGAGACGCAAGAGACGGCTTCGCTGTCGCGGCCAGAAACGCAATCAGCCCAGTGTAATGCCGATCTTAGCGAATTTCCTTTAGCTGCAACGTTGGATAGCGCAACATACCTGTCCGGTTTGATCAAAAGTGCGGAGGATGCACCCGACACGGTACCTGGTCATGATACGGGTCCCGAGGACGAGACCACCACCGAGACCAATCCGATTATGACCCGCTGGATGCACCAACAACAACAACAGACAGAAGATGCAGTGGTTGCCATAGACGATCGAGCGTTACTGCTCGGAGCACGAGAACTCTAGACAACGTTACAGGAGTCGCGTTAGGTTCCAGCGACCGTTTGATGGCGAGGCTCCTCCTTTCGTCTGATTAGAATCATTATGCTACGTACCCGCGTCCTTTCGCGGCATCCGTGCCAGCACTGCGAAACACGGTATGAGCTGCGTCCACTGTAAAGAATATGCGCGGCTTCCTGTTCGACCGAGAGACCCGCCCTTCCGCTGCGGAGCTCTGCGTTCCGTCACCGTGCCTACCATAGCCATTAGCGCCAACCGTGGTGCATTGAGCTCGCCGCAACTGCTTTGTTTTCAGGTGACGCCACAAGGCGCCAAGTGATAGGTTTACGGTGCGGGCGGTGCGAGCTTCAGCTGCCGGCGCTTTTGCGTATGTAGCCCTGAAACGTCTCCCAGTGCACCGGTGGGACTCTGATTGTACGCATCGAAGTATGCGTCATTTTTGGAGCAAAGTCGTTCCGTCTGACCTGGGATCTTGTGTGAAACGATTGACATTGATTGGTGTCACTCGGGTGCACTATGGGCTCTATGAAGCAGAAAGGTCCGCGAGAGCAGCTCATTTCACGTTACAATCCTGGTTTGGGAACGCACACATCTGGAACAGAGTTGTAGCATCCTAGCATCCAAAGACCTGGGACACCAGCTGCGAGCAGTGCAAAGCCTCTTCCTAGTCGTGAATGACACAGCGCTGCGTCGTTTGCCTTGCCGCTGGTCCTGGAGGTGCATCGCGTCTACGCTGCATGGACGCAGGTACTTCAGTGAGCCAGCGCATCGACCGCACATGGCAATGCACGATAAAACTATGCAAGCTTCTGTGTAAAACAGCAGTAGCAACTCGATGCAAACGAGTCAAATACGATGATCAAACAGGCGTATTGCTTTGTACGGAGTCTCATCCGTAATACCCAAGTAAGGAATACGATGAGTGTTCCACAATTACCCACGAACATTGTTCGTGGCGAAGGTATATGGCAGTCCGGCCTTGATACAGTGCAGACCGTACCATACAAGTGGCTTGCTCCAAGCGGGGACTTAATCGCCGCTCTGATGATACATGATGTTTTTCATCGAGAGTCCGCAGCATTCCAGCACAATACCCA
>Ga0080006_1149102_pt1 | contig 14481 bp, 24 predicted proteins | sample RS3BMetagenome_FD_69209 | JGI IMG/M metagenome (GOLD analysis project Ga0080006, IMG submission 69209) | Ferric oxide microbial mat and aquatic microbial communities from Rainbow Spring, Yellowstone National Park, USA - RS3B (SPADES... ...
GTCTGGAATTGTATTTCCTAAAGCGTCTGTCGTTGGCCTATTCAGAAAGTTTGCATCTCTTACTGGGTCAAGTAAGATGAACCTTCTTCCTGCAACAGTATTTAATGGATTTATATTTGCAAAATTCTGTGCTACTCCTTCTATAACTCCTCCTGTAAAAAGGAATGGCCCTTGGAACGACATATTTTTACACCGTCCTCACTCCATTATATCCAAAGTTTCCTTCTACAATTGGTTGTATTATTAAGTAATTAGTATTAGATACATGTATTAATAGACCTGGCAAGATACCAAATCCTGATGTTATATCATAAATGTTTACAAAGCTATTTGAAGTTGTGCTACCAAATGAAATTTGACATGGCGAGCCATAAAATATATTATGTATAATCCATTCTTGCCCACTTGGTGGTTGAACAAAGAACATAGGTGATGATTGTATAGCTGTAGTACTTAGATATAGTTGTGTTGAAGAATTAACAGTAGCAGAAACAGGTGTAGTTGTATTTGTCGTAGTTAAAGTAGTATATTCAATCAACATAGAAACATTAGTTGTAACTGTTGCTATTGATGTAAAGCCAGAACCAACCGTAAACGTTATGCCAGCAGTAGCAGTAGCCAAAATTCCTATCAATAATTCATTAGTAAGATAAGTAGTAACAGAATAACTAAGAGAAGTTGCATTACCATTTGAAGCACTATATTGTGCTGGGCTTAATATAGGGTCAAATGGATAAGTTGTATTAGCTCCATTTACACCAAAAACTATAATGCCCGCCGTTCCAGTTGCGCTTAAAGTTGCTGTTATAGATGCAGATGTAAGTGTACCAGAAGCAAAAGCCCAATATATAAAAATACCATTAGGTGTAGATGAAAATAATGTCCATGTTAATGAACCACCAGCCACAGAAGATACAGTAGTACCAGACGTAGCAATAAATATTACAGCTACAATTATATCATTAGTTTTAGTAGTTGATAATGTGGCAGCAACTGATGTAACACTTGCCCCACTTCCTGTTCCGCTACCATCAATAGTTGGTGATGTAAAAGCAGGAACAAGAAGTTGATTGCTTGCTACTGTATAACCTATATTTGACATACAAAATATAATATAGGTTGTAATATTTATACTTTTTTTATAAAAGTTTAAGGCTTTGTTACATTAATTTCATTTTGTTTTTTGACAGCTTCAAGATATTGTTTTGCCAATTCTTCTAATCTTTTCTTATATTCTTCTTCGTTCATAAGCTTCTTTTCCGTTAAGTATTTTGTGAGTGCCGTTATTGCTATCTCTAAAGTTACGAGACGCATATGGAATGAAGATAATATATTTGTAAGGTCTTCTTTTGCAGATTCATTCGACGCTTCGGCATCTGTTTTTGATGCTTCTGTATTCGTTTTTGTTGAACTCATAGATAAGATAAAATCTATGCTATATATAAAGTTGTATTAAGATTTTGTGTATCGTTTCATATTCTTCGCCATTGTTAATTTCCATGCCTCATCTATATCAATACCTCTATGTGAAGCGTATTTGTAAAGATAATATAAAATATCACCAATTTCTTGCATTTCTTCTTTTTTTATTTCATCGTCAGTTAATTTTAATCTATCGTGATTTAAGTAGTTACGTTGAAATATCTTTTTTCCTAAATTAGCTAATTCCCCTGCCTCACCTGCTATACAAGCTAATAAATACAACGACTCAACATCATTACTATCAACATTTCTCTCAAGTTTAAATCTCCATGTTTTTTCGATTTCATCTAATTTTTCCATAGACAATCTATGTTAAAAAATTTATATTTTAGCTTTGTGGTATTTCTCGTTTTGCTTCACGATGTAAAACGCCCATAATATTCCTGACTTGTTTTCTTGCGTTAATATATGGATAACCTAGCTCAACTAACGACTTTATAATATCGTTTGGCGACATGCCCTGACCAAACTTCATTATTATGTAGTCTTTAACACTAGAAGCGCCACCAATTCTTATCCATCTTGGCATGCCCTTCTTTTTCGTCATGGCTTAAGTGTAAAATTGAGATGTTTTTAAGTTTTCTTTATCTATTTCTTCTTGTGCTTCTTGTTCTTCTTCAAGATGCTTTATAAATTCTTCCCATTCCATTAACTTTTTAGTTACTGTCTCCAATGTAGATAAACTAACTTCCAAATCAGCTTTATAATTACCTATAATGAGATTGCGAAGTCTTGCTTCTCGCACAAACAGATATGTAAATCCTAAAATAACTATAACCAGAGAGCCAAGATATATCAGTAAACCATCCATAAAATTAATATATTAATAATAAGTATTTAATATTGATGGCGACATTAGTCTATCAAGTCAAAGGTCTATACGAACCAATATCTTTAGGCGACGTTGACTACGATGAAAAGATAATAGACTTAATTATACAAGCATTAAAGTCAGCAGCAATCTGGCAAGATGGCTGGCAAATAATACATCACAAAGGAAGTTATAAAGTAGATAATGGCACAGCTAATATTGATTGGTATTTTAAAATTATAAACACAGATGGCAAAAGAATTACAAATGGATTATTTAGCGCCACGATAACAGAAATTAATCAAGATTATGGTCGTGGTATTGTAGAAGAATTCAGTGTTTATTTGGAGGAATAAAATTGCCATACATTAAATGGATTTATAAGCCAACACAAACATGGATTGGTCGCACTATTGTAAGAGAGCTTCGTGATAAATTAAAATATGATATAGAATTTAATTTAGCCCGTTTTCAATATTTACCTGTCTTTCGTGACGAAGAAGAAACATATTTAGAAGCTATAATCCATGGCTTAAACATATTAGCTTTACATGAATTATCACATTGGGCAACTGATTGTACAATTGATTGTCAAAAAAGAAATGTCTCTTTATGGGATAGATTTCTAACGAAGCATATCTTAAATTAATTCGTGTGGCGATTTCAAAAGCACCTTCCAATCTAAATATTTAATTGGTTTAGAACAAAGCGAAAACAATTTTTGACTTCTAAAAGGATATTCTGCATTTAAAATAATTTCTTTGTAAGTCATATTTGGTGTTATTGGTATTTTATACTTTCCTTTGTTATATGTAAATACGACTCTTTTTATACGTTTTAAGTCTAGTAATACATGATTATCAATTGGTGTTTGTAGCCAAGTACTTAATACTGTTTTAAGTCGAAGCTTATGTTGTAATAATTCTTGATATTTCGTTGATTTAATGTAAATATATATATGATAACCTTTTGAGCCACTAAAAAATATTCTTATATAGGGATAAAAGATATCACTAAAAAAAGATATAGAATTCCACGTCTCTTCAGGTTTTTCACAATCTACATCAACAAAAAGTCTATCTATTATTTGTGTCTGTTGTTCTTTATATGAATAAAAAGAAATAAATGCATCTTCTTTTTTATGTAATGTGCTTAATAAATAAGTATAATACTCAAATTTAGTTTTTAAAATAGGATAACGCTGTAAGCCATGTTCAACTGGTAAGCCACCTTCTATTTCAGTTGCCCACGCTTTCATCAGATTTAACAATTTTTCCACTTCCATTTAATATATAGTTTATACTGTCTATGTTTATTTGTTTTAGTTTTGCAAAATATATTTCTGCTTTTTGTAATAATTTGTTTAATATTGTATCAATATCGATACTATCATTCATATCTTCCAAAATGCTAGCAAATGCAAATAACGGCATATAATCAACGATAGCACATTGAATAGCACCACCTCTAATATGTGGATATGCTTCTTTACAATGAATTTCTAAAAATGAACGCACTTCTGGAACATTACATTCATCTACTAACTTCAATATATCTTCTTCATATACTTTAGAATGACAAAATTCTATAACACGTGGATGATTCCATATTTTATTTAATGTTTTTACTGCTCTATCTTCTATGGCACGAAACACCATTATGTTTTGTCTATGTTGGTCTATGTCGTGATAACCTGCTACAATTGGCTTAAAATTATTATAAGCTATAATACCAAATCTTCTTCCCATTGCAGATGTATTCTTGCCAAGTTGCATTATTATTTCTCTAAATGTATTTAATTTATTTTCTTTGGTTATCATTGGATTGGCAATTATAACAAATGCACATGTGCTTTCTATTTTAAAGCTGTCGTTTGCTGTTGAAACTTCTGCTACACCGCTTTCTAAAATATCTAATATATATCCGACCAAGTTTTCTATTTCTTGGCTTTCTATTTGGTCAACTGCTAATGGCGTTCTTTGATTATCAAATAAACCTGGTTCTTTTTCTCCCTTTGCTGTTATTGTTCCTAATAATGCTTTTGGTGTTGTCTTATCTTCTTTCCTTCCTATTAGTCTATATATTGTTGACTTGCCAGCATTTGGTGGTGTTATTATAAGTGCATGTGGTTGATATTTCATTATAAATCCTTTTGGCAACGTTGCTTGATATACTGTTAATAAATTCTCGTCTTTTGTTGCATTGGGGCTTAAGACATTATTTACTAATTGTCTCCATGCTACTGTTGGTTCTAAAGTATTTACATCAATAAAATCAGTAATTTTTTCATCTATAAATGGATATTCAGTTATGTATAGATATTTAATAACATCTTCCCATTTTTTTATTCGCACATCTTTAATTTGATGTAATATCCATTGTTGGTCTTCCTTACTTATATATGGTATTTCATTAGGATTGATTTTCCTTATGCATAAATGATGGTCTCTATGTATAAGCCATTTATCATCTAAAATAAATATTGGCACAGTAACAAACCGTTTTTGTGCTATAAATAACCTAATATTTGTTAACTTTAATTGGGCATCCATTTGCTGATAAATACAACGAATATTTGCGAAGTCGACAAATTCTTTAGTGTATGCCATTACTAATCTATGATATAGTTGTAGTTAAAAAGATTTTGCGAGTTTCAGGCTATTTCCATTAGCATTTGTTTTAATATTGAATTTATCATTTTAATAAAATATTTTGTATCGCCTTCTATACACTTTACTTTAAGTTTTTGCCTGTCCTTATAAAAGATTAACCAAACGCTTGATAATGTTTTCTTATCTTTTAGGGCAAAACGTATTCTAATATTATTACCATATTTATAAAGCCAATAAGTTACAGCTATTATAGTTTCATTTAAATTTAAAGTCAATTCTTTATTATGATAAAGCCTATTTTTAGGTGTCAGGCTTTTTTTATCTGCTGTTGATGCTAATTTTTTATAGATAGCTTCACAAATAGCAGAATCTTCTATTAGATAGCCAGTATGGTGCTTCTTTATGTATGCCAGTTCCTCGATTTTCATCGTAGGTCAAGAGTTAAAACAACAACTCCTTTATTATTGAAAAGGCAAAATATAGTAATTCCTTTTCATCTACCTTAAATGCTACTCTTGTTTTTGGTTCAACGCTACTATCATCTACTGATATATAGTATTCATTTGACTTATTCTTTGAAAAGGTTAATCCCTTATGCACCTTTCTGCCATCCTGCAACACTGGAAATCTATCTATTGAAGATATTTGTATCCAATCGCTACCCTTATTACTCATAAAAACTATTATTTTTGAACTGTATATAAGGGTTATCGCAAAATTATATCAGTTCCATTAAAGCAAGTTTTAATAATTCATAAATTATATTTTTATAATATTTTATAGCACCATAAATAAAAAGCGCTTCAATTTTATTTTCATTATTTTTTGTTAATTCAAAATAAATAGAATTTCCTTTAACATAGGGCGGTGGATTGCCTTTAGTAATAATTGCAACTATTTTTAATTTTTCAGATAAATGTTTTTTATAATATTGCCTTTTAATATGAAAATCAAAATTATATACCTCATTATTATATCGAACTGAGCATTCTTTAATATGTGTTATATTATTTGGTAGTGGTTTCATTAATTCTACAAGTTTGTTATATAAAGCGTCACAAACTGGTGCATCTATTATTTTAAAGCCAACCAACTTAGGTTTTATTATATCCACAATTTGCATAGAATTGTCATCAATTTATTCTCTATATAAATATTATGAGGTTTATAATACTTAAATATAGGTTGTTGTATATTATCTTTATATGTCAAGCGACGGCACTACGCATGATATAAACAAATATTATATGAAACCGCCTTATGGTTTCCCAGATACGTATCATGCTACTGGTTTTACTACACCAGATAACGACATAAGGTTGTGGCAAGGCTTTGAAGAGCTTTTAAAGAAAACTGAAGAGCTAATAAACATAGGCGAAGAGCTTAACAAAAGTAAATATTACACACCTGAACAACCTATTACAACAGTAGAAAAGCTGAGAGGCGTTGAACGGGCTTATTATGAAAAACAGGAAGAAGATGAAAATAGACAAAAATTATTCCGCTTTGTTGATTCGATGGTTAGCTCATTAAATAGACATAAAAGCACACAACCCTTTTCTTTTATTAATTATGACGATGAAGATTTTGAAATTGCTTTAAGGGATTCACTTAATACTATTTTGTATGCAAAGTTGCCAAACAAATTCCCAGAAATAAAAACACGCAAATTTGACTATGCATATAATAAAGAAAGAGGAGTTTTAGTTATTGAAGTAGAAACTAATTTAGGCGTTGCTACTGTCGCTTTGGTTTCAACTAATTCTCAAAATTCGTGGAAAATCTTAAGTTATAGATATGAAGGTATGGAAGATGAAAATACTGAGATGACTATCGAAGGTCTAAAAGGTGGTAATAATGGCAACACTAATATTGGACAGTAATAGTATCTTAATAGTCATATCAATTATAACTACAATAATTTCACTATGGAAAATGTATTCTATGCATGAAAAGGATAAAATTGAATTAGCTACGGAACAAGAAAAGCGTTTTACAACATTAGAAACGCATATGCAAGAATTTAATAAACGTCTAGAATCATTTGAAAAAAGGCTGGGACGACTTGAAGATTTTACTCAAACAATTAATCATAATAGCACAGAACTAAAAAACATGATGGAAAAGTTGATGGAAAGCAAAAACGATACTAAAACACCATAAGTGGCATAATTGAACCTAAGACACCATGATTACTTTGTTATAAAAATACTAAACAACTTTATAAAGTATCAAATGCCATGTTGATTCCAGCCAATACGGTCATACATTTGTGTTGGCAACCACGGCACTTGTTTTGACTTCTTTTCTTTTTTAGGATATTTCTTAATGCTATAATCCGTTGGATAATCTGTGTTGCCTTTTAGACCTAATAAATCAGCTAATTCTTCTGCTGTTGCTGTTTCATTTGCTACCTCTAAATCATAATCACTAAGCTTATTTATTTGTAATTCAAGAGTTGTATCATTGCCTTTATACCATAGAAAATTAAATACATCACACATTTCAGGCATATCTTTTTGTTCAAAGTTTTCTCTTATCATATCATGAAAATCACCGATTGGTGTCTTTTTTGTCTTAAAATACATATTTATAGATTTATCAGCACCTACAACTAACATTATTTTTTCGTTTTTATCACTTAAAAAGGAAATTACATCTCCAGTTGAAGCTAAATCTGTCTGTGGATGTGTATGCACAGAGCCGTAGTGCATTTCTCTTTCTTGTAGCTTTTCATTAGGCTTTAACATAATTTCTCTGCCTTCGCCAAGCTGTTCAGATGCTATACCAAAATGACCATGCGTTGCTTTTATTAACATACCACCTGCTTCTTTGTCTGTTTTAAGACTATATTCTATCATAAATTCTGCGTCGTTATATAATCTATCAGAAATAACGATATATTTTGGAACAGTTAAGGACATCGTTATATAAATTGTGGAAAGAAATATTTAAAGCTTTGTTAAATGTTATATATATCCCTTATTTTTTTATATAAATATGACGTTTGTTGTTTTAGGTAGTAAAGGCGTAGTAGGCTCAGAACTTTGCTCTTACCTTAAAGCCAACAAAGAAAAAGTAATAGAAGATATTGCTTCTGCTTATCATAAAGAGCCAATTGATAAATTAATGAATAAATTAAAAGATAATATTACTTTATATCATTTTGCTCAAATTAGTAGAGTTCCTGTCAGTATAAATTATCCACACGAAACATTTTTGAATAACATAAATAGTATCTTAAATATATTAGAAGCTATAAGAAAATCCCATTTTAATATAAATTTAATATTTGCAAGCAGTAGAGAAGTATATGGTATAACAGAAAATAAGCGTATTGAAACTACTTATAGACGACAAGCTCTTAATCCCTATGCAGCTTCAAAATTAGCTTCAGAAGCACTAATAGAAAGTTACGCTAATACATATGGAATAAATGCCAAAATAGTTAGATTATCTTCTGTTTATGGCTCTATAAATGACCATCCAACACGTTTTGTGCCACGAATAATACTTTATGCTTTAGTTGCACATGTAATTCCTGTTTATAAAAACGATGTAAAAAAGCTCTTTGACTTTGTTTATATAGATGATGTAGTATATGCTTTGTATCAAATAAGCAAACATAAAATGCCATTATATAATCATATTGTTACAGGTGATAAAACTTCATTAGAATCAATATGCCTTAGAGTAGCATTTTTAACTAACGCAAAGCTTAATTATATTGATAGAGAAGAAAGAAAAACAAACATAGACCAATTGCGTTTTGTAGGCAAGCCACATTTTAAAAAATACTTTAAATGGCAACCAATTAATGTATTTGCGGGACTAAACTTGACATTAAAAAAATATCAAAATTTGCCTTCTAATATACTATATGAAAAGTATAAAAAAGCTTATTACAACGATAATACCGAGTATTTTGTAGCATGATAACTTCATTTCTAAAACATGAAAATATTATTATTGCTAAGGTAGCATCATATAGCAATAATGGAGAATATTCTGTTTATATAGATAAAGACTTAGACGTAAAAACTTGTAGTTGTAAAGGTTGGTTCTTTAATAATAAATGTAAACATATAGATGAAGTCTTAGATTATCTTACAACTAATTCTTCTGTGGTTGTTTCAAATTCTGTCAGTTGAAAACGTGGCCATGAATTTAATGGAATATTAGTATGAAATAATGTGGCTCGTGTAAGTAAATAAAATGTTGTTGCTATTGCTTTAGGACTTCTGTTATTACATGGTATAACTAAATCAATAAAAGAAGTATCATCATCTGTATCACATAAAGCAATAATTGGTATACGTTCATTAATTGCATCTTGTAATGCAGTATAATTTCCTATTATTCTTTCCTTCTCATCTATATAACCTGGTCTAGTTAATATAACTAATTCAGGATTGATATGATTTGTTAAAATAGAATTACTAAATGTGCCAGGTATATATCTCGCAATTATATTTTGTACGCCTACTATTTCACTGAATTTGGATATAGCTTGAAATGCATAAGGCTCATTTGATATAACAACGACATTAGGTATTGTGCGTGCAATAAGCTTGCCCGCAACATTTATTTTATTTAAAATTTTCTCCATACTTAGAATATTTATTCCATTTTCATTCTTTGCTACATAACTTCTCATTAAGTTTGTTAACTTTCTGTTGCCAATATGAATGCCAGTTGCACGTAATAATATATCAGCTAAATTATTATATAGCGACATCATGTATTGTAATAATAGCACACTTTAAAAACTTTGTTAGAAGTTTGAGGTTAAATTAACGATATATTTATATAGTTGAGTATTAACGTTAATTTGATAAAAAATTTGTCTTTCGTAGTTTTTGCAGATGATGATACTGATGGTTTATGTAGTGCCAGAATTATTTATAAATATTTAATCAATATGAAACAACCAACAAAAGTAATATTTCAAAAATGGGATGTTTTTGGCGTAACACCAGAAGACATGAATACAATATTGTCTTATAAACCAAACACTGTCTTTATACTTGATATTGGTAGCGATTTAACTTTATTAAACATGGCAGAAGAATTATTGAAAAAGAACATATCTGTTATAATTATGGATAATCATCCGCCCGATGCTACTATTTTAACAGAAAATGAAATGCAAGAATTTAAATCAAAATTAGCCTCATTAACAAAATACGGAGATAAGTTTTATTATAAATCGACAACAGAATCATGCACTACAGCATTAGTATATGATTATGTAACTTCGCATGGCTTTGAAGATGAGATGATAAATAGATGGGCATTAATTGGTATTGAAGGCGATGTTGCTACCGACAAAGCACATTCTGGGCCAATATTTAAAGAATTACTTATCAGTTATCCATTCTTTGCTGGAAATATTAGTTTTCAGAATAAAGAAGGCGAACAAATTAGTTGGAAATTACTTGGCTTTTTTGCACAACTACTTCATATACCAAGACGTATAATCTATGATGATGCACCACTTCTTGTGTTTGATACAATGGAAGAGATGGAAACATTAACAGATTGGTATGTTATTTATGATATTGTAAATAAAGAATTGGCTAATATACAATCAAAACGAGATATTATATTACCAAAAGCTAAATATCCCAAACTTAATCAAGTAATAGAAAATGTTTTAGTATGGCATAGAAGATGGAAAGACGTTATGCAAAGAGGCAACAATGTAATATTAGACTATGATATTGCATCTATAAGTATAATTGAACATCCATGGAATGTTGGTAGTGCTTTAGCAAATGTTCGTTCGCATATATACAAAAAAGGACACTTTGTAATAAACAAAATACCACAAAAAGGCTATTATATTTCAGGACGAGCAGATACAAGCTATCCAATTCATATTGGTAAGGTATTTTCTATGTGCGATAAAAATATAATAAAAGGTGGTGGTATTAAGGAGGCAGGCTCAGCAAAAGCTCAAATTCAAAGTATTGAAAGAATAATAAACGAATTAGCTTTTGCAATTAAAAAATTCGCATCACAACAAGCCTAATCTAACATTATTTCTTTAACAGACCAATCAACTGTCAATCCCATAGCTTCTAATGAATCAAGAAGTGTATTGGTATTTTTTAAAGGTATAAGTTCATTCATTTTTATTATAACATTAGCAGACCAATTATCATTTTCTTCTTCTATACTTTTAATTTTCATAAATGTATAATGTTCTAATATTTCTTTAATACTGTCTTTATTATCATAATCTGACTTTGGAAAATGTATTGTTGCTTCTGTATTAACATTTAGAGCAATAGTAACTACCATATTATTTTATTTAGAGGCTTCTTCTATTAAAGTTTTTATATTTACTTTTTTTGCTTGCCAATCGCTTTCTTTTATATGTATCACCTTCCAACCTTCTTTTGCTAAATGCATATCTCTTACACCATCTTTACCTTCTCTACCTCTATGCCAATATTCACCATCATATTCTATTATAACCTTTTGGCTCGGAATAACAACGTCGCCAAAATACAATTTACCTAAACATGTGCGTATAGGATAATTTAATAAAGCATCGTCATATAGTTTTTTAACCTCTTTATAAAGCTCTTTTTGTGCTTTACTAACAAAGATATAATTTACTCTGTCCACTATTTAAATTATTAAAAAGAAGCTTAAAAAGCTTGTGAAGGTGGGTTTGAAGCCCACCAACTAAACTGGCTAGAAGGTTAATATATTAAATTTAGCTTGTTCTGGTGCCTAACAACATTACAATAGATTCAGGATATGTTATGACTGGCGCATACCTTGCTGTTATTATAATATCAATACTATCGAACTGTGGCTGAGGCATAACATCTACTGCTATAGGTCTCTTAGTCACAAAATAACCAAGAGGTGCATAAGCAGCAGAGAGGTTTGCTCCAGCAGCAGCCAATATGTATGAAGTTCCAGCAGGAACGTTAGGCGTTACAATCTGTTTCAAACCATATAACTGTGGCGCATTTGCTACAGTTCCAGTACCCTGTGCATATATGGGCTGACCATATAGCAAGAAGCCTGCAAACTGTGGCAAGTTAGCCAAGTCTTGGTGCTGTATGGGGTTAAGAACTATCGTATCTGGCTCTAATGCGTTGTTCTGTAGTATTTGCTTGGCATTAGTGATGTCGTTAACACCAATAGTGCCAGCAATTGTCGTTGGAGAGTTAGAGCCAAATGCGAGTGAAGTACCAGTTGCTGAGAATGTCTGTGATGGAAGTGCAGCATTAGATAGAGCCTTATTAACATCTTGGTCAATAGTCATAACTACTCGTCTTGCGGCTCTCCTAAGCTGGTCTTCTACCACATTAACAATCTGGTCTTCTATCAACTCTCTTGATATTCTTACCCTGTCACCAATCTTATATGGCGTTACAGTTATAACCTCATAAGGCGTAAAGTCCATTGTTATTTCAGCGCCTTCAGCCGTCTTACCTATTACAGCAACTGTTCTCTGACCTTTCTGCTTTGGTATTGCCGCTGACGCACCTCTCTGGATGTAGAAGTCTTGTAGTAAAGGCTTCAACGCCAGAGCAGGCATTGTCAACTCAACTATTCTTTGAGCAAGGGCAGGATACAGTACTGCACCAGCAGTTGTTAATGGTAGCTCTTCACGACTAATCAAGGGTTATCACCTTAGAATAGTTCTATCTGTATTGTCTGTCCAGCAGCGGTAGCATTGCTTAGAGCTATTGCTCTTGGCAACTGACCAGCGCTGAAAGACGAAACAAAATTAGTCGCTACCACTCTTCCTGCTGTGGTACCTGAAGGCGCTACAAACTGACCTGCCGTTATAGCTCCATCTGCTACAGCGTCTGTTATTCCTCTCAGTATAACGTTAATAGCCTGTCCTAATTGACCTGCTGTTAACGCTACACCAAAGAGAAATGTGCCTACACCAGAAGCAGCGGTGACCTGATAACCTGATGTAGTTAACGTTACCACCTGTCCGACACTTATAGTGCCAGCAGCGGTAAACGTATACATGAAGTTATCAGACCTTAGAGGTGTACCTTCATAGAAGCCAGGAATTGTTGAACCTGTTACTGACGACATTTATATCACTTAATCCGAAGCCTTTAGAAGCCCCTGTTCCTTGAACTTACGAGAAGCAGAGAATACTTCAGTCCACCACTTAGGAAGTTGCTCTGAACCAAAGACAGAACCTACAGGCTCTGGCTCAATAACACCAAGCTGAGCTTTGCCTGAAGCTTCCATCTTATGTCCAGCTTCTTCTCTCATTTTCTTTTGGTCTTCAATTCTCTTTTTAACTTCCTCAAGTTTGGCTTTAAGTTCCTCTAGCTTCTTCTTAGCTTCCTCTTTCTTTGCATCAGAAGCCTCTTCTTCCCACTTTGGTGCCTTTGTTAGCTTAGGTTTACTTTCTTCTTCTTCCTCTTCTTCCTCTTCTTCCTCTTCTTCTACTTTATGCTTGGGAAACATAACTTTAGCTTCTTCTTCGGCTTTTAGCCTACGTCTTGCCTTAAGTTTGGCTTCGAGTTTCTTGGCTTCCTCTTCTTCCTCCTCTTCCTCCTCCTCTTCCTCCTCCTCTTCTCTATCCTTAGAATGTTTCTTTTTTAGCTCTTCTAGCTTCTGTCGTATTGCTACCTTCCTTGCTTCCTCTTCCTCTTCTTTCTTTAGTCTCTGCTCTTTTTCCTCAAGCATCAACTTATAAGAAGAAGTAGCAATTTCAGTCAGCTTATTAACGGCAGAAGTAAGCGCCTTTATAGCGTCTTCATAACTTACAGCCTTCCCTTCTTTAATCTCACCAGAAGCAGCAGTTGTGCTCTCTGGCAATTAAACAACCTTTTTTATGGGCGACAAAACAGCTATCTCTAGCGCTAAATCCCATAGATTTAACGCCTTCAACGATAACATGTTAATATAGTTAAAGTAAAACTAATATATAAATTTTTGTTTTTTTGACTTATTAATTATATTATAAATGCAAAGATTTTAATATGAGATGAATTATTACTTAATTATATGACAAAATTAGGTGGGTTTTTTCAAAAATATGGCATAACTAATTATTGTTTACATGATTATCAAGGTGGTAGTATCCGTACAGTCGCATATTATTGGCAAACAGGCTCTAAGACAGGAGGGCCACCTGGCTATTACGTGCCTCCAACAAACATATTACAACAAGTCTATCAGCAGGTTTTCCTGCCATTAGGACTTAGAGTATTTAATTGGGGGCATGGCACAGCAACAGATTCGATTATATCTACACTAGCTTCAATGACACCACCTGCTTCGTTCGTTTTTGAAATATTATATCCTGCTGGCTATGGGCCACAGAATAGTGGCTTAGCACAACAGTATCCAGCTTTACAAGAATATCATCTAGTGCAAAATATAAGCACATCACAATATTCTCTTTTAGCAGCGGGAGGCATACCTACTGACAACATTCAGCAAATAACAAACAAATGGAACAGCATGATAGACCAATTTGTAGCAAATAATCCACAAGGAGTAATAGGTGTACATGATGCAGATCTATCAGATAATGCAGGCAATTATGGAAGCTATCCTTATGGGCCTCCTTCT
>Ga0080006_1124205_pt1 | contig 14471 bp, 13 predicted proteins | sample RS3BMetagenome_FD_69209 | JGI IMG/M metagenome (GOLD analysis project Ga0080006, IMG submission 69209) | Ferric oxide microbial mat and aquatic microbial communities from Rainbow Spring, Yellowstone National Park, USA - RS3B (SPADES... ...
CCGAAGAACCTCCAGGTCTTCCTCAAGCCGACCGACGCGTCGGGTCCCGAGGCCATCGCCTTGTTCTTCGGCAACGGCGGCCTGGCGTCGCAAGGCACCCTGGACTTCAAGGTGAGCCTGGACTCCTCGTATAGCCTGGCCACGGCGCCGACGCTGACCCTCCGGGCCCCCTTCGCCGACCTCTCCACCACCGCGCCGCAGGTGATGGCGTACACGCCCAACGTCGCCGGCGGCGCCCCGCCGACGACCACTCCCGAGCCGATCCCTCTGGCTCTCTGGTCGGTTGTGGCCGGCGCGGGCTTGCTTCGGGCCCGGGCCTTCCGTCTTTCGAGGCGGTCGGTCGCGGCCTCGGCCTGAAACTCACCATTTTCCGGGCGATCGATGACCAGACTCGCCCCTTGGCATCGCCCGACGCGTCCGTCATGATAAGACCCGGCCGGTTGCCGCGCCCCGTCTGATCCCGACGGGGGGTGAGGCACCGTCCTTCGGCATGAGGAAGAGGAAGCGGCTCGACTGGCCGCTTTCCATCCCCCGAGGGTTCCGGGCATTCATGAACATCCTGATCACCGAAACCGAAATCAGCCGGCGGATCGATGAGCTGGGCCGGCAGATCGAGGCCGATTATCACGGCCGGTCGCTGACGATCGTCGCCGTTTTGACCGGTAGCCTGATCGTCCTGGCCGACCTGATCCGCAAGATCCAGTTGCCGCTCCGCGTGGCCCTGATCCAGGCCAGCAGCTACAAGGGGGCGACCACCCAGGCCGGGGCCCTGATCATCAACGAGGCGTTCGCCCCCGACGTGGCCGGACGCGACGTGCTCCTGCTCGATGACATCCTGGATACCGGGCACACCCTCAACACCCTGGTCCACCGGATGATGGATCGAGGGGCCTTGACGGTCAAAACCGCCGTGATGCTCCGCAAGCGGGGGCGTCAGGAAGTCCCGATCGAGCCCGACTACTGCGGCTTCGAGATCCCCGACGCCTTCGTCGTCGGCTATGGGCTCGACTACGACGATGATTATCGACACCTGCCTTACGTCGCCATCCTTTCCCAGATCGATGGATCGGACACCTCGAGCGAAGGGTAACCGCCGATGAGCCAGCCTGCGCCGATGGTCCGGGTGTCGATCGACGGTCGAGAGGTCGAGGTCCCCTCGAGCACGACCATCTTCGAGGCCGCGGCGAAGCTCGATATCAAGATCCCGGTCCTTTGCCATCGCGAGCACCTTAACCCGGTCGCCGTCTGCCGGGTCTGCGCCGTGGATGTCGGCGAGCGGGTCCTCGCCCCGGCCTGCTACCGCCAGATCACCCCCGACATGGCCGGTCGGAAGATCGTCACGTCCGGGCCCAGCCTCGCCGGTGCCGGCCATTGCGACGCCGAGACCCTGGAAAAGAGCGACCGGGTCCGGGAGTCGGTCAAGACCCTGGCCGAGCTCCTGATGACCGACCACCCCTCCCCCTGCGACAAGCACCGCGACCACCACGACTGCGAGCTCGAGGTGATGGCCGAGGCGTTCGGCGTCGGCACACCTCGATTTACGAAGGCACCCCGGCGCGATCGCGATCTTTCCTCGGTGATCATCGCCGTCGACCATGCCGCGTGCATCCTCTGCGACCGATGCGTCCGGGGGTGCAACGACATCAAGAACAACCAGGTGCTCGGGCGGTCGGGCAAGGGGTTCGAGGCTCAGATTGCCTTTGACCTCGATGATCCGATGGGTAACTCGTCGTGCGTCTCGTGCGGCGAGTGCATGATCTCGTGCCCGACCGGAGCCCTGATCAACCGGACGAGCGTCACCCCGCCCCCGCCGCCGGGCGCCGGAGTCGTCCCGCCCGAAGAATTGATTCAGCTCCCTCTCTTCAAGGGGGTCTCGCACCCGTTCCTCCGGTTCAACGAGAATGCCGTCGTCCGCCGGATCTTCAAGAAAGGCGAGATCATCTGCCGCGAGGGGGAATACGGCTCGACCGCGTTTTACCTCGAACGAGGCAAGGTCGATATCTTCATTCAGGCCAGCTTCAACCACACCAGGACCCGGGGCGGTGGCCGAGGGGGGATCTTCGGCCTGGTCCATCGCCTGACCACCGTCTTCGAGAACCGCAAGCAAGACCAGCGGCCTGGCGAGACCTTTCCCCGCTATATTCACATCGATGCTCCGGTCACGCTCGATTATGAGAACCCGATCGACACGCTCGAAGCGGGCGATATCTTCGGCGAAATGACCTGCATGAATAGTTACCCCCGCTCGGCGACCGTCCGCGCGGCCGAGGACGTGTCGGTCCTCGAAATGGGTCGAAACGTCCTCTACATCCTCCAGCGAAGCCGCCAGTCCCGGGCGATGCTGGACGACCGTTACCGCCGTCGGGCGATCGACAACCACCTCCGGAGCGTGCCGATCTTCGCCGAGGTCGCCCGGAACCCCGACGAGTACGCCCGGCTCTGCAACCTCCTCCGCGATCGCGTCACGCTCGAACGCAAGAACAACGGCGAGCTGATCTGCGAGCAGAACGACCCGGCCGACGCCTTTTACCTGATCCGGACCGGGTTCGTCAAAATCGCGCAGAATCACATGGGGGCGGAGCACGTTCTCAACTATCTCGGGCCGGGCGGGTTCTTCGGCGAGATCGGCCTGCTCTCCGACCTTCCCGAGATTCAGGCCCATGGGATCGACGCCGCCCGACGAACCGCGACCTGTTCGGCGCTCGACCATGTCGACCTCGTCAAGCTCTCCGCCGAGGCCTTCCACGAAGTGCTCGACCAGTTCCCCGAGGTCCGCCGACAGATCATCGAGTCGGCCCTGAAGCGGCTCGAAGAGGACGCGGCGACGCTCTACCAGATCGAGAACCTGCCGCTGGCCGAGTTCCTCAGCCAGGGCCTGATGAACGCCCAGAGTCTCCTGGTCCTCGACCTCGAAAAATGCACCCGATGCGACGAATGCACCAAGGCCTGCGCCGATACGCACGACGGGGTGACTCGCCTGATCCGTGAAGGGCTCCGGTTCGACAAGTTCCTGGTCGCCAGCTCGTGCCGGTCGTGCCTCGACCCCTATTGCCTGGTCGGCTGCCCGGTGAACTCGATCAAGCGGCTGAACTCGCGCGAGATCATCATCGAGGACCATTGCATCGGCTGCGGCAAGTGCGCCGACAATTGCCCCTACGGCAACATCAACATGCATTCGCTGCCGGAAAAGATGATGGACGACCCTGGCCATCCCGGTCAAAAAGTCGCCGTCGTCCAGCAAAAGGCGACGACCTGCGACCTCTGCCGCGAGGTCGACGGCCAGCCCAGTTGCGTCTACGCCTGCCCCCACGACGCCGCCCACCGGATGACCGGAACGGAGCTGCTCGAAGAGGTCCGGTTGTCCAGATCCTGAGTCGAATCCCGTATCTTTTCGTAGGGCAGGACTTGCCCTGCCGGTCACGCATGGCCGGCAGGGCAAGCCCTGCCCTACGAGAGACGTCCCCATCTTCAAACGTCGAGAAACATCCCCATCAACTCGAAACCGCGATCGTACATCGGTCCGCTAGCCTTCAGGGCCGAGGCTTCATCATACGGCAAGCCCGAGCCGGTCAGGCCGAGGCCGCTCATGGCCCAGGGGACCCAGGCCCGGTCGTGGGCCTTGGTCCGGACGAGCGTGGCGTGGTCGGGCGAGACCAGAATTCTCCCGCCATGCCGGGCGATCGCCTGGCGGAGCGGGCCGACGATCTCACGGTCGATCCGCTCCAGGGCCTCGACCTTGGCATCGGCCCGGCCTTCATGACTGGCCTCGTCGGGAGCCTCGACGTGGACGCAGACAATGTCGTGATCCTCCAGCGCCTCGACTCCCGCCCGCCCCTTCGCCGCGTAGTCGGTATCGAGGTAGCCGGTCGCCCCTGCGACGTCGATCCGATCCCATCCCGCGAGCAGGGCAACCCCCCGGACCAGATCCACCGCCGAGATGATCGCCCCTTTCAGTCCATGAACCACCTGGAACTTGGGCAATCTCGGCGCCTTGCCTTGACCCCAGAGCCAGACCGCGTTCGCGGGGGGGTTCCCTCGGGCCAGTCGGTCGCGGTTGACCGGATGGTCGCGGACGACCTCGGTCCCGGCGGCCATCAGCTCGCGGAGCAATTCGGAGCCGGTCCCCCTCGGCAAGTAATCGGCGGCGGGCTGGTCGGGCTGGTCGTGCGGCGGGGTGGTTAATGTGTCGTCGCCGAACGGGCTGGGGCGGCCCGAGCCTCGATAGATCATCAAATTCCGGTAGCTCACGCCCGGGAAAAACTCGACCTCAGGGCTTCCGAGCTTTTGCTGGAGGGCCTCGATCAAGGACCGGGCTTCCTCCGAGGTGATATGCCCGGCGGTGAAGTCGCTCAGGCGACCGTCACGGATGGTCATCAGGTTGCAGCGGAGGGCCCAGTCGTCGGGTCCCAGCGGCACCCCGGCGGCGGCGGCTTCGAGCGGAGCCCGGCCGGTGAAGACCTCTTCGGGGTCATAGCCAAACAAGCTCAAGGTGGCGACGTCCGACCCCGGCAAGAACCGGTCGGGAACATTCCGCGACCGACCGAGCACGCCTTCGCGAGCGATGGCGTCCATCTCGGGAGTCCGGGCCGCCTGAAGCGGCGTCTTCCCACCCAGGGCCTCGATCGGTTCATCGGCGGCGCCGTCGGGAATCACGATGGCGAATTTCTGAGGCATGGCGGCAGTCCCGGACCAGAAGACTCAGCGACGAAGCATCTCATCTTACCGTCGATCCGCCCAGGATTTAAGGGGAACCCGCAGGGCTCGAGCGGAAGCACGCCGCCTTTTGCCAAATTTTTCAAAAAGTATGCTTGGACCCCCGCAAAGTTAAGGAATGTAACTGACGAGGCTGGTACCTGGTTTTCAGAACCTCCGCTCGCGAAAGGAACGCATCGCCATGCCCGCCACCGAAGCCCAGATCCGCGCCAATCAGGCCAACGGAGCCAGATCCCGAGGCCCCGTCACCCCCGAGGGGAAGGCGATTTCGAGCCGGAACAGCCTCCAGCACGGGATGAGCGGGCAGGGGGTCGTCTTGCCCGAAAGCGACCTGGTCGAGATCGAAAAGCGGGTCGAGGCGTTCGATGCCGACATGAAGCCGTGCTCGCCCGCCGGTCAGGTCCTGATCCGTCGGATGGCCACGCTCTCGGTCCAGATGGAAATCGCGACCCGCCATGAATTCGCCGCGACCGCCCGGAACGTCCGCCACGCTGTTGATGACTTCGACGAGGCCCAGTTCGACAAGGCCGACGCCCTTCATGACGCCCTGGGCGAGAACCCCCGCAAGAACGTCCGCAAGCTTCGCAAATTCCCCGAAGGCGTCGACCGGATGATCGACGCCTGGACCGACCTCAAGGCCGACCTTCGCCGGGACCCCAAGCCCTGCTGGACCGCCGCCCACCTCGAAAAGTCGGCGAACCTGCTCGGCCTGAGTCTCGATCACGCCCGGGGGACCCGGTTCTTCGCCCTCTCGAACGGAGCCTGGTGCGACTTCTACCATCTGGCCGACTCGGAAGGCGGCGACCTCGACGAGGCCCCCCGTCAAGCCTGGTGCCGCGCCGCCCTGATCGAACAGATCGACGCCGAGATCGCCGCGCTTGAAGCCCATCGCGAGACCCTCGACTTCGAAGCGATCGAGCTCGACCGCGCCGAGGCCGGCGAGCGCGCCCGCTTCGACACCTCGAAGGAGGGAACCCTCGCGCGTCGTTACGCTTCGGAGCTTCAACGCAACTACTTCAAGGCTCTCAAGGAGTTCCGCCAAGTCGAGGCCGAATGCCTCGAACGCGCCGCGAGCGAGCCGACCCTGCCCCCACCCCCTCCCCCCATCGAAAAATTGGGTTCGTCTCGGGATCGAAGGCTGCCCGCCTCCCCCGCCTACCAGAACAGCCCCCCGACAGGCGACTGGAACCCGATTCTTGATCCGATGAAGGCCGGAATCGACCTGAACTCGCCCGATCCGACCGCCAGAAGAATGGCCTGATCGGTCAAATCAGCACACGACAACTCGAAATCACCCTCAACGTGTGGAGGGGCCGTGAGAGGTGCGCCACGGACACCTTGCGGCAGGGATCAAGATCCCGCTTGCAACGGCCCTCGCGGGGTGCGATGCTTAAATTCAGCCAGTTGCAAGGAGGCCGCTCGTGGAAATCCGCTTCTACCTCGATCCCGAAACCGGCCTGCCCCACATTTATGGGCATGGGATCACCGAGGCGGAAGTCGAGCAGGTCTTGCGGGCCTCGGGCGGCGACGTCCCGGGCCGTCGGGGATCGCGGATGAAGCTCGGCCGGAACTGGGGCCAGTCGCTATCTTCAGGTCATCTATTCGCCTGACGAGGAGCCGGGGGACGTGTTCGTCATCACCGCCTACGAGCTGACCGGCAAGGCCAAAAAAGCCTATCGCCGGCGACGAAGAAGGAAACCACAATGAGCGATCAGAAGCTGCCGCCTGGTTGGGACGAGGCCCGGATCCGCGAGGTGATCGACCACTACGACGCCCAGGACGAAGAGGCGCGGGCCGCCGAGATCGAGTCGGCCTGGGAAGCGGAAGGGATGACGCTCATGTCCGTCCCGACCGAACTGGTCCCCGAGATCCGCGCGATCCTGGCCCGCGTGCAGACCGCCTGAAGTCTGATCAGCCCCTTATTCCTCGACCCCCAGGCAGACGCTGGGCGGGCTGACGACTTCGAGGCGGTCGATCTCGCGGAGGGCGGCGAGGAGGTGGGCCTCGACGGCGAGGTGGGTCATCATCACCAGGGGGACCGGGGCGTCGGGCCGGGCGCCGTCGCCCGGGTCGTGCTGGATCAGGCTGGCGATGCTGATCCCGTGCCGGCCGAGAACCGTGGCGATGGCGGCGATCACGCCGGGCAGGTCGGCGATCGTGAACCGGAGGTAATACCGGCTCCGGACCTGGTCGTTCGAGACCAGCTTCGGAGCCTCGGCCGAGCCCGACCAGAGATTCATGGCCTCGAAGGTCAATTTTGCCCGGCCGATGACCACGTCCATGAGGTCGGCCACCACCGACGACGCGGTCGGCAAGGACCCGGCCCCCCGGCCATAAAAGAGGGTGTCGCCCACGGCGTCGCCGACGACCCGGACCGCGTTGTAAGGGCCGGAGACGTCGGCCAGCGGGGTCCCTCGGCGGACCAGAGTGGGCGCAACCCTCAATTCCAGGCCACCTTCGGACAGCTTGGCCAGCGCCAGGAGCTTGACCGCGTAGCCGAGTTCGGCGGCATAGGCGATGTCGGCGGGCTGGAGCTGGTCGATCCCCTGTCGGGGGATGTCGCGAGTGGTCACGCTGGCGCCAAAGGCAATCTGGGCAAGAACGGCAAGTTTATGCGCGGTGTCGGTGCCGTCGACGTCGAGGGTCGGGTCGGCCTCGGCGTAGCCGAGCGCCTGGGCCTTGGCCAGGGCTTCGGCGTAGGGGAGGACGTCGCGGGTCATGGCGGTCAGGATGAAGTTGCAGGTTCCGTTGACGATCGCCGCGAGCGACTGGACCTGGTTCGCGGCCAGGCCGACTCCGATCGCCTGGACGATCGGAATCCCGCCGCCGACGCTGGCCTCGAAGACCACCGACCGGCCATATCTCCTTGCCTGGGTAAAGAGTTCGGGGCCGTGATCGGCGAGCAAAGCCTTGTTCGCCGTGACGACGTCCTTGCCTCGGGCCAGGGCTTCGAGGAGGAGGCCCAGGGTCGGCTCGACGCCCCCCATGACCTCGACGACGATCGAGATTTCCGGGTCGTCGATCACCTTGCGGGGGTCGCTGAAGATCCGGTCGACCGCGATCGGGCAAGCTCGGAGGCGGTCCAGGTCGCGGACGATGGCCGATTTGACCTCGATGGAGGCCCCGGCTCGCCGGGCGATCCGAGCGGCTTGCTCTCCCAGAATCCGGACCACGCCCGAGCCGACCGTTCCCAGGCCGAGCAAACCCACGACCACTCGTTGCATATCGAATCGAACCTCATCCCATCGCGGAACCGACTCGCCGGAGTCGCGCCGTCAGATCCTCTTTCGCGAGCAAACCTCCGGCGACCGCCATGGTTGCATCGTATAGAACGTCGGAAGAATGGTCGATCGCAATCCCGTTCAAATCGAGAAACGTCGAGGAATTCGGGATTCAGAGGGCCAGCTTTCGGAACGTCTCCTCGTGAACATCCATCATCCTTCGGGCGGATTCCAGAACTCGTTCCCGGTGGCCCGTCGGACTCGGCCGGATGTGGACTCCGGCCGGGTCGACGGCCACTTCCAGCTCGGTCTCGCCGTCGATCCCTAGTTCGCTCCAGGTCGAGCTGTCGAGGATCAAGGCGAGATCGTCGCCCACCTTCTGGAGTCGGATCGGCATTGGCGAGACCCCTCATGCCTTCCCATCGAAAACCCGGCCTGTCATCAGCCCGCCGGGTCAGGATCAACCTTCGACCGACCTTCAGGCCACTTCCTGAACGGTTAGAGTGGGAACCGGCTTTGCGGTCCGGAGCGCCGGGAAGGTGGCCTCGGCCAGGGCCAGACCGCCGAAGAGGGCCGTGGCGTAGAAGGCGTCGCCGGCCACGGTGTTCCGGAAGAAGGGGATCGCCGCTTCGTAGCAAAGCAGCAAGCCTTGATACGTTTTGGGATAAAGTCCGCCCAATCCGTCGGCCCAGACGGCGAAGTTGGTCACGACAAAGAAGAAGACCGAGCCGGCCAGGGTCGCCGAGGCCACCGTGGCAAAGCTCCGCCGCCCTCGGATCGCCAGGCCGAGCAGGATCGACGGAATCAGGCAGGCGTAGATCACCCACTGACCCGAGTAGAACCCCCGATAAGGCTGCCAGCCCGCCAAAAATGTGCCCTGGAGCAGGCAATCGCCGAGCAGGAGCGAGGCATATGTCACCACCACCGCCGACCACCGGGAGGGGAAGGTCGCCGCGCCGAACAGGGCGATCGCCGCGAACGGCGCGAAGTTCAGGGGGTGGGGCACGATCCGGCTGACCGCCGCCAGGACGATCAGGGCGGTGAGAAACCAGTAACGGGCAGGATTCATCGCGGTTCTCACTTCCAGTCAGAGGGTGCCCTTACGGGCTCGGACTCGTCGAACCATCAGTGTACCAATTCCGATCCCACTGAGGCAGAGCCCGAGGCTCGAGGGCTCGGGGACGGAGCCGGGGGTCAGGACAGTGAAGTTGTCCAGGGCGAACTCGGCCGGGGTATTCATCCCATACGTCGGGTCATTGTCCGACGATTCCAGGCCGAAGACGAGGCTCTGCGCCCCGGCGAACTGCGAGAGGTTCAGGGTCTCCCAGTCGGTCACGATCGTGCCGTTCTGCGCCAGGTAGAAATCCAGCTCCTTGCCGATGGCCGAGCCGGTCCCATTCTGCCCACTATACCCCTGAATCGTCAGTTCGAGGAAGTCGGTCGGGCCGAATTTCTTGCCGATCCCGTCGCCATAGGTCATCGAGAGGTAGTCGTACTCGGTGTTCGTGATCTGGACCGAAGAGGGTGTCGTGTTGGCGGCCAGGTTGATGATCGAGGCGGCCGGATGCACAACGTTCGGGTTGTCCGAGGGGAAAGCGAGAGTATTGGCCACGGCGTAGGTCGGCGACGACGCGGCCCCCGCCAGCCCGGCTCCCGAGCCTGTGACCGCCATGTAGAGATAGTTATAATCCGGGGTCGTGGTCTGATTCATGTAGGGCGACTGCGACGAATAGGTCTGGTTGGAGATCGACCAGCCGAACCAACCCTGATTCGGGTCGTAGCTGTTGTTGAAGCTGCTGCCGCCGCTGACGAACTGACCGCTCGAGACGGTGTTCGGGTCGGTGCCGTTGGGTGTGGCGTTGAAATAGGAATTGGGCGTGGTGAGGCCCACGTCCTCGAAGGTCGCGACGCTGAGGTCGGCCCGAGCCGCCGTCGACATCACCATCGTGAGGGCCAGGATGATCCAGTATTTCACGGGTCAAGCTCCGAAAAGGTTCTGATCTCGAGAAGTATTTTGAGCCGACGAGCCGCGACCGGAGCCTTCGGACGGCCCCGAGCGAGACGCCCCCGATGATCATCAGGACCATCGATCCCGGCTCGGGTACGAGCGTCGGCTCCACCGAGAGCACGCCGACGTTGCCATGTTTTGTTGGGAAGCGGGTCGGGCTGGTCCGTGGGTCCATCAATAAGAGGAGGCCTCGACGACCTCGCCGGACGCCCGGGTGCAGAGGGCGCTGAGAGTCACGGGGTTGGTCGAGGCCTTGAGAAAATGGACCGAGCCGTCGGCGAAGAGGGTGTTGACCCCGCCGGGATGGCGGCTGGTCAGTTCCTCGCCATATTCGAATTTGGGCCGCGCGTTGATCGGGCAGCATTCATCAAAAATGTTGTGCCCGTTGATCCACACGGCGTGGATCGCCTCGGGGTCTTCGCCAACGATCAGGGTCTGCGACGAGCCGTCGGTGATCCGGGCCAGCGAGATCGTCTGGTTGAAGAGCATGGACCCCGCCGGCGGGTTGTTGGTGAAGGCGGGGTTGCCCAGCCCTCGGGGTCCGTACATCCCGCCGTAATCGCAATCGGCGTAAAAGAAGACGTCGCCGGTGTCCTTGTTCCAGAAGGTCGCTCTCGGCTCGGACGGGCACAGATAGACATTCAAGACCGTGTAACCGGCGGTTGAGTTGACGGCGTTGCCATAAGGAAAGCTGAGGTTCAAGCCATCATAGACCGACTTCTGTTCGAGCCAGGGCAGGACGACGGCCGACCAGCCGATGTTCATGTTCACGGTGGTCGGGTCGTTCGGCAGGGCGATCCATCCCCCCGCGGGGAACGTGTTGTTGCCGTCGTGATAACCGTGGAGCGCCAGGCCGATCTGCTTGAGATTGTTGACGCACTGGGTCCGCCGGGCGGCCTCCCGGGCCGCCTGCACGGCGGGAAGCAAGAGCGCGATCAGGACCGCGATGATCGCGATCACGACCAGCAGCTCGATCAGGGTAAAAGCCGGTGGGTGGGATCTTGGCAGGGTGGGAGATCGAGGCATCGGGGGCGCAGACCTTTCCGCCGGGCCGGGCGAGAGGGTGTCACTTCGACCCTCCGGCGCAAGGCACGTTGCAGACGGTCTGCGAGCGGCCCGCCCGGATGCTTGTGGCCGAAGCATCGGAACAGAAGCTCGACGGGCAGGTCTTCTGGCTCTCGGCTCATAACGGACCCCGGACGGCCTTCCCGCCTTGCGGCAGTGGCACTCATCATCCGGGAGCCTGACCGATCACAGCGGCGGCCCCGCGACGGATTTGCACCGTCTTCCCTATTATCTCCCACACCCGGAGTCGAGTCGGGAGCACCTGTCGAGGACCCCATTGAAACCCGTCGGGCGAACGGATGTCAATGGGCGTTTTTTATCATTCGAATCGATCCGCGTGCCTTCCGTTCAAGTCTCTGGCGGCGGGACGGGTGAGGCGGTTGGGCTTCGTCTCTCATCGGGTGATGATGTTAATCCCGGTGCCAAGGAGGGGGCCATGGCTTGCGGTCTCCCGACATCCGCCCTTCGAAAAGGCCTCGGGGGCGGTAGCGGCAGCTGTCGGGGGATCTTGTCGCGAAGCTCGCTCAGATCGAATTCGAATCGGGATCGTAAGGCCCACCAGTCTCGGAAGATGAAGGCGTTCAGATCGCGCCGACGACCGCAATGCGCCATCCGGGCGATGTCTTCCATCGCATCGAAATGATGGAGGAACAGGTGTTTCGGAAGGTCTTTGATCCGGCAACAATTGAAGAAGCGGTCTCGCTGTCGTTCGGCAAACCCATCCGAAGCTCGCCCCGCCACGGAATGGGCCCGATTTCGATCTTCCCATCGGATGACAGTTTGGTCAATTCTTTCATAATAAGAGGCATCGACGATTGCGAGATCCAGGTCCGATTTCTGGCCGACTTCCACCCAGACCTTGCCGACCCTCGGCGCGATGCTGAAGCCGAGTCTCGCGCTCCCCCGGAGGACGATGTTCCTCGGGTGGACCTCCAGACGGTTGGAAACTTCTCGGAGGAAGGAATAGTATGACTCGTAAGTCGGGAATACAACGGGTGTACCCTGGGTCAGATAATGATCGATCAACCTCCGAGGGTCGTCGCTCGTCAGCTGAAAGACCTGTTCAGGAGTTAGCTTGAGGTGCCCTTCAGGATCGAACTGCATGGCTGGCCGCTTCCTTGACGAGGACCAATGGCTGATTGAACCTGCCGTCGGGCCGGAACATGGGCTCGTTGAAGATCAACCGGACGCGGTGTCGCACCCCGCCTCGTCGCGTGGGGCAATAGAAGAGATTGCCACTAATTTTTTCGTAATTTTGCCTCGCGTGATTCTCGCCGCATACGGGACAAGGTGAGATGTCGAGAAATCCGCAATTCGGGCAGACCGGCGGTAGGACCGACCCGGCAATGTTGCCGCAATCCTGGCATGGTTCCCCGAGTGGTTCGTCGGTTTCCGTGAGCCGGGCATGCTCACCGTTCTCCGCGCGGTTCAGGACATCGCTGATCGCTTCGCGGTTGGTCGTAGTGAACTCGAAATAAGGCATCCCCTCTGAGTTCCGATGGATGCCCTGGAGTGGGAACTCAGGATCGACCCAGACTTGACCCCGATCGATCAACTCGTCTCGCAATTCTGTCGCGCAGCGGAGTTGACCGATGCCTTCCGGTCCGCCGGAAATCGTGACTCGGTATCTTGACATCGGTTCACTCGAATTGATTGAGAAGAAGGATCGAAAGTAACACCGTGTGGCATCGGATCGCCGAGAAGTAAAAAAACCGCTCCCTCTATTGGAGTACATTCAGCGACCCCCGGGTCACGCCGTATTTGCCGGTCGCCTTGAGGTCGCGCCAGAGCCCCTTCGGGTCGCGTCGCCCTTCGAGGACCTCGCGATAGAGCCCGATGATCCGGCTGACCTGGCCCGGCGAATCGTCGAGGAACTCGATCCGGAGGTGCCTGGCCCCGAGCGCCATCAGCCGGGGCAGATACTCGGCGGCGGTCTGGGGCGTCGCGTTGAAAAGGGTGTTCCGGCAGCCGACGTCGGCCTTGAGGGGATGCTCGACCCCGGTCCGGTCGCGGAGCTTGACGTCGTGGTCGTCGCACGGTCGACCGCAATCGGGGAACGGCTTGCCGTTGGAGAGGTGGGCCGAGAAGGCGCAGAACTCCATGTGAAACATCGGAATCTGCTGGTGGATCACCACTTCGAGCCAGTCCGCCGGAACCGCGCGGATCAGGTCTTCGAGCTGGTCGAAGCTGAGGTCATAGGACGCCGCGACCCGCAAGGCTCCTCGACCCTGGTAATAGGCGAGCGACAGCTCGTTCGCGGCGTTCATCGAGAAATCGGCCACGAACGGGATGTCGTTCTCGGTGCAGTAGAGCAGGCCGCCCGCGTTGCGGACCAGGAAGCCGTCGGCGCCCGCCTTGGCCAGGGATCGGTAGATGTTGGCCTCGCCGGGCTTCTGGATTCGAGGGGTGGCCAGGTAGATCCGGACCCCTTCGACCTTCCGGACCGCCTCGACGGCGTCCTTGTAAAGTTTGATTTCCTGATAGTCGGCGTAAATCGTGCTGATCCCGGCGGCAACAGCCGCCTCGATCTGGCCGGTCGACCGGCAGAGGACCGAGAGCGCCACAGGACCCACCGGCGGGGAGTCGGGGCGAGGCGGTCGGAGCGACTCGAGGACGCGACCCTCGGCGATCGCGTGGCGAGGGGCGATCGGCGACGCGTCGAGCCTTTCGACAAGAGACCGCCGCAAGGCGTTCAGGACGCTCCGAGGGACGAGCGGGCCGCCTTCGATCTCGGCCGAAAAGCTCGACAGCTCGTACAGAGTCCCGCCGAGCCGGTCGAATTGAGTTTTCAGGTCGGCCTCGGTCGCCGCCTGGTTGGAAGCGGCGATCAGGGGGGTCTCCGAGGCCACTTCGGCCGAGGCCCCGTTGCTCGCCCGAGCTTTCAGGATCAGAGGTTCGCCGACGACGGCCCGGATCTGGGCGTCGAGCGGAACCTTGCGCTGGGGGGCTCCCTCGAAGGACCGGCGGAGGCGGCGGGTCAGCTCGGGGTCGTCGGTTTTCCAGATCCGCTGGCCGGGTCGGACCTGCTGGATGTCGATGTCCGTCCGGCCAAAACCAAGCTCGGCCGGTCCGGCGGTGAGTCCTTCGGAGCCAACCGGCGTGACGGAGGTCCGGCCCGGCCGGGTCGAAGCGATCCGGGCGACCTCGTAGACCCGGCCGCCTTGCTCGGGGAGACCTCGGGTCTCGTCGCCGTCGAGAACCAGGCCATCACCGGGCTTGACCGGCGAGGCCAGATCGACCCGGATTCGCGATCCGAGCACCGAGACCACCTCGCCGACAAAGACCCCGCGCTTCTTGGCGTAGTCGCCCCGGACGAGGACCTTGTGGTCGTTGCCGTCGAAGAAGCCGTGGCTGAACCCCCGGGAGAAGGAAAGCTCCATCTCCTCGACCTCCCGGCGGTCGAAAACGATCGGGTGGCCGAGCGCGGCCTCGTCGATCGCCCGTCGATAGTGGCGGGGGAGGTG
>Ga0080006_1132153_pt1 | contig 14470 bp, 21 predicted proteins | sample RS3BMetagenome_FD_69209 | JGI IMG/M metagenome (GOLD analysis project Ga0080006, IMG submission 69209) | Ferric oxide microbial mat and aquatic microbial communities from Rainbow Spring, Yellowstone National Park, USA - RS3B (SPADES... ...
AAACTCTGGAGGGCATCCCTCAAAAGGGCGACGTGGAGAGCATCTTCATGATGCATCAAATCCAGTCGGGCCACCTTCAACAGGTGCGCACGCCTTTCTCCATCATCTTTTGCTAAGGCAACTATTTATAATATATCTTAGTAAGCGGGCGTATTACGATGGGGCAATCGGTCAAAATTAGCCTTCTTTTCACAAAAGAAGGAAAAATTACGCCTTATTTGATGAACCGACAGAGAATTTTCCTCCTGCGTACATTATTTCTGTCACACCTTCTGAGCTGGTTGTAGTGAATACCTGTACAGCATTCTTATCAAGATAGGCTTTCAGCATTTCAAAGCATGGTGTTCCTGTATGTATAGCAACATAGTAATATTTATACCTGTTAAGAAGCTCTATTGATAATTTGCACTCGCATCCCTCGCAATCCATTTTCAGCAGGTCTGCTGGAATATACTCTCCATTCCACTCACCATGCCACTCTATTCTTTCATCAAAAAATCCCTGCTGTTCAAGAGAATAGCATATGACTTTCTTTGCACCATGTTGCAAAAACCATACAGCGCTTGAGCCTATATCTGCACCTATATCCAATACTACTAACTCTTTAACATCAAAATATGAATAGGCTTTCGCATATTCCTGCCAGTATGCGACGTCTTCTGGCCTCATGATTGTTCACTTAAAGCCAGCAGTTCTTTAGCATATCTTGATGACGTGAAGTACATCCCTCTCTCCCTGCATTTTCCTGCATTTATTTTACCGTCGTTTATGTTGTTGACAGCATCGATATATTCCTGCAGGTCTGATGCCACGTAGCCTTCTTCTCCATCCCTTACTATCTCCTTCAATCCTCCATCTGACGATACTATCACAGGCTTACCCATCATGAGAGCCTCCACGGCAACTATTCCAAAGCTCTCCTGGCTGCCTATTATGCTCCAGTCGGAAGGTACCACTAAGCATTTGCATTTTGAGATAAGGCTTAACTTTTCCTGCAAGCTTGGGTCTTCTACAAGCCTTACATTCTTCTCTCTGCATAATTGCCTTATCATGTCGGGATATGAAGCATCGGGATACATTGCAAATCTACCAGCATGACCTGCTATTACTGCTGGCATCTTCAGCATTTCAGAGAGCATGATAACTATATGCGGCCTCTTTATTGCTGAAAGCCTTCCAAGGAAAAGAAGATAGCCTTCATCGCCATCATCTTTATAGCTGACATAGGGTTCTTCTGATATGCCAGGATACACTATAACATTGCTGACATCATGGAACTTGTTTGCAAAGCCATCTCTTACTGCTTTTGTCGGGAATACATCGTTTACGTGGCTCAGATTATCTGTAAGGAATGGAACTGCTATGTAATCCTGCTTTGTATGGTTTACAGCATGCTTTTCATGGGTGAAGTCTATCGTTAAATCAAACTTATCTGATGAGACAGGATAGCTTTTCACCCGTATCTCTGTCTTTGCATCATCTCTCAGCCTTGCATATACTTCCACTTCATGATGTTTATGCAGTTCTTCTGCAAGCTGCCAGGCTATCAGCTCTATCCCTGCATATCCTTTTACTGGCACTTCTATTTCTGGAGGCACAAGAATTCTGATTTTCAAGCGACCACCTCATGAAAGCAGAGCTTGCAGAACATTTCAAATCCTCCTTCATACTCATGAAAATAAACATGATTGCAGCTGCATGAGCATGCTTCTTCTTCTTCGCCTTCATCTGGTTCACAGTGCCAGCACATTTTTATTCACCAGTTTTTTCAGTTCTTCAACTGAATAATTGACCTGCTTCATCGTTATTACACCATTCCTGATAAACGCTTCAACCTGTTTCATCACCTGCTCTTTTATTCTGTTATCATCCTCTACTGCCAATATCAGCTGGCAGAGCCTTGGGTCAACAGGAACAAACATCCTGATACATCTCTCCTTATGCCTCATGTAGAAGAGGTATTCAACTCTGGGGTCCCATGAAGAGCCTCCTGGCAATGGATGATGAACAACCATATCATCAGCATGCAGGTAGCTATCTTCTCCATATCTATCAAGCATACGCCATAGCAAATCAGTATCGCCCCTCCAGCCCCTTGGAGGAGGGTCAAGATGCCATGTAACTTCAAACATACCTATCTCCATGAACTGCTTTTTTCTTACCCAGAGCGTAGCACCTATACCCCAGCCTGCCTTATCTATAACCATGTTACCATGGCCGAAGAAGTTTCCCTCAAGGTTGCAGTCCATAATGACAATCTTTTCATCTCTGAAATGCTTGAGCCCTTTCTCAAGATAATCTTCATCAACCCATGTATCATCATCAAGAAATGCGATAATTTCTCCCCTTGCCTCTTTTGCAGCTCTGTTTCTTGCATCATACTCATTGATGCCATCATCCCTTGTCAGCAATTCCCATGATTCATTATAGGCAAGGGTCTGCTGCCTGAGAGAATCTAACAGTCTTTGAAGAGATGGCCTCTTCTTTGTTGCTACTATTACAGAGATCATAGGGGTCATGAAGTGACTTTGTTTTTATGCCCGCAGTTCGGGCATGTAGCCAGCGCTAATTTCCCCTTGTACTCCCATTCATAAGAGCAGTTTTCGCATTTGATGATGCGCTTTCCTTCCTGCACATAGCAGGGTAAAGGTAAGTCTTATATAATGGTAGTGGTAGTAGTGGCATTACCATGAAGAATCTTTCTGCATTTATCATAGCTACTATGCTTCTTGTCCTTTCCTTTTCCTCTTCCCTTTCCCTTTCCTCCCCTGCAACAGACCTTGTTGCAGTAGCAGGAACTCAGCCTTCACAGTTGAAGTCAGTAGGAAACTACACCATTTCTCCTGCCAGCTATAATCCAGAGCATCAGCTGACCGTAGTTGTATCATTCGCTTCAGGTAGCCTTAGCCATTATCTCGACCTTGTATCGAACCCTTCAAGCATCTACTTCCATCAGTTCCTTACACCCATGCAGCTCGCAGCTTTACTGCAGAATCAGCAGGCTGTACAGCAGGCTGAATCTTACTTCCAGAGCTATGGTCTTACAGCAATCCCGAGCGTAACAGGCCTGACGATGGTTCTGCAGGGGACAGCTGCCCAGTTCTCAAACGCATTCCACACAGGCATAGGTGCATTCAACATGACATCTCATTCAAGAGTCTGGAATCCTGTATTCGCATCTCAACGTTCTGTTACGTTCTATGCAAACACAGGGCAGGTCTTCTTACCCAGTCAGCTTGCTGCAGAGATAACAGGTATATCAGGACTTGAAGGTGCAATTGCAACTCCACAGCTGATGATGCCAGCTGAGCTGTTGAACTTCAAGCCAAGCAATACCACTGTTTCTGTTTCACCTGCCTCAAAGCAGGTCAGCAATTCAGCAGCAGTGAACATAACGAATGGCTACTACGGCTGGTACAACGCATGTCAATATTTTAATGCCTGCTCTGGCACGTCAACTAATGAACAGATGTTCTTCCCCTCAACCATTCCAGCTCTTGTCGGTGCAAAGAACCTCTGGCAGCAGGGATACACGGGCAAGGGTATAACGATAGCAGTGGTCGAAGTTGGTTGTATAGACCCATCAATCCTGAAGGGATTCAGCCAGCAGACTTTTGGAAATACATCTTTGCTTGACAGGTTCACTCAGATAGCAATAGCTCAAAGCAGTCTCTCGCAATGTATACAGAACGGATGGAACTCGGGCTGGACACTTGAGACAGCGCTTGACATAGAATATGCAGCAGCTATGGCTCCCCAGGCACACATAGACCTGATAGGCGTCCCTGACCCACTCTTCAGCAGCTTCGACTTTGCATATCAGTACATCTCTTCAAGCTTGGCTCCTGGCTCAACATGCTTTGTTCCAGGCTATGTTATGGTCTATGATGGCTATGGCAACCGGCTAACTCACCTGCCTCAGGGTAGTTGTCCAGTGGATATCACAAGCCACAGCTACGGTGCAGGCGAAACATACACTACATACTTTGGCTCACCAATGTACATTACTGTTGAGAACAGCCTGATAGAGAGCATGGCGCTTGAAGGGATAACCAACTTCTTTGCTGCGGGCGACTCGGGCAGTTTCACAATAAACCTTGAGTCGTTCATACCAGCAACTTCTCCCGGCTCAGTGCCTGTAGGAGGAGGAAGTGTCCTTGCAGCAGACCAGTCAGGAAATCCATTCCCCAATACAGGTGTGTATTCAGACTTCTGCTACAACTTTTATGGTCATTGCATTCCCATAGTTGTTAACCTTGCCAATGCATCACAGATACTTGACTATACCTACTGGAGCTATGGCTCTGGCTTGTCTGGAGATTATCAGGGCTTGATAGGAGGTGGCTTCGGGCAGTCAATAAGCATGCAGCAGCCATGGTGGGAGCATGGCCTCGACATCTACAACACAGGGCAGATGATCATACCAGTAGTATCTGGCTCAGCAGACTTCGAGATGAGTGTCTATTCTCCAACATGTCCCTATCCAGGCATCTGTCCTACAGGATGGCAGTTTGCTTATGGTGGGACTTCTTTCGCAACTCCGATACAGGCTGGAGAGTGGGCTCTCATTGAGAGTGAAGTAAGCAACAAAACAGGTCTTGCTAAGGATATGGGAGACATCAACCCCCTGTTAACACTTGCCCACAACGCACAGCAGATAACTCAGGTCAATCCATACAAGCCAATGACACCACAGCAGGTACCAACAGCATTCATGTCTGCAGGAGCTGAAAACTACTACGATTCTTACCTGCTATCTCTTGGATATACATACCCTGTCGACAGAAACCTGCCTGCATGGTATGCAACAATGAACAATCCTCAGGGCAGCAACTGGAATTATTTGCAGGGCTTGGGCATGACCTACAATCTAACGTTGCTTGCTGATGCAATACAGCAGCTTGCGCTTCCTGAGTTCAGGGTTACCGTTAACCTGCAGGGAGGCTTTCAACCGTTTACATCGTTAACGGGCAACAGCGCATATACATTCAGAGTTGAATACAGCAATGGAACTGCGATATCAGGTCATGCATCTGTAGTAGCCTACTCTGGTGATACGTACAATTCTTCAGGAGCCAATTTCATACCAGGTAGCACTCAGAGCATTGTTGCACTGTCTGGAGGGCAGTTCACTTATACACCTGTCTATACAGATAACTCCTTCAACGCACCTGAATATGCCTACTTCATCATAAACGGAACCACGTTTGTACAGTATCAGGTGACGCCTCCATACCCGACTCAAGGCACTCTTCAGGTAGGGATAGACACGCCCTATGGTCTGGTTACTTCATCATCAGCACAGGTGCCCATGTTCACGATGGTTGATGCTGAAGGCTTCTACCAGGCTGGAGTTCAGGGAGTGGTTCTGCTCAATGGACAGCCAGTCTCGAATGCAGTGGTTACTGAAGTTGCTGTGCAGGTCAACTACAGCGTAGTTGATCCAACATTCCCATCATCCTCCTATTCAGCAGGAGTGCCTGTAGGTACATTCATAACAGACGGGAGAGGCAACTTCTATGCCTGGACCAACGCATTCATTGCTGAGAATAACGGACCAGTACCAACCCAGGTCTTTGAAGTCTATGCACAGTATGGAGCACTCAAGTCTCAGCCCATCTACGTCTACGTAGAGCCTCAGAACGGCATCTTCTACGCATCCCTTTACAACAACTATCAGAACAACAGGCTTGTAGGAGCGATATCTTTCACACAGATGAGGTATGTTACTAATATAACAGTCTATACGAACGACGGGCAGAAGGTAACTGAAGTATTCCCATCTCCATCATCACCCTTCTCAGGCCAGTCTGGGAACGCTACAGGCGTCTTTCAGGGAGTTGTACCCATCAACTTCACTCTCCCAGCACCAGGAACTCCATCTGTAGTGAACATAATTGCTGATGGCCAGAATAACGAGTCCTTCGGACTCTGCTTCTCTGTATTCTGCTTCAACTTCGTGACCGCAGTTTCTTCTCCGATAACATGGCAGTATTCTCTGCAAATACCCAACCCAGGTCCTCAGCCAACAGCTACACTGAGTGTTCCTCAAGGAATACAGCATGGTAAGATAGCAATATCCTGGCAGGGAAGCTGGGAAGTACCTTCGCAGCTTACCTCTCAGCTGTTGTTGATATCCCAGTCAGGAACCCAGCAAGTACTTGCAGCCAATAAGACCTCAGGCAGCATCAGCTTTGACACCTCATCAGTACCGGACGGACTATACACGGTTGAGTTTGTTGTAAACACTCCAACAGGATTATCGTCATCAGCACAAGCACCTCTTGCAATAGCGAATACACTCTTCAACCAAGTCTCATCTCTGCAGGGACAGGTGGACCAGCTCTCAGGTATTATCACTCAACTGGATAACGAAGTGAACCAGATGACTCAGCAGATAACAAATCTGCAGGGACAGGTAAAGCAGCTTAACAACGAGAATTCAAACCTCAAGCTGCAGTTGGAGAATGTGACACAGCAGTACAACCTGGCTCAGAGCCAGATTTCATCATTGAATTCACAGATACAGCAGCTGAATGCTCAGATATCAGGGCTGCAGGGTGATAAACAGCAACTGCAGAATACAATAACTCAATTGCAGAGCCAGATAGGACAGCAGCAGGCTAAGATGCAGGCTCTTAACAGCACTATAGACCAACTGAACAGCCTCATCACAATGCATTCAACCACAGAGCATGCTCAGCTTACACAAATACAGGTTCTCGTTGCAGGCATCATAGCAGTTGTAGCAGTAGCAGGAATATCAATATACATCGTAAGAAAGAAATAAAATAAATTCACAAAATTTTTTTATTTAATAAATGCCTATTGTGAAATCTCGAACGAGAAGGTGAAGATGAACCCATCATACATTGGCTCCCCTGACCATGCACTGTGAGGCTTTATCCCTTCAAGCCTGAAATTCTTCAAAGTCTTCCCTTTGTCCGGAATGAGACTCTCTCTGCAGATATCCTCCAATTTCTTTACACCATGGATCCCTATGCCAGGTATCTTCATGAATACGACGAGATTCTTGTTGTTCAGGGAAGTGATTTGAACTTCAGAGTGTGTGAACCAGTTGAAGTGGTTTATTATTTTCTCTTTTATGTAGTTCTTTTTTACTTCATCTTCAACAGATATATTCAACTTTCTCACCCCCTTATGATTTCATCAGCATACTGCTTGACCTTTTGATACTGTATAGGGTTCAAAACGTCTTTTGCAGCAGGCAGTATCTGCCTTACCGTCTGCATTACAGCTTCTGCAAAAGGTCGTGATGCAAAGACTTCGTCTATCATCGACTTGAATGCTTCAACATAATCAATATGATTATCCAAGCTACCTTCCTTCAAACCTCTTTTATCACTTCCCTCATTCTTCTCTGCTTTTCACGCCTTGCTCTTATTACCGGGTCCGTAGGTAAGAAAAGTTTGTCTTCATTCTGTATCTTCTGCCTTACCCTTCTTATCGTTTCCAACTTGCCTGCGTTCTCCTTTATCTTTTCCCACTCTATCCACAGGTCAGGTAAACCGCCAAAAAGCTTCAGCCATAGAATTTGAAGATAGAAATCGTTGTTCCTTGCTGCTGGATAGTTCGCAAGCAGGTAAAGAACCTGGTCTTTTGTTTTCCTCAGTTCCTGCAAGCTCAACCTGCTTATTCACCTAACCTGAAGACTGCTGCGACTCTTCTTCTCTTCTTCGTTGATTTTTTTCCTTCTTCGATTATTTCCTCCTCCATCTCTGACTGGACCCATGCGAGTTTATCGCCTTCTGCCAGCTCAAGGTAGCCTATAATTTCCCTGGGTATTGTTGTTTCAAGAGTCTTGCTTACGCTGTTCGCTCTTCTGACAATGCTTTTTATGCTGTATTCCTCCTGTACAGTCATCATACATCTGTATAAACCAATATATTTATTAATGTTTCTAATTCTGTATATACGGGTTGACAAGATACCAGTCAGGTGCAAGGTTTGAAAGAAGGGTAAAGAGGCATTATGAATCCCTCGACTACTTTGTTGTAAGAAGTGCAGGCAGCCATTCACCTGTTGATTTAGTAGCAATCAAGAAAGATAAGGCTATACTGTTCATACAGTGCAAGAGTAACGGAAGGGTAACACCAAAAGAAAGGGATGAATTGATATCTGCTGCAAACAGGGCAGGAGCAATCCCTCTTATAGTATGGAGGACAAAGATGGGACATGCAATAAAGGTCAGAGATGCGAGAGATTTTTAAACTCCACAGTTTTATCTGCTTGCTGATGAGAGTCCTCCTTCAGGATGAAAGACCTCTTTTTTATCTTCAGAAGAATGAAGAGCCAGAGGACTTGGATTTAGATTTAGACCTGTGTGATCCAGCAGCGTTTAAAATGCTACTGAGTGCAAATCCTGACCTCATCCTTCTGGTAACTAAGGAGGGTTGCCCCCTCTGTCCTGCGATAAAGGAGGCTGCAGAGAAGGTAGCAGAAGAGAAAGAGATACCTGTCGTTGAGATGCAGTTCGACAGAGAAGCAGGAGGCAAGTGCCCTACACTTGATGATGAGCTGAAAGTAGGGCCTGATGTTGGATTGGCACTTGTCTTCAAAGACGGAAAGGAGAAAGGAAGGAGAAGAAGTTCAGGATTTCTCAATCATGAGATAGAACAGTTGCAAAAATTATTATAAAAAAATAAAAAAATAAAATGAGTTTAAGGGGGTTTAGCTTAAGATTTATACTGTTGGTGTTACTGGTGCAGCAACCCTTGGTGTTTTCAGGTATTTGTTGAACTTCATGCGGTATTCTCTGCTCTTGCTCTGTCCAGTACCAAGGTTCTTGTTTCTTGCACAGGTCCTTAAATTGGTGATGAACTGCTTCCATGGAACGCCACCTGAAGTAGCGGGGCAACCCTGTTCACCAGTCATCGCAGATTTGAAGGTTTCGTTTCTTGCCAAGACACGGGCTGAGTTCCTGTTCACTCCAGACTTCCTTATTACATATTTGCCTAAAGCTCCCTTGTAGTAGAACCTTGTTCCACCAGGATATTGATGGACCTTTCCAGTTGTTTCTACCATCTTTCTTACCTCACTTCTTTCAGGATGAACTCTAATGTATTTAAATAATGAGCGTAAAGAGTAGAAATGGTAGAAGGGCATGGGAAAGAAGTTCAAGAGCATAAAGGTCTATGAGGAGAGCTACAAGTATCTCATAGCGATGAAAGCGCAGGCAGAATACCAGACAAAGACGAATTACAGCATTGCGCAGGCGTTTGACGCATTGGTTAAGGCTTCATACGAAAATATGAAGAAGAACAAGCACTATCTTCCCATCAATCAGGAGGGGGTGTGACGTTTATTCCTCTGTCCTGTAGTTGCCTGTAAATTTCCCATGCAGCGGCTTTTCCCTGATAGAAGGTCTTATCCCTTCTCTTTCCAGCAGCCAGAAGCTGATATAACGTATTTATGATCTGGGAATATCTATTCAGCAAGGATGCTGTTGATTCGCTCATTCTTCCTCCTCTTCCTCTGTAGGCTGAACTATCACTACAAGCCCTTCAATCAGCATAGCTGTCTTTGTTTTTGGGAAAGAACTGCAGAGTATGACTGCCCACTTTTGTGTAGTGGGGTCAAAAGCATAACCATAGAGCTTGTCGGGCTCTTTCTTCTTCCTCTCCTTTGCTTCCTTCAGTGCATCAAGATGATACTCAAACTGCTGGACAACTTGGCATGGATAAGGTATCCGGGGAGCAGATGGGGCTGGTTTAGGAGGGGGTAATACAACTGAAGGAGCTATCTCATGTGCCCTCTCTTCGATCATTGCTCTCAACGCTTCTTCTTGAGCTCTAATGCTTGACAGCTCTCTTCTTGCTAATTCATCGACTATCCTCTTTGCTTCTTCGAGGTCTCTTGCAACCTCTGCTTCTCTCAGTATATCGATGAGCCTTTGCCTTGCTATTTGGTTGGCTCTGTCAGGCGTAATGCCTCTCTGGATAAGTATGCTGGCATAGGTATTGATCAGCTCCTCAAGTTCTGCGGACGTAAAGGCTCTTCTTCTCTGAGGTTTAATGAGTATTCTGCCAGCGCATTCCCTACTTGGCCTATGCCAATCCTCACTCCTCACCAGTATCCTCATGATGTTTTTCAGCCTCTTTCTGCTTGCTCTGGCTTATTATCTTTATCAGCTTTGGAAATTCAGTATGAATAACCTTCCTCGTGGTCCAGAGGTTCCACTCTTCTTCAGACATATCCTTGAGGACACCAACCTTCATGAGTATCTTCTGCATTATCTCCTTCACCTTCTTTTCGTCATCCGTCAATTTATCTTTTGACGTCGCTTCTCTTCTTGGAGCTATGGTTATCCTCCTGACCAATCTTGGCAAACTATACCACTTCTCAATCATCTGGATAATCCCTTATAAATCAGTTGTATTCCATTTATCTGGCATGCCTTCCCGTGTTTCGCATAACGAATTTGCACGCTTCCTGGGAATAGATAGCAGGATAGCAAACCTTGTCAACAGAGAAATGGATGCTCCTGCTAAATGGCTTGGTCCTTCGCACAGAAAGGTAAACCATGATATCTATACTGTTGCAAGGATGACTCAAAAATACGGCATACAGGGGGCGCAGGCTGCAATGGCGCACCTGATGCTTGATATGCTGACAACGGTAAACCCGGTAGCAAGAAAAGCATTTAAGACGTATGAATTCCTGAGGGAGATGGGATACCGTTGATATGGGATATACTTTATGAATTGGGTAAGATGCTTGTAAACGACGATATAAATGACTTCCTGCCTAAAGGAGCAGCCATACCTTTTGACCCGAATGTAGGAGGACCAGGGCACATAAACGGAATGATTCATCACGGAGCTATCGGCTTGGCCTTGCAGACCGTAGCATACATGGGAGGAATGGCAGACATAGCGATGAAAATAGCTCCGTCGTCAGAACTGGAAGACCAGTTGCTGAGTATATCCCAGCAGTGGGAGCAGATAGCCTATCCGTTCTGAGTGATGGATTTGCCAAAAAATGTAATAGCTTTCGACTGCGATGGCACAATATCATTATCAAATGGAAACGTTACTCCTGAGCAGTTAGCTATTCTTGTATCTCATGGAAATATAGTGGTTATAGTCTCTCCAAGCGGTGCATGTGTTTCTTTGCCATACCCCAGAATAGTTGACGGTGCTACAAGACTCGACAACCTGAAAAAAGTAAAGACTGCTTTCCCAGGAGACAACTATTATTATGTATCAGACAACCCAGGAGATGACCAGGTATCCAAGGAAGCTGGCTTCATATACATTCATCCTTCTCAGTTCAATCAATACCTCTTTCGCTAAAGTGTATATAGATGTGATTTCTTCAATAGTGGTGTGAAAAACGGGGAAATCGTTCCAGCGGAACAAATTTCAGTGTATAAGCAGCAACGACCCCCTACAGAACTTTATGCGATAGCTGCAGGTCTTGTTGCTGCGGTTGCAGTGGGAGGAGTAATCCTTTACCTTGCCCTTACTCCTCCTCCATCAACGGCTCCACCTCCTGCGCCAGCACCAACTCCAACTCCAGCACCCACACCAACTCCAACTGTTCAGCAGGGAACTTCTCTTACGGTCTCAATCCTTCCTGCCTCTCCGACTGAAGATGATAGAATCACGGTCTCTGGTTCATTAACTACCTCGTCAGGACAACCCATCAGTAATGCACTGATCTACATAACACTGGACGGTGTCTTCCTTGCAACACCCAAAACAGGTGTAGATGGAAGCTACAGCTACGTATTTGGTCCTGAAGCATCAGGACAGCATATTCTGAAGGTATCTTATCCAGGTAATTCAACATATGCACCAAGTAGCAATTCAATATCCTTCAATGTTTCTCCTGTCACAGCAGTCTCTCCGCCTCCTCCTTCTCCTGCGCCCCCTCCATCAGCTCCTTCGATCTCTTCTCTCTCCATAACAGCAGGACCCAACTATGTAGGGATGAACAGAGCCTATGGAGGCACTGTCAACTTCACAGTTACAACAACCCCTGCAATGCAGGGTGTTACCGTTGCGATATACGTCTATCCCGCATCAAACCCGTCCAAGCTCGGACTTGTAGCTCTTTTGCCGACTGATTCTACTGGTACTGTTAAGACAGGGTTTTCCCTACCAGCTTTCAACATCACCTCTCCAGGGCAGTACAATGCTTATGCCTTAGTAGGAAACGTGAAAAGTAACACAGCTTCCTTCAACGTTGTAAGTGGCTTTGACGTTTCTTCTCTTGATATCTGCTCTCCAGAGATCGCAGAAGGAGACTATGCATACGTAAGCAACCAGTCTGATACTAACTATACAGGATACTTCCAGATAACCAATTACAGCGATTACATAGGTGCAATAAGGAGCAGTCCATCCCCCTGCGGTGTCAGTACTTCAACATACATACAGCATCATCCTTATCAGCCATGGTATACATTCGTAGGGTCCAAGCCTCCAGCGAACGCAGCACCTCCTGGAACTCAGCCATAAATAACCAACCCCAAAAGATATTAATGTCATCAGCTTGATCTGAGATGGTTTGGCAACATATAAGCAGGCTTCTGTATATTACCAGCAGGAAAGAGGCTTTACTGAATATCTTCCTTGGATAGTTGGCGGGGGAATAGCTGTAGGTGTTGTTGGATTTATAATTTACCTTGCCCTTACTCCTCCTCCATCAGCATCCAAGAAAGCTTATACCGTTACAGTGGAAGTGATAGACGCATCAACGGGCAACCCGGTTCAGGGAGCAAGCGTAGTTCTTGATTCTCATTCTACTTCAACAGATTCTACAGGCATCGCTGTTCTGTCTGATGTTCCTGCAGGAAGCTACCTGCTGACTGTGAATGCTACCGGCTACCAATCATACATAAGCTCAGAAACGATTGCTCAGGACACTGCAGTGCCAGTACAGCTTACCTCAACTTCTGCCCCCTCTCCTCCGCCCCCATCATCTGTCACTCCTGTAGCCAAGGTCATAGATCCAACAACAGGCGCTTATCTTGATTCAGATACGATTCAGGTAGGGCAGGAGATGAGAATATCTACAACAGTCCCTTCAACGACAAACCCTGTTTCAGTGCAGGCAGTTATAAATGGGACTCCAGGTGCGGTTCATTCATGGGATATTTCTGCGACCGGATACAATTACATAATTGATTTTGGACCAGCACCAAATATGCCTGGTAACTATACTGTTTATACTAAGGTTACTTTCTCTGATGGGTCGGTGGCTAATTCCAACACTGTCCAGATACAGATAGTCTCTTCTACTGCTCCACCTACGCCTGCACCCTCTCTCTATACTGTAACGTTTGTAATAACTGACGCAGCATCAGGTGCGCCCATAAGCGGTGCACTGATAACCATGACATCAAGCACGACTGGAACCACCTACAAAGCAACAACTGACAGCAACGGCAATGCTACCTTTTCAAACATACCCGGAGGAACCTATGCAGTTTCAGTCTCTGCTGCAAACTATCAGCCAGATTCATTTCCACTGACAGTCACACAGAATGTTACATTCCCTCTTGGACTGAGTACATATCCACCTGTTAAAGGCGGTCCTTACCCCATATAGGGAGGTTGATGGACTATATCATCAAATCTTGAGCAATGGGTCAACTACATAAGGGCTCAGCTTTTCCCTGAAATAACCGCAGCTATTCCTACGATAGACTGGGGAGTGGAGCAGACTCCAACTCAAGGATGGGTCTTTATACCCTTCCACAAAGTGATGAAGGCTACTCCCGGTGTTGTCGCAACTCAGGGAGAGAGGGCTCTAAGTCCAAAGACACAAACGTTCACTCCTCCAAGGCTGGCTCCTCCATCGATCTCTGCTCCAACCATCCCTGCAGTGAACCTGACTCCCCTGCAAGTGCCAGTTCCTGCAAAGCCAGTTTCTTGGGGAGACCAGTGGAAGAGTACAGTGGTCAATGCCTGCTCTTCTACGATAGGGACAATACCCGTGATAGGAGGCTATATTTGTTCAGGGATTGATAATACATTTGGGGCACTTGCAAAAATACTGGGAGATGCATTCCAGGCTATATACTACAACTTCGACCTGCCAGCACATCTGCAAGCAATCGAGCAGGAGGTGAATTACAAGTCAGCACAGGATTTCAATGCAGCGATAGCAAGCATTCAGAGTGCAATCAACAATCTGATATCATCTATAAATTCAATGGTTGCTACAGATGTTGGGAATGTCAACACTGCCCTTGCTGACATAACATCAGCGTTGCAGGTTGCAGTAAACGATTTCTATACCCTTTTGAACGATGCAATTGGATTATTCCAGGGTTTGAGCATACCTGTTGTACAGATAAGGAATGTAACTCTTGCCGGGTTTGAAGCCTATTCTGCAGGGAATGCACCTATCTACTGGATAGCTGTCTCCCCTTAGCTGATGTAATATGACGCTTTCAGTCGTCATACCTTCATCCCAGAAAGACTACAGGAATGCACTG
>Ga0080006_1136211_pt1 | contig 14470 bp, 14 predicted proteins | sample RS3BMetagenome_FD_69209 | JGI IMG/M metagenome (GOLD analysis project Ga0080006, IMG submission 69209) | Ferric oxide microbial mat and aquatic microbial communities from Rainbow Spring, Yellowstone National Park, USA - RS3B (SPADES... ...
ACCATCGTCTGGAACTCGAAGACCGCCTGGAGGACGCCCTGGGCCACCTCCGCCTGGTACGGCGTGTACGACGTGACGAACTCCGACCGCCCGGCGAGCGCCCGCACCACCGGCGGGACCTCGTGGTCGTACGCGCCGGCACCGGCGAAGCACACCATCCGGTCGGCCCGGGCGCGGTTGGCGTCTGCCATCGCCTCGAGCTCGGCGAGCACGTCCGGCTCGGGGCGCCCGGGCGCCACCTCGAGCCCGCCGGCCAGCCGCAGCGCCTCGGGGACGACGTCGAAGAGCTGGTCGAGCGACGACAGGCCCAGGAAGCCGAGCATCGACTCGATCTCCGCCTCGGTGTGCGGCAGGTAGTCCGGCATCAGGCCGTCTGCTTCCCCGGAGACGGCGGCCAGAACGGCGGCCGCACCAACCTGGCCCCGAGCTTGCGGCCGCGCACCTCGACGGTCACCGCGGCGCCGTCGGCCGGGGCGCCGGCGGCCTCGAGGAAGGCGAGACCGATGCCGCGACCGAGCATGGGCGAGAAGTTACCGCTCGTCACCGCCCCGAACGGCCGGCCGTCGACCAGCACCGCCGCCCCGTCGCGCAGCGGTTGGCGGCCGTCGCCGACCAGGCCGCGCAGCCGCCGGCGAGGACCCTCCCGGCGTTCGGCCTCGAGGGCCGCCCGCCCGGTGAACTGGCCCTTGTCCCAGCCGACGACCCAGGAGAGACCGGCCTGCAGCGGCGTGATCCCCGGGCCGAGCTCGTGGCCGTGGAGCGGCAGACCGGCCTCGAGGCGCAGCGTGTCGCGGGCGCCCAGCCCGGCGGGCCCGGCGCCGGCCGCCAGCACCGCCTGCCAGAAGTCGACCGCCACCGCCACCGGGACGGCGCATTCCACGCCGTCCTCGCCGGTGTAACCGGTGCCGGCGGCCAGGCACTCGGCGCCACCCCAGGAAAAGCCGGTCACGCCGAAGCGAGCGACCCCGGCCGCCGACGGCGAGACCTTGGCCAGCACCTGCCGGGCCTGCGGCCCCTGCACCGCCACCACCGCCCGCTCGGCCGTCGTGTCACGCCCGCCGATCGCCGAGCGGACCCGTTCGGTGTTCGACGCGTTCGGCATCACGTCGAACCGGTCCGGCGAGACCCACCAGACGATCAGGTCGTCGACCACCGACCCGTCGTCGGCCAGGAGGTGGCTGTACTGCGCCCGACCCGGTGCCACCTTGCCGAGGTCGTTGCTGAGCGCCGCCTGCAGCCGGTCGTACACCTCGGTCCCGTCGAGTCGCACCGTCCCCAGATGGCTGACGTCGAAGGCGACCGCCCGCTCCCGGCACGCACGGTGCTCGGCCACCGTTCCGTCGCCGTAGGCGAGCGGCATCTCCCATCCGCCGAACGGCACCATCCGCGCTCCGAGCGAGACATGGGCCTCGTGGAGGGGCGACCGCCGGAGCGTCGCGTCGACGGCGGGGGCGGCCTGCTCCACCCCTGCGACTCTACGCGGCGTCGATCACCGATCGATCGAGCCCGTGGTGCGCCAGCAGCGCATAGAAGTCGCGCTGGTAGACGACGACCACGTCGACCTCGGGGTAGAGCTGGCGCAACCGACGGACCTTGGCGTTCTTGCGGGTCACCAGCCGCTGGTCGGCCGTCGTCAGCTCGACGAAGCAGCGCAGTTCCGGCAACCAGAAGTCGGGCCGGAAACCCGAGGACGGCGCCCCGGCGCCGTCCCAGCGCAGCGGGAACTCGACGGGCTCGTAGCACCAGCGGATCCCGTGGACGTCGAGCAGCGAGGCGAACAGCCGTTCAGAAGGATGGGCGAAGCGGACGCCGGCCGCCGGTGAGGCGGCGGGGTGGCCCGGTGAGGCGGCCGGTGGCGCGGCCCCGCTCACTCCCCGGCGGCGCGGGGACGGCCGGGCCGGACGCCGTCGGCCACCCTGAGGCTCCTGGCCGCGGCGGCCGGGACCTGGCCGCTCTTCTGGCCGCCGTTCTCGAGGTCGACGATGGCGGCGTCCAGCTCGCCCACCACCCCCGAGAGCGGGACGATGTTGAACACCCCCTGGCCGCCGGCAAGCAGGTCCACCACTTCGCCGTTCGACCGGGCCAGGACCGAGTGGGTGCCGGTCAGCACCAGGTTCGCCGACGCCAGGTCGGCGCCGAGGTCCTGGCGGAGGCAGTCGACCGCTCGGCGGGCCGACTGGAGCGAGACGCCGGCGTCGAGCAGCTGCTTGATCACCTTCAGCTCGAGGACGTCACGGTACGAGTACCGGCGCTTCGTGCCGCTGCCCCGGGCCTCGGCCAGCGACGGCCGCAAGAGGCCGGTGCGGGCCCAATAGTCGAGCTGGCGGTACGTGATGCCGACCAGGGCGCACACCTGCGGGCCGCCGAAGCCGCCCACGGTCGCCTCGCGACTCGACTCGGCCCCACCCGCCTCGTGCTCGCCCATGGCTCCTCCTCCACTGCGCCGACACCGCGACTCTATCCGCGACAGAGCACATTGGTGTAGTTCTTTTCGCCGCCTCGGGGCGACGGCACGTCGGGCACGGCGTCGCCGTCCCAGGCCAGCACCGGCCCGACCACCCGGACGCCGACCTCGGCGCCGGGGTCCCACCCGCTGCTGCCGACGGTCCGGGCCACCAGGGTGGGGGGCGCCCCCGCCGCCAACGGCTCGAGCTCCACCACCGCGTCGTGCCCGAAGTACTGGTACTCGCGCACCCGGGCCCGCACCACGCCCGAGCCCGGCTCGCAGAGGACGAGCTGCTCAGGCCGGATGAGCACCACCGCCGTGCCCCCTTCACCGGCCCCGCCGGCGTCACCGGCGGCACCGGCGGCACTGCCGTCCCCACCCACCGGCAGCGAGCCCAGCACCGTGCGGACCGACCCGCCCTGGCGGACGCCGGCCACGATGTTGGTCTCGCCCAGGAACCGAGCCAGCTCGGGGTCGGAGGGTCGGGCGTAGAGATCCCGGGGGGTGTCCATCTGCCCGATCCGCCCCCGGCGGATCACCGCCACGTGGTCGGCCCATGACAGCGCCTCGTCCTGGTCGTGGGTGACCAGCAGGGCGGTGGTGCCGGCTCGGCGCAGCACGGTGCGCACGTCGGCCCGCACCGCCGCCCGCAGCGAGGCGTCGAGCGAGGAGAACGGCTCGTCGAGCAGGATCAGCGCCGGCCGGACCGCCAGGGCCCGGGCGAGCGCCACCCGCTGCTGCTGGCCACCCGACAGCTGGTGTGCGAAGCGCTCGCCCATGCCCTCGAGGCCCACCATCTCGAGCAGTTCGTCCACCCGGCGCGACCGCCGGGCCTGGCGGTCGAGGCCGAAGGCGACGTTCTTGGCCACCGTCAGGTGCGGGAACAGGCTGCCCTCCTGGGGCACGTAGCCGATCCCCCTCGCCTCTGGCGGCACGTAGGTCGAGGTGTCGTCGACCACCCGGTCCCCGATGGCCACCGACCCGCCGTCGGCCCGCTCGAAGCCGGCGACGATCCGCAGCAGCGTCGTCTTGCCGCTGCCCGACGGCCCGAGGATCGCCGTCAGCGACCCCTCCGCCACCTCCAGGTCGAGGCCGGTCAGCACCTCGTGCGCCCCGAACGACTTGCGCACGCCGGCCAGCACCAGGTTGCTCACGTCGGCACCGTAGCCCGGGCCGGCAGCCGGTCGAAGTAACGGCCGAGGACGTAGCTGGGGACCGCCGCCACCCCGATCATGACCAGCGCGAACGGCGCCGCCTGCCCGTAGGAGAGGTTCTGCTGGTAGGCCCAGAACTGGGTGGCCAAGGTCTGCACCCCGGTGGGCAGCAGCATCAGAGTGGCGGTGAGCTCGGTCACCACCGACAGGAAGACCAGCGAGAAGGCGGCGGCCAGGCCGGGGGCGATCAAAGGAAGGGTGACCCGCCGGAGCACGGCGAGGCGGCCGAGCCCGAGCGAGCGGGCGACTTCCTCGATGGCGGGGGGCGCTTGGGCGACCGAGGCCCGGACCCCGGCCAGCGCCAGCGGGAAGAACAGGATCGCGTAGGCCAGCACCAGCAGCGGCGTGCTCTGGTAGAGGAAGCCACCGGCGTAGCGCTCGGTGAAATACGAGAAGGAGAGGCCGACGATCACCCCCGGCACTGCCAGGACGACGAAGGTGCCGCGCTCGAGCAGGCGGTGGGCCGGCGTCGGGTGGCGCACCGCCAGCAGTGCCACCGGGAGTGCCAGCAGGGTGGCGAGGAGACCGGCCGACACGCCGTAGAGCGCGGTGTGCCACGCAGCGTCGAGTAGCGACGCCCCCTCGAGCGAGTGCCGGCCGCCCTCGAAGAGCCAGTAGACGCTGGTGGAGACGGGCACGCCGAGCGCCAGCCCGACCAGCGCCGCCAGGCCGGCCAGCGCCGGCACGGTCGCCCGCCCAAGGCGGCGGCGCGGGGCCAGCCGGCGGGCGCCCGGCCCTGAGCGGCTGACTCGTCCCCGGCCCCGGATCAGCCCCTCCCCCGACAGCACCACCAGGCCGAGGACGACCAGCACCAGGGCCAGGGCACAGGCGGCCGGCACGTCGAAGTTGTTGTTCTCGGTGAAGATCTCGGTGGTGAACGTCTGGTAGCCGAGGATCTCGAAGGCGCCGTACTCGGCCAGGATGACCAGGGCGACGAGCACGCACCCTCCGAGGATGGCCAGGCGGGCCTGGGCGAGGGTGACCCGCCAGAACGTGCGCAGACGGCCCACACCCAGGCTGCGGGCCACCTCCTCCTGTCCGGGGTCGGCGTTGCGCAAGCTGGCGGCCACCGGCAGGTAGACGAGCGGGTACACCGCCAGGGTCATCACCAGCACCGCCCCTCGGAACCCGGCCACCCAGGTGCTGAGGGAGGCCCACCCGAAGCTGACCACGAAGTCCGGGATGGCCAGCGGCACCACCACCAGCACCGCCCAGATGCGCCGACCCGGGAGGTCGGTGCACTCCACCAGCCAGGCGGCCCCGGTACCGAGGACGGCGCACAGCAGGGTGACCACCACGGTGAGCCGGACCGTGTTCCACAAAAGGGTGCCGGTGAACGACCGGAAGATCAGGTGGGCGATGGTCCCGCCGCCGGCGCCGGCCGCCTCGAACACCAAGAAGCCCAGCGGCAGGAGGAGCAGCAGCCCCACCACGATCCCGGCGGAGCGCAGGCCGCCGGGCCGCTCGGCTGGCCGGCGGCGCACCCGGCCGATCGGGCGGCCCACCCGGAGCCCGGGGGCACTCACAGCAGCCCGGCCTGCCGCAGCAGCCCGATCGCGGTCGACCCGTCGCCCAGCGCCGGCACGCCGATCCGGTTGGGCCGCAACCGGTCGAAGGGCGTCTCGCCGTCGTCGGCCCGCACGCCGGAGGCGATGGTGTACTCGAAGCTGTCGGAGTGGGCGATCAGCTCCTGTCCCCGAGGGCTGACGAGGAAGGCGAGGAAGCGCTGTGCGGACGCCTGGTGCTTCGACGAGCGCAGCACGGCGGCCCCCGAGACGTCGATCACGTAGCCGGGGTCGCCCGGCGCGAAGTACGCCAGCGAGGAGTGCATGTTCGAGGCGCCGATCTCCGCCCGCAGCCGGTACCAGTAGTACTGGTTGATGACCCCGAAGGCCACTGCGCCCCGGTTCACCTCGTCGGTGATGGTCTCGTTGTCGGGGTAGAGGTGGCCTTCGGCGTTGGCCTTCAGGCCGGCCAGCCAGCGCAGGGTGGCGGCCCGGCCGTCGGTGCGGTCGACCGAGGTCACGATCGGCTGAAAGTCGGTCTCGCCGGGGGCGAGCGCCAGCTTCCCCCGGTACCGGGGGTCGGCCATGGCGAGCACCGTGGTCGGCAGCCGGCTGCGCCCGATGAGGCGGGGGTTGTAGACGAGCACGCTCACCCGCGCCGACACTCCCACCCAGTCGCCCTCCGGGGAGTCGAAGCGAGCCGGCGTCCGGGCCAGCGTCGACGGCTCGACCGGCGAGAGCAGGTGCCGTTCCTGGAGGTACTCGAGGGCCGGAGAGTTCTCGGTGTAGATGATGTCCGCCGGCGAGTGCGCGCCCTCGGTGACGATCTGGTTGGCGAGGGTGTCCTCGTCGTCGTAACGGACCGCCACCTGGATGCCGGTCGCCTTCTCGAACCCCGACACGAGCGCCTGGGTCGTCTGCTCGTGCTGGCCGCTGTACAGCGTGAGCGCAGCCGTCCCCCCGACCCCGCCGCAGGCCGACAAGACGGACCCGCCGAGCACCACCACCACCAGCAGCACCCGGCGTCGCCCCGTCCGCACCCCTGTCGACCTCCCGAGCACCGGCTCTCTCCTACCCGCCCCAACTTAGGTTAGGCTAACCTAATACGGCGACGGAAGCACCACCCTTCCGGGACCTCGGCCCGAAGGGGAGCTCCCCCACTCCCCACCAACCACGACCTCGTCCGATCCCCAACCCTCCAGTTGACCGTTTCGGTGTGCCAGTTCCCCGACGGTGGCGCCGGTCGTCTCGTTCTGCGGACCGCGCCGGGCGACGGCGACGTCGGCCGTAGTGTTGGGAAGCCATGGCAGAGCCGACGCCATCGTCACCCCGCCCGTCGCGGCCCGGGCCAGGTCTGCGACCGGCGATGTTGGTCGCCGGCGTGGCCGTCGTGCTCGTGCTGGTCTTCGGCGTCGGGGCGGCGGTGACCACGAGCGGCGGTGGCCCGGCGCCGCCGAACCACCCGACCGCCGTCGCCGGGACGTCGCTGCGGGCGGTCCCGGCGACCAGCGCACTGGCGACGATCGAGCAGGGCGGTGAACCACCGTCCGACATCGTCGACGCCGTCACCATCCCGGCCGGGTCGGAGCGGTCCAGCAGTGCCGAGCACCAGGCCGACGGGTTCGACGCCCAGGTCGGGTTCGCGGTGTCCGCCAGTCAGGCGGCGGTGATCGACTTCTACCGGACCGAGCTCCATCGGCTCGGCTGGCACGTCAGCGGGCCGAGCAGCGCCAGAGGGGTACGCGGCGGTGTCGAGGTGCTCGGGGTCAAAGCCGGGAGCGACGGCTGGTACTGGGAGCTCGGCGCCGTCGTCTCGCCGACGACCTTCGCCGGGGTGCGCGACACCACGCCGTTCGTCATCCGCCTGTTCCAGGTCCCCGACCCCCAGTAGGAGCCGGCCGCCGAGGAATCAGGCGACCAGGACCGGCTCCTCCTCACGCGGGGCCACCACCAGGTCGTCCAGCTCCTCCTCGCCGACGGCCACCAGGTCCTCGGCGTCGGCCCCTTCCAGCAGGTGGGCCCAGACGAAGAAGTTGACGGGATAGAGGAGGTACCCGATCCGGGTGGCCGGGGCGAAGAGAATGGCCACCAACATCGCCCACCCGGCCAGCGACACCACCTCGCTGGTGGTCACCGGCGGGCGACGGACCAGCCGGCGCACGAGGACGAACCCGCCGACCAGGGCCACCGCGATCGGCAACGGTCGGTGGAGGGCTGGGATCCACGACACCAAGAGGTGCCCGGGCAGCGCGCTGGCTGCCGGTGAGGAGACACCGGCCAGGCCGAGTGGGAAGAGGACGACGTTCTGGAAGAAGGCGTCGGCGTTGCGGACGACGAACGGCGCCACCACCGGACCGACGATCAGCAGCATGCCGAGTGCCATCCGGACCGGGGCGCGCCGTCCCTCCCGGTCGCGGGCGGCGAACAGGGCCAGGGCGGCGAGCGGCCAGGCGGTGAACTTCATCGCCGAGACGACGCCGAAGACGATGCCGCTCCATCCGGGCCGGCGCCGCTGGGCGAGTACCATCCCGAGCAGCAGGAAGGCCACGATCGGCATATCGTCGCCGCCGGTGGCCAGCGGCAGGGCGGCCGTCGGCAGGACCGCCAGCACCTGGGCCGTCCGCAGCTTGCGCTCCCCCGGGCCCCGGCCGATGGCCAGGGCGATCGCCACCACCAGCATCGTCACGGCGGTGAAGAAGATCCGGGCGTCGGTCAGCCGTATCGGGTGGTGGGTGCTGCTCGGGAGGCCGAACACGATCATCAGCGGCAGGTACGGGAAGAACGACTCGTAGGCCGGCTCGCCGGGCGTGGCCGAGACCAGCCGGTGGTCGCGCACCATCGCCTGGTAGGGGCTGTGCCCGTGCGCCACCCGCTGCCCGGCCTGTTCGATCACCCGTACCTCGGGCTGGGCGTGGGCACCCGGAGTGCCGGCGCTGCGGAGCGCCACCTCGACCGAGAGCGGCAAGAGCGTCGCCCCGAAGAGGACGAAGACGAAGAGCCCGATCCTCACCCCCCGCGCCCGGCGTGCGACCGCGTCGCCGGGCCCCGGAACGGCCGTCGGGAGCTCCGGCTGGTGGTCGCGGGACCGGTACCGCCCGAGCAACGCCGAGAGCACCGCCGCCAGCAGGTAGGGCCCCAGGGCCAGCTCGCCCCACGTCCGGTACGGCGGCTGGCTGGTGAACTCCATCGTGAGCCCGGCGAACAGCGCTGCGGCGGCGTACAGCACGGCGTCGCCGGCCTCGGGCCCCCACGACGAGACCCGAGCCGCCACCGCTCGTGGGAGGTCTCGCACCATGCCCCTCTCCAGGTTCCCTCCAGCTCCGGTGGTCACGGCCGCCGCCGCGTCCCCGGCCGCACCCGTGACCGGAGCAGGCTACCAGGCGACCCGGCTCGAGCCGGAGCGCGACCCTCAGCCGAGGCGGAGAATTTCCAGGTAGAAGGCCAGCTCCGCCTCGAGGGCCGCCCGGATCGTCTCGGACCGGCGGAACCCGTGCCCCTCGCCGTCGAACGTCAGGTACTCGCAGCGCAGACCTCGGGCCCGCAACGCCTCGACCATCGCCGCAGACTGGTCGGCCGGCACCACCGGGTCGTCGACGCCTTGGAGCAGGAGCACCGCACCCTCCATGTCGTCCACCCGGTGCACCGGCGACCGCCGCCGGTACTCCTCGGCGGCCTGCGGCAACGGGCCGACGAGCCAGTCGTTGTAGTGCGCCTCGAAGTCGTGGGTCACCGCGGAGAGCGCCAGGAGGTCGGTCACGCCGTACCACGAGACTGCGCCAGCGAAGACCCGGGCCCGCACGAGCGCACCGAGAGCGGTGAAGCCCCCGGCGCTGCTCCCGCGGATCGCCATCCGGCTGCCGTCGACCTCGCCGGCAGCCGCCAGGTACCGTGCGGCGGCCACGCAGTCGTCGACGTCGACGATCCCCCACCCGGCGCGCAGCGCGTCGCGGTAGGGGCGTCCGTAGCCGGTGCTCCCGCTGTAGTCGACGGCGGCGACCGCCAGGCCGCGCGACGTGAGGAACTGCACCACCGGGTCGAAGCCGGCACCGGCCGAGCCGGTCGGACCGGAGTGGCAGTGGACGACCAAAGGCGGTGGAGCCGCCGTCGCGACCACGTCCCGGCGGGTCGGTCGGTAAAGGAGGCCGTGGATCGTGCGCCCACCGGCGCCGGCGCAGGAGAACGGCACCCCCACCGAGACGTCCGCTGGTCCGAGCGGCGTCGCCACCTCGACGGCCGCCGCCGGCTCGCCACCTGGCGGCAACCACCAGACGGTGGCCGGCGAGTCGGCGGTGGCCCCGAGCCATGCGATCCCACCGTCGTGGGACCGGACGGCCGAGACGGCCACGCACGGTTGGGCCACCGGTTCGAAGGACCCGTCGGGGGCCAGGCGGCACAGCCCGTCGACCCCGTCACGCTGGCGACGGCAGACCAGCGCGCCCGAGCGCTCCTCGGCCGCCGTCAGCTGGCCGAGTGACCAGTCGGGGCCGTGGAACTCGGCCTCGTCGTCGCACAGCCGCCGGAGACCCTCCGCCGACCAACGCCACGGCTGCCACCAGCCGGCGCCGTCGGCCATGAACACCAGGGTGCCGTCGGCACACCACTGGGGCTGCCCAACCGACACCTCGACGCCACCGGGGCCGCGGCCGCCGGCCAGCCGTTCGGCCCCCGTCAGTACCGGCCCCGCCGCCCAGTCGAGCGCGCCGACCCACACCTCCGAGGCCGTCCACGGCATGTCCGGGTGGTCCCAGCAGACCCAGGCGAGACGGGCGCCGTCGCTGCTGGTCGACGCGGCGGCCACGAAGTCGCGGCCGTCGGCCAACACCGCCGCCGGGCCCGGTCGGTCGGCATCGAAGGCCACCACCTGCCGCTGCACCGGCTCGGTTGACGGGCGCTCGCGGACGGCGGTCACCCACCCATGGGCGGCCACCCGGAGGTCGCCGTAGCGCCAACCGGCACCGTCCTCGCCGGTGGCCAGCCGGGTGGCCGCCTCTCCCCCGCCGCCGTGGCCGTCGGGGTCGTCGGGCACCGCCACCCGCCACACCTGCTGGTCGGCCTGGTCGACGTAGACCAGACTCGCCGACCCAACCGATCGGTCGGTCGCGGCGAGGCAGAAGGCGCCGCCGCCGTACTCGTAGACCTTGGAGCGAACGCTGACCCCGCTCGGCGACACCACCGTCGGCGTTGCCCCGGTCCCCGGTCGTAGCGCCACCACCACCGAACGCCCGCCCTCGGTCGGCCGGCCCTCGAGCCACCACAGGCGGCCGGCCGCCGAGAGCAGCCCACTGCGCGAGACGCGGGCCGCTGCGACGTCGTCGACCCCGAGCGGCGACGGCCAGGTGCCGTAGGGCAGGGCGGTGGCCACCGACCGAACCGTACCGCCCGCCGATAGGGTGAGCGCGTGTCGTTCCGGGCCTTGCTGGTGTCGGGCGGCCACAAGCGGCCACAGGCCGCCGTCACCGAGCTGTCGGAGGACGATCTCCCCCAGGGCGAGGTCCTCGTGGCCGTCGAGTGGTCCGGCGTCAACTACAAGGACGCGATGGTCACCGTCCCCGGCAATCGCGTGGCCCGGACCTGGCCGCTGGTGCCCGGCGTCGACCTGGCCGGCACGGTCCTCACCAGCGACGACCCGGCCCTGGCCGCTGGTGCCCCGGTGCTCGTCCATGGCTACGACCTCGGCGTCGCCCGCCACGGCGGCTTCGCCGAGGCGGCGCGCGTGCCGTCGGGCTGGGTCGTCCCGCTCCCCGCCGCCTTGACGGCTCGCCATGCCATGGTCATCGGCACCGCCGGGTTCACCGCCGCCCTCTCGCTCCGTCGCCTCGAGGAGGCCGGGCTCACGCCGTCGGCCGGCCCGGTGCTCGTCACCGGCGCCTCGGGTGGGGTCGGCAGCATGGCCGTCGCACTCCTCGCCCGTCGCGGGTACGAGGTGGTGGCGAGCACCGGCAAGCAGACCGAGCACGCCTACCTCCACCGGCTCGGGGCGGCTCGGGTGGTCGGTCGGGACGTGCTCGACGTGGCGCCCGAGCGGGTGCTCGGCCCCGAGACGTGGGCGGCGGCGGTCGACTGCGTCGGCGGCGCGACGCTCGCCGGCGTCCTGCGCACCCTTCGCTACGGCGGCGCCGTCGCCGCCAGCGGGCTCACCGCCGGCAGCCGGCTCGAGAGCACCGTCTACCCGTTCATCGTGCGCCAGGTATCGCTGCTCGGCGTCGATACCGTGTCGACCCCGATCGCCCTGCGGCGCTCGCTGTGGGCGTCGTTGGCCACCGCGCTTCCCGGGCCGCTGCTCGACGAGATGATCGACCGCGAGATCGGGCTCGACCTCCTCACGGTGGCGCTGGCCGACGTGCTGGCGGCCAAGGTCCGCGGGCGTGTCCTCGTCCAGCCCTCCGACTCTCAGCCGGTGGCGTAGACCGGGGACACGTGGATCGTGCCCTCCCCGCACGGCGCGATCGACAGCGGGACCACCGCGTAGGCCGTGTCGTTCGGCGGTGTGATCTCGGACCGGGCCGAGGTCGGGCACGAGGTCTGGTTGCCGACCGGCACGTCGGAGTAGCTGAAGCTGAACGCCGCCGTCTGCTGCGGCGCCAGCGACACCGGCGCCGGCGCGGCGTTGGCCGCCGCCGTCGGGTACGCCGGACCGCCGCCGCGGATCACGGTCGTCGGGATCGGCGTGCCCGCCGCGCTCAGTAGCTGCATCCCCGGATAGCCCTCCATGGTGCAGGTCGTGCTCCCGACGTCGACCATCGCCACCTCCATCTCGATCGTCCCGGCGCTGCCGCTGATCATCGAGGCGGTCATGCGGAGCTGGATCGGCTGGCAGTTCGTGTTGGCGACCGTCGTCGTCGTGGCCGGCGTCGAGGTGGTGGTGGTCGGGCTCGAGGTGCTCGTCGTGCTGCTCGAGCTGGAGCTCGGGGACGTCGAGGTCGTCGCCGTCGAGCGGTGGCGGTTGCTCGCCGAGTTGGACGACGGGGTGCTCGAACAAGCGGCCAGGACGACCGAGACCAGCGCCAACGCGGGCAACCACACCCGCCGCCGTGCGGTCACGAACCGAAGTCTTCGGGTTTGATCGAGTCGAGGAACTGCCGGAATTGGCCCACGAGCTCGTCGGAGCTCGCCTCTTCTTCGTCCTCCTCGGCGGTGTCGATCGCCAGCAGGATGCCCTCTGTGTCCATCAGCTCGTCCGAGACGTAGAGCGGGCTCTCGGTGCGGACGGCGACGGCCACCGCGTCCGACGGGCGACTCGAGACCACCACCCGCCGCGAGCCCCACCGCAGGTGGAGCTCGGCGTAGTAGGTCGACGCCCGGAGCTCGGTGATGACCACCCGCTCGACGTCGACCTCGAGGGAGGCGAGCAGGTCCTTCATCAGGTCGTGGGTCATCGGTCGTGGCATCGCCACCCCCTGGAGGGCGTACGCGATGGCCGTCGCCTCCGGCGTGCCTATGAAGATGGGCAGCGTGCGCCCCTCACCCTCGGTCTCTTGGAGGAGCAGCACCGGGGTGTTGGACTGGAGGTCGACTCGCACCGCCCTGAGCCGCACTTCGACCATAGGTGAAATGTAGCGCCGCCGCTCTCGGACGTGCCCGCCACCGAGCGCGTGCTGGGGGGACGCCGGGACGCCGGCGGTAGGACCGGCCCGGTCAGGTGCCGAGCTGGCGGTTGAGCTCGCGGCGCAGCAACGAGGCCCGGAGGCTCTGGCCCAAGCGAGCCAACTCGGCGGCCGCGTCGATCGCCCGTTGCCGGGCCTCGGGGTTTCGCTGGCGGAGCAACGGGGTGATGATCTGCTCCATCAGGCCGACCTCCCGGTCGACGGCGTTGCGGTAGAGGCGCAGGTGACGCGGCTCGACCCCGTACCGGGCGAACTGCGCCACCAGGGTGGCCACCGTCAAGGCCTCCTCGTCGTAGTACAGGACCCCGGCGACGGCCATCGGGTCGACCAGGCCGAACCCCTCCAGCGAGGCGATGTCGGTCGGCGAGAGGCCGGAGGCGGACGCCAGCTCCTCGATCGTCAGGCTGGCCCCGGAGACACCGCCGCTCATTCCGAACGACCCCCCGGCCGAACCCCCGGGACGGGCCGGAGACGGCGGTGCCGTGGGGGCTGGCGGTGAGCGTACCGGCTCGCCCCCCGCAGGCTCCGCAGACGCTGTCGGCGCCGCCGGTGGGACATGGGGGGCCCGAGGGGCGGCGCCGTGGCCACCCCCTGTCCCCGGGTCGTAGCCGGCCACCGCCGCCCCGTAGGCGGTCGGGGCGGCCTCGTAGGCAGGAGCCAGCGAGCGGCGCACCGTCGGGTCCTGGTCACCCCAGACCGCCTCGGCGGCGAACTGGGCCTCGTAGGACGGCTCGGGCTCGTAGGACGGCTCGGGCTCGGCAGCGAACCGGGCCCCGTAGGACCGCTCGGGCTCGGCGGCGAACCGGGCCTGCTGGGAGAACCCGGCCTGCTGGGAGAACTGGGCCTCCCGGGTCGGCGGAGCCTCGTCGGTCGGTTCGGCGACCGCCGACGCCTCGTACGGGGCCTCGTAGACCGTGTGCGGCCCCTCGGACGGCGGCGGTGGCGTGGGCGGCGCCCCAGCCTCGCGGTGGACGATCGACGGGGGCGCCGAGGTCACCGAGCGCGGGGCCACCGGCGGTAGCACGGTCCGGGGGGTCGACGGGGCCGGACGACCACTCGCCGCCGTCGGTCGGTCGGCCATGGCCCCCCTCGGTCGGCCGGGTGCCTCACGAGCGGCGGCCGGCGCCCCGTGGACGTGGGGATGCTCTCCTGGGTGGCCACCCCCGTTGCCCCTCGGACCGGGGTCGCCGACCGCTGCTTCGGCGGCCGCATCGAAGGTCTGCTCGGGGTCGCCACCGGCCGATACGGCGAGCAGGACCTGGTCGTCGGCCGGCGACGCCGCCGGTGAGGGCGAGGGAGATCGCTGCTCGTCGGGCGGGGGTGGCGACCCCGGGGACGGCTCCTGCCTCTCGGCGAGGTCGGTGACCGTCGCCCCGGAGGTCTCGGACTCGGTGGTGATGGTGCCGACGGAGGCTCCGCCGCTGGTCAAGCGGTCACGGATCACCTTCAGCGGCAGGAAGTGCTCGCGCTGCTGTTGGAGCACCCAGCGGAGCCGCTCGACATCGTGGTCGTAGAACTTGCGGTAGCCGGACGGGGAGCGCTCGGGGTTGACGAGACCCTGGCTCTCGAGGAAGCGGATCTTCGAGATCGTGACGTCGGGGAACTCCTGGCGGAGCAGCGTCAGGACGTCGCCGATCGAGAGGTGGGTGCGAGTCGTCACTCGTCGCCCGCCACGAGGCAGAGGAGCTTGACCTTGCCGAT
>Ga0080006_1121425_pt1 | contig 14469 bp, 14 predicted proteins | sample RS3BMetagenome_FD_69209 | JGI IMG/M metagenome (GOLD analysis project Ga0080006, IMG submission 69209) | Ferric oxide microbial mat and aquatic microbial communities from Rainbow Spring, Yellowstone National Park, USA - RS3B (SPADES... ...
GCATAAGGCCTCATGGAGCATTCGATATATCAAAGCTTGAAACACCAATCAAGATGTTTTATGCAAGGATGCCCCAGAGGGAGATGCTTATTGACCCGTCATTGTTGTTCAGGGGGGTGGAGTGATTTCGTAATAAAACACCTAAGATAGACTCGAGATAAGTTTATTTGTGACTCGCTAAGAGTTCAATATAACTTCAAAATGTTGACGCTAAAGGACCGAAAGGACGCCGTGAAGGCCGAAATCCCAAAGGAGCTGTACATGGCAATAGTGAAGCTTCAGGCAGCGGAAGAACTTGACTGGGAAGGTGCTTGTATGCGTGGGGCCAAGCTTATAGATGCAAACAGCGCTGAATTTAAGCGAATGATTGAACTTGAAGCTCAGCGTCTATACAAACAGCGATTCATGAAGGAGTTGAATAAGGCTAGGGAAACGATAAGCAATAACGCCTGGAAGTCAGGCGCACAGTGGGTTCGACGACATCAAGACAACTTTCGAGTTCCATGCAGTATATGCAGGGAGCCGCTTTACTTTTCATCCTCAGACAGCAATTGGGAGAGCGAGATTAAGCCAACACTTTACGATGCCTTCAAAAATTGGTATCATGTAAGATGTAAATCGTCATAGAACGCCTCCTAAGCCATTAATTTGCAATCCGAAATAAATTTGGCACCTAGATGAATGAAATACCAGCAGGAACCTATTGTGAAGCATGGACAGGAGGGTCGTGAAAGAAACCTGATATGGCTCTTGCTAACGTTGCTCCCAACCATGTAAAATACGTCTTTATTTCTTGGCTTTCTCAAGGAACTTCGAAAGGTATGACATCAATGACATGGTCAGCCTATAGCCAAGAAGGGCATCCTCCATGCTGACGGCGTAGACCTCCTTGTGAGGGCCGATATTCGTAATGTTCTTTACCTTTTCTTGAAGTTCGGAAAGACAATCTATATATTTCTCAAGTTCCTCCTTTACCGCATCGACCCTTTCACCCTTATTCGGGTATCCTTGTTCGCTTCTTGAGCCTTCGTTTATTTCTTGTTTAACTTTTTCGCCACGCTCCTTCCAAATAGGTTCAAACGAATTCCACGCTGTCCTCAAGTCGACCATTGCATCGTCTGGGGCATGAGCCACATATATGTCGGTCCAAGCCTTCTCTAGATGAGACTGAACGTCTTCAAACCCACTTATTTTCGGACTATCAAGTTCCACTATCCACTTTTTACCATATCCAACTTCAGAAAGGAAGCTAGCCCATTCTTTCTGGGAGAACTTCCTTTGTATTGGTAGGAAGAAGCTGTCAACAGCTTGGTATTCATCTCCCTGTGACGCCGTCTTAGGTACCGTTTCTTTATAAAAGCCTGAAAGCTCAACAGAAATGGTTGCATCATCTTGTCTGCTTTCTTCTACAAATGCCAGGGCCTCCATCGAAAGCATGGCGACCCAGGCATGCTGAGAGTAATAGTACGGTTCAATATTACTAAAATCGATTATGCTTTGCAGTATGGGAATCCCTGCATACTTCCCGACTATCATAGTAGGAGCAAGGGTGATTCTTGAGTCATCAGACAAATTCTTAGGTTCATAGATTAAACTTAAGGTGATTTCAACAACAGGAAAAGGCACGGGTTTGATTACCTTAATCCTTACATCATTGTTCGCCTTCAAGCGGCTTCCTCTTTTAAGGTGAACTTCTGAATACGACAAAACTAGACACTGATCAAGTATTTTCGTTTCAACTATTTATATATTATACGACAGCTGAAAGGATACAACCACCTTGAATCTGTTCACTCAACTGCTCAACTTGACTATTATTCTCACGATCTCTTCGCTCATCCTGGACGTGTCTCTAGGACCTAACTCCTTCGAGAAGCGGGCGAAGCATTCTTCAAAGATAGTCTCCTCGACCTTGTTCACAGCTTTGACCTTCCTATTCCACCCTGAAAAGAGCTTCTCATTCACCTTCTTCATCATCTCCTTAACGAATAATTTCAGGCTTTCGTCGTCCATATCCGTGTACTTCTGTATGGGACCCATCACTGCAAATTCTTCCTCGCTCACACCCATCTCCTTCCTTCGCTTCTGAAGCATCACAATCGAATGTAATCTGTCATAGCCTCTCATTTTTATGTATCAGAAAAATCCGAATTTAAGGGCGTGACAGTATTCGAAATGGAACTTGCAAAGTGTAACATAAGCAATACAGTGGGAAGAGAGCTTCATCGTCAGCAGACGAACGACAAGATGGAGTAGTTCTTTCAGTCGCATTTTCATCAGAGGCTGGACGGAATGCCTAATTTACCGGCGTACTTCATTCGTTCATTACTTATTATACCTCATCAGTCTCTGGACTAATAAACAAACACCTGCAGAACGCTATGGTCAGAATGTCTTCTGAGTCACGGCATAACACCACTGAATATATTACGAACAAACATTTAAAGGAACAAAGCTTCCTAGCTTCTCTAAATATCCTTTAGAATTAGCGGGATTAAGCCAAGCAAATATGTTCAATAACGCAGGTTAGTCAAAAGACCTACTTATGTGATTTATCTCTAACATCTTTCTAAGTACCTTTTTTCAAGGATCTTGACTCTTTCCTCTCCGAGCTTTGGACCTAACAACTCGTAAAATTCCTTGCTATGAAATCTTGTGCTCAGCTTGTAGTGAGCTAACTCATGGTATATCAAATAATTGATACACTCTGGGTCATAGTCAAGCTTCTCGTTTAAACGAGTCTCAGAAGATGTTCGATTGTTGCAAATGCGAGCTGAATACCATAACGCACTTCCAACTCTGAGGGGGCTTGCCCGCCTCTTTTCTCGATGTGTGCTCTATCTGACACATAGGACCAAGTTCGGCTCACCATTCCAATAGTATCTTCCGGTAGTCCGTGTGTTTCTAAACACTTATTTAACCGTCCTATGTCTACCGTTTTTCCCACTTGTGTAGGTATAGGTTTTCCTTCGAGTTTCTCACAAACTTTTATCCAAACAATGATTAAACCCATTCGTAAATTATTGCAACAATCTGACATCCGCCCGTCTTCAAAACCCTCTAAAGCCTTATCGAGCTCCCTCCAAGCTTCTGTCCACCCTAACGATGATAACTTCTGTTCAATATAGACTATGTTGGGAACGGGAAGCATGATCCTGCTTGCATTGAAGCTAATAAGAAGATCCAAAGTTGTTCCAAGTAACATTTTGGGAAATTTTTCTGGTTCTGTATCGTAGCCATACATCTCAATTACGGATTCATCGAGTTCTTCCGTGCCAAAAATCCTTGCAGTATTCTCCAGCGCATCTTTAGTAAAGTTTATGATCTTAGGGAGATCCCTTTCCTCCATAATCCTTCTGTTGTACCATAAGACCCAAGCATAATAAACCCTGTCATCAAAACGAACGGCATTCTTTTCAACCTTTTCAAAGCATGCCCTCACAAGCCTCTTCAAGTCGTCTTGAGCGTTTATCGCCTCTAACAGCAAAGAGGCAAAAATCAGATTCTTTACATCATTAAAGAGAGCTTCCTTGTGGAGATTTCTCCTGATGCCTTCAAATAGCCTATTGAACATAGGAATCTTACTCCTTTGTTTTACAAGTGAAAACAAAATTAAAGTTGTGTAAGTGAAGTTGTCGAAGAAAGAGTCATCTGTTACAAACTCGGATATTAGTCCAACGAGCTTGTCAGTGTCTACTTCAATTCTTAAGCGACCAACAGACTTTAGAGCATAAAACCCTAAAAGAGCAGAGGTGACTTCCTTATCTACGAAACGACTAAACTTTCTTTGGTTCAGTATGATGTCTATCCATGAGTTCGTCCAGTCTATTAGAGCATCTACTGCACGGCTTTCAATCTTGTTGCGCGTTAAGAAAAATAGAAAAATGGAATTCCCTAGCGGATCTTCTCTTCTTTCTATCTCTAATCCAAAGCTACTCTGAATATCTTTATCTATAATGGATCTAATTTTCTCTTCCATTACCCTTAGACTGCTCATTCCTTACGCCTCATATGAACCATGGCCTTCTACTTAAAATTGCATTGACCTCAGGCCTTATTATCGACTTCCATTCCTGTTCGGATACCACGGCTGTCAGGTAAGCAATTTCCCTCGAAAACAGTAAGGTAACAGGCTCTCTGACTAAAGGTGTGGCCGTCGCCCAATCCAGTTTTGTTAAGGAAAGAATTTGCAAAGCGAGGTCTTCCATTTCAATGAACTTGGACGGATGTTGCATTCTTGAGACTACATGAAGTAGCTTCGGTGTACCCATCCTTTTGGCAGCTATTGTCGTAAAACCTGTTGTAGACATTAATATCGCGTTCTCACCCAAGTAGGCGTAATGTCCCCTTGGGAAGCTACCGTCCGCCACGTTTGTATCGTATACTCTGAATGGGTGAGAATCGTCAATAGAAATGAAACCGACATTAAAGTCTCCAAGCAGCTCATCGAGAATTTTTATAACAGAATCTGTCTCCTCCTTTCCCCACCTTTTATAATAGTGGATTACTACATTCTTGGGTCGAAACCTTTTCTCAGCCTCAAATTTTTGGAAAGCCTTAGAGAGAAGTTCCTTCAACTGTTCAAAAATCTTCCCTTCTTCATAAGACTTGGCTGTTCCCTCAAAGAACATCCATTTTCCGTAGCTGTCAAACACGTTCACGTATCCGACGTATCTTGCAGACACGCCCGCTCTGTACTTCTCCGATACAAGATTAGAAATCGATATGCCCAAGAGAATGTCCACGTTCTTCATCTCGCTTTCTAGAACCCATGGTATGCCGCCTGCTTTTGCATAAATCGCAGAAGCCAAGTTAAGGTACGACCATTTAAGATTGAGAAATGTAGAATCCGTAATCATTTGGGATGAATAGCCTTCCGATGCTAAGATTGCTTTTGAGCGATAATAGGGAGTATTTGAAAAATATCGGCTGGTTTTAGGAATATATACCAAAACTACGTCTACCTCGCTCGGGTCAGAGCTTTTTACGAAAGCCCAACATTTGTCTTCATAACTAGAGACTTCGGTCGAATTAACAGGCATTTCTACGACCACATCTAGATTGGAACCAAAAAACTTAGGCATTCCCCCAGGCATAATTGGAGTTCCCTTGTTCAACTCATCGATGAGTTTTTTAACTTGGTCCATCCTACTTTGAGGAGAGATTATACCTAGTCTTACACTAGAGATCCCTTTATCATAAGGACCATATGTGCGGAGACCCCAATAGACTTGTGGATGAACAGCTGAACTGTCTGATTTATCGAAAAGTAAGTTGGGCTCACGCTCTATACGGTTTCCAAGTAGGAAAGTGGGCATGAGATCACAACCTTATTACAACTGGTTCGGCTTCAAGGTCTACCTTGAATTGGCCAAATTCGAGTGGAAAAACCTCGGTCTTTAACTGTTTGACGATCTCTAATGTTTTTAGAAACCGGTCTCTAGAACTCGTCTTGCTATCTAAGAAGGATAGCTTTCTTTGGAGACCGACAAGATCAAACTCTCTTCCTATCTGGCTCAGCAGTTCCTGTATCAATTCCGGTCTACTCTCAGGAAAAACGCGATGAGCTGGAACCACTTCTTCTGCAAAGCTCCTATAATTCTTAATCCTACATTTAAGAACGATTTCTCCGTCATCAGCTTTTTGTCTTACCACCCCCAGAAGATATCCCTCAATCCTCTCCTCTTTTCCTTCAGGAGAAGGAGAGATGTAAGTAACTGAAAAGTCACTAAGTTGATCTACTGGAGCCCCCTTTTCTGTCAGCTGTCCCAGTGAGCAATTAGCCCTGAGTATTATGTGAGGGTCAACGCATAATAGAATCGCCTCATTTACTATAACAGTTCTAAACTCAAATCCCTCAAAAATAGAAAAGATGTCCTTATGCGGATGCTCAACTTGGTTTTCTATCTTGTATGCTCTATAATCTCCTTTAAACATATATTTCAGGTTTCTGAGTTTTAATCCAAACTGTCGAGTAATCATACTCTTTAAGATTTGCAGGTTTGGAGTAACTTCTCGCGCTGCGTCGCCCCCTTCATATGAATAGAATTTCCCTTCGAAGAATATGGTCTTCCCAATCCCAATCTTTTCTTTAGGATCGCTTTCCCAAATGAAGATTTTTCCTAACTTGTAATTAATTCTAAAGAAGTTCCCGAACCGTGCATATACCTTGAAGACGTCTGGCTCAAACATTTTGCTTTCGACTCTTTGCATCATTTCGTTCCTCTTTTTATTCTAAAACTTTTGCCCCGATCTGACTCAAAGTCTCTTTTATTTTCAGGTCTAAAGTATCTCTCTTAATTCCCTGCTCGGATTGCGCTTCAATCTTAACCTCTAACGATATCCGAGCCCCTTCATGACTTAACGGATTAAAGGCTCCACGAACTAACTCTGAAAGCTTATCCCAAGGCGCGTTTACTCTAAGCGCGATTTTTCTTACAATCCTTTTTTTAAGAACAGTCATTGTGCTTGATACTGGCGTTGGTTTCGCCTCCACGCTTATTGGCATTTTCCCATTTTCTTTCTTCATTTTTTGTGCGATTTCTTTTCTGATAATTAAAGCTTCCCTGTCAATGTACTCTATTTCTGATGTTATTTTTCCTTGCTCGTGTAGTTCCTTGAGCCTCTCTCTTCTTCTTTCCAGCGACCTTTTTATTGCCCTTAAACTTGAAGCTAAACCCCTCTGAAGAATCAAGAGGGCAAAAGCCACATTCCTCTTATCCTTTTGCATGGCTTTATTATAATATTGGTTGCGTTCAGGCCAGAAAGATCCCTTGAGTATATTCTCTGGTCTTAATAATAATTGGCTTGAACCCTTCTCATTTTTTCCAGTGCTCATTTCCGCGACACCTTCTCCGACTTCTCGAACTATACTTTTGCCGGTCCAATCTTCTTTGACTTAATATAACCTTGATTCTCCAAAGCTTTAAGATAACCTGCAAGAAAAGTTCGGTTAACTTCTAGTTGTTCTGCGAGCTGCTTTACCGTCTGCCCAGGATCTTTTTCCAAAAGTTGGATTAGCTTTGAGGTTAGCTGTTCGTATTCCTTCGACATTTTCTCGCATGATGAGATAGACACTGTACGTTTAAATGTCTTTACATTAGTGTTAACACTTATGCTTACATAGGACTTACCTTACGTTCGCATGCTACGAAAGACGAGATTACCATCGTTGGTAAGTTAGTTTGCTGGAGTAACGGAGCTCAGTTTGGAAAAGCGGCTGAAGCGTTGGATAAAATTCTTGAAAAGCTTGCTTAGTAGGCTTCTCTTCCGTAAAACCAAAGCGCGAGCTAAAATGGTGAAAACTTTTTTAGTAGAAGTCTTTGAAGCAAAAAGGCTGGTTATGATAAATTTCCGAGCATAGAGTTTCTACAGGGCCAGACGAAATAAAAATTTATATATTAGGGTATCTATATGGCATACTGTGGGATATAAAACAGATATGCAAATTCTGTAGCTCAACAAAGGTATTCAAGAATGGTAAAGCTAGAGGAAACCAGTCTTATCTTTGTTCTGAATGTGGTCGTAAATTCGTAGGTAATGAGGCATATACGAACATGAAGACAAAGGATACAATTATAGCAACAGCATTAGACCTATATTATAAAAGATTATCAGTAAGAAAGGTTCAACGCCAGATAGCAAATATATTCAAAATTCATGTGAGTCAAGTAGCAATATGGAAGTGGATAACGAAGTACTCGAAGCTAGTAACCCAATTCATACTTGCCTTAAAGCCTCAGCTGTTGGGTGAGTGGCATGTTGATGAAACTGTTATCATGGTTAATGGAGAAAACGAGTGGTTCTGGGACGTTATGGACAAAGATACAAGGCTTCTCGTAGCCTCACATATATCTGGAAATAGAACAATAGAGGAAGTTGTGCAACTATTCACTCAAAGCATGAATGTAGCTAAAGAAAAGTCAAGACACATAATTTCAGATGGCGTGTTGGCTTATGGGAAGGGCTTCAATAAATTATTCTACTCACATTATGAAGATAAGAGAGTAGAACATATTATAAAGGCTGGAAGAAGAGGTATGACAAATAACAATCCGATAGAGAGGCTTTATGGAACACTAAAGGACAGAACAAAAGTAATAAGTCTTAAGGAAACAGCTAAAGTATTGTTAGATGGATGGGTGGCTCATTACAATTTTGTAAGGCTTCAATCTTCAATAAATAAAAGACCTGCTCAGTCTGCTGGATTAAACATAGGAATTACTTGGAATGAACTGATAATTATGGCTACAATTCATAAAAATAAAGGTGGATAAGATGAAGAAAGTGTTAGTAGCTTTGCCTGAAAAGGTCTTGGAAATTATACAAAAGGAGTTAAAGGGAAAGGTAGGAGATAGCACAAGTGAAGTGATAAGGGGCATAGTCATTGCCTATCTATCTGAGAAGGGATATATGAACAAGGAGATCGGGGTGAAAGAGTGAACAGAAAGAAGAGTTTGGTTAAAGAAATAACTGAAGAGCTTGATGTGTTTGATGAAATGATCTCAGCAGTGGTTGAATTACTTGATGAGAAAGGATTGATCAAATATGAGGAATGGGAGGAAAGGATAAGGAAGAGAGTTGAAGGAAGGAAAGGATTGAAAGGCTATAGAGAGGTGAAATAACACGAGCTGGAAAGAAAAATTCCTTAATAAGATAGTATGTGGCGATAGTGCCTTCTTACTGAAAGAAATTCCTGAGGACAGTGTTAACCTAATTATTACTAGCCCACCATACTATAAGCAAAGAGATTATGGCTTAGGCATTGGGAAGGAAAAAAGTGTTAATGCGTATATTGATAGCGTTTTAACGATATTCAAAGAATGCGTAAGAATAACTAGAGATGACGGCAGTATTGTTTTTAACGTAGGCGATAAATACGAAGATGGAAATCTCTTACTGGTTCCTTATCGGTTTGCTATTAAAGCGCTAAGAAAAGAACCAGTAAAATTGATAAACACGATTACTTGGGTAAAGACTAATCCTACACCAAGACAATTTAAAAGGAGGCTAGTTAGTAGTACAGAGCCTTTTTTCCATTTTGTAAAGAGCGACAATTATTATTATAATATAGATGAATTTATGAAGACATTCGTTAGGGAAAATAAAGGTAGTAAAGGAGAGAGGCTAGGTAGAAAATATTTTGAGTTGATAGATAAAGCTCCGTTAACAGATAAAGAGAAGGCAAAGGCCAAAGAAGAATTAACTAAAGTAATAAATGAAGTTAAAGAAGGTAAAATAGCTGGTTTCCGTATGAAGATTAGAGGAATTCATAAACCAGCCTTTGGAGGACAAGAAGGTGGCAGACAGATGCAATTAATGATGCAAGGTTTCACAATCATTAAAATTTTAGGAAATAATTTAAAGCGGGATATAATAGAATACCCAGTAGAGACTATAGAATGGTGTCCACATCCTGCGATATATCCAGAATTTATAATAAAAGAGCTTCTTAAGCTATTATCAAAACCAAACGACATAGTTTTAGACCCATTCGTAGGTTCTGGAACTACTGCTGTAGCAAGTAAAAAATTGGGTAGAAATTATATAGGAATTGACATTAATCCAGATTACTGTAAATATGCTGAAGAGCGATTAAAAGGAATAACCCATGAGGCTAAGATAGATGAATACTTAATATAGAGGTGTTTGCATAGTTAGTTTATCTTGCTAAGACCAAAAAGAGAACCTAATCAAATCCTTGAAGATGCTTATAAAAAGGCTCAATTTAATTTCAATAAAGATAAAGGAGAATCTTTTTTAAGTAACTTAAGCAAAGAAGCAAAGGAATGGCTTAAAATTATTGTTGAGAATTCCGAAGAACAGAAAGCAATTGTAGCAGTTCTAGTAACCAGCCTTACTAAGAAGATAGAAACGCCAAAGCAAGATGTCAGATATCACCAAGACGGAATGCCAAAGGGTTATTCTGGAAGAACATTTGACACTAAATACGTCACGCCTTTCCTTAAAAGTGTATTTCCACATATAGCAATGAAGGAAAGTGGTTGGTTAACTCGTTCCCTGGAACAACCCAGCCCCTTTACTTTAGACTATCAGGGTCACATTAGAAATAAACAAGTCAAAAGTGCTTTTCTTCGAATACTAAATGACGTAGAAGAAAATAAAGCAGACCCTGAGAAATACCTTGTATCCTTGCTAATTCTGCTTATATCTGAAAATTTGAAAACAGAACTATTACTCTCTCAGAAGGTTGCTATCCCCTCTGAGAAGGAAGTCGCAATTGAGAGAGTAGTTAATTGCTTAGAGAGACATTTCTTTCATAAATATAGGGCACCGGGCGCATCTATGTTGCCTTCCATAGCGATTTATTCGATTTATAAGCTAATAGTGGAAGAGATAGGTCGCTATAAGGGTAAAACGTTAAAGCCTTTGAGAAGTCATCTTTCTCCAGATATGCGGGAAGGTGCTATAGGAGATGTCGAAGTGGTTGATGAGCAGGGATGCTTTGAGGCAGTAGAAATAAAATATAACAAACCTATTACGGTAAATGATATAAGAGATGCTTATAAGAAGTTTCAAAATACAGCTATTAAACGTTATTACCTATTGACGACAGCTAAGCCTTTCATCAAAGAAGATAAGGAAGGAGAAGTTGAATATCTAAAGCAGAAGATAAGACAAGAACATGGTTGTGAAATAATCATAAACGGAATAATTGACTCCATAAAATATTATTTGAGGCTCACACAAAACCCTAAAGAGTTTTTAGAAGAATATACTAATATTTTAAGATTAGAAATTAGTAGAAGTGCTGAGATAAAAAGAGAACATCTAGAAACGTGGCTTTACATTCTTCAGTCAATAAGCAAAAGCTAAGAGTATATTAGATTATAACCTTACCTTTCTCCATTTCCCCAAGCATCTTAGCTATTATCTTCGCTTTCTCATCCAATTGAAGGCGTCTATCAATATACATAGGTATGGCTTTTTCTAATAATTGGGCTACTTTTATGCCATCACGATCAGCCCTTTCCTTCGCAAGTCTGTAAATATGATAGTGGAGGGTTAAGGATAAAAACCCACTTTTGGTATTTTGACTACTACTTACGGTAAGAATTAATTTGTGTGTAAACTTTATGTTGCGGCGATTACGGTGGGTATATAAGTGAGCATAGTTTAATATATTTTCTTCGAGGGACAAGTCCTTAAAGAATAAGAAGTGGCGAAGTCAGTGAGATAGACATTCCTAACTATCTAGGCGAGGAGACTGAAAGTCATATCAAAGAAGAGGTGATTTGAATTAGTTATCTGGTCCAGAGGAAACCTCCAGAGAGAGGATAAAGGAAATCGGACGAGGATTGAAACCAGTAGAAAGGAAACCAATAACTTTAGTGCCGAAATAAGTAGAAGGATTTACCATATTTCAAGAGCTGAAGATTAAGAGGGAGTGATATCCAGACTGTACACCTAAGGGTATGGAGCCTTTAGCAAAGTCAGCAGTTTGTGTCTATTTTCAGAATGCTCAAGGGTCGAAGATAGAACTGCTGCTTTATTTAATAGACCCTTGAGCAATGCAAGCCTAATAGGAATAGCCATAGTAGGGGATTGCTTGTAGCTACAGCCTCCTTGGTTCGGGAAACCCTCCAAGCCTGAAACTAAAAAGCTACTGAACCAACTTCATTTATTTTTTGGTTTAGGTTTTATAAAAAGACTTGTTCGATTTCTACAGAGTTAACAGAACAGGGAAACCATAACGCTTATTTACGATGCGAAGGCTAATACGTAAAGCGTAGCGTAAAGTTGGAAACATCTGGCTCAACTGATGTTCAAGGACAGGCAATAAATGAATCATATTCGGATGGTGTTCAAGACCAAATGGAGGAATCGGTATACATTAAGACAACGGTTGCCGGTGCGAAGGCGTTCAAAAGATTAGTTAAGGCCGGTTCTAGGGTTTCAAAGCGCATCGAGACTACTCCGTTCTTTAAGTCAACTGAAGTTGACATAACTGTTGAGGTCACAATGGAAAATGGTAAGAAAAAACTAACTGGATTACGGTGGTATGGTGGCAAGTTCAGCCATCTGAGGTGGTTGTCACCTCTGTTGCCTAAAGCATTCCTATTCTGCGAACCATTCGGAGGCTCCGCAGCTGTATTGTTGAATCGAGAACCATCTCCTGTAGAAGTGTACAATGATATTGATAGTGACTTGGTAACCTTCTTGAAAGTATTGCGTGAAGAACCAGACGAACTAATCGAGAAACTTTACCTGACACCCTTTTCTAGAGAAGAGTTCGCTAACGCATGTAAACACAAATACGATAGGCAGCTTCCGGATTTAGAGAGAGCAAGGCTGTTCTTTATCAGGGCTGAGCAAGTACGAATAGGGTTGGCACAGACCGCTACGCCCGGTCGCTGGGCTTGGTGCAAATTTACCAGCAGAAGAGGTATGGCGGGAGCCGTATCGCGATGGATTGGCAGAATTGAAGGACTTTGCGCAATCACTGACAGGTTGAGAAATGTACAGATAGAAAACATGGAAGCTATTGATGTCATAAAGAGATACGACAGCAAGGATACCCTCTTTTATTGCGACCCGCCGTACCCTCATGAATCCAGAGGAGACATTCATGCGTATGAGTTTGAGATGAATGAAGAGCAGCATATGAAATTGTCTGAGGTTCTCCACGATGTGAAGGGTAAGGTTGCCCTCTCTTCATACAAGTCCCCTTTGATGACTAAACTGTACCATGATTGGATCCGCATTGATGCTCCTATGATGATTGCCCATTCGATCAAACAGATGCGTCAAGAATCTCTCTGGATCAATTATAATCCACTAATTCTTGGTGTTGATGCAATTAGAAAGCTGAAGCTAATGGGGTGTTCATTTGGTCCTGACACATCGGAGTCTTTGCGCTGAGATATAGCTTAAGACAAATGTTTTTTCCAAATGACATCTGCTGCCTTCGCAATTTCTTCTCTCTTCATTGTTAAGAGGTTCTTAACAACTTCTTTGCCGACGACCGCACGCCGCCGAGGATTTAGCGCAATCGTCCAGTTACCTAATATGTCGTTAATACTGATCCAACAGGCATCTATCCCTTTCCGAGCACCTTCCTGCTCGGCGTCTGCATTCGGGGCATCAGAGTGGAATCCTGAGACGAACACGTATTCTGGGACCCGGTTCTATTCTGTTTTCATGATGCCATGGCAGATGTCGGTTAAAGTATAAGGTCCATCTTTGCACTCGAATGCAGAAATGCTTTTTCCACCGATGCGCAGCTCGATATCTCCTGAGGTGCCAGCGAATCGGTAGGAGTAATTTGGAGGGTAAATGCAAACATCTGCTTCAGGATTCAACAAAGACACATATGCACCACGACGGCAACTAGCCTCGTACCGCCGTCAGTTTCCTGCAGAAATTCATGAATGAAATTTCGTAGTTCAGCGAGATTGCGTCCTTGCAGCGGAGGTAATTGAGGTCTTTCTAAAAGGCGTTTCCTTCCTATTTGCATGAACAGTATAATTGCTTCGCGCAATTGGCCCGGGGTAGCGGTCAATACCCATTCGAGAACTTGATGCGTAGAAGCCGCTGCAACTTTGTCCCTCAACTGAGGGTTATTCATGTCAATTTCAGGATGACGGGCCGGTTTGTTTACAAAAGGTTAGTTTGAATGTCCCCAGAGGTCTCCTTTTGAATGTTCAAACGGAACGACCACTTTGTGGCATAAGCTGCGCGCGTTATACGCCCCAGGCAACTTTTTGCTTGGAGAGTACGTGGATGGACCTCTGGATTTACCAACTTACCCAAGATACCAGTAATTAAGACATAACGATAGGTCAGGTCACGGCCCGACCTGAAAACCCATGGATCTTTCTCTCAATATCTTGGGGGAGGCTAACGGTATGGTTCTGAGAAGCATGCCAAGCAGACTCGAGCTCAGCTAGTGTAGCAGAATGACTAATAATCATCTTATGAGAAGCACCCAAGCCTTCGCCTCTAACTTAATTAGCGTTATAACGCTTTAAGCATTGCTGGTTGGCCGGGCGTCTTTAGTACTCTTCCCCTCTTTCTTCATCAAGCCACTCGTTCCTGTTAAGGTGCAAAAGACGAACCAACTGCTTTTTGAGTCCTTTTTCATCAGGTGCTTCCGATTATTGAATATATGGCCATTTAAGCGGCGCGCGCGAACCAAATGGATGAATTTAGTACAGACCTAGTCTTTTTCTGGATTACTGAAAAACGCTGATATCCCCCGAGACGCTTGGGCAACGATTTCTGATTGACAGGTGTTATGTTATGCCATTTGAAAGTCGTCACGACTGAAACTGGACTTCTAAAGCTCGTATCGAACGAGGAGGATAGTCTCCCTCAGCAAATCGCTGAGCGAGTGCTCCATGATCATTTTCAGTAGTGTCTCAGTGCCACCAGCCAGGTACGCCTTCCTTAGACAAGGAATGTCTTTGCCGCTGATCTTGTTGTCTTTAAAGTAGTCCTCGGGTTCGC
>Ga0080006_1136209_pt1 | contig 14469 bp, 13 predicted proteins | sample RS3BMetagenome_FD_69209 | JGI IMG/M metagenome (GOLD analysis project Ga0080006, IMG submission 69209) | Ferric oxide microbial mat and aquatic microbial communities from Rainbow Spring, Yellowstone National Park, USA - RS3B (SPADES... ...
GCGCAGCATGACATCCGTGCCCTACGATCATTTATGAGATGACTTCTAGTGCCGGCGAATGGCGTAGAGTAGACCCACGCCGCTTAAGTGCGCCGACTTGCGCGCCAGGCAGCGAAACCCCGCGCGCGCAAAAACCTTCTCGCATCTGTCGCGCGCGTTTGGGCGCAGCGGGTCGTGATACTCCACGATGAACTGTTCACCCTTGACAAGCGTCCCAGGCGCTGTGCCTTCGAGAATATCAACCTCTGCGCCTTCAGTGTCTATTTTGACCAATTTCACCGCACCGTCGCGCTGCGCTCGTGCGAGCACCTGGTCGAAGCCAACGGTCGGCACACGCACCGACGTACCGGTCTCAGTCCAGAACCACAGGCCGTGAGACGTCAGCGCCCGAACACCGTCTGCGGGCACTCCAACCTGCGCGCCCGCGGGCTCTTGGTGCTGCTCGCGCAGGGCAAAGGCGCTGGTCGTGCCGCTCATGCCGGTTCGGTACAGAGTCAGCTCACCCGTGCGATCACTCACTGCTTCATTGTAGAGCCGCACCCGCTCCCCGAAACCGTTGCTTTCCACATTGCGCTTAAGCGTGCGAAACGTCGCCGGGTCAGGCTCGTACGCATGGATCACGACACCAGGCATCCGCGCCGCCCAGTCCAGCGTGACCATCCCGATATTTGCGCCGACATCGATCAGCACGCCCCGCGCTGGCTCCGCGATATGCCGACGATAGCAGCGCTGCGTAAAAACCTCATGCAGCAGGCTCACCGGCTGATCATTGGCCTCGTGCCATACCGTGGGGCCGCGACGCAAGCGGAGCGCAGGCATCGGCGCACCTGTCTTGAAGCTCAACCAGGCTTCGCGCCAGTTGCTGAGCCACAAGAACAGCTCGCACAAGGTGGGGAAGTCGCGCTGCGGCGACCACACGTAGTAATCCAAAAAGCCGGCTGGACCGAGCCGCTTAAAGCGCCGCCATTCGCGATGCAGCCCCATGGCGCTCAATGATAGCGCCACAGCGCCGCCAATGTGAACCAGGGCCAACGAGCCGCTCGCATGCTCGCTGCTCAGGCTGCGCTGCGCAGCAAGGGAAGTGGCCTACCGACTCTCCGCGCAAAGCCGGGAAACGTGCCTAGCAAAACCGCACCGCGCCCGCGCCAGTTCCCTACTTGTCAATTCGCCTAGGCAGAAAAACGCAGAGATCAGAACCTAGCCGAACACGAGCCGGTCGAGGACCAGATAGCAACGGCACGGGCCGCCTTCCCCGCAAGCGACCCGACCCGCCCTGCCACTCACAGCTCGCGCTTCTTCATCTGGTCCATGATGTAGTCGGCCTGGCGGATCGCCAAGGCAGAGATCGTAAGCGTGGGATTCTCGGCCGCCGACGTGGTGAAGACGCTGCCGTCCGCGATGAAGAGATTTTTCACCTCATGCGTCTGCCCGTAGCGGTTAACTACCGAAGTCGAGGGGTCGGCGCCCATCCGGCAGGTTCCGAGGTTGTGCGTGGCCGGATAAGGCGGCGTATCATAGGTTTTAACGGCGCCCGCCGCCTCGAAGACGTCGCGACCACGGGCCCAGGCGAACTCTCGCATCCGCTTGTCGTTGGGATGATCGTTGACGGTCACCACCGGCACTGGCATGCCGTAACGGTCCTTCTTGGTCGGATGGAGGCTCACGTACTTGCCCGGTGTGGGCAGGTCCTCGCCGACGATCCACATTCCGGCGACGTGCGTGTAGTTTTCCATCAAGTTTTTCAGCGGCTCACCCCACGCGGCGCGCGCATCTGGCGTAGAGGTGTCAGGTCCGGGTCTGACGAACACCGAGAGAAAGGCTGGACCGAGCATGATGGTCTCGAGGTAAAAGCCACCGGCGAAGCCTCGCGAAGCGGGCTTATGCCCCGCGTAGTCCTCGATAATTCCCATCATGGTAATACCCTTGTAGGCGTTGACGGGCTTGGGGAAGATACCGTAGGTCGACGCTGTGAGATGGCGCGTGTAGTTCTTGCCCACCTGCCCGCTGCCGTTGGCAAGTCCGTTGGGGAACTGCGAAGAGGCTGAATTGAGCAAAAGGCGCGGGGTCTGGATGCTGTTGCCGGCGATTACAATCACGCGTGCACGCTGTTCATTGAGCTTTCCATCAGGCGAGGCATACGTCACGCTGCGCGCCTTGCCCGAGGGGTCGGTGTTGACCCGAATCGCCATCGCATTGGGGCGCAGGTCAAGATTGCCGGTCTTCTCAGCCTTGGGGATAGCCTCGTAGAGCGTGCTCCATTTAGCCTTGGGCGTACACCCCTGGAAGCAAAAGCCGCACTGCATGCACTGTGGCCGCCCGTCGTACGGTCCGCGCGCATTGATCGCCATCGTACCGGGATGGGCGTTGAGGCCCAGCTTGTCAGCGCCTTTTTTCATCACTAAGAAGTTAGTATTCCCGATGGGTGGCGGCTGGACGCGGCCGGCAACGCCCATAAACGTCTCGGCCTTGTGGTAGTAAGGCATGAGTTCGTCCAGCGTGATCGGCCAGTCCTCGAGCGTCGCGCCGTCAATATTCCCGTACGTCGTCTTAGCCTTGAACTCGTGCGGCTGAAGTCGCAACGAAGCGCCGGCCCAATGAATTGTCGTGCCGCCCACGCCTTTGACCAACCATACCGGCAGCCCGGTCTGGTCTGCGCCGCTGCCGAGCACTGGGTCGAGCCAAGCCGTCTTCGAGAACATCACCCACTCATTGTTGAGAAAATCCTTGTGGGGATCGAAGCGGGGTCCCGCCTCGAGGGCGACCACCTTGACCCCGGCGGCGCAGAGTTGGCGGATTAGGTTGCCGCCGCCCGCACCCGTGCCGATTACACATACGTCTACTGGTTCATTGAGTGCGAAATTCGCCATTGCTGTTTCTCCCCCAGGTGCCGTCCCGCGCGCTTCGTGGGCCGCGGCTAGCGCTCTGTTAGCGCGTGTCTACCAGTCGAGCTTGTCGTAGCCTTTAGCTAGGTAACCCCCCTCCATGTGCTCGTGATCATTGACGGGCCCCGGGTAGCCTAAGGCGTGCCACACCTGGGGCTTATCGTAGTAGTCCGCGAGCACCTGATTCACTAGATGCTGGAACGAGCCCGAAGCTTGCACCTTCTCCATGATCACGTTCTGCTGCTCAGGTATGAGCCCCGCAAACGGCTTGTCGTAAGTCTTGCGCGACTGATCGTTAAGCTCCGCGATCACGCTCTGCACCGTCCCGCGCAGGGCGGGGTCGCTCTTCATCCGCGTCGCGAGCGTTTGCGCGGTCTGACCAGCCAGTTTTTTGAGTGCCGGATCTGTGTGCGGAATGATCCTATTAACGGCGGCCGAGAGAGCCTGCTGGTCGCTTTCGGAGAGCGCACCCTCGGATGCGGCCCACAACAGAGACTTCTCGGGGCCGGCGACCGCCGCTGCGGTCAAAGTCAGCGCTGAACAGCCGACCAGTGTTAGAAACTCGCGCCTCTCCATAAAAATTCCCCCCTTCTATGGTTGGCGGCTTAATTTACGGCTTCTTAACCCGCAACCATAGCGCATCGCGCGAAGCTGTCAAGCCGGCCCGTGAGGTCTCGATGATGCGCTGCGCAATGCCCCTAACGCGCGGCGCGCTTGAAACGGAAAAGCTGCGCGCCCATAGACGTGAATATCAGGGGCAGGCTCGCGTCTACTGGGTACGGACGTCTGCGCGCCGAGTCCGCGTTAGCGGCGGTCTCTCGGAGCGGATCGTGTTTATCGCAAATCTAGCCGCCGCTAACGACGCCGGGCGTATCGAGGCTTTGCGTGAGATTAACGGCACTCAAACTCGGCCTTGACCGGCGGACAAAAGCGATGCGGAGAACCATCCATTCAGCGTTCGCCGTGGGCGGCTACATCCGCCTAGCGGCAATCGCGCTGGCGTTTATCCTCGCGCCTGTACCGCCGCCATCGGCTGGGGTGCATCGCGTTCTGCTCCATCCTCTCCTGCGGCTTCATCTGCGGTCCGTCACTCCTTCGTATAATGTCCCACCAGATTCGAAGGCTCGATTCACAGCCGCGCTCGCGGAAGGCGGGCGCTTCCTATTCATTGCTTCTGGGGCGCCCAAGCTTGCCTCGCCTCAAGAAGCAGGGACCCTGATTACGTTCTCCTGGCTTGGGCCTCACCGCGAAGTGGGTTCGAGTCATTCCTGCCGTGCGCCGCCTCATCCGACGCCAGCCAAAGTCGCACCAAGAATAGTCTGACCAGCACGTCAGCGCCACCCGCGCTGTATACGTTGCTGCATTTGACGCCGGTTTTGCGCGCCGGTGCGGGCTGGTTTGCACCTCGCGCCGTTGCGCGAATGCTTCAGCAAATACCGGCACCTTGCTCGCGAATTAATGGCGTTTGGGGTTAGGCCCGTTTTAGTTTGCCGCAAGAGGCGAAGGCACGTGAACCTCGCGGCAGGTATCTCTACCATGACTCACCTTAAAAAGCGTGAGGCAAGACAAGGCCGTGGCCGATGGCGAGACGAGCCGCGCATAAGTCGCTGATAATAGCCCTCGTAACAGCCGCCATCTTGGATGCCGCGCTTTTGCATGCCGAAAGCGCAAGGCAAACGAAACTGTACACAATTACTGGGGTTGTAAGGGATGAGGCCGGATTACCGCTTGACCACGTTCTGGTAACGTTGGAGACGCGGGACGCCAAAATCCTAGAACACACCTTTACTCATGCCGACGGGCGCTTCAGTTTCACGCAGTTGGCGTCCGGAATGTACCTGCTTGTGGCCGAGAAGGTGCATTATCACCTCCAGACCAAAGTCGCACAGGCAAGCGAACCCGGAAAGGCACCTTTGGTGTTGATAGAGATGCCCTATGAAGCGTCGGCGGTGAAAGGCCAGAAAAAAGCACCCTGGGCAATAAACACCTCGGGACCGATGTTCACCTCTACAGCCGACGTTGAGCCTTGGGGTTCGTGGTACGTCGAACCTTGGATGTATAACTACATTGCGCCTTCACAAGGGACCTCCACCTACTACATGCCCGAACGCCTGGCTATAGGCCTTGGCCATCGCTTCGAATTAGATCTGTGGCAGACGTTCGAGTCAAATGTGGTCGGTTATCCAACGGCGCCCCGCGGCGAGCAGGTCACCGCTTGGGGCGTTGGAAACCTACACGGACAGGTAAAGTACCAATGGTTGGGCGACGCCGACACGTATAGCTTCTTTGCCAGGCCGACGGTCACGACCAGCTTTGACGTCTATGTCCCGTTGGGTAAATACCGCGATCTTGATCCTAATCTCTACGGCGCTGACCAGTTCGGCAATGGCACCTGGGCCGAGGGCGGCTCGCTCATCGTGCGTAAGCGCTTTAAGCCTTTCGAGCTTTACGGCCAGATCGGCGACCTTGTTCAGGACCCCACCCGCGTCGGCCCCGGCTACACCTTCAACAACGGTATCACTGTGGTTCCCCCAAACGTCTACGAAAGAATGCTGGACGGCAACCTGCTCTGGTGGTCGGGGGCGTTCGAACATGTACTCAAGTCCGAGTGGGGAATGGGATACGTGCTTGAGTTTTACGGAGAATGGCAGAACACGGTCAACCCCTTTTTCGGGCGCGCTAACGCTCCTCCATGGTCGTTTTTGTGGGTCGATCCAGTAATCGAGTTTAACTGGCCGAATACCAAAAGCCTTGTAGTAAGTTGGGGCTTTGGCGTAGCACTGCCAGTCATGCAGTACAACTATCCGCGCACTTTCACGCCGATCGGCACGGCAACCATTTATTGGAACGGCGGCGGCACGAGAGGCGAAGACTAGAAGTCATCTCATAAATGATCATAGGGCGCCAATGTCATGCTGCGCGGCCGCTTGATGACCCCAGCTGCCCTTTTGGTCATTCTAAGAGCGTGTGATTTTTTTGCGCAGTAGAGCGGGCCGCCATGCCCGCCGTGCTTCTTTTCTTGGTGGGGCGCGCCGCCGTGCCCGCCCTACTAAAAATTCAGAGGCTTTGCGCGCAGCAATTCTGTGCGCCAGCATCATCACGATCGTTTTCTAAAGCCGGCAACGTCAGGGGCGCACGACGAGGCGAAGCTCCAGCAGCAAGTTGCGGATTCCCAGAGCGGTGAGGTCCAGCTCATAAAGCTCGCGCTGGCTCGCCCCAGGCGGAATTCTCAACTCCACCTTTCTCAACGCCTCGACCATCCCGTAGCCCCCGCACGTTGGACAGGTGCGCCACCACGCTTCGCCTCTGCTACATCGCGGACACTGTTCCCAAACCGGCACGCGCACAGGCACGATCGTTCCCGCTCGGGCCTCTTCAGAAGTCAACGTCAGGTCAACCCGCAGCCGGCGATAAGGTCCGCCACTCTTGCGATGGAAGCCGAAAAAGTTCTGGGCAATATGGTCGAGGAATTCGCCGATGGTCGGTGTAAACTCAGCGAAATCTTCGGGGATGGTCACATACGAGCGTGATCGCAACGGTTCCGCTGCAGACCCCCGGCTAGCGGCCCGCAACGTGACGTCGTAAGCGCGCCGGCGTCCTGGGTCGCTCAGAATCTCGTAGGCGTCACGGATCTCACGAAAGCGCTGCGGATCGGGCTCTCTCCCCGCGTCAGGGTGAACGACCAGCGCAAGTCGCCGAAACGCGCGTTTGATCTCGCGCTGGTCGGCGTGAGGCTCAACGCCAAGAACTTTGTACAGGCGTCCTCTGCGCACCAAGGGCGATCCTCCTTCGAGCAATGGCGCCCTAACCCACGCGTGTCGCCGAGTCGGTTTCGTTGAGGCGCGCCGGCGCCCGTGCAACGACGCTTTAACATGGGCGTTTCGCGTGCCGGCGCACCCCGGTTTCGCTTAACTCACTTTGACTTCGATTTGTTTGGGCCGGGCCTCCGGAACCTTGGGAAGCGTTAGCTTCAACACGCCGTGCTTAAGCTCTGCGCTAATCTTGCCCTGGTCTATTTCTTCACCCAGCTCGAACTGGCGGAAAAATCCGCTAAGCTCGAATTCGCGATAAATGGAATCTTTTCCCGCCGGCGTGTAATCGGCTTTGGCCTGAATCGTCAGCACGCTGTCGTCCACGCTGATTTCCAGACCGTCCTTGGGCACTCCCGGCAGGTCCGCGAGCAGCACCAAGGCGTCATCGTTTTCGTAAATGTCGACCGGCGGACGCGCGTAACGATCACGAGCACGCGTCAACTCGCGTTTGCTTCGCTCCGGAGCACCGCCCACGGCAGGCACGGTCTTCTCTGCCATCGTCTTTCACCTCCGCTATTGAATACTTACGTGCGGGAGCACAAATCAGGCGACTTTCACGCTGATCTGCTTGGGCTTGGCCTTTTCGGCTTTAGGCAGCGTGATATGTAAAATTCCGTCGCTGTACTCAGCTGCAACCTTGTCCGCGTCAATTTCAACCGGCAGCGTCACCGCGCGCACGAATTTGCCGCCTGCCCGCTCAGCACGATGGAACGCTTCGGGCTCGACTTCAGACGGTGCTCCTCGTTTCTCGCCGGAAATGGTAAGCGTGTTGTGCACCACGTTGATGCTGAGCGAGCTTGGATCAACACCCGGCGCCATCGCGTCAACGTACACGTACTCATGGTTCTCCGAGAGATTCACCAGCGGATAGGCGCGAGCCATCCGTCCCGGCAAAAACGCGCTCCCGAACGGCGCCCCAGGTTGAAATCCAAACTCATCAAACACGCGCTCGATCTCCCGACGCATCGCGTCGAACTCATAAAAAGGGTTCCACCAAACCATATGCATTCACCTCCTTCGCCTGCGGTCAGCGAGCGTGCGCAGGCTCCATTCGAATGCAGCCGCTCATCCCGCGGCCAGACGCGCTTAGCCCTGCCTCCACCTACCTTCGTCGCGTACGTCAGCGCTGCCCTGCAGACACGACCGATCCAAGGCAAGCAGCCTCCGTTTTCTCATGACTAAATCCGGTTCACCGGGCGTCGTTCCACATTAATTGGTAACCATGCCGAGGCTGCTTCCCAAGGCGCCGGCCACGCATTAGTGCAATTCGGCGTCCGTCGGGCCCGGCTGCGGATAGCCTTGAAAATCGCGCCTTTGATGGTGCCGGCTATCAAACAGGGTAGTTCGCCCGCGGTAAAACTAGGATTCAACCGCTGTCTTTTTCCAAAACTTCGTTCGCGCACAGAGCGGTCTTCCCTTAAACGTCAAACGCGGCCGAAGGGCCGCGTTTGACGGGAGACCGGACTGAATGAATTTCAGTAAAAAGCGAAGGTCAAGAGCCTAAAAGAGCTCGATCGACATTTACCCCGGCTCTCTGCAGGCGCGGCAGGGGAACTTTACCACCCCGTCTTTTGAGCGGTGAAGAGGCGCCTTGTCAACACCACAACGCGCGCGAAGCAGATTACTCGCGCCGGCTACGTTGAGAAAGTCCCGCTAGTCGTAGAACTGTTCTTTGGTGTACTTGGCGAGCATGTCCGGGTCGTGGCCAAACAGCAGGTTGGCATTGGCTCTACCGGCCAAGCGCTGGATCTTGCGCAGACTCACCCACCAAGCCGACATGTCGCGAATCAGCCAACCAAGCGGTCGCTCCTCGAAGTAATTCTCTTTGACGTGGAACTGATCGGAAGTCAGCACAAACGGCTCGCTATTCTTGAGCTTCACTTCGAGCGCCATCAGGCCCGGGGTATGGCCTGGGGTGTGATGCAGTGTGAGACCGTCGAACAACTCGATCTCGCTGCCGTGCAACGCCTTCCAATTAAACGACGGGTCGAGGTAATGCGGGAGGTAAGCGCCGAAGTCTTCCTTGGTGCAGATTGAGTAGAACGCGTACTTGAGCTCCTGCTCATGCACGTAGATCGGCACGTTGTGGCCGCGAAAGAATTCCAGGCCGCCGGCATGGTCAAGATGCAAGTGTCCCATGATGATCGCCTTGACGTCCTTGATTTCGTAGCCGGCTTTGTTAAGCCGCTTGTCCAGCCGATGCTCGTCGGTATAGCCAGCGACCGCGAAGGCGTCCTGAACCGGCGCGGGCCACAGCTCCCGGTACGTTGGCGCGGTGCCGCATTCGTAGAGAATCACCCCGGCCTTGGGATGCTCAATGAGCGTGCCAATTATTTTGAGCTGGCGGCGCACCGCCTGCGGCGAAGGATTGCTCTCTGTCGCAGCGCCTGCTCCCATTAACGACCATCCCTGATCTACCATCACGCTGCCTAAGTCGAGCACGCGAAGCTTCATTGTACCAAGTCCCCCTTTACTCGTTTTTCGAGGCGAAATGAGTTACCTAACCGATGCTATCCGGGCGTTCTCCGCACGGTCAACCATCGTCAGGCATCCACAGCCCGGCGCGAAAGCGGCTGACTCGCGGTTGCGGTTTTTGGGGCCGCCGCTTACTAGCTGTCGAGGAAATCGGCCTTCAGTTTTGCACGCACTTGCATCCCGGTGTGGCCCTAGGAGCCTGAATCAAGAGAATCAGCGCGACGTTGCGCAAGAGGTCCGAAGCCGGGCTTACCTTGCCCAGCAGCAGCGTCCTGCTTTGCCGCACGTTCTGGGGTAAAGCGGCCTACAGCGCGCCAGGATGCCAGTCCACTGAATCCAGGTCCCTGCGATGGCCGCCTTGAAAGAATGCCTGGTTAACTGATTTGCCGAGTACGGGAAGGTTGCGCCGAGGCTCATCGCGAAGTCGCAAGGCTTTCCGCTGTGAATTCAGAATCGACCGCAATTTGCCCAATCGACACTTCGTAACTGAGGCCTGGGGCTTTCTTAGGCCACTTTAGGCAAAAGCGGATTCCTGCTCGCTTGCGATGGTCCAAGACCCCGGTTTCGAAGTCGCCTAGGTTCACCGATTTTAAGTTGAACAAGCCCAGAGCCTATGGTTTCGAGTTGACAGCTCCGTTCCTAAAGCAGGCCAGGGCGTAAAACAGGCTGGACTTGCCGTCGCCATCAGGCCCGTAGAGGACGGTTATCGATGCGAGGTCGATCGCTTGGCTGCGTATCGAACGAAAGTTTTCCACTATAAGGCGCATCGCCCTTTGGCAGAGGGCTGGGGTGAGGGCGCTAGGCGGCGGGGGACGGAACTTCGACGACAGCTCCCCGCTCGATAGCGTAGCAGCGACCGACCAGGCCGGCGGCCTGGCTATAATTCGACGCGGCGAGCAGAACAGAGAGGCCGTCCTCGCTTTTGAGCGCATCGATCACTTCGCGCAAGCGTCCGGCGAGCGCCGGGGCCACGCCTTCGAAGGGCTCGTCCAAGAGCAGCAGCCGCGTGCCGCACATCAGCGCGCGCCCGAAGGCGACGATCTTCTGCTGGCCGCCGCTCAAGGAAAGCGCTTTACGCAGGCCCCACGCGCGCAGCTCGGGCAGCAGCTCGTAAACCCGCTCAAGCCGCGCAGCATAACGCGGCTTGCCGCTGGCCCACACCGGAAAGAGCAGATTATCGTTCACCGTCCATTGTGGCACTAGCCGACGATCCTCCGGCATGTACCCGATGCCGAGCGCGGCGCGCCGATGAGCCGGCATATGATCGAGTCGCAGTCCGTCGAGCTCGACGCTACCGCTCTGCAACGCTACCAAGCCCATCACCGCACGCATCAGCGTGGTCTTGCCCGCGCCGTTGCGCCCGATGAGCCCCGCGCTTTCGCCCGAAGCGACGGCCAGCGAAACACCGCGCAGGACCTCGCTGCGCCCAATCATTACGCGCAGAGCGCTAAGCGCGAGCATCACCGACCAGCGGTCGCCCGAAAGCCGCGCCGCGCAGCACACCCGTAACATAGGTTTGGACTTGCGCGTCGGCCATCACTTCGGCCGGCGGACCGTCGGCGATCACGCGACCTTCGTGAAAGGCGACCACGCGATGGGCGTAGCGCGCGACAATCTCCATATCGTGCTCGACGAAAAGCACGCCGGCGCCCGTGGGCTCCAGCGCTCCGAGAAGCGTATCCATCAGCGAGAACTTCTCGTCAGCACTGACGCCGCTGCTGGGCTCGTCAAGCAATACCAGCTTAGGCGCTCCGCTCATCGCCATGGCGATGTCTAACAGTTTGCGCACCCCCTGCGGGAGCGCCGCCGCTCGATAGTCGCGATAATCGGCGATGCCGAAACGCTCGAGCGCATCGAGCGCTTGCGAGATGAGTTCGGGCCGGCGCAGCGGACGCCAAGGCGAATGTGTCAACCGGGCACCAAGCGCGATTAGCAAATTGTCGAGGGCGCTCAGCTCCGGGAAAACCTGAGCCACCTGGAAACTGCGCGAAACGCCAAGCCTTGTGAGCTCGCGCGCTGGCAGATGGGTAACGTCGCGGCCCATAAAACGCACCCGACCGGTCTCGGGCTTGACATAGCCCGTTACGATATTGACAAACGTGGTCTTGCCCGCGCCGTTGGCCCCGATCATCCCGACCAGCTCGCCCGCGGCGATGGCAACGCTCACATCGACCAGAGCCGCGAGCCCGGCAAAGGACTTGCTAAGCTTCTCCGCTTCGAGCACATAGGAGACGCTCATCCGTTCGCCTCCCGCCGGCGGATTTCCCTAAGCGACCACAGCCCGTTGGGCAGCAAGAGAATTATGACCAGCATCGTCGCTCCGAGAATCATCTGCCACAGATAGGGCGCGTATTGCAGCGCATAGGTTCGCACTAGTTGCAAAACCATCGCGCCCAAAAGCGGCGCGATAACGTTTTGCGTCCCGCCAAGCAGCGCCATAAATAGAAACTCGCCCGAAGTAGTCCAATTGGCTAGACCCGGATCAACGTGACCCACGGCGAGCGCCGTCAACACGCCGCCGGCGCCGGCCAGCGCCGCCGCGATCACGTACTTCACTAGCACCAACCGCAGTACCGACACACCAAGGTACTCCACGCGCAGTTCGTTCTCTCGAATCGCCTCGCCCAGCCAGCCCATGGGAGAGGCCAGGTAGCGGTCGAGCGCTAATGCCGCCACGCCGACCACAACACAACTCAGGACGAACAGCGTCATGCCAAGCCTGTCTGCGGCCGGCGCCCACCACAAAAAATGAGGCGGCGGAACGTTGAACCCGTCGGTACTACCTAGACGCTCGTTGTTGACCAAAAGACCATAGAGAATCATCGTCAGAGCGAGCGTTAGCATGGCGAAAAAAATCTCGCGGTAGCGCGCGATCAGCAAGCCCGCGATTAGGCCGGCCGCTGCCGCAGCCGCGGCGCCGAGCAGTAGCAGCGCAAAGCCGTCGGTTAATCCAACATAGGTGCCGATTATGCCCGCGGCATAACCGCCCAGGCAGTAGTAGAACCCTTGGCCGAAGGATACGAGCCCGGCCCGCATCAGCACCATCAGCCCGAGCACCGCAAGACCGTCGCCGAGGGCGAGCTGAAACAAAAAGCGCAGATAAGCGGGCCCGGCCGCGCCGGCGATTAACAGCACGCCCAGGGCCGCCGTAGCCATTGCCGCTGTTCGCTCGCGCTTTAAGGCCATGCTTATCGGGCCGCCAGGCGCGGTCTCGCCCGCCTCAGATTTGGCGCACCCCGGCCGGCGCGAACAGTCCGCGCGGACGCACCGCCAATACCAGCGCCATCACCGCGTAGATCACGAACAGCTCCACCGAGGGCATCAGATGCACCACTGCCGCGCGCGCAAGCCCCACGATCAGCGCCCCGGCCATCGCCCCCGCCGCCGAGCCGAGTCCGCCGGTCACGACCACGGCAAACGCGAGTACGATCACTTCGGCGCCAATTCCGGGCACCACGGTAATCTCCGGCGCGGTGAGCGCTCCGGCCAACGCGCCCAACACGGCACCGAGCGCGAAGGTCGCAGCAAACACCGGCGTCACGTTCACTCCGAAGGCGACGCTCATTTCGCGGTCGTGGATCACCGCGACCAAAAGCTTGCCCGCCCGCGTCCGATTGAGCCCCCACCACGCGAGCGCGCCGAGTAAAAGCGCAACGCCCACCAGGCATAGGTCATACACCGCGTAAGGCATCCCGCCGATGCCAACCGTGCCGAGCAGGCTGTAGGGTTGCACGGAGTAGTAAGGATCAACGCCCCAGATGAGCTTCATCGCGTCTTCGAGGATAAGGAAAATGGCGTAGGTTACGAGCACCAGGATAATTTCGCCGCGTCCGTAAAACAAACGCAGCGCCCCGCGCTCGAGCAAAAGGCCAAGCGGCACTCCCACTAAAACCGCGGCGCCCGGAATAATCAGGTAGCTCGCCGGCGGCCACCACACATGCGCGAAGTAATACCCCATCGCGCTCGCTGCTACGTAAGCACCCAACGCGTAGAAGCTGCCGTGCGCGACGTTGACGATGCGCATCACTCCGTAAATCAGCGTCAAGCCGAGCGCAACGATAAACAGCCACGCCGCGTAGACTAGCCCGTCAAGCAAAATCGCGATGAACGTCAGCATCAGCGACTCGCCTCTTAGCCTAACCAGCTGGATCGGCTACGGCGTCTTTAGCCGATAGCACAGAGCTTTGCGACAGCAGCGGTCCAGACCAGATGCTCAAACGCGACGCGCGTGCGGCTGCGATAAGCGCTCACTACTGGCACTGCGCGCCTTTAAAGCCGGACTCAATCCAGGCCAAGCTCTTCACGTCCGGGGGTGGATTGACGCAACGCGCTGGATAGTACTTCACGTCGACGAGGGTCGGTTCGCTGCCGGCACCATCGTACTTAAAGCGCCCCACGGCGTTGGCCTGAATCGCCTGATGACCATGAGCGATGGCAAGTTCGACCTCGCCGCTTGGTCCGGTCCATTTGGAGTATTCGAGCGCCTTAACCAGCTCTTCCGCGTCAGGCGTGCGACCGCCCTTGGCTTGAGCGGCTTTCTCATAAGCGGTCTTGGCGCCCAAGATTGCCTGGACGACTTTGTACGACGGATATGTCGGCCAGGTTCCGTAAGCAGCGCGGTATCGCTGGCGAAACCATCGATTCAACGGAGTGTCAGGAGCGAACACGCCGTGCGGTCCCCGCGCGCAGATAATCGTACCCTGCGGGATCTGCGCGGCCAGGCGGTACATCGCGGGCTCGCCGGCGCTCAGCAAGAGCTTGCGTCCCACAAAAAGGCCGCGCGCGTCGCCTTGTAAGATAAATCCCTCGAGGTCGCCGCCCCAGAAGCTTGAGTAGATCAGATCGGGCTTGCCGGTTAGAATCGCCGAAATCTCGGCCCCGTATTGGCCTGCGAAGATTTTCGGGAATTGGGCCGTGGTAACTTTTATCCCTGGCTGCAGCGCCTTCATCGTGGCCAGGAACAGCTTCCACGACTCCTGGCCATAGTCGTAGTTCTGGTTGATCCCGGCCAGCGACTTTATTCCCAGATTGGCCTGGGTCGCGTAACGTCCGACCGCCACTTCATCCATCGCGATATGCGGGCCGGTACGGAACAGGTAGTGCGGATTGGGATCAACGTCCTCGAAAATCACCGGCGAGCCGCAGTCGAAATAAAGCGTCGGCGTCTTGAGCTCTTCGACCACGGGCGCAAGCGCCTTGCAGTCGCCGCTCGAGATGTAACCGATAATCAGATTGCTATGTTCGCGCTCAACGAGCTGGCGATACTGCGCCACCTGTTGTTGCGGACCACCCGCCTCGTC
>Ga0080006_1144112_pt1 | contig 14456 bp, 16 predicted proteins | sample RS3BMetagenome_FD_69209 | JGI IMG/M metagenome (GOLD analysis project Ga0080006, IMG submission 69209) | Ferric oxide microbial mat and aquatic microbial communities from Rainbow Spring, Yellowstone National Park, USA - RS3B (SPADES... ...
GACCAAGCTCGATTCTTCCATCTTACGGCTGGTCTATTCGAGCTCGATGGTGGGCAAGACCATCTACTTTAAGTTCACCTCGTACAACGGCGAGGGCGGCAATCAACAGAGTCTCGCCGATGTGCCAGAGTACACGTACACTTTCGCAGGCGCCGCGGTGAGCACGCCGCCGATTCAGGGCGGCCCGTTATGGACGGCCGATGCGACGTACGAGGCGGGCTTTGTGATTCAGAGCGCGGGCTTCTACTTTATCGCGCAGAACACCGGCACCAGCGGCTTAAGTCAGCCGACGTGGCCGCTTGGCGTGGGGCAGACGGTCAGCGACGGAACAATTGTCTGGGTCAACGCAGGTTTGGCGCCAACCTTCTCTCAGGGCACGATAACGCAGCAAGGCACGGAGAGCAGCACCGTTTCGAATACCATCGAAAGCACGATGACGACCTTGGCCACGGTTTCTGTCTCCGTGCAAAGCGCCACCGACATTGTGCTGCTCAGCGGACTTATCGTGACTTACTCCCCGAGCCAGCCGAGCATCCAGGTGCAGATTATCGACCAGAACGGCAAGGAATGGGCGGCGTGGAATCCGGTTGCCGTGACCACCGGCGATTTCGAGAGCTGGATTCCCCTGACCGCCTTTGTCACCGGATTGAGCGGGGTCTATACCTTTAGCCTGCAAGCGCTGGTCGTCAACGGCACCGGCACCTGCAACCAGGCTGAGCTGACCGCGATCGACCTGCGGCAGTAGGCAAAGGCGCGATGATTGACACGCGGGTTCATTACGTGATCCACGACTCGACCGGCGCAATTCGCGCCGTGGGCTTCTGCGACCGGCTGGTGCTTAAGGCGCGCATAAGCAGCTTAACCAGCGGTCAGTCGCTGCTTGCGGTCGACGCCGCGACATGGCAGAGCGTGCGTTTTTCGCCAAGCGCGTTCAAGGTCAGCGCCGGCGCGGTAATCCCGCTTGGGTCAAAGCCGTCCGGCGCAGGCGCCGGCGCCGCCACGGCATCCAACGCCGCCACCTCCTCGCCGCCGGCGTAGCAATTATCTCTAACTCAGGACGCAAACCACGCAAAGGTTAATGGAGCGATGCGGACCGGAAAAAAGCATATAGCCGCACTGGCGCTTATCTTTTTGGCAACCCTTTTGCTGTACTTCGCGATGTCGGGTGGATGGCTCGGCGCGCTAACGCCGATAACGCCAATTCCTTCCACAGATAGCGGGCCTCAATTCGTCACCGACCTCAACAACGCGCTGTCGATCCTGCAGCAGAACCAAACCACGCTGAGCACGGTTTCCACCCCGCAGGTGCTCGCGCCGACGATCACCAATCTGGGCGCGGTCTCAGGCTCGGTCACCTGTAACGTTGCGCAGAGTTCGGGATGCCAGATGACGCTGGCCGCGCCAGTCACCAGCTTCTCGCTCAGCGGCGGCACCCGAGGTCAATTGATCACGCTCCAAATCACCCAGGGCACCTCCGGCGGCGCCTCGTTTGCCTGGCCCGCGGCCGTGCAATGGCAGGGACCGGCCCCGACGATCGATCAAACCCCAGGCGCGACCCAGCTCTACGAGTTGCAGACCTTTGACGGCGTCACCTGGTATCCGCTGGTTCACTCCTCGCTTACTGGCAACGCGATTACCGGCACCGGCTACCTGCCGGCAATCTCCAACTTTAACGGCATCGTGCAGGGCGCGCTTAACGTGATGGCCTACGGCGCCAGCGGCAGCACGACCAACGTCACTGCGACTACCACGTCCGGCTCGACCAGCGTCACCCTGAACAGCCCGGGCGACTTCCAGAACGGCCAATCGGTGGTGCTTCTGCACGCCGGGCCCGCAACTTCGCTCGCCCAGCCGCCAGCGCCAACCGTCATTCCCAAGGGCGAGAGCACGAACATAAGCTTCTTCATGCCCGAGTATAACAGCACCGGCTGCACCGTGACCGCCGCGCCCGAGAACACCAGCTCGGTCTACGCCAACGCCAACTGTTCGACCTCGTACACCTACCAAATCGTCAACGTGGACGGAAATCGCGGGATGTCCCCGCCGAGTCCGGCAACCACGATCACGAACGGACCGGCCACACTTTCGGCGGAGAACCGAATTGTAGTCACCTGGCCGCAAGACCCCAACGCGGTGGAGACACTCGTTTACCGATGCTCCGGCGCGTCATGCACGCCGACGCTGATCGCCACGGTGCCGGCAATTCCCAACAGCAACTACTTCTGGAATCTGTTCAACTCGTCATGCACCGTCAACGGCAGCTCGACCGATTGCTACGGCTACATGGATATGGGAGCTGCCAGCAGCGTAACTCAAGCATTCGCTGAAGATGAAGTTTATGGCACTAAGCTGCCGTCCGGCGCGACTAATCAGAATCTGCTGACGACAATTGCCTCGGGCGCCGGCACGACTTCGATTACGCTTGCCACTGCGCCCTCGGTCTCCGCCAGCGTTGCGATGTGGCATAACGACGCGCCAGCATTCCAAAGCGCGATTGGCGCCGCCTGCGGGCATCAAGAGACTGCTGGCGGTCCGATCTCAAAAACTATCTACGTTCCGCCCGGCATCTATTCGCTTGCCTCGACGCTTTCGTTTTTCTCTTGCATGTCGGTGCGCATGGAATGCTCAAGCGGCGCTGTGGATATGGGGTATGCCAACAATTGCATGTTAGGTTGGCACGGCGCAGGCGTCATGGTCGATCTTAATGAAGCAGGCGGCACGGTGATCGAGAATTTCACGGTTCCCGGGGCGGAATACGGCAGCACGCCCGCGGCGGCCTTCAATGAAGACTCCAATACCAGCAACGGCGTGATTGATCCTGGAGCTACCGGAACGACGAGCGCCGGCGGATATGCGGTTAACGGCCAGAGCTCGACCAATATCTTGCGCAACATATTTATCGGCGCGGCGGGCGTTGGCGTTACGATCGCCCGCGTCGGTTCCAATTCAGCTCTGAACGAAAAGATGGCGTTCGACAACGTCCAGATGGGGCCCGCGATTGGAAACCCGAATATAGCCGGAGGTTTTGCTGGCTATTACATCGGCAATTGGAATTCTTTTATGACCAGGGTCATCGGTGGAATGATCGGTGACCGCACGATGGGCTTCTGGATAACGAAGGTTGGCAGCTTGCGCATCGAGAGTCTCGACTACGAATTCAACGTAGTCGATATCTATAATACCAATACGATAGGAGCTGGTGGCGGAAGATTTACTGAAACAGGGGCGTTTTCGGAAGGCGGCGAGCAGCATTGGTACTCGTATATGTTTTGGCCCGAAAATGCTACCTTTGAGGGAAACATGGCCGGTGGAGGATCGCTTCCTAACCAGTTTAATTTCATGGCTGGCAAGGGCGGCGCTTTGACGCTAATCGGCAACAATATTCCTGGTTTAATTGCGATAGACAATTCGCCCAATATCGTGCCGGCCTCAAGCTATGATGCCTCTGTCGTTTCCATTAATAACATCTACTCGATACCTACTCCATTTTATCCAGCTCCATCGCCGAAATCTTCACCGTCAAATATTCAAGTCACGTCGATAGAAGATATTGCGGGCTTTACAAGCACGAATCCCGGAGTGGAAATGTCCACTATTGGCCACGGACTTACTTCGTATAGCTCAGGTTCCGCATTTCTCGGTGGAACTACCGGACTAATCATTGGCTCTTTGCCTACCCCGCCAGCCCCGAATGTACAGCCGCAAGGAACGACCGGCTCTACGAGTTATACCTACTATGTCGCCTGCGCGGACTCGTTTGGCCATCTAACCGCTGGCAGCTCGGGCACAACGATTACCAATGGCAACGCCACGCTTTCAAGCTCGAATTCGAACTATGTCACAACTCAGCCGCAACCTGGATGCACGACCTACTACTGGTGGCGCAATGGCACGGCAGCAACTAACAACTTTGCGATTACATACGGTGCGGTAGCGATAGACACCGGCGTTAACTACCTAAACGGACTCACGCAAGTCGCGCTTCCATCGGCGAGCCAGCAGGGCACGCTCGTCGCAAGCGCAGTGCAAAACGGCTGCTCGGGCCAAGCTACATTGTCGTCCGGCGCGGTCACGGTGAGCAACTCCTGCATCGTTGGCACGCGGCCGATTGTGGTGAGCGGGCTTAACGATACGAATCTTGTGTACGTATCCGCCCAATCCGCAGGCAGCGTCACAATTAAATCCGCCTCCGCGACCGACGCCTCAACGGTCTACTGGGCGCAAAATTAACCTTGAACAGAAAGGCAAGTTTTTGACCGACGCGGCCGAAAATAGGCGCAAGAGTAATCAAAGGTTTACTGAGAGCAAAATTAACTATGAGCGAAGAAGTAGATCGCGCGCGCAATCATATCCAGTCGGCAATCGACAGTCTGCGCGAAGCCGAAGTTGAAGCATCAGCCCGAAAGCGGCGCATGCTCGAGGAAGTGGCGCTTAACTTGGGCCCACTAATCGATAGTTTGGAGCAACTCGATGCGATGGAGGGGAGCGATGAAGGTTTGCCTTGAGCCGGTTTTGAAAGTGCGTGCGAACAGGTGGCGATGCGTCAGGTGCGGACACGTTTATGCCGCGGCAATTGACGAACTGCCGCCTGAATACTGCACCGCGCGCCAAACGTGGGCGTTGTGCGGTGGCAACGAGTTTTACAAAGCGGGCGAAGAAACCAGTGAAGCGCCGGCTACCGACTGCGGCGTTGCCGCGCAGGCAAGCCCCATCCTTGGCGCAGCCGGGCCCGCAAGGCCGTAACAAAAGCGCCGCGATGAGATGGCCGCTTCTGATATTGGCGCTGAGCGCCGGCTGTCTTGGGACGCACAAGCAGCGTTGGGCTTACGACCTTCCCGCGCATCAGGGGGTGTGCGAGGCCTATGACACGACGACTCACGTGCTTGCCCCGCGCCAGGCTTTCACGCTGTGTTCAGACGGCGGCGCGCTGGTGGTGATCGTGCCGCCCAACGGCCAGGTGCAGAGCATCTTGAGCGATGCGTCGTCCGTCATGAGCGCGGTCTCGAACCACCTTGCGATTCCTGTGACTCCGGTGCCTTGAGATGTCGATTTCACTGGTCCAGCAAACCGCCGCTGGCATTATTAATGCCACCTCGGGCACTACGACGCTTAACAACGTTGCTGCCGGAGACCTGTTGACGATTTTAGCCGCAGGAGCCAACAACGCCTACACTATCAGTTCTATCACCGATAACCTCGGCAACACCTGGAGCAAAGCTGCGCAAAGCAATGTCAATGCAGACGTGGAAGTCTGGTACGCTAGCAATGTCAAAGCTGGCAACACCACGGTCACGATTACATTCTCAACCGCGCAATATGCTTCGTGGAATTTTGCCGAGTGGTCGGGTGTTAGCGGAACCGTAGATGTCACGGCGACGAACAATGGGGGTACGTCGCCAGCAACGACCGGCGCTATTAACACTACTAATGCTAACGATCTTCTAGTTGGCCTGATCGGAACTGAGAGCCAGAATCCAGGAACATTTAGCGATACCGGTTCAAGCAATGGCACGCCAACCGGACTTGACTGGGACCCGAACGATGATGAGTCTGGCGCAGCCGCCTACCAGATTGTTTCCAAGACTGGAAACTACGAATTCAGCGCTTCCACGGCGTCCTACGACACGTGGGACGCCGCGATTGTCGCATTCAAGGCCGCGACGGCGTCAGCCATATCAGTTTCTGGGAATGTCTCTCAGGGCTTCTCGCTCAGAAACGCGCAAACCCTATCCCTTACGGGCGCTTTAGTCGAACGAGTCGCCGCGCTCGTCTCGTCGATACAAAAGACCGCCGCGGCTCTGGCTTCCGGTTCATCGCTTGGAGCTAGCGCGATACCCCAGAGCAGCTCGACGCTGCCAACGGGCGCTGCGCTGACCGGCGGCGAATTTACGAGCGCCGCGCCAGCTCTAAGCCAAACCACAGAGACCAGTGCCGTCGCCGCTCTGGAGGGTCTCACCGGCGTTGCCAGCGCCAGTGTCGCGGCGCAAGCCGGCGCTCCACCCCAGGCTACGGCATCCTTGAGCGCCAGTAGCGCGGCGGGCGCCAGTAGCGCGGCGAGCGCGAGCGCGCCGGCGCCCGTTTTGCAAAGCGCGGCGGCCAGCGAGCTTGTCGTTGCAGGCAGCGATGCGGCATATACCCAGGCGCTTGCCGGCAGCGCCGTAGGCCAGGCTGGCGTCAATATCGCGCCGGGCGCGAGCTTAAACACCGCAGCTCTCGGCGCGCTGGGCGCAAATGTTCTCGAAACCCCCCAGACCGCGGCAGCGCTTAATCTCGGGCCGCTTTCCGCAAGCCTTGCGGAGTCGACGTCCGGCGCGGCGAATGCGAGCGCAGAAGCCGGCGGCGGCTTGGGCGCAAGTCTAGGCTTAAGCTCACAAGCTGCCCTGGTTGCCCAGGTAATCGAGCTTTTCGCGACCCTTGCCGCCTCGTCCGCCACAAGCGCCAACGTGCAGGCGCAGACCGCGGCGTTGGCCGAGCTGATTACCCAATTGTCTTCGACCATGACCGCCCCGACTATCGTTAAGGTCGCGCTCCTGCCCGACGCGGACGGCCGGGTAGCAGCCCTGCTTTCGGGCGCCGCCGCCGGCTCCGCGCAATTCCTTTCCGGCCTAAGCGCGCTCGCAATCGAGCATCTGGCAGTTTCCCCATCGATGACGCCGGCCGAAATCACCCTGGCTGCCGCAGCCGCAACGCTGATTTGGAAAGCGGGACTAACCACCAACCTGGTCCTCGAACTGCTCGGGATGCTCGAGGAGTCTCAAGCGATCTCGACCGCCGCGGCGCAGTCGATCCGCGTGACCGTAGCGCTGCGCGCCCGCTCGCCGCTTGCGCCGGCGCTGATTGTCGAGGCGCCTTTAAGCAGCGCGCTAGTCTTTGAAAGCGCGCTTACCAGCGCGCAGGTTTTGACAAGCCCGCTCGCCCGCGCTATCGCGCTGGCAAGCAACCTTAGCCAGGCACTGGTAATCACCGGCGCTTTGTAAAGGTTTCATGCACGAGATTCTTCATTTAAGTCGACTACTTATTGAATGCTAATTTATAGGGCGCTTAGTTATTACAGTTAAGTTTAACTGAAACTTTTAGCAAAGCCGATAATCGGAAGGAGCAGAGCGATGCTGGACAATGTGAGAGCGACCGAAGAACTGGAGCAGATTTTCGCGGAGGCGCGCGCCGGCCGCTTCCGCCGCGACCCTGATTGGCTGCGCCGGCGCCTGATTAGCTGGTTCGACAAGCGCGGCGCCCTGGGCGCCCTGCGCTCGAAGGCGGACACGCTGGGCGATCTCGGGGCGCTATGCCGTGTGTGGCTTGAGCAGCGCAGCTTCACGCGCTGGACGGTGCGCGTCTTTAAGCGGCGCGGCGGGGTTTTGCTGGACGAATTTTGCTGCGACAATTTGATCCCCACCCAGGGCGCCGACTGGATCGCAAATCTGTTTACTCCCGCGCAAAGCTCGCCCCAGTTGTATATCGGACTGCTCGGACTGCAGCAAACCGCCACCACCGGCTCGATCACCTCGGGCTCGAACAATCTCACGTTCAGCACCGCGCCGTCGCCGGCGCTTATCGTTGGCCAGGCGGTGAGCGTCGCCGGCGCTGGCGCAAGCGGCGCGAATTTGCTCGCCTTTGTCGGCACGGTCGTGAGCTCGACCTCGTACGACCTGGTGACTACGCTTAACGGTTCCACGCCAGCCAATGCCGGCACCACGGTGAGCGGTGTCAGCGTGCAATGCGGCCCGGCCTTCGCGATCACCGACACGCTGGCTACTCGTACGGACTTTTTTACCGGCTTTTCCAACTCGCCGCTGCCCGATTGGACGCCCGGCGCGGTAAGCGGCACCAATCCGGTGAGCCGTGTCGGCGCCGCGCAGACATTCGATATAACCGCCTCGAGCGGCACTCTTTGCGGCGGCACGCTTCAAGACCAGAGCGCCGTTGCCGCAAGCTACAGCAGCGGCAACTTAATCGGCGAGGTGCAGTTTACCAACGCCTCCGGCCAGCCGTTGTTTCAGCCGGTGGCGTCGGGCAACGCCGTCAGCGTGACCGTCACGCTCAACACCAACGCGGGCTAAAGCGCCGCTTGGGACGCAAATTATGGGGAGCTTAGTAAAGCTAAGACGTTCAGCGCGCGCCCGAAAGCGCCTCGGCCCTGGGCAAAGCCAGGGCCCCGAGTTTCCCCAGGCGCTGCTTTATATGGCGATCGGCGTCGTTGGCGGTTTGCTCCTCGCTTTGGCCGTGGTCATAGTCGCAAGAGGTAACTTCTGATGGCCGTGCTCTCCGGATTTTTGGTGGTCGGCGAGGTCGGGAAGCTGATTCAGATGACTCAGCTAGGAGTCGATATCAGCCAGGCGACCGCGCTGACGATTGTCGCGATGCCGCCGACCGGAGATACGCCCCTGAACCTTGCGGCGACCTATGTCAATGACCCAGTGTTGGGCGAGATGGCGCAGTACGCGACGACCGGCAACGACTTCACGGTCCCGGGAGTCTGGACGCTGCAGCTATGGGTAACGTATTCCAACGGTCAGCTTCTAAAGGCAATCCAACAGACCGTGCAGGTCTACGCATCGCTCTAAAGCAAATCCCATAAGCGCTCTCGCTTGGCCGTTCATGAACGCTTTTGTCTTTTGGTCATGCTAAGCCCTTGGCGGCGAATTTTTCAGTAGGGCAGGGCGCCGGGTTCGCCATTGGTCGCGCGCCACCCTTTTCTGCTCCCTCGCCCTCTGGGAGAGCGTTGGGGTGAGGGTGCTATTTTGGGCTCGCGCGGCGCAACATGAGACGACTTCTAGACAATTCACGCATCGCGCAACTTAACCCAAAACCGGCAAAGCTCGCCTTGGCTCGCCGGCCTGCGCCGGCGCGTCTTAAAACCAAATCGCCAACGCGCCAATGGGCCGCGGCTTGCGTGCGAGCGAAAGGCCCCTGCGTTATTTCGCCCTAGCTGTTTGCGCTGAAACTTTAAGATACTTATTCTTCATACACGCTATGTATACTCGATTACTCATTGCGCCAATTCATTTGGAATATTCAAATATGCATCACGGTATGGAATTGGATATGCCGTTGCGATATACTGGAAGGCGCGCGCGGCGGTATCAGGGCGCTTTTTCGTTAACATAGGCGCGCGGTCTCGGAGCGGACAGCTCGACCGGTAAGTCTAAAATAGCGAGGGCCAAGGATGGGATTTGCGCAGGCGCTAAAGGTCGTATTGGAGCTTGAGGGCAAAGTGGCGGATAATTCGGGCGACCTGGGCGGCAAGACCGTGGCGGGAATAACTGAGGACAGCTTTGCGCAATATCGCGCCGCTCGGGGCGACAGCGCGCAGGGCGAGTTCCCGATGTTGTCGGCGGCGCAGATCGCGGCGTTTTATCGCTGGTACTGGGAGCAGGTTAAGGTCTTCGACGCGGAGAGTCATGCGCAACGGCCGCTGCTCGAGATGGTGCCGGAACCGGCCGACGTCGCGCTTTTTCAATGGGCGGTGAACTCGGGATGGGAGGTGGCAGTGCGCGGGCTGCAGGCAGCTTTGTTGGTCGCCCCCGACGGGATCGTCGGGCCCCTTACGCTAGCCGCGCTTAGGCGCTTTAACGGGCGCGGCGCGGAGCTGGCGCAATTGATTCTGGTCGCCCAGATGATGCATCTGGGGGACACGCATGATTCCAAGTGGCCGTTTTTTGAAGGAATTGTAGACCGCGTGGAGCGCGCGCAGGAGGCAATATGAGTATCGGCAGTTGGTTCGCGGGCGTTGTTACCGACGCTGACCAGTTCTTGGCCAACGCGGAGAGTCCGCTGCAAACGATGTTGGCGAACCTGGGCGCGACCGTGTCCAGCGAGTTTCGCGACGCTTTGGGATTTTTCGCCGCCGACGTGTTCGCGAAAGTCGAGGCGCTAATCAAGGCTGAACTGGCGAAGGTCGAGGGTCAACTGGCGACCGATCCGATCGGAGCGATCGCGACCGCCGCGCAAGCGGTGGTCAGCGCGCTGCCTACGATCGGCGTGCAGGTCGGCGCGCAAGCGATTCTGAACATGGCGAGCGCGCTGGCCGCGCGAATGTCCAGTTCCACCACCGGTGCGAGCGCCGGCGCCAGCACCGCCGCCTGAACGGGAAAAATTAAGCTATCGCGGGCAACGTCGCGCGAAGCGATGAAAACCTTCGCCGCGCGCGGCGCGAGGGCAGCTCGCTTAAAACCGAGCGCGTGTGGATTGGCGCTTTAAGGAGTATACTCAAAGATGCAGCGTGCGGTTCAGTGGATGGAACACGCTTTGGCCTCGTTGATCGCCGCCGTCTTCGCCACCGGCGCGATCTACCAGCTTCCGCGCCAATACCAGCCCTACGCGATTGCGGCGCTTGGCGTATTGGGGTATTTAGTCGGCGTGCGGACGCCGACGCCGGGCTACCAGCGCATGCCGCTTGACCCCAAGCGAGGGTCGGGCAGGGCGCAGAGCGAGAGCGCCAACAACCTTTTGCGAGGACAGTTCTGATTATGCCGACTAGCCTTTGCGGAGAACCTTGCGCGTGGTGCGGCCAGCCGTGTCATCTGGCCGAAACCAACGACGGTCTTCCGGCCCATGACCATCTGTGCGCCCCGCATCTTACCGGGCGCTTTATCGCGCTGACCAACGAGGTGCTCGAACTTAGGCGCAAGGTCTTCTACCAAGAAACCAACGGATGACGCCAACGCGCCCGGTCGCGCGCGCTTAGGCCGCTCTGGCGTAGATTTTTGCTTTGCTCGCGACTTGCGTTACCAGGCGCTATCTGCATTGCCCCGCTTTAAGCCGCAAGTTTAAGCTTTGCGAAGGGGCGGCGCGCTCGGGATGACGAGGGATGGGGCTTCGCCGCTGAGCGTCGCTTTGCCGGGATCTATTCTCAGCAAAACGAAGAGCCTTGCTTGAGCCATGTCGAACAGAGCGCAACGTAGCGTGGGGATTTTTACTTTGCTGCTCCTGTTCTTGCTGGGCGCGCTTGGCGCGTGCACGCCGGCGCTGGTAAGCGTGCGAGCGCCGGTGGGATGCGCCGGGGGGCCGCCGAGCGCCGCGCTTCCCCCAAAGCCGTACCTGCCCGAGGTTTCCGCGCACAGCACTGATTGCGCTTATGCGCTATGCCTGGATTCCGCCAACTACGCGCGGTTGCTTGAGCGGTTGCGTTTGCTGGAAGCGGACGATAACCAGGTGCGCGCGCTCTGCTCGGCCGACCTCGCCGCCGATAATCGCACGCCTTAAGACACCGCGCCCGGCCTCTGACCCAAACGCCGCTGGGTCGCCCGCCAGCGTCTTAAGTTGAGCGGGCTTAGCGATGCGCTGTTTTTTGGGCGATTCGGCGAACAACACCACTATCGCAGGTGCGTTTCGGGATGGGCGGGCGCGCTCTTGCCGGCGCGCGCTATTGTGCGCATCATAAAGCCGCTACAATATCACGCGATTTGCGCCGAGCGCGCCGCGGGAAGTCGCGCTGGGGAAGGGGGACAGTGTCATGAAATCCACGATGATGCATTATCCGTTGACTCTCGCGCATCTGCTCGAGCGGGCAAACCGCTACTTCTCTGGGGTCGAAGTAGTGTCGCTGCTCCCCGACAAATCGCTCCATCGCACCGACCTCGGCCATTTGACGACCCGGGCGCGGGCGCTTTGCCAGGCGCTGCTTAAAGCGGGTTTGAAGCCCGGGGACCGGGTGGCCACGCTGATGTGGAACCATTACGCGCACTTCGAGGCCTACCTCGGGATTCCCGCCGCCGGCGGCGTGCTGCATCCGCTCAACGCTAGGCTTCATCACGGCGACCTCGAGTACATCATCAATCACGCCGAAGACCGCTTCCTCATCGTAGATTCGACCCTGCTGCCCAGGTTCGAAGAGGTCAAAGGCAAGGTCAACCTCGAGCGCGTCTTCGTCGCCGCGCTGGGAGGGGCCGCGGCGCCCGCGGGCTATGAAAACTACGAGGACCTGCTGGTTGAGGGGTCGGACGCGTTTTGCGGCTATCCCCAGCTCGACGAGTATCAGCCAAGCGGGATGTGTTACACCTCGGGCACGACCGGACGGCCCAGAGGCGTGGTCTACTCCCACCGCTCGACGATCATACACACCTACGACGTGTGCGTGGCGGCCGGGATTCGCCCCTCGGACGTGGGGCTGCCGATCGTGCCGATGTTTCACGCGCTGGCGTGGGTATGGCCGTATATCGCCGCGCTGGTGGGGGCCAAGACCGTTTTCGCCGGGCCGCATACCGACCCCGAGAGCATCATAGAGCTCTGCCGCGCCGAGGGCGTCACCTTTGCCTCGGGCGTGCCGACGGTATGGCTTCGCGTGCTCGAAGCGCTCCAGGCCGCTCCCGAGCAAGCGCGGCTTAACGCCGGGATGCGCCTGCTTATCGCCGGCTCCGCGGTGCCCGAATCGCTCCTTAGAGCCTACGACGCGTTGGGCGTCGAAGTGATCCATAGCTGGGAATGACCGAAGTAACGTCCTGCGGCACCGCGGCGATCCTCAAGCCTTACTTTAAGAATTTGTCCGAGCAGGAGCGCTACCGGCTGCGAGCCAAGCAGGGCTATCCGCTGGGTTTCGTCCAGGCGCGCGTTGCGGCCGAGGACGGCAAGCCGGTCCCGCCCGACGGGCAAAGCATCGGCGAGCTTCAGGTGCGCGGACCCTACGTCACCGGCTCTTACTTCAAGCTGGCGCCGGATGCGGAGAAATTTACCGCTGACGGCTGGCTGCGCTCGGGCGACGTGGCCACGGTGGATAGCGAGGGTTTTATCAAGATCACCGACCGCAGCAAGGATTTGATCAAATCCGGCGGCGAATGGATAAGCTCGGTCGATCTCGAGAACGCCATCATGGCGCATCCCGAGGTCGCCGAGGCAGCGGTTATCGCCGCGCCGCATCCGCAATGGGACGAGCGGCCGCTGGCCTTCGTAGTGCCCAAGCAAGGGTCGACGGTTTCGGCTGACGATATACGCCGGTTCATCGCCGACAAGTTCGCCAAGTGGTGGCTGCCCGACGACTACGTTTTTATCGACGCGATCCCGCGCACCTCGACCGGCAAGTTCTCGAAGCTTACGCTGCGCGAGCGCTACCAAAGCCATTTCACGTTTCGCGCGCGCGGCTAGCGCCTGGCAAACGGCAGAGCGCCCCAGATTGCCGCGCCGTTTTCGCATAACACGCGCCATGGCGCGGCGCTTGCGGCTGGCGCCCGCGCGCAACAGGCTGTCATAAGAGAGCTCAAGCACGGCGAGAGCGCCAAACAGGCAAGGAGCGGATGGTCAATAATGGAAGCGCGCAGAACCGTACGTCTTAAGGTCAACGGAGTGGCTCGCCAGGCCGCGGTCGAGCCGCGCCGCCTGCTCGCGGATTTCCTGCGCCAGGACCTCGGACTCACCGGCACGCATATCGGATGCGAACACGGCATCTGCGGCGCCTGCACCGTGCTGCTCGGCGGCGAAGCGGTGCGCTCGTGCCTGATGCTCGCGGTGCAGGCCGACGGCGCCGAAATCCTCACCGTCGAGGGGCTCGCCGCGCCCGACGGCACGCTCAACCCGCTGCAGCAGGCCTTCTGGGAGCATCACGCGCTGCAATGCGGCTTCTGTACGCCCGGGATGCTGATGGCGGCGTACGACTTGATTCGCGTTAATCCCGCGCCCAGCGAAGACGAAATCCGCGCCGGCCTGTCCGCCGTGCTATGCCGATGCACGGGCTACCAGGGAATCGTCGATGCGGTCAAGGCGGCGGCCGCGCAGATGCGCCAGTCGCGCTGACGCGCCATACCTCAGTTGGGCGAGCGGCTGCGCTCGCGGCGCTGTGCCGCGCGACCCCCCGAGACAGCACCCTCACCCCACAACCCCCTCCCAGAGGGCGAGGGAGCAGAAAAAGGCGCAAAGCGCGCTAGCCAGCCGTGAAGTACCCGCCGCTTACGCTGATCGTCTGGCCGGTGATCCATGAGGCGTGGGCCGAGGCCAAAAAGGCCACCAGCGACGCCACATCGTCGGGTCGCCCCAGGCGCTTTATAGCATAGAACTGCAGAATTCGTTCGCGGTTGGCGTTGAGGAACTCGGCGTCGGAATGCGACGTCTCGATTAGGCCCAGCGCGACGGCGTTGACTGTAACCTCGGCCGCTCCCAGCTCCTTAGCCAGGCTCTTGGTCAGCGCCAGCACGCCGCCGCGGGAGGCCGCGGTCACGGCCAGGCGTCTTTCACCCGCGCGGGCCGAGTCGCCCACGATATTGATCACGCGGCCGAACCTGCGCTGCGCCATCGCGGGCGCGAAAACGTGGCAGCAGCTCATCACCGCGTGCAGCCCGACGGCGATCTGGGGCTGCCACTGTTCGGGCGCGGTGCGCAAGAAGAGCTGCGGGGCGACAAAGCCGGCATTGTTCACCAGGATATCGACCGGACCGAGTTTGTCGGCGATCTGGCGCTCAAGAGCCTTAACCGACGGATAATCGCTCACGTCAGCCTTGAAGGCCTGAGCTTTGCCGCCGGCCGCGGTT
>Ga0080006_1195373_pt1 | contig 14451 bp, 11 predicted proteins | sample RS3BMetagenome_FD_69209 | JGI IMG/M metagenome (GOLD analysis project Ga0080006, IMG submission 69209) | Ferric oxide microbial mat and aquatic microbial communities from Rainbow Spring, Yellowstone National Park, USA - RS3B (SPADES... ...
TTTGGGAGGGAGCAAGCGTGCGGGCCGTAGTGTCACCAGACATGAGTCCTGCAGCCTCGTCAGATGTACAACGAAGGAGCCGAGCCGCTCACGTCACGGCGAAGGCAGTATCGGGTGGACTGGCGTTCCGGATATGCCCCCCACCTGGTCCTTTCGGGGTATGGGGAGCGGCACGTGCGCAAGGCCTGGTTCGGAAGGGGAGAGACCCGTCTGTGCAGCCTCGTCAGCAAAGACCTCTCGTATAAGCCATTGGTGAAATCGAGCGGAGCACAGCGGGAGTCCGACGGGGTCGTAGTACCTCTCGTCATCGGTCAGATGGCAGGAGGAAAGGACCCCGACTTCGGTCACGCCGGGAACAGAGGAACGAGCAAGGGCATGGCTGGGACCGCCCAGCCCATCTCCCCCCTGGGATATCCGTCCCAGGCCAACGTTCGACGCCTCCAGAACCGGCTATGGGCTGCGGCCAAGCAGTCTGAGGGTCGGCGTTTCCACGCCCTGTATGACCGCATCTACAGGGACGACATCCTGTGGGAGGCGTGGGGACGTGTCCGAGCCAATCGTGGGGCAGCGGGGGTCGATCATCTGACCATCGCTGCCGTGGAGGACGACTACGGGGTGGAGCGATTGCTCACAGAACTCCGGGACGCCCTCCGTGCAGGCAACTACCACCCGGCACCAGTCCGCCGGGTGGAGATTCCAAAGCCCGATGGCACGAAGCGGCCATTGGGCATCCCGACGGTCAAAGACCGGGTGGTCCAGCAGGCCACGAAACTCGTCCTCGAACCCATCTTCGAGGCCGACTTCCTCCCCTGCAGCTTCGGGTTCCGCCCGAAGCGTTCGGCCATCGATGCCTTGGAGGTCATCCGGGTCGGCTTCATCAAAGGCAGGCAGTTCGTCTTCGAGGCCGACATCTCGAACTTCTTCGGTGAGATCGACCACGAGCGACTGCTGTCGCTGGTTGGTCAACGGGTCTCCGATCGACGGGTGCTCAAACTGCTTCGGCTGTGGCTGCGTGCAGGCGTGCTGGATCATGGGGTGGTGTCCGAGTCGGTCTCGGGCACTCCCCAGGGCGGGGTGATCTCACCTCTCCTGGCCAACATCTACCTGCACGCCTTCGACCGGGGCTGGGCCGAGTTCGGCACTGGAGAAGTCGTCCGCTATGCGGACGACTTCGTGGTCCTGTGCACGTCCAAGGCACAAGCCGAGGAGGCCCAGCGGCGGGCGACCCCCATCCCGGGCAATCTCGGACTCACACTCCATCCGGACAAGACCCGAGTGGTCGACCTCCGGGAAGGGAGAGAGGGTTTCGACTTCCTAGGCTGCCACCTTCACGCCCGGATGTCCGGCAAACTGTGGGAGAGCAAGCGGATCATCCGCTACTACCTGCACCGTTGGCCATCTGAGCGATCCATGAAGCGGGCACGTCAACGGGTCAAAGCTCTCACCGGTCACAGCCAGGTGGGGCAGGACCTTGAGACTCTCATCAGGCGTCTCAACCTGTTCCTCCGGGGGTGGGGCGGGTACTTCCGTACCGGCAACGCCGGCCACAAGTTCACCACCATGGACCGCTACGTCGAGTGGCGGCTGCGACGCTTGCTTATCAAGAAACGTGGTCGCAATTTGCGTGCCGGACAGGTGAACCACTGGACTGCTTCCTGGTTCCACGACCAGGGCCTGCACGAGCTCAAGACAACTATTCGATACCCGAAGGCAGCGTAACCATGTCTAGAAGATCGTCGGTAAGCCGTGTGCGGGAAAACCGCTCGCACGGATTGAAAGGGGGATGGGGAACCGGGCCTTCACAGGCACCGCGCCCCTGACTACCAGTGATCCGCTACGAAGTCGGCGACGACCGCGTCGGTCGCATCACCCTCGACCGTCCCGACGCCCGGAACGCACTGACGGTGGAGATGAGGGACGACCTCGTCGGCGCCGTACGGTCCGCCCGCGACGACGCGCGGGTCCGCTCGTTGCTGGTCACCGGGACCGGTGAGTCGTTCTGCTCGGGGATGGACCTGCGGGCCTCGACGGTGGCCGGCGCCGGTGGCGCCGGCTTCGACCCCCGCGCCACCAGCGAGGCCCTCCGAACGGGCGTGCAGACCTTCGTGCGTGAACTGTGGGAATTGGACAAGCCCACCGTGGCCGCCGTCAACGGCACGGCGGTGGGCCCGGGCGCCCACCTGGCCCTGGCCTGTGATTTCGTGCTCACCCAGGTGACCACCCGGTTCATCTGGTCCTTCGCCCGCTGGGGCCTGGTCGTCGACGCGGGCGGCGCCTACCTGCTGCCGCGCCTGGTCGGGCTGCCCCGGGCCAAGGCGATGGTGCTGCTGGGGGAGGAGGTGGTCGGTGCGGAGGCCGTCGCTCTCGGCCTGGCCTACCGGTGCCTCGACTCCGTGGAGGAGCTCGCCGCCGCCGCCGAGGAGCTGGCCGTCCGGCTGGCCCAGGGACCGACTCGGTCGCTCGGACTGTCCAAGCAGCTGCTCAACGCCAGTTTCGAGACCACGCTGCCGGTGTCACTCGACCGTGAGGCCCACTTCCAGGCCCTGGGTACGGTGTCGCCCGAGATGGCCGAGGGCATGGCGGCGTTCAAGGAACGCCGCGCCCCCGACTTCATCGGCTCGTCGGGCTCCGCCGGCGACTGAGCGCCGCCCGGACGGCGCCCGGCGAGACGGCCGGCCAGGACAGGGCGAGACCCCGGGGCGGTCCGGGGTTTCGTGGGTAATATCACGTCGTGGCTGAATCCCCCCCGGCGGCAGCGGGATACGACCCCGAGACCGTCCGGGCCAAGTACCTCGCCGAGCGCGACAGGCGACTGGTCCCACATCGTGCCGACATCCGGGACCTGGGGACCGACGAGCACTTCGCCCGGTACCGTGCGGACCCGTTCAGGCCGTTCGTCGGTCGCGAGCCGGTGGTCGACGACGTCGACGTGGTCGTCGTGGGCGGTGGGATCGCGGGGATCCTCGCGGGCGCGAACCTCCGCCGCACCGGCGTCGAGCGGATCCGCATCATCGACCAGGCGGGCGGTATCGGCGGCACCTGGTACTGGAACCGCTATCCGGGCGTGATGTGCGACATCGAGTCGTACATCTACCTGCCCATGCTCGAGGAGCTCGGCTTCATCCCCTCGCGCCGGTACGCGTCCGGCGACGAGATCCTCCACCACCTCGAGGCGGTCGCCGACCGGTTCGACCTGGTGGACGACGCCCTCTTCCACACCGGGGTCACCGTCGCCGAATGGCAGGAGGACCCCGGCCGTTGGCGGATCGGCACCGACCGGGGCGACACGGTCACCTGCCGCTGGTACGTCCTGGCCGTCGGCATCCTGAACCTCCTGAAGCTCCCCGACATCCCGGGAATGGAGGAGTTCGCCGGGCACTCGTTCCATACGGCCCGGTGGGACTACGGCTGCACGGGCGGCGGTCCGGGCCGGCCGCTCACCGACCTGGGGGACGCGTCCGTCGCCCTGCTGGGCACCGGGGCGACCGGCATCCAGTGCGTGCCGCCACTGGCCGAGGCGGCCAGCCAGCTCTACGTGTTCCACCGCACGCCGTCGGCCGTCGGCGAGCGGGGCAACCGGCCCACCGATCCCGACTTCGGCCGGAACCTCGAACCGGGATGGCAGCGCGCCCGCATGGACAACTTCCAGGCGATCATCATGGGTCGGCCGGTCGAGGGTGACCTGGTCGACGACGGTTGGACCCACGACTACGCCGGTACCCGCAACGTCCCGCGTCCCGAGGGGCAGTCGACGGCGGAGTACCTCCGCCGCGTCGAGGAGTTCGACTACGAGGTCATGGAGGCGCACCGGCGCCGCGTCGAGGAACTGGTGGCCGACCCGACCACCGCCGAAGTCCTGAAGCCCTACTACCGCTACCTGTGCAAGCGCCCCTGCTTCCACGACGAGTACCTGCCCGCCCTGAACAGCCCCAACGTGACCGTTGTCGACTGCCCCGGGGGGATCGAGCGGATCACCGAGCGCGGCCCGGTCGTCGACGGCCGGCAGTACGACGTCGACTGCATCGTCTACGCCACGGGATTCGAGGCGGAGCTCACCCCGCTCTTCCGACGGGTGGGCCACGAGGTGATCGGGCGCGGCGGGGTCACCCTGGCCGCGAAGTGGGCCGACGGTGCGGCCAGCCTGTTCGGGATGATGAGCCGCGGCTTCCCGAACATGTTCGCCATGCCGGCACCGGGACAGCAGGCGGTGGTGACGGTCAATTACACCCAGCTGGCCGTGCTCGGTGCAGAGTTCGTCGGCGGCACCGTGGGCCAGCTGGTCCAGAAGGGGGTCGAGGTGTTCGACGTGAGCGCCGGGGCCGAGGAGGCGTGGACCCAGGAGATCGTGAGCTCGTTCGTCGACGCCAGCTCCGTCCTGTCCGCATGCACGCCGTCACGGATCAACTTCGAGGGACACCCCGAGGAGATGAATCCCCGCAACGGCAACTACGGCCGGGGGTTGGGTGATTGGTTCGCCTACCGGGAGCTGCTGGAGGGGTGGCTCGAGGCCGGGAACCTGGAGGGCCTGGAGCTCGAGGTCCGGCCGTCGCACCCGTGAGCGGACGCCGACAGGTGGTCGTCGTCACCGGTGGCGGTGGCGGGATCGGCGCGGGAGTCGCCGAGGCGCTCGGCCGCGGTGGCTGGTTCGTCGTCACCGTCGACCCGCTCGTGACCCTCGACGGGACGTCGAGACTGCCCGAGCCCGGGGAGACCACCGCCGGTCGCATCGTGGCAGCGGGCGGCTCGGCCCGGGCCTCGTCGGTGTCGGTCACGGACGGCGACGCGGTCCGTGACCTGTTCACGGAACTCGTGGACGAGCACGGTGGGCTCGACGCGGTGGTCAACGTCGCCGGCATCACCCGTCAGACCTATTTCGGTACGGGCACCGAAGAGGACTGGCTGGCGGTGCTCGACGTGCACCTCGGGGGCTATCTGAACATCCTCGACGCCGCGCTGCCGCACATGGCCGCCGCCGGATACGGCCGCATCCTCGGCGTCACCTCCGGATCCGGCTGGCGGGAAGCGGATGCCGGTGCGTACAGCTGCGCCAAGCGCGCCGTCGCCGCGCTCACGTGGCAGCTCGGACGCCAGGCGCCTCCGGGCGTCACCGTGAACGCCATGTCGCCGATCGCGGCGACCCGGATGATGGCCTCCGCCCTGGAGCGTGCCCGCAAGGCGGGTCGATCGGGGGGTGGTGGGATCTCCTTCCTCTCGGTGGCGGACCCCGGGGACCTCGGTCCGATCGGTGCACACCTCGTCGACGAGGGATTCGGGTGGTGTTCCGGCCAGGTGCTGTTCGCCGGTGGGTCGGAGGTGGCGGTCATCGACAGTCCCCGCCTGATCGAGGTGGTGCGCACCGACCAGGCGGCCTCCCTCGCCCGGGTGCTCGACGTCGTCGTCCCCGGGGCGTTCGCCAAGGCCGAGGCCGGCCAGGCGAGCACCGGGGGCGGCAACCCCCGGTTCGGACCGATCTTCGACGAGCCGGCCGGACCCGTTGACGCACCGGCGTCGGTACGGTCGTGCGCCGTCGTCTCCGATCGGCCGCTCCTTGCCGAGGTGGTCGCCCGGTCGGTCGAGTCCCGGAACGTCCGGTGCCACCGTGTCGAGCCGGTGCGCGGATTCGGTGCCGCCGCAGCTGCGCTGGGTTCCCTCGTCGCGGCGACCGGTCCGATCGACGCCGTCGTGGTCGCGATCGCCGGTCCTGCGTCGCCGGGCTCCACGGGGGGTGGATGGGAACGCCTGCTCGCCGAGCACCGCGACATCGTCGGGCACCTCCACACCGATGCAGGATGGGCCCGGGCGACCGCGGACTACGCCGCCGACGCGGGCCGCCCGGTGCGGCTGGTGACCCTCACCGACGCCACCACGTCGGGTGGGAGCAGCCGGGCCCAGGCCGCGGCCCAGCACGCGCGCGTGGCCGCCGTGGCCACCGCGGGTCGGGTGACGGCCTTCGCCGTCGGGCTCGAGGCGGCGGCGGAGGTCGCCGGCCCCACGACGGGTGGGCTCGTCGTCCACCTGCTCACCCACCCCGAGGCCGGCGCACTGGCCGGAGCGGAGCTGGTGGTCGGCGACGGCTGGCTCGGACTGCGCAGCCATCCCCGACCGACCGGCAGCGTCACCTACGGCGGTCCCGGCGTTCCCGACTGGTTGGACGGCACCCTCCTCGAGATCGTCGGTGCCGCCGGCCACCGGTCGGGAGGGTCTCCCCGATGACCGACCGACCCACGCGCGTCGTCGACGCCCACGTGCACCTGTGGGACCCCGCACGGACCGACTGGTACCCGTACCTGTCCCGTCCCCAGGCACCCGAGACAGCGGACGTCTCCCGGATGTACCGTCCGTTCGACGTCGACACGTACCGGTCCGAGGTGGCCGGCTGGAAGGTCGACCAGTTCGTCAACGTGGCCGCCGCCACCGGCCGGCACTCGGTCGAGGAGACCATCGAGCTCGACGAACAGGCACCGGCCCGGGGTGGTCCCGACGCCATCATCGGCGGCATCCCCCCGACGCACTCGGTGGACGAGGCCATCGGGCTCCTCGACCGGCAGATGGCCGCGCCACGCTTCCGCGGCGTCCGACCCATGGGTCGGTACGAGGGGCCCCTGCCCGGGCCCGAGGTGCTCGGGGCGCTCCTGGAACGGAACCTGGTGTTCGAACTCATGGCCCACCCGGACCAGCTCCACGTGGCCGCCGAAGGACTTGCCGGTTTCGACGACCTGGTGGTGGTGGTGGAGCACACCGGTTGGCCCCGGTCGGGTGCCGACGAGGAGCGGGCACTCTGGCGTGACGGGATGAACGCGCTGGCCCGCCTCGGACCCCGCGTGGTGTGCAAGCTCTCGGGACTCGCCATGCCGATGGAGACCGTGAGCGTCGAGGCCTTCGCCCCCTGGCTCGAGTTCGCCATCGACGCGTTCGGCGTCGACCGCTGCATGTTCGCCAGCAACTTCCCCGTGGACGCGATGTACGGCACCTTCGACCAGCTCTACGAGGTGTACAGCGCGGTGACGGCCGGCCTCGGCGGGTCCTCGCGCGAGAAGCTCTTCGCCTCGAACGCGGCGCGCGTCTACCGCTGCTAGGTGTACTCCACCAACAGGGTGGTGACTCGTTGACACCGGTGATGGCCCCCGGACCCGAGGCACCTGCCCGGAACCGCGCCCCCCGGTCGCCGGAGGAGCACTCGGGGCCCCGCCGGAACGGGGCGTTGCGGCAGTACAGCGAGTCCGACCGGGCGATGCCGCACGCGTGCTCCTTCTCAGTGCCGTAGGCGACGTACCGGGCGTCTCGTCACACCCGTCCGGCCCGGTCGAGTACCAGGCAGGCGGCCAGCGCGTCCTCGGCCGCAAGCCGGGCGGCATCGGCTGCATCGCGGCCGAGGCGTTCGAGCTTCGGTCCGATCTCGGGTTCGGCATCGAGGAGGCGCACAACCGCATCCACGTCGACGTTCCCGTCGGCGTCGGTGAACGCCACGATCCGCGGATCGAGGAGGCGGTCGACGTAGCGATCGCTGATGCACCGGTGGACACTCCACGGTAAGCCCCGGACCGCGCAGGCACCGGCGACGGCCGACGACTCCATGTCCACGCCGGTGAAGCCCTGGGCGGCCAGCACCCGGCTGAGGTCGTCGTCGAAGGCGACCCCTTCGGTGGTGACGATTCCCCCGGACGTCGGCCCGTCGCCCGGGGGAGTGTGGTCGAACCGGGCACCGGTGACGTAGTCGACGACCACGTCGGGACGCAGGACGGTGCCGACGGGGAGTCCGGGGTCGAGTCCTCCGCAGATGCCGACGACCATCACGTGATCCATCGGTCGGCCACCCGACCCGTCCCGGTCCAGCAGTTCCTCGGTCGCCTCCCGGGCCCGGGCCGGCCCCATGCCCGTTCGCAGGACGGTGACCGCCGTTCGCCCGACCCGTCCCGACCAGGTGGCCGTGCCGTCGTCGGACGGCTCCAACCCGAAGGCCGCCACCACGGCGTCGAGCTCGAGGGGCATCGGGGCGAGGACGGCGACGTGGGGCACGGTGGGAGGCCGTCCCTACTCAGATCACGCCGTCGGCCCGGCACCGGTCGAGCTCGTCCGCCGACAGTCCGACGACGTCCCGCCAGACCTCGTCGTTGTGCTCACCGAGCAACGGGGCGGGTCGGGGGGCTGTGGGTACGTGGCCGTCCAGCCGGGGGACGGGCGCCTGCTGGCGGTGGGGCCCGGCCACCGGGTCGTCCACGGTGACCAGGTCGCCGCGGGCGGCCATGTGGGGGTCGGCCAGGATGTCGGCGGCCGTGTAGGCGGTGGCCACCGGCACCTCGTGGGCGATGCACGCCGCCTCCACCTCGACCGCGCTGAGGCCCGACGTCCACGTCGCCACCAGGTCGTTGATCTCGTCGGACCGGGCCGCTCGCTGGGCCAGCGTGGCCCACTCGGGCTCGTCGGCCAACCCGGGCCGGCCCATGGCCGCGCACAGCCGACGGAAATTGGTGTCCGAGCCGGCCACCACGCACACGTAGGCGCCGTCGGCCGTGGGGTAGTTGTCGAGCGGGGCCGAGTTGGCCATCCGGTTGCCCTCGCGGCCACGGGTGATCCCCAGGCGGTCATGGCCGGCGATGGTCCACTCGAGGATGCGCAGGATCGACTCGGTAAGGGTGGCGTCCACCACGCCCCCCTTCCCGGTACCGTCGGGCCCGTCCCGCCGGTAGAGGGCGGCGGTCACGGCCGACGCGGCAAAGGCCCCGGACAGGTAGTCCGACACCGACAGCCCGGGCCGTACCGGGGGCCGGTCGGGGTAGCCGGTCAGGTGGAGCAGCCCGCCGTAGGCGATTCCCATGCGATCGAGTCCGGTGCGACCCGCGTTCGGCCCGTCCTGGCCGAAGACGCTGATCCTCGCCCACACCAGCCGGGGGTCGCAGTCGTCGGGACCGACGTGCCAGCGCTCCATGGCGCCGGGACGGAAGTTCTCGCAGACCACATCGGCCGTGGCGGCCAGACGTCGGAACAGGTCCTGGCCGGTCGGTCGCCGCAGATCGAGGGTGACACCCCGGCGTCCGCGCCCCTCGACCGCCCACCACATCGAGTAGCCGGGGCCGTCGTCGTCGGTCGGGACGAAGGGCCCGATGGTGCGCATGAAGTCGCCCCCACGGGGGTCTTCGACCTTGATGACCTCCGCCCCCAGATCGCCCAGCAGCCCGGCGGAGAACGGTGCGCTGATGCGGGTGCCGACGTCGATGACCCGGATGCCGGCCAGGGGCGGGCGATCGCTGCCCTCAGTCACGGTGCTCGGCGAAGACCTCGGACATCGACGTCTTCGCCTGGCGGGCCCGGAGCGCGGACGTGGCCGTCTCGGTGTTGTGCATCCAGTGGTGGGCCATGAAATGGTACTTCCACGACGCCTCCTTGCCCATCAGCGTCGCCGTGTTGTTGAGCGAGTCCTTGACCACCTGGGCGGTGACGGGAGGGACCAGGGCGACCCGGTCGGCGAGCTCGTCGACCCGCTGCAGGAGCTCTGACAGGGGGACCACCCGGTTCACCAGCCCGAGCCGCCAGGCCTCCTGGGCGTCGAGCGTCTCGCCGGTCCAGAGGAATTCCTTGGCCTTCCGGATCCCGAGCTCCCACGGCTCGACGAGCAGCTCGACCCCGGCTCCGGTCATCCGGAGGACCGGATTCTGGAAGGTGGCGTCGTCCGAGGCGACGATCAGGTCGCACATGCAGGCCAACATCAGTCCGGCGGCGACGCAGGCCCCCTGCACGGCGGCGATGGTCGGCTTGCGGAAGTGGTAGATCCGTTGGCAGCGCTCGACGTACATGACCTGCTCGTGGCGGAACTTCCCTTCGGGGGTGGCGCGCATGCGCCGCCACTCGTCGGGTTCGGTGTCGCCCACCAGGGCCTTCAGGTCGTGGCCGGACGAGAAGTGCTTGCCGTTGCCGGCCAGCACCACCACGCGCACCTCGTCGTCGACGTCGGCCCGGTCGAAGCAGGCGTCGATGCCGTCGATGAGCGCGGTGTCCTGCGCATTGGCCACCTCGGGCCGGTTCATGGTGATCGTGGCCACATGGCCACGTACCTCGTACAGCACCACGGGTTCATGTTCGGGCACCGACGCCCCCTTTCGTCTCGTCCCTGGCCGGTCGGGGGAGGCCCAGCACCCGCTCGCCCAGAATCGTCCGCTGGATCTCGTTGGTCCCGGCCCACACCGACGATGCCTGGTAGTAGAGCCACGAGCGCTGCCACTTCCCGTCCCCCGCCGTGCCCCGGGCACCCTTCCACAGCGGCGCCGACGCACCGAGTACGGCCATCGCGGTCTCGTGCATCCGCTTGCTCATCTCGCTCCAATAGAGCTTGAGAGCGCTGCCCTCCGGCCCGGGGTCGAGTCCCTTGGCCAGTCGGCTGACGCTCCGCAGGTTGTGGAGCTGGAAGATCCGGACCTCCACGTAGGCCTGGGCCAGACGTTGGCGGAGACGGACGTCGTCGAAGGCCGCGCCGTCGGCGGCCAGGGTGAGCAGCTCCTCCAGCAGCTGGATGTGGATGACCAGCTGGCGCGGGTTGGTGCCGCGTTCGTGGGAGAGGGTCGAGTTGGCCACCGTCCACCCGTCGTGCTCGGCCCCGATCAACCGGTCGTGGGGGACGAAGACGCCGTCCAGGAACACCTCGTTGAACTCGGCCTCCCCGGTCAGCTGCACCAGGGGACGTACGTCGACCCCGGGGGCGTGCATGTCCACCACCAGGTAGGAGAGCCCGCGGTGCTTGGGGGCACCGGGGTCGGAACGGGCCAGACAGACCCCCCAGTCGGCGAACTGGGCATAGGAGGTCCACACCTTCTGGCCCTCCAGCACCCACCCACCCTCCACCGGCGTGGCCCGGGTGGTGACGCCGGCCAGGTCGCTGCCGGCACCGGGCTCGCTGAACAGCTGACACCAGAGTTCGTCCGCGCTGAGGATCCCGGGCAGCCACCGACGCCGCTGCTCCTCGGTCCCGTGGGCCAACAGGGTGGGACCGGCCAGATTGACGCCGATGCGACCGACCAGTTCGGGGGCACGGGCGCGGGCCAACTCCTCCTGGACGATGAAGTGTTCGGTGGGCCCCGCTCCCCGGCCGCCGTAGGCCTCGGGCCACGTCACTCCCACCCACCGGTCGGCGGCCAGCTGCGCCTGCCACCCCCGACCGAAGGCGACCTCGTCGGCCAGGTCGTCGAATCGGGGAGGGAGGCCCCGGCCGTACTCCCAGGGGAGATGCTCCCGGAGCCACGAGCGGATGTCGGTCCGGAACGCCGATTCGGCGCTGCTCGGACTCAGCTCCACGGGCCCCCCTCGGACAGCGGCATCGCGGTCATACTATCCAGCTATGGACTTCGATCTCTCGGTCGACCAGGCTGCCCTCCAGGCGGAGGCCCGCCGGTTCCTCGACCGTCACTCGGGTCCCGGGCAGGTGCGGGCCCACCTGGCTGACGGCGCCCCCTACGACGCGCGACTGTGGGCCGCCATGGCCGCACAGGGATGGCCGGGAGTGGCCGTCCCCGAGGAGCGAGGTGGCCTCGGGCTCGGCTGGGTGGAGGCGGTGGTGCTGCTCGAGGAGATCGGTCGGCACACGGCACCGGTGCCGTACGCCTCCCAGTTGCTCGCCCTCGATCCGCTGTCCGGTGACGACACGTACGCCGACCTCGCCGCATCGTTGATCGACGGCTCCGCAACCGCGGTGGTGGCCTGGTCGGGACGGCCCGCCGCGCTGGCCTGCGACGGCGCAGGTCAGCGGGTGACCCTGACGGGACGGCTGGGTCCGGTCGAGGGCGCCACCGTCGCCGACGTGGCGGTCGTGGCCGTCGCCGACAGCCTCTTCCTGGTCGACCTGGCCGCGGTGGGGCGTCCGACCCCCGAGCCGGCCATGGACGTCACCCGGAGCCTGTCGTGGTTGGACCTCGACGGCACGCCGGCCACCCGCCTCGGCGCCGCCGGGGCGTCGGCGCGCCTGGGTGCGCTCGGGGCGGTGGCGACGTCCGCCGAGCTGCTCGGCGGAGCCGGCCGGGTGCTGGAGCTGGCCACCGCCTACGCCAAGGACCGGGTGCAATTTGGCGCGCCCATCGGCAGTTTCCAAGCCGTCAAGCACCGGTGCGCCGACATGCTGGTCGACGTCGAGGGCATGCGCTCGGCCACCTGGTACGCGGCCTGGGCAGCCTCGGTCGGCGAGCCGGGCTGGGAGATGGCCGCGTCCACCGCCAAGGTCTGGTGCGCCGACGCCTCCAAGCGGGTGATGGCGTCGGGCCTGCAGGTCCACGGGGGGATCGGCTTCACCTGGGAGCACGACCTGCACCTCTTCATCAAGCGGGCCCAGTTCGAGCAGTCCGACTTCGGCGACGCCACCTTCCACCGTGAGGCCCTGGCCTCCGGACTGCGGCGCTCGGTGCTGGCCGGAACGGACGTGATGTGACGACCATGGACCGCCGGCGATGACCACGCCTCCCGTCGGCGACGCCCCGGCCCTGGGCCAGGCCGCGTTGCCGGCCGAGAGTGCCGCCGCGCTGCTCCGGCGCAACGCCGACGACGCCGACGTCGGTGGCCGCGTCGCCATCCGCTTCGAGGACCGGGTGGTGACGCACGCCGAGTACTACCGGGAGTCCTGCCGCTGGGCCAATCTCTTCCTGGCCCGACAGCGGCCCGGTCGCCCGCTCCATGTCGGCGTCCTCCTCGACAACGTCCCCGAGTACCTCTTCGCCTTCGGCGGTGCGGCCCTGGCCGGGGCGACGGTGGTCGGTGTGAACCACACCCGCAGCGGCTCCCATCTGCTGCACGACGTCAGCCACACCGACTGCGGCCTGGTGGTCTACGAGCCGCGCCACCACGACCTCATCGCCCCCGTGCTCGACGAGCTGGACGACGTGCTGGTGGTGGGGGATTCGCTCGAGGGTGCATTGGCGGACGTCGACGACACCGACCCCCACGCCGAGGCCGGACTCGACCGGCCCTGGGCGCTGATCTTCACCAGCGGCACGGCGGCCGCGCCCAAGGCGGTGATCTGCTCGCAGCGCCGGATCCTGGTCACGGGCAACCGGATGGGCCAGATGATGAGCATCGGCCCCGACGACGTCGGCTACGTGTCGATGCCCCTCTTCCACTCCAATTCGGTGATGGTGGGATGGGCTCCGTCGATCGTCGTCGGCGCGTCGGTGGGACTCGCCCGGAGGTTCACGGCGTCCGGGTGGCTGGCGGACGTGCGGCACTACGGGGCCACCTACTTCAACTACACCGGCAAGCCGTTGGCCTACATCCTCGCCCGGCCCGAACGGCCCGACGACGCCGACAACACGCTGCGCGTGGCCTATGGGAACGAAGGTGCGCCGCAGGTGGTGGAGGCCTTCGGCGACCGGTTCGGCGTACGGGTGATCGACGCCTTCGGGGCGACGGAGGGGGGACTGGCCGTGACCCGGGTCGACGACGCCCCACCGGGATCCGTCGGCGCGGCAGGGCCGGAACTCCGGATCGTGTCCGAGGACGGGGAGGAACTCCCCCGGGCGACGTTCGACGCGTCGGGCACGCTGTTCGACCCCGCGTCTTGCGTCGGCGAGATCGTGAACACCTCGGGGATCGGGGTCTTCGAGGGCTACTACAACAACGACGAGGCCACCGCCCGTGCCACCCGCAACGGCTGGTACTGGAGCGGGGACCTCGGGTACCTCGACGAGCAGGGGTTCCTGTACTTCGCCGGACGGAACGCGGACTGGATCCGGGTCGACGGCGAGAATTTCCCGGTCGGCCCCATCGAGACGGTGGTGGGCCGCCACCCCGACGTGCTGGCCTGTGCCGCCTACGGCGTGCCCGACCCCGAGGCGGGGGACCGGGTCATGGTGGCCCTCGTACTGCGTGACGGCGTCGGGTTCGACCCGGTGGCGTTCGCCTCGTGGATCGACGGGCAGGCCGACCTGAGCCCCAAGTGGCGTCCCACCCATGTCCGGGTGGCGGCGGCACTGCCGACGTCTCCCACCAACAAGGTGCTCACCCGGACACTGGTGCACGAGAAGTACCGGCCGGACCGGACCGGGGGGGACCGGCTGCTCGTCCGGGAGCGGGGCGACGACGCGTTCCGACCGTTCGGGCCGGACGAGGCCGACGACCTGCGGCGCCGCATGGACGGATTCGGTCGACTGCGGTTCTGGGACCTCTGATCCGATCGGCCGGCTGGTGCCGGTGCTCCGTGCCCGGTGCGGGAGCTGATCCGACCTACGCGTCGAAGTAGTAGCGCAGCAGCAGCTCGGCCATGCATGCCGGCTTGGGTGACCCCTCCACCTCGAACGTCAGCTCGAGGGTGGCCTGCACGCCGCCGTCGCCCAGCTGCTCGGCGCCGACCAGGACGGCACCGAGGCGCAGGGTGGCGCCCACCGGTACCGGACTCGGGAAGCGGACCTTGTTGAGTCCGTAGTTGACCCCCAACCGGACGTTCTCCCACGTGACGATGTCGTGGAGCGGGAGCGGCCAGAG
>Ga0080006_1150433_pt1 | contig 14447 bp, 12 predicted proteins | sample RS3BMetagenome_FD_69209 | JGI IMG/M metagenome (GOLD analysis project Ga0080006, IMG submission 69209) | Ferric oxide microbial mat and aquatic microbial communities from Rainbow Spring, Yellowstone National Park, USA - RS3B (SPADES... ...
GCGGCCAAGACACTGCTGGATGGATGGAGCGGGTGGACACCCGAGAGTCACTCCAGATTTCCAGCAGGAGAGTCCCCGTAAGCGGGCTCCTGCGCGCCCCAGATGCACCTGGATCGATGGTGGTGCCTGTGCTGGTTCAGGGAAGGGGAAAGCCCACAGGCTTCAGCCGTGAGAGGATGTCACTCACGTCTCTTCTCCTTTGGAGGTCGCTGCCACACTTGCGGCCCGCTTCGATATCCTGACCTTCTCCATCTCCATCCCCTCCCAGACTGAGGTGTACCCGAGGGCGTCCAGGACCTTGCTGGCGTCCTCTGCGCTCACGCCCGAGCCTTCGATCACAGCGAGCGCCTCTGTGAGCTTCTCCACCTTGCTGAGCATCCCGTCGATCTCCTTGAGCTTCTCCTGAGAGATGAACAGGTTGCCCACCCTCGCGTACCCGGCGGGCCTGAAGTCCTGGAGCGCCAGACTGAGGGCCTCCAGCGAAGCTCCCCTCTCCCTCGCCAGGTCCTTGAGGCTCACCACGTCCCCTTTCAGGACGATGGAGCCCTTCTCTATCCTACATGCCTGCTCCCTAAGGACGGAGTGCTCCCTCTCCTTCAGGTGCTCGACGATGGGCTTCAGAGGCACTTCATTCTTGTAGTATATCACCTCCATCCCAGTCCCAGTCCCAGTCCCAGTCCCTGCCTTGCCCGTCCTCAGCCTCTCGAGCTTCGAGCAGACCAGGCTCTCGTCCGCGGCCACGATCATATCCACTGCTCCTGATATCGAGCTGAGCTTCGCCATCTTACTCTCAAGGTACCGGGGGGTCCAGAAGCCCACCACCTCAAGGTAGACCTTCATCCCATCCTTCTCGAAGCTGAAGTCAGGTATGAGAACGTGGGTGCCTCCCCCCACCACGAGGGGCTCGGGCTCCCTCCTCAGAGTCCACCCGAGGGAGCCGCAGGAGGAGAGGAAGGACCTGGCAAATTTCTCTTCCACCGTGCTGTCGAAGGCGCCCGCCCGCCTTCCGCCGGCGTCTGTGTTGCTGCTCCTCATCCGCCCCTCACCCTCGCCACCCTTCTCTTCCTCCTGTCCCGTGGCGATGAGGCCCCTGAGCTCCTCGCTGCTCGTCTCAAATATGTAGATTCTCCCTCCCCTGCTCCGGGCGAGTATCTCCGCTCTGATGCTCCATCTCTCGGACGCTGTTATCCGCGGAAGGAGCTTCGCCACGGACGTGCCGTACCTCTCGGTGAACTTGAAGAGGGAGAGGGGGCCGTCGACAGAGACCCTGTAGCCCGAGTCCTCATCATCCCTCTCCACCGAATAGATCAGACCCTGCCTCTTCACCTCCCTGAAGATGTTCTTCCAGTTCCCCGAGGCGGAGAACTCGAACCTCAGCGACTTGAAGAGGAGTGTCTGCATGAGGGAGAGGTTGTACTGCCCGATCAGCTGCTCCGCTGAGAGTGGCTTGAAGTCTCTCATTATCAGCTCGTCCTCGAGGTCGCTGTAGAGCGCCCGCTCGAGGGCCTCCGGGGAGACGCCAAGCTTCGACGACACGCGCTGAATCACCGCTTGCCTCTCGTCTGCGCTCACGGCCCTCGCCCTGCTCGCCTCCTCGAAGACTGCCATCCTGGCCGCCATCGGGCTCATCGTCATCATCGCTCCGCTGTCGACCTCGAAGGCGCACCTCCTCTCGAGTAGTGCTGATAGCCCCCTGACGAGCTTGAAGTCGCCCTCGTCGCCCTCCACCTCCCTGAGCCTCTCCAGGAGTTCCCCCTTCCTCCTGCCCAAACCGTCCCTGAACGAGCCGATTATCCTCTCGGCAAGAGCTGTGGTCTCGGGGTTGATGCCGACGTAGAGGGGGCGTATCTTGCCCCTGGAGATCTTCGCCCTGAGCAGGTTCGAGGGGAGCATTAGGAGGGCTCGATCACCTCGTCCGCCAGGTCATCGTCCTCCACCACCGCCGCCCTGACTTCCTTCTCTTCTTCCTCTTCCTCTTGTTCTTCTCCCTCCTCTTCTTCACTCCCAGCATCCGCACCTGCGGCAGTAGCAGCAGAAGCTGGAGGAGTAAGAGGAGGAGCAGAGGCGCGCTTCGCCGTCTTCCTCCTCCTCCGTAAGCTAGTCCTCGCCTCCGAGGTTCCCGTCGACACCAATTCGATCAGCCTTGCCCTGCCCTTTCCCTCACTCTTCCTCAGAAGCCTGCCCAGACGCTGGATGAACTCCCTCGAGCTCCCCGTCCCGCTCACTATGACGCCGATCGACGCCTCCGGCACGTCTATCCCCTCGTCCAGGACCTTCGAGGTCACTATTGCCCTGAACCTCCCCTCCCTGAACCCCTTCAGCACCTCGTACCTCTCCTCCTTTCCTGTGGTGTGGGTTATGAAAGGGAGGAGGAACCTCCTCGATATCCTGTAGACAAGGTCGTTGTGCTGCGTGAAGACGATGATCCTCTCGTCGGGGTTCGTCCTGAGGATCTCCCCGAGCCTGTCCACCTTCGCCTGTGAGTTGAAGGCTATCGATATCGCCCTGTTCCTCGCGAGGAGGGCACGCCTCGCTTCGGGGTCCCTGGACGTCCTCATTATGAACCTCTGGAAGGCTATCGGGGAGTTGAGCCAGATCCTGTTCTCCTCGAGGTAGCTCGTGAACTGGTGGTAGTTCCTTTCGTACTCCTGTCTCTCCTCGTCTGTGAGCTCTACGTTTATCCTCTCGAGGGTGTAGTCTGAGAGGTACCTTCCAGCCAGGTCCTCCGGCTTCAGTGTGAAGACGACGCCCCCTATCAGCCTCGGAAGCTCGAGGTGGAGCATGTCCTCCCTCTCATAGGTCGCGGTAAGCCCCAGCCTGTATGGGGCTGTGAACATCTCGGCTATCTGCCTGAAGCTCTCCGCGGGTAGGTGGTGGACCTCATCGAAGAGGAGGAGGGAGAACCTGTTGCCCAGCTCACCCGCCCTCAGGTAGGCGGAGTCGTAGGTCGACACTGTGACTGCCCTGACAGTGTTCTCGCCCCCGCCGTAGACCCCGGCCTCAACGCCAAGGTCCTCCTTCACCCTTTCCCTCCACTGCTCGAGCAGGTCGAGTGTGGGGACGATGACTATCGCGGGCCTGTTGACAAGCTCGATGGCCTTCATCCCGATCACCGTCTTCCCCGCCCCGGTGGGCAGGACGATTACACCCCTCCTCCCCGCCCCGTCCCACGCATTGAGCGCCCTCTTCTGGTACGGCCTCATCTCTAATCTGCACCTCAGCTCCGGGCAGGGGGGCAGGTCCTCGACGCCGTCCTTGACAGCCGAGAGTTCGCTCTTCCTCAGGAACTCGAGTATCTCGCTGTAGTACAGCGCGGGCGCCCTGAAGGCCCTGACCCTCTCGTCCCACACCGAATAGGGGACTTTGGCCTCGCTCCTTATCAGGAGGCTGCCCTTGTCGTAGGACAGGTATGTCGGCTGCACCTTCCTGGCTTCAAATGCGATTCGATTTATCTCTTACGAGCGGGATGCGGCAATCAGCGCTGTCGGATTCGCGAGAAAGAAGGGCTCGCAACAGCCAACGAGAAACGTGTATTGATATATACGTTCATACCACAACGGCTTTGGCACTGTAGTCTTTGAGTTCTCGGTAAAGATTCTCTGACGTGGTACCTCCCCTTCCTTTTCGCTGTTCATCTCATCATCAATGGTAAGAAAAGGTCGGTGGCATGACTACGACGAGAACGGCAAGAAGAAGAAAGAGTATGGAGCGTTCGTGAGACAGGCGAGAGAATTCGCCTACGCCAGGGAACGGCCATGGACGCCAAACCCGAACAACATGGGACAGCCAGCGAAGAAAGAACGACCCTAGAGCACTTGTGATATGTCTGCTGTTGATGAAGATGTGGCGGCTCGGCAAGTCATACAGAGACCTCGTCGTATCTTTTTTCCTAGCTGACAGCACTTACCTCTGGCCAATCATCAATCGGCCTCAGTGAGCTTCCTGGCAGAATGAATGAATGGATCTGCAGAGGGCGATGAACCGCCTCACTACGGGGTACCTGGACTCACTCAACTCGTTCATCGTCGTCGAGCAGGGCTACTATGGGAAAAAAGATGCGAGACGAAGAGACGAATCTGCGCCATTGACAGCACTGGCTTCTCGATCTGGAGGTACGTGAGATGGCTGACGGTAAGGCACGCGAGGAAGAAGAGACGCAAGTATTGATTTCCTCAAGCTACACTTCATAGTCGACTGTAGGAGCCTCCTCCTGATCCTTTCGTTCAAGGTCACACCTCCCTTCAAGGCAGACTCGAAGCAGGTCGAGGAGCTACTGAGGTTCATCAAAGACCTCGGCATGTTATGCGGGGACAAGGCGTACCTCTCGCGGAAGATATGCGACCTAATCGCCAAGCACGGAGGTAGGTAGGTGGGCCGTACATCTCGATCAAGAAGAATGTCGTCAGAATCAGGAGCAAGGGCTCCAAAGCGTGGAGGGAGATGCTGCTGGTGATGTACCGGAGAAGCAGGAAACTCTACAAGAAGAAGAGGTACCATCGATCGAAGGAGGAGCCTTGCAGAGACAGCGGTCTCAACAGTGAAGAGGAGGAGGTTCAACCACATGCTATACTCCAAGAAGAGAAGGGCTCGGAAGAACGAACTCAGACTGAAGGTATTGACATACAACCTATCGATAATCTCCAGACTGCCTCCCAAATTCGGGTAGTGTGCCAAAGCCATGCAGGTTGGAAATATTTTATAGGTTTGTTTGGAGGTCAGTGTGTTGGAAGTGGCGAAACTTAAAACATTAGCGATTGTTTCCGCGCTATTGCTGCTTGTTTCATTTATGCCTCCTGCAGAAGCAGCACCTTCTTCTCCTCAAGTTGGTGCTCCATACTCTCTGAGCCTAAGTATAACGCCACCAAGGCTCCCCGCAGACGGCAAGACCTATGGAAGCATTGTTGTCTTTATCCAGGACAAATCTGGCAACCCCTCGCTAGCCTTGAACGATACAACAGTATTGCTCACATCCTCCGTTGAGAGTGTTGGTTCAGTGAGCTCACGTGTTGTTATAAGGGCAGGTCACTGTTATGCCATTGCGAACTTCACAACAACAACAACGCCTGGAGTAAGCGTAATAACAGCATCAGCGACGGGGCTTCAGTCCTTCTCTGCAACTGTCCAGACAGTAACACCAAGTGGTTTTCCAACAAGGCTTCAGGTTTTCCCAGTACCGAATACTGTGCTTGCAAGGCCAAACAGCACAGGGACACTTCTTATTGTAATAGAAGATGATACGGGTCTTCCAGCCAGAGCAGTTGGGGATGTGGATGTGACAATATCTTCATCAAACACGGCCGTTATAGGAATACCGCAGAGGACACTTACGGTAAAAAGCGGTGAATTTATGGAACTTTCAAGCTACACAAGCACCTTCATAACAGGTTCGTCCTTTGTCACAGTCTCAGCATCAGGCTTTGTTTCTGGCTCAGCAATTATAAACGTTGTTGGCCCTGTTCCACTGAAGCTGAATATGCAAGCCGTTCCACAGGAAATGGTGTTGAACTCATACGGCGAAGTTGTTGTCTCCCTGACAGACATGAGCGGAAGGCCTGCAAGGGCACCATCTGACATAGTTGTAACACTGACGTCATCAAACCTAACTGTTGCTTCTGTACAGCTATCAGTTACAATCGGTAAGGGCCAGATCTATGCAGTTGCCCAGTACTTTACGACGGGTGTAAGGGGCTTGTCAGTACTAACAGCATCATCCCCAGGCCTTGTTTCATCTTTTTCAAGCGTTAAAACATACAAGAGGTCGCAGCCAACTTCTCTCGCCGTAAACATATCTCCAAACCCTGTCCTGGCAGATAACACAGCATACAGCTCTGTCGTTGTTTCGCTTTTGAACAGGACCGGTTTTCCAGCTGTATCAGCTTTTGACACAGCTGTAACTCTCACATCATCAAGCTCAGCCGTTGGGAACGTGAACCAAACACTTATCATACCTGCAGGTTCAAATTTTGCTGTTGCAAACTTCAAATCAACGTACCTTGTTGGAAGCACACAGATCACGGCATCTGCACAGAACCTTGCTCCTGCTCAGGCAACAATAAGCACGTTTGGACCAATACCTGCGCAGGTTTACATAAAGAGCGCACCCCTAAGCTTCCCGGCCGACGGTGGAATGTACACTGCCCTTTCAGTTATGCTCCTTGACAGCAGTGGTTCGCCTGCTGTAAGCCCGATTGATGTACCGGTTCAGCTTGCTTCGTCAAGGCCTGATGTTGTTACTGTTGACACAACAGTAACAATACCAGCAGGAAAAACATATGCACTAGTACCTATCAGAACAACTGTTTCACCAGGTTCCTCAAACATAACAGCATCAGCTTCAGGGTACTCATCCTCCTCAACAGTGGTAACAACTGTTAGCCCTGCACCCTCAAAGCTTGCCCTCTTTGTTGCTCCATCCCAAGGTATAGTCCCCGTATCAGGTCCATCCTTCTTCCTTGCTGTCCAGCTTCAGGATGCTTCAGGAAACCCTGCAAGGGCAAGGGCAATGACTGATGTCTCCGTTGTCTCTTCAAACGTAACAATACTTGGTGGTCCAGTGATGATTAGAATAGGTCTAGGAAGCGACTTTAACTCAACAAATATTTACACCGAGCAGGGCGGGTCTGGAACATTAACAGCTTCCTCCCATGGTCTTGCATCATCCTCTGTACAGGTTTCTCTCGCACCCCTTCCTCTTACCGTCCAGCTTGCTCCAGCCTCAAAGTCCCCATTCATATATCCAAACATGACAGTATCATTCCAGCTCACAGTTGAAATTGAGGGCGTTGGCGTGCAGTCTGCAGACGTAACGTGGAGGTCCACTGGAGGATCCATGAACCCATCTTCCTCCGTTACTGACAGTAGTGGAAGGGCATATTCAACATTCTATCCATCTCTTATTGGGGAAGCAACTGTGTCAGCAAGTGTCACAAGCCCATCTGTTGGTACAAGAACTGTTAACTCAAGCATACTTGTTGTTATGCCCCCAGAGAAGACAAAACCAACACTACTTTCCAAGATACTCCCATTCCTTCCTCTTTTAGTTGTTGCAGTAATACTTGCAATAATTGTTTTTGCTGTGAGGAGAATAGTAATCAGGAGGAGGAAGAAGGCAGTTGAAGAGGAGGAGGAGGAAGAGGCTGAAGAAGCAAGGGAGGAGAAATGGGAGAGGCTCCGTGAGGAAGGGCCTTGAAAGTAGTTGCCTCAAGACGTTATCTCTATATGCGAAATCATCTTGATTACCAAAGGCGTTGAAGCTCTGCAGGACGTGTCGTGTGGCCAGACTTTGCTCCATCGCGAACAGATGGAATGGAAGAGAGATGGTGGGGATGATGATGATGACAATGGAGGAGGAGGAGGAGGAGGGGAGAAGATAACAGAGCTGCTCACAGCACCACCCACCGCTATCACCTCATCTCGGATGGGGTTAGGCCACACTCCCTCTGACGCTGACGAGGAGGGAGCTGATGCGATCGAAACACCAAATGGGCGAGCGGGGCGGGAGGGCCCATCCAAACGGCCATGCCAGCCGGGGAGATGGAGCAGGAGGGCATGGAGTTAACCCTCCGGACACATTCATCACGTGTCCGTCGGCGGCTATCTTCACATGATAAGGAAGATAGTGTTGTTTGCTAACTCTGGGAGTGGCTAGCCGTGTGAGGAACCCTGTAAAGATAAACTCTTAGCTTCTCGTCAGATGCCTCGGGCTCCCAGCCCCTGAACCTGTGCCAGTAAGATACAACAAGAGAACCTGGCTTCATCTCTGAAGTTATCTTTTCCTTCAGCCTCTCCATTATTCTACTCCATAGAAAGACAAAAACGACATCTGCGGAGGATATGTCTGCTTCGAGAAGGTTTGACCTTATTATCCTTACCCTTTCCTGGAACCCATTTCTTCTTACTGCCCATGAAGCCCAGAAGCACTTTACAGGGTCTATCTCTACTCCAGTGCACCTCGCACCGGTCCTCCTTGCAACCTCAATGACAATTCTTCCAAAGCCTGACCCAAGGTCGTAAACATTCGTTCTCTCAGAGGGGGAGGAAAGCTCTATCATTCTGAGAAGGCTCTTCTTAGGAACAGGCTGATAACCTGCTCCCCAGATGAAACCTCCAACGAGAATATATGCAGAGAATATGAGAGCAAGCAAGGATGCTATGGCTATTTCAAGCGGAAAAAACACTTTAGCCTATCCTTGCTGTTGTCTCTATGGTTATCCCGTCGCTCTGCACTATATATCTTATCAGCTTTGTCCTTGGTATCATACGCCTTACCTTCTCTATCTCTATCTCACCCTCTGCCTGTCCAAAACCCTGTGCAAACCTGAATGTAAGCACGCCATCAACAAGGTTCTTCATGTATGTTATTGATTTCTCGTCGTGTGCGCCACTGGGTATGAGTATGAAGTGTACACCACCAAGCCTGTGTGCTGCGTTTACCATAAACATCATCAAGTTTGTTATTTCCTGAAGAGGGTAAACGTTAAGCAGGTAGGATAAGTTTGTTGCTGTCCACCTTCCATCTTTGAGCTTTGTTAAGAAGTTCTGTGTCAGGGCTGCAAGAGAGCTTGAGGAAAGCTGAACCCTTTCCTCATACGGTATCTCTGGCATAAGTTCTACAAAAGTCTGGAGCTGAGTCGGTATTGTTCTCACAAAGTTCCACGTACCGTCGTCGATGTAGTCCCTAACTCTCCATCCAAAAGTTGCCATGTCCTGCTCTATGTCTGTGCTAGGCACCTCAACAGTGTAGTATGCAACCTTGCCTCTGCTTATTACCCTGTTGTACAAAGCTTGCTGCGCAAAAGTAGTGTAGAAAGTTCCAGGAGGTCCTGTCAGGATGTAAACGCTGTCTTCAGGAAGCCCGTTTCCCAGAACATACTCTAGACCCTGCATTCCAAAATTTGTGTACTTAACCTTGAACTCTGATTGCTCAGAGTCCAGCCTCTGGCCCGGGAAAGACAATTCCCTTAACTCCTCGATCCTCTCTTTAGGACGGATATAAATGCTTCTGAAAATATTTCATACTTGTTTTATCAGCTATGTGTGATTCCCCTATGCTTTTTCCGAACGCTGGCTTCTCGTTACGCACGGGGACCTAGCATGCTGAGAGCCTCTCTAGTCTCTTAAGCTTTCTCGTCTTCACGTCATCTCTGTATCCGTCGTATGGCTCGTTCCTTGTCAGTACCCAGTAGACGCTCACGAGTATTTTCCTTGCTACAGCAACGATTGCCTTCTGGTGCCCCTTCCTCTGTGCTATCCTTTCGTAGAACGGCTTCAGCTTTGGGTCGTACCTTGCAGCCCTCTGTGCTGCTTCTACCAGGTACCATCTGACGCGTCTGTTCCCCTGCTTCGTTATTCTGCCTGTGTAACTGACGATACCTGATTGATGAAGCGATGGTGCTAAGCCTGCCCACGATACAAGCTTTCTTGGGTTGCTGAACCTCGTTATGTCGCCTATCTCGTAGAGCAACAGCAATGCTCCATAGTAGTCTATCCCTGTGAAGCCGAGCAGCATCTGCTCAACCTTCTTGTCCTTGATTGCAAGCTTTGCCATCTGCCTTTCAACACTCGCAATCAACTCTTCCATTGTTGCTATCTCCTTCAGGTATGAGTTGACGAGCTGCCCATCGATAACACTCAATCTGTTTCGAACCTGTTCGTTCAACCATTCGAGACCCCTGTCTGTAAAGAGCAGGCCGTCGTACCTCAGCGAATACTTGTCAAGGATGTTATGCACCTTGTTCTTGAGTTCTGTGCTCCTCTGGGCAAGGTCAACTCTGTACCTTACCAGAGAGCGTACCTCTCTAGTGCGCTTATCGGGCACGTAACACTTGGCTACCAAGTCTGCCCTTGCCAGGTCAGCGAGTATCGAAGCATCTATGCCATCTGATTTTATCCTTGCTTCAGCTATAGCTTTAGTCTTCAAAGGATTCGCTAGAGCGATATCTATCCCACTCTGCTCAAGCGCCTCATACACTCTCATCCACAGGTTGCCAGTTGACTCTATGGCACCCTTTACCACGAGTCCGGCCTCGACGTAGGGCTTGAGCTTCCGCAGCAGCGTGGAGATACCCTGATCATCGTTGCTTACAGCGAATGAATCCGCCACGGCGGGATTCTTCAGGCATATCTCTGCCCTCTTCTTGCTGATATCTACACCAAGACCGAGTATCTTTGTTGTTTCTGTCTCCATCATCTTTCTTCTTCTTCTTCTCACCTCCTTTTGATTTGTTGGCCCCTGTGCGGCAACCAGCTATACGTGCGACAAGCACAATTAGAGAAGCCGCATCCAAGAGTAGCCCATTCACGGAAACGGTTGCTCGAACCGCGATAAACCCGGGCATGGCCAACGCTAGACTAGCCGCAGACAAGATACGTAAGGGATCACACATCTCTTCACGAAATCATTCCACCCCACTGAGCAACAATGATGGGTCCATAAGCATCTCCTTTTGGGGCATCCTTGCATAAAACATCCTGATTGGTGTTTCAAGCTTTGATATATCGAATGCTCCATGAGGCCTTATGCAATTGTACCATTGCATGAACTCATCTATCGATGAGAAGTATCTTATCTTACTTTCGAATATATCAAAGAATTTCTCTATCTTACCATTCGATTGAGGATGCCTTACCTTGCCTACTATGAACCTTATCTTATTCTTCAGCAGGTATATTTCAAACTCTGTTAAGCCTTTGTCCCTTTTATCAGACTCTACAGCGTAGAACTGAGAACCATGGTCTGATATTATTGAAGCAGGCTTACCATGCTTTGCTATTGCATTGTCAAGCACATCTACAGACGCCTTTGATGTTGGCTTTTCATAAACACCATATGATGGTATATACCTGGACGCATCATCCTCATAGCATATTAACCATTTATCTTTCCATTTTGGATCCTTTATGCAGTGCCAGTCTACATGCCATAATGAATTTGAGAACTCTCTTTCGTACCTTATCCACTTCTTCCTTACATGCTTTCTTTCTTCAGTCAATGCCAAACCCTCCTGGAGAAGCATTCTGTGAAGCCTATTATGATTGATGCTATAACCATGAGCAAGAAGTATCTTTTCGAGATAGCATGCATTAGCCTTGTATATACCATATAGCTTCCTGACAACAATTCTTTCCTCTTCTGTGATTTCTTTTCTCTTTCTACCAGATTTTTTGAGTTTTGGTATGCTGTTGCTTCTTTTGTATATTCTGTACAGCTGCTGAACCCTGCTGATTGATACATTAGCTGCATCTGCAATATCCCTATTGGTAAGTCTAGCTTGAGATTTGGACTTGATGATCCATGCAATTCTATTATCATCAAGCTTTGCCATCCCATAGTATCCATACTTTCTCCATATACTCTTCCAAAAGTCGCTCAGTATACTCTTTCTTACTATTCTGTCTATTCTTGCTAGGGGGTGTAATAATTTCCGGAAAATATAAAAAATTATGACTTGAAGATAATTGCTATCCCTTCAACTGCCCTCAGGGCAAATGCAAGCTCTATAAAGGCAAGTCCCAGCATAACAACAAGGTTAAACGTTATTGGCATTCCAAATATATTGACTGTTACTGACAGTGTGCCAAAATGCAAGAGGTAAAGAAAGTAGAACATGCCCACTAATGCTTGCAGTACCTTTATAGTGCCCCCTGCTGTCCCCTTGTCAAAGGCAATCCCTAGAGCAACCAGAATTGAAAGTAACGCTCCAACGGCAAGCGTGTATTCATTGAAAAAGTAGGATATCACTGAAGATGCTGGAAGGTAAGGGGCTATCCTTTGCATAATAAAAGAAGCGTACAGGGGTGTCATGGCAAGCACCGAGAGCATTAACAGGCCCACGACCGCTGCACCTGCTATCCTTACTGCCTTCATTACAGGTTAACCTCCTGGTAAAACGTAGCATTGAACGCGCTGATTTTAAGGAGCAAGGATGATACTGGTGTTGTATTGGGAATCGAATAGTTCAAACTCAGGGTGTTGCTGCCAGGAACTGCATAAAAGCTTCTGGATGTGCTTGATATTTGCTTGTTGCCAGAATAGAGGTAAGAGTTAAGTTCAAGGTTGAACCCTTCGTTTTGCATGTTTGTGAAGCTTAAAAGAACTATAACTGAAGAGTATGAGCTGTTTACTGCCTTGACCTGCGTGCTACCTACAGTAAGGTTATACATAGGTGGCTTCCAGGTATAAGATTCATTGCCGAGGTTGTAAATTGCACCCTCTGCGGAAATGGATGAAGAAACTATGAAGCTCTGGGGTTCGGTTAACAGGACCCTAGGTGAGATAGAGATGTTTAAGGGCACAATTAGGTTTACTTTCTGGCCCTCGGTTACGCTTACAGGAACTGATGCTTCCCCAACTATTTCAGTACTGTTGCTCACAGTTACATAAAGAAAACCATTTAATGGAATGTACTGCACGTTATAGACAAAGGAAACCGCTGTCTGAAGCTCAATATACCCGTTTCCTGACCTGACAACAGATGGTTGGCTTACCGTCAAATCGCTGATCACACTTCCAAGACTCACGTTTCTGCTGAAACTGACCATTGCTGGCAGGACTTTCATTAGGTTTGCATTAACATTGACCATTACAGTTACGTAATTCAATGACAGGGGAGAAACGCGGCTTGACGTATTTTGAGCGATTACAATCATTATGGTCTGCGCTGAATGCGGCTGCAGGTTAACAGGAGGTGATGAGCCGTATGCAACAACCTGTCCTGATGGTGAAAGCACTCTAGTCTGGACAGACACGCCATATATCTCAAATGGGCCATTGTTTGTGACCGTTGCCGAGCCTTGGTTCATCGAAACAGATATACCCGTTACGGAAATTAGCGGAACAAGTATTAATCCTACACCAACTATGAAAAGAATTGCGGAAGCTCCCGCGAGTCCAGTTGAAACCTTCAACGTTGAATTTTAAACACTTCGATTAATAAGCTTTTTCTCTCTCTGCTGTGTTGCACGATCTGAGCTTATAGTCCATTGATTTTGACTCAAGTGTGCTTATACCATGCGTATATCTTACGACCTCATGCTTGACCATAGGGACTGGCACAGCTACAACGAAGCTCTCGTCGGAAGGGGGGAACTGAACCTTGACTCTTCTGTGCTAGAGGAGTGGAAGAGGGAGCTGAAGAAGGCTGACAAAGGGAAGGTTGGAGAACCATACCAACTACTATCCAGAGTCTTACATCAGGCTACTAGCATTCATTAGGTTGCTTTTCCATCAGCCATACAAGCAGACCTAGGGGTTAGTACAATTCCTCTTCAGGTTCGTGAAGTGAAGTGAAGTGGTTGCAGGTCCCTGACTACTTCACAATAAACAGGAGGGTTAACAAGCTGAAGATCAGCCTTGATGAATCGCTAATCAAATCGAACAGACCTGACCCTATGACCTAATGAATAAGTATGTTAGAAGGAGATGTATGAGCCATAATTCTATAATATACATAGGTATAGATGTTCACGAAAGAGAATCGCAGGTTGCTGTTCTTGAGAAGAGTGGAAAGCTTCTCCTTGAGGATAGAGTACCAACAGGTGAACTGGAGGAGTTCATCTCATCAATCGAAGGAAAGAAGCATGTAGCTATAGAGTCTGTTGGCTTCATACATCCGATATACGAGAGGCTATCATCAATAGATAGATGCAAGGTATATGTAGCTAATTCGAACAAGCTAAATCTTATATCCCAATCCTCCACAAAGAATGATAGAAATGATGCAAGGATTTTAGGTTAGTTGCTGAGGATGAATCATCTACCATTGGCACATATAAGGAGACAAGGGAGAAGCTTTACGTTGTTAATGACAGGGTTGCATATGGACTAAGAAAGAAAGGGAGAGCTCAGGACAACTATAATCTGATCTGGCTCCTGAAGAGAAGAGGGATAGACATTGAAGGAAGACCATTCAGTGACGAATGGAAGGATAAGCTGAAGGAGCTTCACATCAGAGAAATAGGATAGATATCAGGCTAAAGAAAGGAGCTAGAGTTTGTAGAATCAGCAATAGAGGAGCTTGATAGACAGATAAAGAGCATAGTGGCTGATGACCATAGGGCAAAGTTGCTAGATACAATTCCAGGTGTAGCTCCCTATACCGCATTGTTCCTTGCATGTATTCTTGATGATATAAATAGGTTCCCTGATTCGAAGCATGCATATGCATACCTAGGGCTAGTGCCATAGCTAGATGATAGTGCTGATACAGAGCATTTAGGGCATATAACCAAGAAGGGTAACAAATGGCTTAGAAGGAACCTTGTGGAGTGCGCAAGGATTGCTGTGAGGAAGGACCCTCACATAAGAAAATTCTACGAGAGGGTCAAGCATAGGAGAGGGGAAAAGAAGGCAATAATAGCTGTTGCAAGGAAGATAGTAGTTTATGCATACTGGATTCTCAAGAAGAATGTAACCTACAAAGAGCTTATCCTTGGCGGAAATTAGGGGG
>Ga0080006_1145154_pt1 | contig 14413 bp, 12 predicted proteins | sample RS3BMetagenome_FD_69209 | JGI IMG/M metagenome (GOLD analysis project Ga0080006, IMG submission 69209) | Ferric oxide microbial mat and aquatic microbial communities from Rainbow Spring, Yellowstone National Park, USA - RS3B (SPADES... ...
CGCGATCCAGCATTGTGGGGCAGCCCCTGAGGCTTGAAGTGCACAAGGCGAAGCTGCAGCCGATGGCAGGGGCTGGTCAGGAACTGCTGGGAGGCGTCTGGGACTGGATATATATTTACCTACCATGGTTGTGGATTATTGCGCGTGAGGCAGCGCGATATTTCTTCCACCTCGTTGATTGGGCGCTTCTCCCAGCGCGCATACATTCACACCGACGCATTCGATCACGCACCATTCTCTTCCTCGCCACCCTTCGTTCCCGGTACAATACTTTTCACAAAACGTGTAGATTATTACGAAATTCATTGCGGCACTTTGCACTGTCGCGGGCATATCGTACAGGACTTTCTGCTGAGTGCGATAACGCCTCCAAGGCTTCTAAGACATCATTGCGTTTGGCCTGCACGTTTCTGGATTATTCGCCCAGTCATTACTCTCTGCTGAGATAAAGATGAGACGTATGTTAGTAGGTCTTACAGCTGTTGGTTGAAGTCCGATGGTTCACCAACGATTCCTCCAGTGCGTCGTCGTTTACCACAGGCAGGCGGACTCCTCCTCGAGCCTCAACGAAGCGCTGGTGTATGGAGTCTCTTTCCCTGGCTTCAGGCCGACGCACTGTGCATAGCGGAGAAGATTCACGAGGACATGCTTCTGCATTGCTTGATGTTCCACCGTGTCTTACCTCATCTGAGCAGAGGAGCGTTTGGGCTCTCAGTGGGCCGTGTACCGTGCAAGACGCCCGCGTTTGATGATTTTGGATGCAGCTACGTCATTGGTCTCGAAGGAGGACGCTACGTCTTGTCGTTATGGTGCGAATTCTTTGTTCCTTCTTTATTTCTTTCCCATACGCATCTATCTTTGCTTTCATTGACTTGTCGCTCCTCCTCCCGTTTTTGCGTTCCTTCGAAGCTTCGGGCCAAGAGCGCACAATTTCTTCCATGCACTCCAGGCAGTCGATAAGCTCCTCTTCTGCTTTGATGCTCTTCGTGTTGTGCATCAGAAGCATCTACGCCGCCTGTACGGAGGCGCCCCACTCAATCAAATTGGAAAAAAGCCTCATATCGAGGTGCTGGTAGGAGCGACTTAAAGATTCGATTGGAAAAGTAGAAAATTTCTTCCCTTCAGGGACACGGTACAGCACCCCAAATGCAGAAGCATCATCCCTTTCTTTTGCTGGTTACTCACAGGCGACAGCTGAATCATTTCTTTGGCGTATTCGTCTCGGAAAAGCATTCGACGGAGGTTTACAATGCTCCCTCTCTTTCCAGTCGATGGGCTTCGACGAAACGCCGATAACGAAGAGCTCCTTCATGTCGCCCGGACTTGAGACCGACTCGTGGTTTTTCGTTTCAACATCAACGAATACATCACCCGAGGGTGGAAGTGAACGCTGACGTGTTTCAGGCTCGCCGTGCATACTTTTCGTCCCAAGTGCCTCTTTGTTTTTCTGGAACGCTTTGAGTCTCGCAACGAGTGAAATCCTCGGCATCCGCAAATTTGTTCAGCTGAAAGACCGAAGAGCGTTCGGCGTCGATGAAAGCTCAGAGCGAGAGAGGAGTACTCGGCATGTACTCTGGAAGAGTGAGGGCATAGAAGGCGGTCGGTGTCAATAGTCTCTCAAAGAAATTCATCACTTTCACAAGGTCCTTGAAGTGAGGAATGTCCGCAGTCTTGTGCGAAAGGCAAGCATGTTGCTGGAGCTTGCTGAAAGAAATGCATATTTACATGCGCAGGATCTGTGTTCCGGCAAGAGCAAGCACGCTCAGATGAATCCCTTTATGAGTGTAGCGTCGCAAAGTTGCGACACGCAAAGCTCCTCGTTCGCGTAGCTGCCCGAGCGTTGAGGTTCGAACAGCAAGGCGATCCGTCGAAAGGTGGCGACGTTCTCTGGGACGGGTATGCACCTCTGTTCGAAATGCTCTAGGATTTCTTTTTAGTCCTTAAACAGCTGTTTCCCTCTCTCACATGGTGTGGTTGGGCTGTGTGCCTCTGTTGACGAACCAGCAATTTATTGTCATTCTCAATTCATCTTTCAACTTTTTCCCTCACGTCTCTTCAGAAATCCGCCAACCTAAAACTTGGAAACCTTGTGCGAAACAAACCCTGGCAGGCCGGGCGGTTTCAATTGCGGCCTCTAAAGCGACGAGCACCAGTTCGTATTGAGGACAATCCAAGGTATTGACATGTGCATCCGCTTCCCCAGGTCAGTGCCTCGCGGAACCGGAAGACGTTCTTCATTTGGCGAAACTATGGAAAATAAGTTCGAATGCATAAAATGATCCATCCTCTGGTCTCTACTCATTACCAACGGAAAAGTATTTGTGGAACGCGATTTTTCCACGAAGAAGAATATACTGGGGCGAAAATCCGGGTTTGAGGACGAGTTGAGAAATTTCGATATTTGCAAGCTCCCTTCTTGTGAAGATCTGATGCGCTCTTCGTGGAAAGCGATCGCTGGGATGACTGACGTCCGAGTCTTAGATACTTTTCTCTCCAAACAGAGGAGGTCGGAGCCTCTGAGAGCTTCTCTCGATTTTGGTACTATGCTGCTATCGAATGCCGTTTCATCGATGGCAGGACGGAGTAGGGGACCCTCCTTTTGAACAGAATCTATTGTATTACCCTAGATGGTCAGTTACGTTCTAGAGTGATCTTGTCAACGAGTCTCCAACGAGCAGCCTCGAGTAATTTTTGTCGTCAACCCAGCAGTAAGCGAGACCTGCTGCGCCCACGACTTGTCTTGAAACATAAAGATAGAAAACTTGAAACATGCATGATTTGAGCACCCAACTCGTAAGGAAGGAAGAAGAAAGGAGGCTTATAAATACAAAATCGATCATGATACCGGGTATTTTACAATTGCTTGTTTGACAGCGTCGAGAATCAGCTTGATTTCAGTGACGCATGGAACTCCAGCGGCAGACTGTCGAAAGAGCCGCTCAGAAATGCCAACCGAGTGTTCTAAAATTAAGTATGAAACCATATGCCCTTATGGCTGATAGTCGAACGTTGACGCTGTACATCTAGAAAGAGTGCATAAAAACGAAAGACAAGAGAAGACCGAGCAGTTCATTATTCCATTGTGTTCGGCATTGGCGGAGGCACAAGCATTCGCTCCACAGTGGCAAATCTCGAGCGAATGCGTTTCTGGAGTTCTTCCACAGGCAAAAAGACCCGACCGCGTGTAACAATTTCCTCTGCTAGAAATAATCGATTACGTGCGTGGACTCCTCGGTGACCCTGCAGCAGTCGAATTTCTGCGTGCTTCGTGCGTATCGGCGCCCAAAACGCCCTTAGGCTGTGACTGGGCTGGACACGCTAAGGACTGACACGGGAGCCAGAGGCTGGGATCCAGCCTGGGCAGTTTGGGTTTGCTGGTCGCGTGGAATTATAAGCAGTGTAAATCACTTGTTCGGACTGAGGTGAGTGCCTTAAGTAACTTGGCTGTTTGCTGAACCAGCTCTCGTGCGTGCTGTTGGCGACTTTGGCTGGGTTGCACAAGCTTGGTGCCCAAGTTCGTAGCCCCCAAACGCCAGGTTCGAAGTGCACATTGGCCACGGTCTCGGCTTGTTTACTGACTTTGCGCTCTATGAAACCCGCAGTAGCTCAACAGGATGGTCCGAGGCGAAGCCAGCTCCAGCAGCATGCCACGCGCTTTGAGCATCGCAGGCTCGGACTCGGGAGGCGGTGCCGGCATCCAAGCCGATCTGAAGACTTTTGAAGCCCTCGGCGTGTACGGCATGACCGTTATCACAGCGATCACGGCCCAGAATACGGTTGGAGTGCAGGCCGTGGAGGGTGTGTCTCCCGCTTTGGTTCGCGCCCAGTTACAGAGCGTTCTGAGCGACATCGGCGTTGACGCCATAAAGACTGGTATGCTTTTGGACTGCGGCACCATCAACGTGGTGGCAGATACCATAGAGAGCAGCGAACCAGCTGCCATGGCGCCTCTGGTCGTCGACCCAGTCATGGTGGCAAAGAGCGGCGACCGCTTGCTTGCCGCCGATGCAGTAGCGGCCTTGAAGACTCGTCTTGCACCGCTGGCAACGGTTCTAACGCCAAACATCCCCGAGGCCGAACAGCTGCTAGGTAGGCGCCTCAAAATCGATAGCATGGATTCAATGCGACGTGCACTTGTCGAGCTCATGGAGGAGTTGCCTGAAACGCGCGCAGTTCTTCTCAAGGGCGGCCACCTAGACTCCACTGGCAACGTCTGTGTTGACCTGTTTAGCGATCGCGTACACGGCGGTCTAACTGAGCTTACACTTTCAAGACTTAGCTCGAGGAACAGTCACGGAACGGGCTGCACCACTGCATCGGCGATAGCTGCTGGCCTCGCTAAGGGCTACCCCTTGCTTAAAGCAGTTTACCTGAGCAAGCGATATGTGCACGGGTGCATTGAGCATGCCTTGCCGTTGGGCGCTGGGTGTGGTCCGCTCTTCCACGCACACCTTCAGGCAGCAGATGGTGCTCTCGATGCTAAGCTGAAGGAGCTTATCGGAGACTGAGGCGACATCCCAGCAATCTTTCTGATTGGACTCAGAAGGATTGCCTCGGGCGCTGCAGCTACTTGCCGCGGTAAAGTAAACAGGAGAGAACAACCGTCCTTTCATGGAGCATCCACGGTGACCGGCCGCAAAGTGTGGGAGTGACTTGTCAGCGTCCCAAAGGTATGAAGGCCTCTTGCGGCTTTAGGCCACGAGTGATCCTCTATAGGCACCGACAGAAGAACCAACCCTGGACAGGGTGCACTTCATCGAGTTCGCTATTCGAGCAGTCCATTCCTTGCGGGTTTCAGGGTTCTGAATCGCGCGAGGCCCCCACCGCCCGGTTGCCTCCGACAAGAACCGCTCGCAGCACTGAGGGCCACCCGCGTATTGTTCGTGCTGTAGCGCGTCCCGAGAAGCTCCAGATCCAGCACACAGATGGGGGCATAGAGCGCATGCGCCTCATTCGTGTCATATCCTCGCCTGGAGAATATCTATACGACACGAACCAGACAGAGCGTGATGTTCTACCGGCCGGTGCTCCCGAAACCCTTGCAGCCGCGTTGCGTTTCCTCCAGCTCGGCCACCTCCACAACTGGTGGTGTCTCGATCCGTTCCAGAATAAGCTGAGCAATCCGCATCCCAACTTCGACCTGGAAGCATTCCTCGCCCAGGTTGAAAATCACAACACCGAGGTTCCCGCGGTAGTCCTGATCCACTACTCCAGCGCCGAGATCGATACCGTGCTTCAGAGCCAGCCCGCTACGAGGTGCAACACGGCCATACGTGCCGACAGGTACGGCAACTGCTAGGTCAGTGCGGACGAGCGCGCGGCCTCCTGGTGGAATCTCGACGCTCTCAGCGGCAAAGAGGTCGTAGCCCGCCGCGTGCTCTGAAGACCGGAGAGGCAACGTAGCGCACTCACTCAATCGTTTCACACGTAATGCACCAGACTCTTGATTGCTTTCCGTTTGGCACATGGTGAACCTCTTCACGCACTAGCAGCGAAGCAGTAGTACGGAAATGCAAATTCCCGCCAGATATGTTACCGATGCGCGAGCGCATATGGCCAGATTCATGGGTGGCGCGCGCTCAAGCCACACGAGAGCATGTTTGCGTGCCGCGCGCGCAAGATGCTACGAACAGCGTCCTAGTCAGCTGTATACTGCGCGGGAAATCATCCCTCAAATAGCTGCCCGAGTCGCGTCCAGTGAACGAGTCGGGAGCATGCCATCTTGTGGTCTCGCAGCGCGGGAACGCTAGAGCCGCTGCTGGTGGGGCTGTATACGCTGACGCAGTTATTTAGGTGCGCTATTGTCTAATCGAATGTGGATCCCACCGGGTGCACACAAGCACCTGAGGACGAGAGGAGCACCTGCCGTATCCGTTTGAGTACGCATATGTTCCAACAGCGTGAGAATGATCGCACGAAAGGGAATGGTCGCCAGATTGTGCTAATGACGAGCTGTCTCCGAGTGCTGAGCCTGCCTCGTGCGCCCACTGTAAATCTCTGTTTGCCGCCGGCGCGCCTGAGGCAACCGCTAGGTGCAGTCGTAATGGCCTCGTGATTCCTTGTGGGCATCATCTCGAGGACGCAGGCGGTTTCGTACTATTTGCATTCGTTTCCGAGTGCGCTCCTAGGCGTTTAAACACGGCACTGGCAGGTAGCGCTCTGCGCGAGGCGCCGCTGCAGTTCGTGCTGGCTCGAACGGGCTCGTTTCTTTCTCGCGCAACGTGTGGCTACTGCAATTTGTGATTTGTAATTGCTTATTGCTGCATGAAGCCGCGTCCGAGGCATACTCTATGGAACTCGAGCCCGAGCACCGAGAGGATTGGTGCAAAACTCGAGCGAGCTTAGCAGATTTCGAGCTATACCTTCGTGGCGATGTTTGATGAGGGGACCTGGCATACGTTCCCGCAGCATCAGCTTCTTGCATAAATGTCCAATGGTTTGAGCATGCAATATCGCCTGTTATCTTTTTATTCTGAAGCAGCACGCGGCGATTGATTGTTGAGTTCACATCGGAGCAATTTAGGCGCTTGCCTCGTATTTGCGCCGGCTTGCATCTATTTTCAGAAAGTTGGCTTCTTGGGACCCTATAGCATCTGTACAACCGACTCCGCATCAAGTGGTTTCAGTTTTTTCCCATTGTGAGGAAAACATGCTTGCATTGGATCCGTTTCGGTAATGCATGCCCGGAGGCGCACCTGATGATGCAGCCGCGATTAGCTCTCGTGCGTTGCGGTCGTTGGCAGGATGCGTATCAACGTGTGATGTTCAAGTTGATCCTTAGTTGTACATAAAATTCTAATTCAGGTCAGCGCAATCGACAACCATGCGTTTCGCACGCGTTGACGACGACGACATCAAACATTCATAAGTTTTTGGGGAACGACTTTCAAGAAGCTTACCTTTCTGCAAAATAATGCTCGCATACCTCTCAGCACCTTCACGACCGAGTGTGACGCTTTCTGAATTCTCTGGTCGCCGGGTTTGCCAGACGAAACGGAACGATTCTCTTCTGGGCGCTCGGGGGAGGTTTGCACCGGGCACGTGGGAGCGCGTAGTGCTCGGGCGTCGCGGTGGTTCCCGTACAGTCAGTCGTTTGCCTCAAGTGCGTGCAACAGCTACTGCTGGGGTATCGCTAGTGAAGCCAAAGCAGACGGGGAACGCGTTCGCTGACCTCTGCATCAACAGCATTCGTTTCCTGGCTGTCGACGCCGTAGAGAAGGCGAACTCTGGACACCCTGGAGCGCCCATGGGTCAGGCTCCGCTCGCGTTTACTCTTTGGGACAAGTATCTGCGCTTTAACCCCAAGAATCCGAACTGGGTCAATCGCGATCGTTTTGTGCTAAGCAGCGGCCACGGGTCAATGCTATTATATGCTTTGCTTCACCTCTATGGGTATGATCGTCCAACAATAGAAGATATCAAACAGTTTCGGCAGCTTGGTGCGGTAACCGCGGGTCACCCCGAGAACTTTCTTCTTCCTGGCGTTGAAGTGACCACAGGGCCTCTGGGCTCTGGTGTGGCACAGGCTGTTGGTCTCGCTATCGCCGAAGCGCACCTCGGAGCAATGTTCAACACCCCAGAGGAGAAGCTGATTGACCATTACACTTACTTTATCATGGGTGACGGATGTGCGCAGGAAGGTGTTGCCTCCGAGGCATCGTCTCTTGCAGGGCATTTACGACTGGGGAAGCTGATTGGTTTCTATGATGATAACAAAATAACGATTGACGGGCACACTGATCTTTCATTCAGCGAGGATGTGGGTGCACGCTATGAGGCGTACGGTTGGCAGGTCCTGAGGGTTCCCAACGGTAATGAGGATCTCGGAGCAATTGAGCAGGCCATCCTCACAGCAAAAAGCGATACAACGCGTCCATCACTGATAATTGTCTCGACTATTATTGGCTTTGGATCCCCTCACAAAGCAGACACGCATGATGTTCACGGAGCTGCCCTCGGTGCCGACGAAGTCAAGGCAACGCGGGAGAATCTTGGATGGAAATATGCTCCTTTCGAGGTCCCAGAGGAGGTGCTGAAACATTGTCGCCGCAAGATCCAAGAGGGGGCACGTCTTGAACAGGAATGGAATGAGCTCTTGCAGCGGTACAAGAGTAAGCACCCAGAACAGGCTGAACTATTCGAGCGGATGGTGATTCGCAAGGAGAAGAGCCCTGGTTGGGAAAAGGCCCTCAAGGATTGTGCGGCAAAGACAGGCTCCATGGCTACGAGGCAAGTCTCCGGCGCAATGCTCAATGCGCTCGCTGCGGTGATGCCGGAGATCATCGGGGGCTCTGCAGACCTGGCCCCTTCGAACAATACGCTCCTGAAGGGCTTTGGCGATTTCTCTCGTAACAACTACAAAGCCAAGAATATGCGCTTCGGTGTCCGCGAGGCAGCGATGACTGCGATCACCGCGGGCATCAAGCTCCACAACACTGGACTGTTTCCCTACTGCGCGACTTTTCTGATATTCACCGATTACGCCCGGGGCATGCTCCGCCTTGCTGCCCTCTCCGAGGCGGGAATCACGTTCATTACAACGCACGACTCCGTCGCCTTAGGCGAGGATGGCCCCACGCACCAGCCCATCGAGCATCTGGCTAGCCTGCGAGCTATGCCGAATGTGTACACGTTCCGTCCGTGCGATGCGAACGAGTGCGCAGCTGGCTATGCGCTCTCGATCCGGCATGATGACAAAGTCGTTCTGTTGGCGCTCACGCGACAGAAGACGAACAAGCTCGAGACATCCTCATACGATGGTGCCCTGCGCGGAGCGTACGTGGTTTCGGATAATAGCCCTGCGGGCAAGCACCCGGATGTGATCCTTATCGGAACAGGCTCCGAGGTGGACGTCGTCGTGGAGGCCGCCGATCAACTACGAACTAGCGATGCTTTGAATGTGCGCGTGGTGTCGATGCCCTGCATGGAGCTCTTTGAGGACCAGGATGCAGCTTATCAAGAGTCTGTGCTTCCTGCTGCCGTGCCTCGCAGCCGGAGGGTCGTATGTGAGGCTGCCTCAAGCTTCGGCTGGTCGAAGTATGCGGATCACTTTGTGTGCATCGATCGCTTCGGAGCGTCCGGCAAAGGGCCTGACCTGATGAAGTACTTTGGGATCACGCCGTCGAACGTAGCGAAGAAGGCGCGAGAGGCTGCAGGAAAAGGCGTTTGAGGACGCCGCGGAAGCAGCGGTTCTGTGCCGGGCAAAGATTTTCAAGCGGCGTTTGCTGCGGCAACGCTCTGCGGAATGGGAACGCTTTGGAAGAGAGTATTCTTGCAGGGTCTAAACACGGCTGTAGTATCCCGCGTGATCACGTTGGGCCTCATCGTTCTCGTTCGCAAATGCGTTCCGTAGAACGTGCTGTTCTCTAGGGTAACAACGGCTGGGTACGCGGCAGCTGCATCGCCTCTGGGCTGGAGCGGGTCCTGCGGTTTTGAACCGTTGTCCACCTCGAAGGTTTTCTCCCGCCGATGGCGTCCGGGTTGGAGCACCTCCAACGGGCGCTCTGGAGACGGGGCCTTCCGTGCTTCAGCCTTGACTGGCTCACGCAAGCACACGAACGTTACCCAGACGTTGAAGAACTCGTAACGTTTGCTCTGGAAACAGTCGACTTTGAGGACCGGCGCGTCGTCGAGAGAGGCAGCCTTCCTGCGGAGGCACAGCCAGCGCTGCTCTCCAAGGAAGACGGCGTGGTCGTTCCCATACGCGGGGAGCTTCTCGTTTTTCAGGTGCTGGACGTTGCGGACGTCAGCGCCGCTGAGGAAAAAGCGGATCTTCCAAGCGGGCCCGAGCGCACTCTGAAGCTTCTGCTGACGGACGGTCGCCTCGAGTTGGCCGCTATCGAGGACGCTCCGATACCGGACCTCGGAACGAGTCTCCCTCGTTGCACGAAAGTCTGTGTGCGGAAACCTATGCTGCTGCACGGGTTGCTGGTGCTGCGTCCCGAGAACACGTCCGTAGTGAGGCCTCGGCCGAGCTGCATATAGAAGGAGTGGCTGCGGCTGCCGCTTGGGCGTATCGCAAACGAGTTCTTGGTGATGCATCGGGCGAGCAGCTGCCGCGTCCAGCTCGAGTGTCGGACCGAATATCGCCTGTTTGATGATGTATCTGCGTGGAGCTTTCGAGATGGATACGCTTGTACGAAAAGTGATCGTAGGTGTGGCATGCCTGCATGCTCGAGACACCGGCAGGATGCGTTCTACGACTGTGCCTCGGAGGCTCGTGCAGAACGCTGCCGAGACGTGCACACTGGCGCTGTGGCGCTTTCGGGCTACGGAAGTCTGGAAAGAGCGTTCTCCAAGCTTTGCACAACGCCTATGCCGGTACCTGCAAGACCACGCTGTGTCGTGAGGCACCCCTGGTTCCCATGGGTCATGCTTCAGAGCGCGAGTGAAGCGCCGCGGATGCTGCTCCATAGCAGAATAGGTGCGGTACTAGATCGAACTAGCGGCCTGATCTAATATGCACGCTGGTGCGTGAAAGTCTTCCATGCACATTTTGGGATATGGAATCGAGTGCGTAGCAGAAGATTGCGCAAGACTGTTTCGATGCATGCGAGTGCGCACGCTGTGACGCAGCAGGGGATTTGCGAGCCTCGGCTGGCAGGGCCCCCAGCCGGCGTCCACGAGGGAATAGCTGAGCTGTCCCGTCTGTGTGTGGCGTTCGCAGTAGCAGCAACAGCAACAGCAACAGCAACAGCAACAGCAGCGCGCTCGACTCCAGAGCAAGCGCTCACTGAAGAAACGCCACCGGGTAGGGCATCTATGCAGCGAACCATAATCCTCAGAGCGAAGTCTGGAGACTGGTGTGTGGAACACGGTGGATCTGGTGCGGAATGATATCTGCTTCCGTAAATGCCGATTGGAATCGAGACATTTAGGGATCCCCTATAAGATTCAAGGATCCTGCGCTACTGAAGAACAACTTGCGGGAACTCACCGAGGATCCATCGTCGTGTCCGAACGATCGCGGCGAAGGATGCAAACGCATGATCTCCCCAGTCACGCATAATGCCACGGACGGAAGGTGCATAAGATATTTCGATTCCAGTTCTATTCGTGCACGCATGAGCTCCCTAGTCACGCATAATGCCACGGAGTAAAAGTACACAACGTATCTAGATTCCGGTTTACTTCTTGCGCTTCTTGTTCATACTGTTGCAAGGCGAAATCGTCGGTGTTCGCAGTTATTCACGGGTATAACGCCGAAATTTGCGATACCCTGACGCTTGCCGGTGGGCGGGAGCCCTCCTGTGGACACACTCGGCGATACTCGGTGCATGGGCTGTAGATCACAGGCGGACGATCGTTAAAGGTCGCTGTGATTTTAGTGTTGCCCATACCTCTACGCGTGGAAGTCATCCCCAGAGGGCGGCTCTCGAGCGCGCTGCCCTCGGTGACTCGGAGCGGCGCATGGTCTCCGCACTGGTAGCGATGATGCAGGAGCATCACTCGAGCGCAACCTGTGTACGCCCCTCTCGGGCACCAGTCTGCGTAAATCTACCAGAAAAATATTCGATCGTCTCTGCCGTAGGTGTCTTGCTCGACAGTGCGGTCAGCGCGGTGCATTGGATGCGCGGAGCTGCCCCTGGGATGGTCCGCTTGGTTTCGGGTTGTGCGCGGGTCTTCCAGTGACCCCTCGCGTCCACAGAAGCATCAGGCCGGTGTCACGTAGAGCGCTCCAGTTGCTGCGAGCCTGTGGATCCTGCACTAGCCGAGCACCGACTGGGCGCTCAAGGTTACAGCGGGGATCGTCCAGTGTCTGTATCACGCTGGTAGTCGAAGGGCTCATTGAAAACGCATCCAACTTGACCCCGTAGATATCTCTCCATGAGATCCCTGGTTGAAGCGTTGAACTCTTCCGAAATGGGGCGGCCGAAGTAGCGGCTCTCGTTCAGCTGCTTTCGGACACGCTTTGCGAGCACCTTTCCGAGTTCGACGCCCCACTGGTCGAATGAATTGATGTCCCAGATGAAACCCTGGACTGCCGTGCGATGCTCATAGAGCGCGAGCAACTGGCCAGTGGCGTACGGATCCAGCCTCTGCAGCAGCAGCGTCAGACTCGGCCTGTTGCCAGTCGTCACGAGATGCGGAATCAGCCATTCGGGGCGGCCCTCTGCACGACACTCCGCCGCTGTTTTGCCGTACGCCAGAGCATCTGGCTGGGCGAAAAAGTTCGCCATGAGCTCGTCTGCATTGCTGACCGGCTCACCCTCGATGCACAGCGGGTACTGGGACTCGATGAAGCCAATAAAATCGCAGGGTACCGTCTGCCCCATATGCAGCAGCTGGAAAAACGAGTGCTGGCCGTTGGTGCCGGGCTCTCCAAAGTCGATCTCACCGACCGCGTAGTCGACGTCGTCGCCGCGCAGCGTCACGTGCTTACCGTTGCTCTCCATGTCAACCTGCTGGATATGAGCGGGGAACTTGAGAAGCGCCTCTGCGTAAGGATGCAGCGCCCGGCTCTTGTAGCCGAGAAAAGACAGGTTCCAGACGCCGAGAAGCCCCATGATCACCGGCAAGTTCCCCGCCAGCGGACTAGCAACGTCGTAAAAGTTCGCATCAACAGAGCGCGCGCCCTCTAGAAATCGCAGGAACGTGGGGAAGCCGTACTGAATCGAGAGCGGCAGCGCTCCGACCGCAGAGCACACGGAATACCTACCCCCGACCCAGTCCCAAAACTCAAAAGTGTTCCGCGGGTCGATCCCGAACTTCTCCACCATCGGCACGTTGCTGCTGCAGGCAACCATGTGGAGCCGCACGACCTCATCCGAGCGCCCCATTTCGGACCAGAGCCATTCGCGCATCGCCCGTGCATTCAGAAGCGTCTCCGCGGTTGTGAACGACTTGCTCACGATCACTATCAGCGTCTCCTCCGCCGACAGATCCTGCGTGCAGCGCTTGATATCCACAGGATCCACGTTGCTGAGAAAATGAAGGTGCCGCCCCCGCGCCGCCTCAAACGCCTCCGGATCCGTCCGAAACGCCTCGTGCACAAAGTCTGGCCCCAGATACGAGCCGCCAATCCCCACAGCGATGACACTGCGAAGCGGCTTCCCCGTGGCGCCGCGATGCTCCCCGCTGCGCACCCGCTCGCTGAACTCACGCACGTGATCGAGCACCCGCCACACGTCACGAACAACGTCCGTACCGTCGACAACAAGGCTTGCGTTCCGCTCCGCGCGAAGCGCTGTATGCAGCACGGCGCGCCGCTCGGTCACGTTTATGTGCGCGCCGGACTGCATCGCGCGGATCTTATCCACCAAACGCGCACGACGCGCTAGCGCGAAAAGTAGCTCAATCGTATCCTTCGTCACCCGCTGCCGCGAGTAGTCGAGGTAGATCCCGTCATACTCAGCGCGCAGAGAACGCACGCGATCGACGTCCTGCATCAGCTCCCGCAGGTGCAAACGATCGATCTCAGATGCATGCTCCACCAGCCGTCTCCACTCGGCAGTCTCCGAGATGAGGACGTAGTCGGTCGGCACCGGCAGTGGTGGCGGCGTTTCCGAAGGAAGCCGCCTCCCAACGGTGTAGCTCCCGCGAACGTCCCCCGCTGTGCAACGCGGAAACGCACGTCTCCGCAAAAGCCCAGCAGACCCGTGGTGCGGGTACAGCGCCCTGGATCGGCGCGATCCAGCTACCCCACCCCGAAGCGGCCACCCAGGCACGACAAAGGCGCTCATCAGGCGAACACTCTCCCAGCAAGCAAAGACCAGGTGCACACTATTGCGCACTGCACCGCGCAGCGAGCTTTCAACTGGCGTCCGCTTCTTGGGCGATTCGCCTCCGGCACGCGCGGCAGGCGGGTGCAGCTGCGAGGGCGCGGCCAACGGATCAGCGACTCGTTGATAGACTTTCACCTGAATTGCGTTCCATACGCAGGTGCGTGCCATCAACTGCTCTTTCGCCGCTGATGAGAGACGCGTTCCGCGTGCGTGCCTTAGCAGAAATAAAAAATCTAGGGGAAGGTATGGGCATGGAAGTCGGAGATCAAAGGCGGTCGCCATGGCCGGCTTCTTGAGGGAAAGGACGAAAGAAATCCTGGTCTCGCCGACCATGGAGCGAAGAAGCGCAAGTGACGAAGAAGAAGAGAGGCACAGGGGCGGCAGGCGAGAAGAGGGGTTCGCCCGATGAGACTGCGACGAGACTGTACTGGGAGAGGGGGCACGAGATCGAGGAACTCTCGCAATATCGAGTTCATGCAGAGGAAATATAGAGATGGAGTTCGTGACCTGGGACCTCTATGCCGCCATCAATATCAGGGAATGTGCGGTTCTGGAGACGAGGCCCGCAGAGCCGACGCGATCCAGCATTGTGGGGCAGCCCCTGAGGCTTGAAGTGCACAAGGCGAAGCTGCAGCCGATGGCAGGGGCTGGTCAGGAACTGCTGGGGGGCGTCTGGGGCTGGGTTTATT
>Ga0080006_1143116_pt1 | contig 14408 bp, 10 predicted proteins | sample RS3BMetagenome_FD_69209 | JGI IMG/M metagenome (GOLD analysis project Ga0080006, IMG submission 69209) | Ferric oxide microbial mat and aquatic microbial communities from Rainbow Spring, Yellowstone National Park, USA - RS3B (SPADES... ...
GTAGCACCAAACAAAATGGATAGAGAAGAGGTAGAAAGAAAAATAAAAGAAGCAGAGCAGTACGCGGTACAGGACAAGGCAAGGCTTGAATTTGCACAACTTAAGAACGATGCAGAAAGCATGATTTACAGCACAAACAAAATGCTAAAGGAATACAAGGACAAAATACCAAAGGATCTTGCAGATAAAGCAGATGCTGCAATAAAAGACCTTCAGGAGGCGCTAAATGGCAACAATATAAGCGACATTAAGGAAAAGCTAGACAAACTTAGGAAAACTACTGAGGAAATGGGGGCAAGCATGTATGGTGCCCAGCAAAGCGCAGGCGCAGGTCCAGGCAGTGCAGGGCCAGGGCCTGGCTTTGGAGGTGCAAGCGACAATGCATCTGATGTAAATTTCAAAGTGGAGAAGTAGTTAAATGACAAAAGACTATTACTCAATACTCGGGGTACCGAAAAACGCCAGTCTTGATGAGATTAAAAGGGCTTACAGAGAGCTCGTGCTAAAATATCATCCAGACATAAACAAAAGCCCAGAAGCAGAAGAAAAAATGAGAGAAATAAACGAAGCATACGCAGTGCTTAGCGACGAAAATAAGCGCCGACAGTATGATATGCTCGGCTCTGAGCAGTTTAGCCAGCAGTATTCTCCAGAAGACATATTTCGCGGATTCGATTTCAGTAGCGTCTTCAAGGATCTTGGCATAGACTTAGAAGACTTTCCTGGTTTTGGAGACCTCTTCGGCTTTGAAACCGGAATGTCTGAAAACAGGAATGCAGGCCAAGACATAATATACAGAGTAGACCTTACGCTTGAAGAAGTTGCAAGAGGAACAAGCAAAGAAATAGAAATAAGACATGTTAAAAAATGCCCTCGCTGCAACGGAACAGGAATAGAGCCTGGATATGGCTATGTAACATGCGATAAGTGCGGTGGAAGTGGAAGAATAAGCATAACAAGAAACACATTCTTTGGCAGAGTGCAAACAATCACTGTATGCGACAAGTGCGGTGGAAGTGGAAAAATACCTGAAAAGAAATGCAGCTTGTGCCGTGGCAAGGGCGGTGTTGTTGCTACGGATACCGTAAAGGTAGACATACCTGCTGGTGTTTCTGAAGGCATGAGGCTCAGGCTTGCTGGTATGGGTGATTACGCAAAGGGCGGATCCGGAGACTTGTATCTAGAAGTACATGTAATGAAACACAAAATATTCGAAAGAGATGGCAACGATGTGCTTGTAAGCATTACTGTGCCTTTTTACGTTGCTGCACTTGGTGGCACTGTAAGCGTGCCTACACTTGATGGCAACAAAACTATAAGCCTTGAACCAGGCACACAGCCAGGAACTAGAATAAGGCTAAGTGGTGAAGGCATAAAAGGATTCAGGTCGCAGAGGCACGGCGACGAGATAATAACCATTAACGTAGAAATACCAAAGACGCTTACGCCACAAGAAAGAAAACTTCTTGAGCAATTCAAGGAACTAAACAGCAAGACAAACAAAAGGTTTGGCTTCTTCTAGCCTTCTATTTCTAATTTCATCCAATCACTTCGCAAGAGGACTCATGCGAAAGCGTGGACAGGAATTGCGAGTAGTAAGCATTATGCGCCTTTGTGGACCTATATATCTTTGATGAAAGCTACATCTGTAAGGAAGGTAGTTTACTTTGCTATTTCTATTACAGAATGCGTAGCAAAAGCCCACGAATTTATTCATGGAATGATGTCAGCTTTCGTTTCTTCTACTTTATTAAGACTAAATCAGAACACAGACCTGCCTTTGCCTCTGTAAATGCGCCTTACTGTAGCAAGCACTACTCCGACTACGCCTATGCCGGTTAGGAAAAGTGCGAGTGAAAGGGCGAGCAAGCCAATCGCCACAAATGCCACGCCCATTGCTATGCAGATAAATGAAAATAATGGCGGAATTGCGGGTAGTGCAATTTTGTACGTTTTCAGCATATACATAGTAAATACAAGCCCTATGACAGCGCCGAACACAATCACACTGCTGATGAAGTAGCTGTGCAAGTTGATATACGCGCTAACCGCAAGCATCAGTGGAATTGCCAAATCTCCAGTGCCAAGTGCTGCTTGCATCGGAATTGGCACAGCGCCTTTCTTTATCAGGCTTTTAACCTCTTTATTGTGCACACTTGAAACCTTGAAATGTTTCTTGAAATCCTTAACGGCTGCTGAGCTAAGATAAGATTCGGGCACAAGCTCAACATCGCTTGCACCTATAAGCAAAGCCATATTGCGCTCAACCGCCTGCTTGCCAAGCGCAAGCATATGCCTTGTTATAAACACAGAGATGTAGTCATAGGCTGCAATTATTGCCATAAATATGAATGCTACAAAAAAAGAAAAGACAAGCCCGAGCACTATGCCTGCACCTATACTTGCAATCATAGCAACAGTGTTCCTCAACTGTGGCCGCTTATACTTTGCAAGCATCAGCAAGACAGGAATTACAAGCGAAGCTGCGATTACAAAATATGTTGCACTTTGCTGCGGAAATATGCTGCTTAAAATTATTAGAAACAAGTAGAACGACGCAGAAACTACAACTATGCCCTCTATAAGCGAATAAATCACTGCGCCGTGGTAAAACTTGAAAAAAAGCAAAAGAATAGCTGTGCCTGCAACAATGTACAAAAGGAAGTAAATAGCCTGCATGGGCGATTGAGGTTGCACAGGCTGTGATTCCATTTGGTAAACAACAGAAGGAGGCATAAAGTAATATACAACAAGCATGCCGAAAAGCTGAACTAACATGAACAAGGCAAGAATGTAAACAAGCTGTCTATACTCTATTTTTCTTTCCAAATAAACACCAAACCAGAGCAATTGCAGTTCATGTATTTTGTGTTCTAACTACTAAACTAGATTATTTGTTTTTATTATTTATATATGCAGCATGCAGTAAAACAACAAGTAGACAGTGCAACGCAAGCCAGATGAAGGTTATTCAGATTCGTGACGCACTATTTTAAGCATACCAGGCTTTGGAACGTATATGTCGCCACTGCGCTCAAGCTCGTCTATGTATTTGATGGTTGAGTTGCGGTCTATACCTGCTTTCTCAGCCTCTTCCAGCACAGATGTAACCTTTGCACTCTGCTCTTTTTCCTCAAGCTCCCTTATTATATTCATTATCAAGTTTATCTTGTCAACCTTTTCCTTAGGCATACCAGTCTGCAGTATATCTATGTCGCGTCTGCCAGTTCTGTCAACAGCAAGAGTGTTGAGCATGTAGTCAAAAAGCTGCACTGCTATCTCAGCGTCTTTAAGCTCCACTATCTGCGAAAGCCTTGATTTTGCGCTTGCTTCAGCAAGCCTCACAAGGCCTTCTATCTGCCTAGGTGTTATAGGTACTGCACCCTGTTTTATACCAAGCTTTCTAAGGTCTGTATAGTAATTTTCTATCCTTTCGCTTGCTTCTTTTAAAAGCCTAGGCCTTATGTTCTTCCTTGCGTATGCTACATACTTCCTAAGCAACTCAGCATTTATCGGAGGTAATTCTACTTGCTCATAACTTTGCAGCGCAGCAAGTTGGGCGCCAGCAGCCTCGTGCTGTATAAGTATGTGCCTTGCTATGCTCCTATCATGCTCCTCGTCTAGAACATCCGTTATTGGAAATATAAGGTCAAACCTTGAAAGCAGTGTTGGGGGTATGTCAAACTGCTCAGCAGGGTACACATTCCTGTCAAATCTACCATATTTAGGGTTTGCAGATGCAAGTATTGAGGTTTTAGCATTAAACCTTGCAACTATGCCTGCCTTTGCTATACTTATTGTCTGCGATTCCATAGCCTCAAGCAGGCCTGCCTTGTCCTCATCGCTTATCTTATCAAATTCATCTATGCATACTGTACCGCCTGAGCCTAGGACAAGAGCGCCTGCCTTCAGCGTCCAACCGCCTTCCGAAAGCTCGTCACGCTCTGCAGTAGCGGTAAGCCCTGCTGAGCTTACTGATTTTCCGCTAACGTAAACTCCTTTTGGAACAATGGCAGTTACAGACTGCAGAAGCCTTGTTTTAGCTGTGCCTGGATCGCCTATAAGCAATATGTGTATGTCGCTCCTTATCAGCCCGCCGTCTACAAGGTGCTTGTCAGGCGTACCGCCAAAAAGCTGTAGCACTATCGCTTTCTTTATTTCCTCATATCCATATATAGAAGGTGCAATAGATTTAGCAAGCTTTTCAAACACTAGCGGGTCTTTTGAAAGTTCGAGTATCTGTTTTTCTTCTTCCGACGATATCTCAAGCTCTGCAAACTCTTTCTGCTTAGGCCTTATAGAAACAGCATCTATAAACATAGTGAAAATAGTTTTCTCCTGCTTGCCTCTTGCAGTGAGCCTGGGCCTTATTCTCAAAATACCAGTAATATCTGCACGGTCACCAGGTAAAACACTGTTTACAAGGTCGTCTTCAAGCCAGATTTCCATGTGCCAGTTTGGCACGTTGCCTCTAAGCCTTTCAAGCGGGTCCTGAACTTCGAGCTTCTGCAAATCCAGAAACTTTGACTCTTCGTTAACCTGTTTAAGCGATCTGTGCTTGCACTGCGGACATAACTCTGGCACACTGTCATGCTCCAAATCGACTTTTACCACTGTACCACAAAGCGTGCATTTGAAAACGCCCATGTGCACCTTAGGCATTATTTCAGACCTTTTAACAATCAGAGAATCAAGGGTTATGAGCTTGCTTATTTGGTCTGAGCCGATGTCTTGTATTAGAGGAGTATTAGAGGCATCGGACCCGAAGAATCTAGCATAGACAGACTTTAGGGGATTGGGGTTTGGGTTTAGCTTTGCTAGTGCAGCGTTCGCAGCAGGCAAAATAGAGTCTGGATTATTGATAAGTTCCTCTGCCAGTGAGTGGTCAAACTTCTCCAAGTCCGCGATATCTACGTTAAGCGACCTCTTCTGGGGGTAACTAACGAAAAGGCTGCTTATCTGGCTTGAATAATAAGTATCGTAAAACTCTAGGAACTTACTCTCTAGCTCCTGTGCTGCAATTGCCTCCACAAAATCTCCCCTATTTTATTGAGAATAAGCAATATATAAAGTTTATCCGATGCTGCATTTACATGCTTATTAGAAAAATTAGTGGAAAACAAGCGACTATTGCCTATAAAAATGGCAAATACACGCTTAAATTGACGATAAGAAGGTAGTGTTGTAGCACAGGTAAAAAAATAGACAAAAGTATCCAATGGGAATTATAAAAGTATTTAAAAATCACTCAACAAAATAAACAATGGGTGGGGGTTTGAACGGCGCTACAAGCGGCCCGGGGGGAGGCGAAAAGCTTGTGCGCGCACACGCAACAGTGGTTTGGTTTATAGGCGAAGCTTATGCAGGCACTGTTTTGTTTAGCAGAGAGAACTTAGTAGGTATTTACAAAGAATTAAAGGACAGATTAACAAACCAAGGCGGCAGGGCTCCAGACGCAATTATATTTGGCGGTGAGCTGCTACCAAAAATACCAGAATACATAACCCGCGGCGGAATGAGTAAGGCCAGAGTTCTGCAAGAAGGTATAGAGGACCTTGGACTCGCCGAAGTGGCAATAAAGCCCCACCTTAAAAGAATAACCGAACTGATTGCAAACAAAAGCCGCAAAACAAAAATAGTATATATAACAAGTAGTAGCGACCAATATAATAAACAGATCATACACGACGATATTGTAAAAATTTACAGCCATGCACCAAGAGAAATGACAGGAAGGATAAAGAGCCACATAGACAAAATAGAAAGCAATGAGAAGATAATAGACAACAGTAGAAAGGCGCTAGATAAGCTGCAGGCAGAGAGGAAAAAGGCGAGCATATCGGGTTATAAGTTGAAGATAAAAAACATAAATGAAAAAATATCACAACTTGAAGAAACCAACGAAGATTACAGAAAGATACTGCATGGGTACGAAGAACTACTCTCGCTTTGGCTGAAAGAGCATAATGAAGTGCCATTGCTAGAGGTTCATAAACTGTTCAACCCCAAAAAAGATCCAATAATAGACGAACTTATAATGCAATTATCACAACATAATGGTAAAAGCCTTGATGAGCTCAAAAGAGAGTACGACCAAATAAGTAAGCAACTTGAAAAGACAAGCATTAAAAAAGAACCTAAGAGGTTTGAAAAGCTTAATGAAAAGTCAAAATGGCTTGCAAACTTGATTAAAAAATACTCTGGAAGAGCGTTTACTGAAGCAGAGAAAGAAGCAAAACAGAGAATACATGAAAGAATAAGGGCTGGCGAGCTGTTTACTCACAATCTTGCAGGAGGCAAAAATTTAGACGAAATTGCCTGGAAGATTGCTGAAACGGAGATAGAAACTCACGTAAGAAATGCTTTTGGCAGAAGAACGAACATTGAAATAATAAACGAAAAGGTAGCAGACATAACTGTAAAAAAAGAAAAAATAAGAGTATCGAACAACCCAACGAATATGTCAGAACGGTATAAAATTGCTGTCTACAAAGATTTGAAAAAAGAAGTTCATATTAATATAGGCGAAGGCAAAGGCGCAGATACTAGTACACCAATACTGGTAGCGATGTTTCACAGCAACATCTACACAATGGTTGTTGAGCCACAATCAAATGAAAGTGAAAAAATATCATACACAGTCGCTGTGCCGCCAGCAATATCACAAGCCAATGCTGTTGCTGCTTGGAACCAAGGCATAAAAACGCCGCTTACAGCGGTATATGACGAAGGCCAAGGCATAACCTCTGGTTTTGTGGAAGTAGTAATGAAAAGAAATAAAGTAATAACTGTTGATTTTAAAACCGAATACTATCTTAGAAAAAAGGCAGAGGAAGAATTTGAGCAGCAGAGGCAGACATTAGATAAACACAGACGCTTGCAAAATGGCCAAAGCAATGGCACAGAGTTAGACATCGAAGATCGCCTCCAGATAGAAAACAAGCTACCAAGCGAAATGAATCAAAGACTTTTAAAAGAGGCCGTGAGAAAGCCTGAAGCGCTGGATTGGATAAAGCAAAAATATAAGCTAGGCAAAATACATACACTTCCAATAATGCAGGTAAACGACACACATATAGGTACAAGCGGCTATGGAACGCCTACAGCATACATGCTAGACGGGCTTGAAGGATATATAAAGGACAAAGGCCTGAAAGACTACCTTCTTGTATTTGGAGGAGACAACATAGAAGGCAATTATAAAAGAATCTTAAATGAAACAAATTCAGAAAGCATGCCTACAAACCTAGAAGATTTTGAAAGATTCCTTAAGGAAAAGGGGTATAGCGACACGAGAGTTAGACACCTAACCGAAAAATATGCATATTATCTAAGCTTAAAACAGCCGATACAAAATCCTGACCTTCAGATTAAAAGACTTGAGGAGCACACGAAACTGCTAAGAAAGAATGCAGCAACAATAATCTATGTTTCAGGCCAACACTTCAACAAATCGTACGAGGACAAAAGCAGGGACGAAGCCACTGCATTAGCACAAATGTCAAAGCAAGACGCGCACAATATAGTGGTTGTACCTGGCGGAGACAAAGGAGCAAGAGAGATAGAAATAGTAACCCCAGGTGCAAGTTTAAAGGCCTTCGTAGCACACGATCCAATTACAAAAAACATGCAATTTGATAAAAATACGCTACTTATATTAGGCGCAGATAAGCACGTGCATGAAGCACGGGCCCTTACATTTTTAAATGGCGGCTTTGTATTTGTAGCAAGAGGCACTACCTCTTCTCTCACTACTAGTTATCCTACTGAAAAAGGCATGATGGTAAGCGAGAGCACTAGAGGCTTTTCCCTTGCGGAAATTTCGTTTTCATATTCTAATAAAGGTCAGGTTATACCTTTGGAAATGGAGACTATGCTAATAAACAAAGATGTGCTTACAAAGTACATGCCTCAAATTCCTAAAGAAGTAAAAGCTTTTGAAGAAGCGCTCCGCAAGGCTGAACCAAACAAAGTCAAAAAAATAATGCTTCTAATAAACTGAGTTCCTCATTTTGCAAAACCACTTTGTTTCGCTCTCACTCCTCTACGTATGGAGCAAGATAGTAAGTTACAGACGCGTCGCCTATTTTGTAGCTGAGTTTTAGTGGCTGGTTGGTTTTTAGCGCTAGTGCTATTGAATTGCCTACGGGACTTGATTTTACCATGTTTTCTAGGAACTCGAGGTTAAACACAGCATTTACATCTTTGTCAGCAACAACTTTCTTCACCTCTGCTCCGTCTACCTCGTGCACCTCTTCAAGCTCTCCAGAATCTCCTTTAGCACTTATTATAAATTGACCTTTGGATGCTTTGAATGCCACATATGATGAAACAAGACTTGCGTCTTTAAGCACGTTCTTAAGATGTTCGCCATCAACTTCTACGTTTGCGTCAAACTCTACCTTTGGCTCCTTCTCTTCTTTTGCTTTTATATCAATCATTTGAAGCTTGTACCTCCGCTTTCCGTTGGAGCTTACAAACTCGAGCAGAAGCTTATTGTCAGCATCTTTAAGTACAAGCCCTTCGTTGTCGCGTGTCCTTGAAAGGATTTTGCTAAGGTTGTCAAGGTTTAGGCCTATGCTTGTATTCTTTTCTATTTCATATGTTGAAAAGGCTTTGCTTGGCATAAAAAATGAAACCATGCTAATTCCAGAAGGGTCCATTGCACGCAGAGAAATGCCGTCTTTTGATATGCTGAATACGCCTTCGTCTACCAGGCTTACTATCGCTTCTACACAGTCTCTCCAATATTTGGCATTTTCTAGTTTGAATTCGAACACACACTGCACCCCAAGCAATAAAGTGACATCCTCCACGCGACTAAAGGTCGTGGGCTTCCCAAGCGCAGCAAGGTATGATATTGATATATCGGACAAAAAGTATATATATGTTTGCAACAAAATTGCTTTATACGGCGGGACACGCCGGAATTCAAGCCTTCTGAGATATTGGTCTCTGCATTCCAATATGGAATACAGGCCGTGTCGATGAACTAGGAACATACCAAGCGAAACACGGTATGATGCCACAAACGCGTTATGCGTTCCCAACCGAGCCCAACAGGGCGATGAAGGTTGGGGATTCTGTTTCTGCGGTTCGCTCGCATCACACGATTAAAATCGTGGGTTTTCACGCTCACGTTTTATAAAGAATGCAATAATATTTAACCCTTCGAAACTTTGCTGTGTTTGGCTTCTGAAAGTCAGTGGCGTGTCAGCAGGAAAAAGACAATTGCAAGAATTATGAGCACAATGGCAAATATTTCTGCTAAGAGAATGGCCCTGCCAGAATTGCCAAAAACTATTGGTATAGGACCTATCATAACTACGCCACCTACTTTCAAGCTTTGATTAGTTGATGTAGATTTTTGCAAATGTACTGCGTTTAGCAAAACGTATGCAAGTACAAATACCAATCCTAAAAACGTCAAAATAATCCCAGCCAGCAGCAATGCAGAGTACATAATAGACACCGTTAGCTAGCCACTATCTTGTATATACTCCTTGCCTTCTACCAAATCCTTTCTAAACCCTAGAGTACATAACCTAATATTACTAGACAAATTTTCAACTATTAGCCGGTCAAGAAGGTAGGCCATGCCATTGAATAAATAACAAACAAAATAGATTTATTATTTGCTTTGAAATACGCGTAGCTAAAGCAAAGAACAAAGAGCATAGCAAATAGTTTGCTTTTTAATTTTATTTGGTTATTTTATGCTACAGGAAATGAAAATTGGCATATTATGAGAGGAATAGTATTTGATAAGAAAGACGGGGCATCGTATAACGTTGCCTCTTACCTAATCGAAGAATTTGAGTTTGAAGAAAGGCAAGGCAACATATACAAAAGCAAAGAAAATAGAGACATAGTCATTGTTGAAAGCGATGTGGAGCTGATAAACGCTGAGTTTGTTGACAGCCTCGGCTTTTCTATTGTATACTTTTTAAGCAAACATGAAAGCAACGCAGGCATAGGAGCATTTACTACACACGCCACAGGCAATTGGCGACCTAGCGCAGACCTTGGGGGCAAGCCTAAACAACTCTCTTATGCTGCACCATTAGAAATGCTTGGTGTATTAAGAGAAGAGAGCAAAATAAATACAGGCATAAGTGCAACATACGAAGCAACACATCATGGCCCTTTACTTAAAACTCCTTCTCTGTTTGTCGAGCTTGGAGGCGATAAGAAAATGATAGAAAACAAGGAACTTGCTATGTTGCTTGGCGATGCACTTTGGCAAGCAATAATGCAAAAAGAGGTAGAGTTTGAAAAAGTTGTAATAGGCATAGGCAGCAACCATTATCCCCAAAAGTTTACAGCCCTTGCAATCGAAAAGGGTCTTGCCTTCTCGCATATTTTCCCGAAATATGCGTTCTACAATCCAGACAACAGCGACAATACAGATATGCTTGTTCAAGCAGTTGAAAGAAGCAAAATAAAGCCTGAAATTGCAGTAATCGAAAAGCACTCATTTAACGCACGGGAGCGTGAAGAAATAATTAAAAGGCTAAACGATATTGGTATTGGATATGAAATGGTCTAATATTGCCCTTTCTTTACTCTTGATCGCGGCTTTGACTAATATTGCAATGGCGCAATATTGGTTCCAAACAGGAGCTAGGGCAGGCAATGCCGCTGCGCAGAACAATGGAGCAAGCGTAACAATAGAGACAGTACCGCAAGAAAACATAAGCAGCGGGTCTATGGCGTTCTGGGTTGGCGAAGACCTTCAAAATGGAGGCTTTGTGCAAGTCGGCTACACCGCTGAAAACCAAACAGGCTATTATCCAACTAACTGTACACTTACTGGCTGCAGCAGCAGGGTGTATATAACCGCTGGCACACCAACTTGGTTTTATGAATATTTTCTACCAGGAAAAAACAACACGTTCCTCGGTGCCATAGGACCTGACGGCTCTGCAGGCCCGAACTACACCTTCCACACATATTCCTTTTACTCTTTAGGCAACACATGGTACTTTTTATTCGATGAAAAAATAATAGGCACGGCAGATATGGGTACAGATAGCTCGGGCCCTAACCCACCTGTTGCCATAGGAGAGCTTGCAAATTCGAGCGGAGTTGCAAGTTTTATGAAAAAAGTAATCTTCTACAATTTATCAGCATACAAATATGACACATTTTTGCCTGTGCAAAAGGCATATGGAATAGTATCTTATGGGGTAGGAAGTAAAACTGCAATACCTAACCCATACGGCGTTGAGGAGGTAGACGATAAAGTAAACTATTTTGAGGTAGGCTCTGGGTTGCCCACAAGTACAAATGGCTCTGTGCTTTGGACTCTCGGCTATTACCTTAAAATAAATTCAGAATATGCAAACATAAGCAGCAATTATGAATATGCTGCCTATTCCGCAGTAGGCATTTCTGCGCCTCCTGTTGTGCAGATAAATAATACTGCTAGAGCAGTATTTGAAGGATGGTCAGGCAGAGGTGTTGGGTCCTACACTGGCCCAGATCCAAATGCTACAGTTGTAATGTATTCAAACATTACTGAAAACGCAGTTTATGTTGTGCAATACCGTATTAACGTAACACCTGAAAATAGAACATTCGGCAGCGGTTGGTACAACCAAGGAAGCGTTGTAAGATACGGAGTTAAAAACAGCACAATATACGCCAACAATAACAATAGCGCAAGGCTTGTATTTGTATCGTGGAGCAATGGAAATAAAAATACAACCGGCACATACATCGCAAACGCGCCGGAAGTAATTAGCGCAGAATACGTTCAAGAATATTTGGTTAATGCAACTGCGCAATATGGCAACGTAAGCGGTTCTGGCTGGCATATTGCAGGAAGCAAAATAACTATTGCACCTACTCCACTAGTTAAAGCTATTTCAAATAAGGAAGTGTTTGCATTTTATGCTTGGAGCAATGGCAGCATACAAAGGAACCTTACAGTTATTGTTTCACAGCCCTTGCGTTTAATTGCGTTGTATAAATATGAGTACAAGGTAAGCATAAACGCACACAACGCTTATGAAAAGCCCATAACTGTAAACAACTATACTATAAGTGGAGAAATAACAAACAACACGCCATTTTTAGGCAACGGTACCTACACTATAGAATATGCCCTCTATAAAGGCGCAGAGGTGCCTGTTAATCGCACAATAAGCGTAAGCGGACCTGAAAGCATAAACATTACTTTACCAATATACAATGTTTACATAAAGGCGTCAGACTTCTTCGGATTGCCAGTAAACGCCACGCTTTATTTGACCTTTGCAAATGGCACAAAAACACATACAAGCATGGGCAACAGCGGTGAAATAACCATGTATAATGTACCGCTTGGAAATGTTTCTGGACATGCAACTTACTTTATAAGCACTAATTTTAAAACAAGCGGCGGCAAGGCGGTATCGCTGACCTTTATATCTGCGCAGAATATTTTAGTCGTTGTCGTTTTGACATTAGCACTTGTTTCATTTGCGTTATGGCTACGTAGAGAAAGGCTTTTGAATATGAACAAGAATGTATAATAATAAAATGCAAAAGATGGTATAATGAAAATTGCGATCGTAATTGCGCCAACCGATTTCAAAGACGAGTCCCTCTCAAAAGCAGAGCTGCTTCTGGGTAAAAAAGGCATAGGCTATGAGATTGCAAGCACATCAAAGGGCGTTTGCAAAGGCCATCACGGTGCAGAAGTCAAGCAAAGCATATCGGCTGAGAATTTCGAGCCTGCAGATTATGATGCAATATTCATAATAGACGGCCCTGGTTTAGATTCCAATAGGCTTTTCGAAAACAGGCAGTTGCTAGATAGAATTAGATACGCGCACGAAAACAAAAAGCCCATAGTCGCAATAGGTAATGCAATAAAAGTGGTAGCAAAGGCAAACGCAGTAAAAGACACAAAGATAGCAAATGTTGAAGACGAAGAAGCAAAAAGACTTGTCGGGCTTTATAGGGGCAATATAACAGAGGAGCCTGTAGAAATGCATAACGGAATATTAACAGTTTCAGACTATTCGTATATAGACAAGGCAGTAGACCTGTTAGCAGAAGCGCTTGGAGTGAAATAGCTATAATTACTCTTTGAGCACTACTTTTGTTTCGGCCCCGCATTCGCATATATAAATAAGCAGTTTCTTGCCCGACAACCTGCTTATTCGCACTTTGCAGTTTACTCCCGGAACAAGTAAATTGCCGCATTTCTTGCAAATTCTGCTTTTTAGCTTTGCAGAAATTTTAACCTTGTAGTGCGCGCTTATTCTCTGCGCAAGGCGCACATACCTTTTTTCCAAAGCTCTGCTTTGCTCTGTATTTTCCTTTGCCTGTTCTTCTGCCAGAGCAAGCAGCTTAGAAATATGATCTTCGGCAATAGTCTTTACAAGCTTTGAATTATGCATGGATAAATATTCTAAAACAAAATATATAAACCACAGTAAAGCAAGAGACAAGCACATGACAAGGAATTATTAAAAACAGGTTAGCCCGGCATCGTGTAGTTGTTGTGCACCCATGGCGGCTTCGGAGTATGCTTTGGCAGAGTGCCTGTAAAGTTGTCAAGCTCGTAGATTCTTATTGGAGAAGTTACGTTGAAATAGTTAAAACCAGTGGCGTTGCTAGGATATACAAGCGTAAATCCAGGAAGGTCGCCAAGGTAATAGCCACGGTAAAAGTTCGAGCTATAGAACAGCGAAGGTGCGTCGGTTATTGTGTCATTAGGCCCGTTGGGCAGATAAAGCAGCGCAAAGGCCATGAAAGGTTGTCCTGAAATGTTGAACAAGCCTTCGTAGAACTGCGACCTAGTAACAAAAATGGCGTTTGACATTGTGCCATTAGGGTAGTAAAGCCTTGTTACATTAGATGTTGAGTTGATAGGCACGCAGTATGTTATGTTTGTATAGGTATTGCCTACTAAAACAATGCCTTTAAGCAGTGTCTCATTCTTAAGGCTCTTTATAGGCGCACAGAAATCACTGGTACTTGTAGGTTTATACGGAATGAGGATTATTGCTGGGTCATGCCTTATTTCGCACTGCGAAGTACCTAGAACGTAAGGCTGCCCTGTGCCGTTTGCTGCTGCAATGGCATACGCCCTGCTTGTCTCGTTTACATTTACACATGCAAGGAAGTCTAGAGCACCCCACTTTGGCAAAAGCTGATTGTCGAATAGCAAATACTTTGCCTGCACACTATTTGAAAAGTTAGCAAGGTTCGCAGGTCCATAGCCGTCTGCAGGGCCAAGCACAAATCTGGCTGCTGTTTCATAATCAAGCTTAGGCACTGCGTTGTCGCCACGAAGCACTGCATTGCTGTTCCCAAACCAGTTTATCCAGTCGCCATAATCCCACCAAGAAAGTATTCTAGGGCCATATGGACCTACGTTGCTTTTAGCCCAGCTCATAGCGTCAAGCCAATAG
>Ga0080006_1145352_pt1 | contig 14405 bp, 10 predicted proteins | sample RS3BMetagenome_FD_69209 | JGI IMG/M metagenome (GOLD analysis project Ga0080006, IMG submission 69209) | Ferric oxide microbial mat and aquatic microbial communities from Rainbow Spring, Yellowstone National Park, USA - RS3B (SPADES... ...
GGGACGGTTGAGCCCGTGGCGCCCTCCGGGGGCAAGGTGGGGCCTTGAAGCGGGAAGCCCCGTCCGTAACGGTGGACCCAAAATTCCCGTAGTTGAGCGTAATCGATTGCACTTAAGTACAGGAGTTTTTGGGTCCACCGTGAAGGGCTAGGGTTTCCTCTCAAGGGTTCATTTCCCACCATAGGGGGTTACATCCCCCATTCGGTGGACAGTAGGATGGACAGTAGGATGGATAGAGGCCCACTCCCACTCGAGTCCGGATCCCAAAGGTAAGGGGATCCGTCGTGTGATGGGGGTAGAGAGGTGACTGGTTTCCACTCCTTCAGTCCCATTCCCCCAGTGGAGCTGGGAAGGAGCATCCTTAGCTCCACTGAAAATTTTTGAGGTATTTAAATCTATAAGGAGGTTATTCATCCCGGCCCTGGAAGGGCGGGGCTCTACGCCTTTAATCCCTCCTTCTGTAAAACATTACGTACTGTAATCAACCTAATTTAGAACTTCAAGGGTCTACGCGTACCATGGGGCGGCCCAAGCTTTCCTTAGGGAAGTCCTATTCCTTTCTCATAGCCTTGAGGTTGATCTGGTGGTAAAGAGCTATGAGCAGATCCCTCTCAGTTACTATGCCTAAAGGTTTGGACTCAGAATCCAGAACTAGGAGTGAACCTATCCTCTTCAGGAGGAGCTTAGCGGCTGCCTCATTAACTGAGGCCTCCGGATCCACTACCTCTATCTCCTTAGTCATTACGTCCTTGGCTAAAGAGCTTAGGAAGAGTTGTGGATCTGCCTTAAGGATGGACCTGACCACCGTCCTGAGGACGTCATAAGCGGTAACTATGCCCACGACCTTACCCGTGGAATCAACTACTGGGAGTCTCCTGAATCCCCTTCTCACCATCTTCTCCGCAGCGGAGATCAGCATCTCGTGCTCCCCTATGGTGGTGACGGACTTCGTCATGAATTGACTAACAGGCAGTATCCTCTCCATTTCCTGGAAAGCTATGAGCAGATCCCTCTCCACTATCATCCCCACAGGCCTTCTAGCGTAATCCACGACAGGGAGGGAGCCGAAGTTCCTAGTGACCATGATGACCAGAGCGTCCATTAGGTCTTCATCGTCCATTACGGTTACTGGATTCCTAGTCATGATTTCGTCCACACTGCGGCTCAGCATGGAGATCATGTCGAGCTGAGAGCATTTCCCGCACGACTTCAGTGTATAGGCTATCAGATCTCTTGTGGAGACTATGCCAGTAATGGGGTTCTTTCCCACTATAACCCTTCCTATACCCCTGTTACTTATCCTGAGGAAAGCTTCCTTGATGGAATCGGACTCGTCTAATATAACAGGATCTTTGATCATGAAAGTCCTTACTTCCTGCATGTGATTTACTATCATCTCGACGTTAAAAGTCTAGAAACAATAGGGCTGTTGAACACGAAGCTCAGCTGCACTCCTCCAGGCTTAACTCTGCCTCACGTCTCCAAGGATCATGAGTTAGGGTTTTAAAGTGTCCCGCTTAGAGCCTTCAAGCGAAGAGCGAGAGTCATTTTAGTCGGTTCGATGGATAAGTAATCTCATGTCCAGAACGCCCAAGACTTGCCTCATTACCGGAGGGGCTAGGGGTATAGGAGCGGCGATCGCCTACAGACTGGGTAAATCCGGGCAAAACGTAGTCATAGCTGACGTTGACGAGGAAGGAGGTAAATGGAGGGAAAGGCAGCTGAGTAACGAGGGAATCCAGGTGAAGTTCCTCAGGGCAGATGTGTCCTCAGAACCACAAGTAAAGGAACTAATGTCGAAGACTGCGGAGATCTTCGGGGGCATTGACGTCTTAGTGAATAACGCCGGTATAGGTTCACCTGGCAAGCCCATAGAGGAACAAACCCTCCAGGAGTGGCAAAGAGTAATAAACGTTAACCTCACAGGCACCTGGCTTTGCTCCAAATATGCAGTCCCGCACATGAAGGATAAGGGCGGCGTCATAGTGAATATAGCCTCTACCAGGGCTTTTCAGTCTGAACCCAACACCGAACCCTATTCGGCCTCCAAAGGAGGTATAGTGGCTTTGACCCATTCACTTGCGGTGAGCTTAGCTAGGTATGGAATAAGGGTGGTATCGATCTCCCCAGGCTGGGTTGACACGAGCCAATGGCAAATACCCCCCAGACCCCCTTCACTCACCAGGCTGGATAACCTGCAGCACCCAGCAGGTAGAGTGGGCAGACCAGAGGACATAGCCTCCCTAGTTTCATTCTTAGCCTCCGAGGAAGCTTCATGGATAACCGGAGTCAATTTCACAATAGACGGTGGAATGACAGTGAAAATGATTTACCTTGATGAGGGGATCATAGGACAAGCCATCAGCTTGCTTACCGAAGACCAGGACTTAGGAAGGGCTTTGGAAGCTATGCTTAGGAAATTGAACTCCATGGGTCCTGATGATAGGAAGAAATTCAAAAAGATCCTGAAAGATTTAGCCGAACAAAGCTGACTTTTCGCTAGCCCTGGGTTAGATATCAGAGCGCAGAACCCACTGCGGGTAAAGTAGAGTGGGGAGTTCTCGCTCGGATCTATACTATCCCCCGATCTTCCCAGTCAAAAAGGAATGTGGCGGAGGTGTAGATGCTCTTCATGTAGACGCTACGAAAATCGGATTCAATGGCTTAACGCTGAGGACATCGTCAAGGGAACTCCAATCGACGTTGATCGGACTGGCATCCTTCCCGCCCTGAGGGTTCTAGGGCGGTTCACGGTTCCCGTCCTGTGTTAGTGACTAGATCCTCGCTTGGTTGGCAGTGGAGAGTCAGGTGCCCTCCATCTGGAACGCAACCAGGGGATCGGCGTGGAAAAGGGATGATGGATGCCCCAATCCCCTCGCCCCGGATCGAGCCGGGGAGGATCGCCCCCCGGCTTCGCTGAAGAGGTATTTGACGAAAGGTCGTTCAGACTGGGGTGGCGTTCTCCCCGTGAGGCTTAGGGCCCTTAACCCCCAAATTCCGGAACTCTCACGAATATACTCAAGAGACCGTGTAGAGACTTTGCGCGGACCTACTTCCCTATCTCTCTAAGTCCACCTGTCTTACCGCCTTTTCTCCTATTATCACCTCCGTGAACCTATCCATTCCCTTCACTCGGACCTCATTACCCTCTGCCTTCGCCCTGGAGATTCTTCCTGAGACTAGGATCAACTTGTCCACCTTGATGGATGCAGAAGCCCTCACGCTTGAACCGCCGTAGCTGATGGTTACTCCCTCCCTGAGCTTTACCTCCCCGGATCCCCCGTAGAGTAATATCTGAAGTGAACCTCGATCAGACTTCATGGGTATTACCGAGTTCTCCCTCAAGTATATTGGTAGATCAGAGGTTGACTCTACCCATTTCCGTCCCTCGTTCTCTCTTCCCGTCCAGAAGTCGGTCCACTTCCCTCTCGGTAAGTAGACTTCTCTACTTTTCCTCCCCTTTTCCACAATAGGTGCGTGAAGTATGGATCCCCCTACCATCAATTCGTCGTAGATCCTGTAAACATTCTCGTCGTCTTGGAAGTGGTAGGCTAAGGGTCTCAGTATCGGGTGTCCGGTCTCATGAGCCTCCAGTGCCAAGGCGGAGAGGTAGGGGAGTAACCTATACCTGAGCTTCACCACTTCCCTCACCTTCTCCTTCCACATCTCAGGTAACATATATGGCTCTTGATCCACTCCTCCCTTCGCCTTATGGTTCCTGAAGAGTGGGAAGAAGAGCGCCATCTGGAAATACCTCACCAATAACTCCGGGTCCGAGTCGGTAGCTACTCCCTGAAATCTGCCCGAGAATCCCCCCACGTCGCATCCCACGTATGGGAATCCGCTCACGGAGAGACTCAGCACTAAGCTCAGTTGGAGTTTCAAATCCTTCCACGAGGATACATTATCCCCGGTCCAAACCGCTGCGTACTTCTGGGACCCCGCGAAGGCAGCCCTGGTGAGCACAAAAGGTTCCAATCCTGCCTCTTTGAGGGCCTCGAAAGTGGCCTGTGCCTGGTAGTAAGCGTAGACGTTGTGAGCTGAGGAATGGGGGACTCGCTCGCCTTTGCCTAACGAGTGTAAGCTGTCCTCATCGAGAGTCCTAGAGTCCTTCCATAGGACTGCTGGTTCGTTCATATCCAGCCAAACTCCGTCGATCCCGTTGGAAATCCACTCCTTCACTCTGCTCTTCCACCACTCCCTCGCCTTGGGGTTGAGGAAATCGATCCAAGCGCACAGGCCCGGCCACATCCTGTCCGTGTATATTTCCCCGGTGGACCTCTCCATCAACAACCCCAGGGCCTCCCTGAAAGGGGTGTAACTCTGTTCCAACTTGAGGCAGGGGCTCATTATGGTGATAAGTTTAGCGCCCATTGAGTGGAGATCCTCCGAGAGTCCCTTGGGGTCTGGAAACCTCCTGTTATCCCAAGTGAACATCCTGTAGCCGTCCATATAGTCTATGTCCAAGTATACCGCAGCCACTGGGAACCCCTCTTTTAAATGCTCCCTGACCAGTTGGAGTAAGAGGTCTTGTGGGTAGTAAGAGTATCTGCTTATTTGGTAACCCAATGCCCACTCTGGGATCAGGAAGGGCCTCCCTGTGACTGCGGTGTAGTCCTCTAACACCCCCTCGACAGTCCTTCCGTCGAAAACATAGAACTCCATTGACCTCTCAGGCGCGAAGACCGTTATCTTATCGTAGATCAGGTTACCAACGTCTACTATTAAACGGGAACCTGTATTGAATAGGTAGCCCAGAGCCTTTTCTCCCTTAATGCAGATGAAGAAGTTAATGGACTTATACATGGGATCCGTGAACCAAGAGTACTTGCCTCCCACGTCAGTATTCCACATCTGCACAGTCACTCTCCTCCTGTCCAGCTCGAAGGCCTTTTCCCCAAGGCCTAGGACGTGCTCCTTCAGCCCTAACCCCTTCTGTACTGCGATCCCTTGGATTCCCCTCATGGTCTGGATTTCCTGGAATGGGATAGATCCCTCCAGGATCTTGAACTCCTCTGGCAGGTCACTCTGGTCCACTTTCTCCCCCATGAAGTGGAATGGGACCAGGGGATCAGGATCATTGACCCTGATTCTGTAAACACGTCCCGATCTCTCCACCTGGACTTTAGCCACAGTTCCTCGGGGGAGTTCAGGTTAATAAATCACGCCTTTCACGATCCTCGAGTTCAGCGTTGGACCTCGATATTGACTCCTTCACAGCACTCTGATTGACCCTAGTCTCTCCTGGGAACATGACCATATACTCCTCAAGGGACGTGAAGGACTCCACACTCCTCACATCCCTCTCCACTTCGGCGAAGTTCCTTCTACAGACAGCAGCTATCATCCTCTTTGACTCAAAGGGCACCAACCAGATCACAGGACTTATGGAGTTAAGGATCTCTGCCATTTCCTCTCCCCTCTCCAAGTTCACGAATATGTAGTAGGGTATACACCCTGATATTCTGTTGAGTTGGAGGAGGCAGCTGAACCTCACCAGTCCCTGGCTCACCATCCTCTCCAACACCCTATTCAGCCTCCTCGTCTTCACTCCGATTCGCCTAGCTAGAGAGGCGATCCTAGCCCTCGGCTCGTCTATTAGGGAGAGTAGCAGGGTGATCTGAATGGGCGTTAGCTTAACCTCAGCCCTCGGGTTCGAGTAGAAGTACCTGTAGAGTTCGTAGTCCCCTAAGGCCCTCCTGAGTTGCTCCACCTGCTCTTCCGCTTCACTGGGAGTCCTAGTCAATGTGCCTAGGAAAAGTGCGCCATCGAGCGAGTTAACGGAGAAGTAGAGGAAGGGGAAGTTAGGCACTTCGGGGGAAACTCTGCTCCTCTTAGGCCTGAAATAGGACAGGACCACTGAGAGCCCCATGGAGCTGAAGTTGGGGAAGGTCAGGAAACTCTCCAGTATTCCAGCTCTCCTCATGCCCTCTATCCTCTTGGCTACACCGTTCCCCGTTAAGCCCACGACTTCAGCTATGGACTCGTTGCTCAACCTGGAGTTCCTTGAGAGCAGTGACAGGATCTTCACGTCTAACTCGTCCATTTCCAGATCCCAAGTGGGCAGAGGTTTTTTACCTTAATTGGGGTTAAGGGCGTAAAGCCCTCCCCTAAGAGGGAGGAGGTCAACTTGTCTCAAAAATCCTATACGCTTTGGAGGTCCTCCTATTTTGCCAGATCCCTCCAACGCGATCACGGGGGGATAGCGGCCTGGATTGAGTCCTCAATGCCACTCTGGGTTACCTAGGCCTCTCCACACGACTTATAAGAATCGATCACAGCCCTTAAGTCCCTCAGGGCCAACTCAGGCGGCATTGGCACCTCCCCTCCCCTCTCCACAGCGTCCAGGAAACCCCTAATCCCTACTTCAACTGAATTAACGTTATCCACCTTTATCCTCTCCTCCTTACCATTCACCTTCGCCACGATTCCACCATAGGGCTTCCCCTGGGTCCTCGTATTGTGGTCCTCGATCACGCTCCCCTTCTCGCCGTAGATCTCGAACATTGGGTACCTCTCCAAGGGTTGAACTGACCAACTATAGATCAGCAACCCTGTGGCTCCGCTCCTGAACTTAAATATTGAAACCGAGGTATCCTCTCCCTCTATTTCAGAGAAGTAGTTAGCGCACATGGAGACCACCCTCTCATATTCTCCTCCTATATTCAGGAGGGTGTCAATGAAGTGTACCCCACCGTCTATGAGTGCCCCCCCTCCCATTTTCTCCTTCACCGCCCTCCATCCTCCTGGCTTGTAGAGGTGGTTGCTCCTGACCACGATCAGGGAGAGCCTACCTAATCGCGACGCTAACTCCTTGGCCTTCCATACCGAAGGATCGAAATAGAAGTTCTCCATGACCATGAACTTTACTCCCCTTTCCTTAGCCCTCCTTATTAATCTCTCTCCCTCCTCCACAGTCCTGGCTATGGGCTTTATGAGGAGCAAATTCTTCCCTGCGTCTAGGGCCTTTAATCCCATGGGCAGGTGAGACTGATGGTCCACTATTAGGTCCACTACATCGGCGTCAGACCTTAGCACCTCCTCGAAGGAGGTGAAGTAACCTAAGGCTCCATACTCCTTCGCGCATTCCCTCGCAGCCGTTTCGTCTCTGCTGAAAACATAGACTGGCACCTTGAGCGAAGAGTAAACCGAGAGGTGTACCCTCCCATATCCTCTACATCCTACTACAGCTACTTTCATGCCTCTCTTGAAGTTCTTTCGTCCTAAAAAATTCGTATGACTTGCTCTATGGAATAAGTGAAAGTCCGTTGAGAGGGGTAATGTTTCAAGGGAGCCCGTGGATCAAGCTCATTCGGATGAGGACTTCATCTCGTGTCCAATTGGAATCGAACGTAGGGGCTCGACCCTTACCCGGCCTCAGGATGGGCGGGGCATAGAACCTGCCAAGGGCTGGGACTCACGTCCCTCAAGGTCCTCTTCAGCAGGACCCACATGGGGGTGTAGCCTTCCCTTCAGGGACCTGGAAATAGTATAAGGACTGTTGACCTGGGAAAGGACCCGATCTGTGACGACGATCTAATCGATTTTAAAAGACAGTCCAAGTTTAACTCCACATGGTCTCCTTGGTTACAGGTGCGACAGGATTCATGGGGAAGTTCCTCGTGGAAAGGTTAGTGGAGGAAGGAGAGGACGTCATAGCGACGGGTAGGGCATCCACTTCTCCCTTCAAGCCGAACCCTAGGGTCAAATACATGGAGATGGACGTGTCAGATCCCTTAGCCGTAGATAGGGTACTGAGTAGGCACAGGCCAGAAGTGGTTTACCATTTAGCCGCCCTAGTGGCTGACGTATGCGAAGTGGATCCCTCATCATGTTCCAGGGTCAACATCCGTGGCACTCAGAACCTAATAGAGCTCAGCGCTAACCACGGCGTGAATAAGTTCGTCTTCATGAGTTCCCAATCGGTCTATGACCCCTCTGCCCCAGAGCCTGTTAGGGAGGAGGCAGCGGGTCATCCCGTTCTCTTCTATGGAATAACTAAGTATTCTGGGGAGATGATGGGGCTCTGGTACTCTCGCAAGGGGATCATGGACTTCCGGGCCCTCAGGCCCAGCGTCGTCTTTGGGCCCACGAGATTCAGGGGCCCCTCGGCCCAATTCTCAAGCCACATAGTGGAGAAAGCCCTCAGGGGAGAGGAGGTCTTGATCAGGAACCCAAACGATAGGGTGAACTACCTATATGTCAGAGACGCAGTTGAGGCTACGTTCAGGCTGGGAAAGGCCAAGTCAGCGCCCTCAAGGATCTACAACGCAGGGGGATTCACCATGACTGTACTGGAGTTCGCTGAGATGGTCAGAACTCTCATCCCTGGACTGAGGTATAAGGTGGAAGCGAGAGAGACCGTCAGGTATCCCGCGGTCATAGACAACGAAAGGGCTGAAAGGGAGCTAGGATGGACTCCGCGTTACCTAAAGGAGGAATCCATAAGGGACTACCTCGAGACCCTTAGGAGGGGTTCAGCTATTTTCAATTTATAGGTGGCTAATTTATAGCTTCCTCCCACCCTGAAAGGATTTCAGTGGTCAGAATTCTCACCACGAGGGATCATCCCCTCATCTAGGGACACCCTAGGGACAGAGGATTGTTTGAGAGATCTTCGGTCCCATGAACGAGCGTAATTAACCTCCACATCCCGTGTAGCTGAGTTCCTCCCCAGCCTTAAGGGTTCCCTTCAGGGATTTATGATCCACACCATGGAGGTTACACCTGGCGGGCAGTGGGCTAGAGGACTACCTCCACATAAGTGGGGAAACTTCATCCATAACCCCTGGTTCCATGAGAGGGGATTGAAGGTATTGAAGGTACTGATGCCGCTCCCATAATCCCATCACGTCCTCAGTCAAGCTGGGGAAGGGAGTCGCTAGCTTCACTGAAAAGGAATAAGTTAAATGAGGGGTCTATCCATCCCCTTGGCGGGCTTTACGCCCTTTAACCCCTATGATTGTAAGGAACGTTATCGAGAGCTGTTCTCAGATCCCTTTTACCCAAAGTCGGACCGAGAAGCGGAGTTGATGATTTCAAAAATAATCTAAGAGAAGCATTTAAATCTCCTACGGAGTCTATCTCCCCGCGGGTTGGGGGGCGTAAGACCTTTCCGTGAGGGAGGGGATGCCCCCCAAAATTCAAATATTCGTTCCAGGTAGGGTGTATATGAATGACAGTCGCCGACGGTAAGCATCACTGAGGCGCCTGAGCGAATGAGGTACGCCTCTGTCCCATGGACGGCGGACCTAGCCCTCAGAGCTGGGACTCTCCACGATCTCCCAACAGATTACAGGCTCCGCCCACGGGAGAGACGAGGCGGATAGGAGGGTAAAGGTGTCCCCCCCCCCACTAGCCCCAATGATTTGAGGGTGACCCCCGCGTGATCCCTCAGGAGACCGTGGCGTATTGGAAGTGGGTAAAAGTAAGGGGAAGTTACACCACGAGTAAACGCTTATGGTAAATATCTATAACAAATATCTATAAAGAAACTTATTCAAGGCCGAATAACGAACGCTTACTTCCCAGCTGGAGTGGCCTGAGCAGTTACGGATGGAGAGATGATCACTCCCTGCGGCGAGACTGAAATATGGGGGAAATCGATCACCACTTGGCTGCTCCCTGCGGGGGACACTATTAAGTCATCGTCTCCTACGAAGTGGACCTTAAGGACGTGACTTGGTAGTATAACCCCTAAACCTGAGATACTAAGGGTGACGTTGGAGATGTGGAGGAAGATCTCGTTATACTTGCCCACGGGGATCCTAGCTGAGATCAGGTGAGTGATGTTAGAGGAGAGCTCAAAGGTTATGGTTGAGTTGGAAACGGTAATCCAGCTACCATTGACCCTATGCAACATTATGGAGTCCACAGTTAAGTAGACCTTGAGGGGTGAAGGATCGTCTTGCACATAAACTGTTACCTCTCCGGTGCTCAGGAAGTAATAGCCTACATAAGCTACCACTGCGATCACAATGAGGGCAGCGGCGATCAACCAAGACCGCATATGGAGAAAGAGAAGGGGAGGGTAAAAAGTTATGAGTATCCTTTAGGGCTTCGCAGATTACCTGGGGACTCACTGCTCTCGAGTCTCTGACGCTACTAAGTAGAGGAGCTGTCCCCTATGTTATACTGTCCTAGAGTTAGGGACCCTGATCCAGTTGAGAGAGGAAACGGACCTGCCAATTTTATTACTTCTGGGGGATTACTTAAATTCTGGGGGAGAAGTTGCTATTCGACGAGAGACCAAAGGAGAGAAGAGATGATCTCTTCGATAGATCTAAGGAGGTCCAAGAGATATTAACGAACCTGCGTAGGCCCCTCATCCTCATAACTGGCGTCAGGAGGATCGGCAAGACTTCAGTGATGCAGGTAGCGCTCAATGAGGCAGGCGAGGATTATATAATCCTCGATTGCAGGGGGCTTAAGGAGAACTACAGCAGGAGGGACCTTTACAATATAGTCTCCTCCTCTTTAGCACGGAGGCTCGATAGGCTCAGGGACATCCTGAAGAGGATTCGGGGAATTCAGATCATGGACAACTCGGTTGAGATCGGGTGGGGAGGAAGGAACTACGTGAGTTGAGGGGACTTCTTCGATCACCTCAACGAGAGGAGAGTTATAATTGCAGTGGACGAGGCGCGGAAACTGAGAGGGCCTCTATCCAGAGAGGTCAGGGAGGCAATAGCCCATGCATACGATTACGACAGGAACCTGAGTTTCATCCTCACAGGCTCAGAGGTGGGCCTACTACACGATTTCCTGGGAGTTGAGGACGAGAGGTCTCCTCTCTTCGGACGTTATTACAACGAAGTTTCCTTGGAGAGGTTCACCAGGAGGGAAAGCGCCGAGTTCCTGGAGAGGGGATTTGAGGAGTTAGGAGTTAAAGTTAGGGAGTCTGAAATGGAGGAGTTAGTAGATCTAGTTGATGGCATACCCGGCTGGTTGGCCTTCGCAGGGCTGAGATATGCAAAGGAGAGGAATTTGACGAGAGTAATGGAGACGGCGGTGAGGGTGGCCCTCTCCGAGCTGAACAACCTAATAAAGGCCAAGGAAGCTTCCTCAGGGATATCTGGGAGGAGATACTGGACAATATTGAAGTGTATATCCGTATATCCAATGGTGCCAACTCCTGGAGGGAGGTGAAGCATTGCCTGGAGAAGGCGGAGAAGGGCACCATTTCCTCTAGCGTGCTCAGTAACTTATTACATTACGTTGGAGAATCTCAGTATTATCTAAGGACTACCAGTTCTTAGATCCTAATCTATAGTGAAGCGTCAAAGCAGTTGAGCTGACTTCCTCACTCCTGAAGGGCGAGACTTTCAATGTAAATCCTTTTTAGCGACCTGAATTCGTTTAACCCATGAGAACTTTTCAAGAAATAGAGCACAGGCTCCTGTTCGTATTAGCTAACTCCTTCAGAGGTCCCACCTTCCTCAACTGGGACAAAGTTGAAGGCAACAGGGCATGGATCAATTTAGATTCGACTAGCAGTAACTTCTACCTCTTCGTCTTGAACAGCAGGGGCAGTGGGCTGATCAGATTAGACGGTAAACCATACTTCGAATTGGACAGATATCATTTCTCCATTCCCATTCCGCAGGGGAGGCACATGGTGGAGCTGGAACTCTCCAACCTCATGGACTTCGGTGAGAGGACCGAGATCAGCCACGGTACTCCAGTGATTACCGAGAGGGACCTGAATGCCTACAGGCTTTGGATTTACGGCTCGACCCTCTTAGAGGAAGCTAGGGCTCTCAATGATGGGGAGTTTACCGGGGACGTTTTAAACCTCTTGAGCGAAGCCCTGAAGCTTTCCCCATTCTCTTCAGTCTCAAGGGAACAGATAATACTAGCGGTAAACGTGGGGATGAGAGGGTTAGGCCTGGAGAGAGCTCACCAGATAATCGAGGAGGACCTGGTCCCCATTTTTAGAGAAGACGAGGACAGAGCTAAATTCGAAAAGGCCCTCAACAGGCTGAAGAGTGGACTTGAGGAATTGCGTAGGAAATACGGGAAGAGGGGGAGGCTGATTGGGGTGGGTCATGCACACATAGACACTGCTTGGCTCTGGAACTTCGATGAGACGCGGAGGAAGGTCCTGCGTACCTTCTCCACTGTGCTCACCCTCATGGGCAGATACGACTTCCACCAGGTGCAGAGCATGTCCATTTACTACGAGTGGATAAAGGAGGATGCACCCGAACTCTTCGAGAGGATAAAGCAGAGGGTTAGGGAGGGTAGGTGGGAATTAGGGGCAGCATACGTGGAGACAGACGCCAATGTGGTTTCAGGGGAGAGCTTGGCTAGGCAGATGCTCTACTCCCAGAGGTTCTACCTGCAGAACTTCGGGAAGTTAGCCGAAATCCTATGGCTTCCTGACACCTTCGGCTTCAACGCTAATCTACCCCAGATAGCCAGGCTTGGAGGGGTCAAGGCCTTCGCTACCCACAAGGTCTTCTGGAACGACACTAACACCTTCCCCTACAACGTCTTCAACTGGGTGGGCCCTGACGGAAGGCCGATCCCGGCCGTTGCCTTCGGCCATGGCAAGGGAGGCTACAACTCTGACTTCTCCGCCGACAGCGTCCTGGAGCAGTGGAGGAATTGGAAGGAGAAGGATCAACCCATGCTGTATGCCTATGGTTACGGAGATGGAGGAGGGGGGCCCACTGAGGAAATGCTCCTGAGGGCGGAGGCAGTTAATGCCTCCCCTATCCTGCCAAAAGTATCCCTCGGCGGTGTATCAGAGGTCCTGAGTGAGATAAGGCCCTTGGAGGAGTGGAGAGGGGAGCTCTACCTTGAGACACATAGGGGGGTGCTAACCTCGCACTCCAAGATGAAGCTTCTGAACAGGCGGTCGGAAATAGCGCTCAGGGAAGCAGAGCTCTGGGCCTCGCTCGCTGGGAAATATGATGGGGCTAAGTTCCAGTCCATGTGGAAGGTCCTGCTTAAGGATCAGTTCCACGACGTCCTACCTGGTTCAGCAATAAGGGATGTGTATAGGGTGGTTTACCCTGAGTTGGAGTTACTGATCAAGGAGGCCTACGACGAGGCTCGACGGGCTGCGGGGTCGATAGCGGGTGAAGGGGAAGCGATCTTGGCCTTCAACTCTCTTCCTTGGGAGAGGGAGGACTACCTAGTTTCGCCTTGGAAGGTGGAGGGGGGGCAGGAAGTGGAAGGTGGAACTCTCGTGAGGATTAGAGTGCCTCCTGTTGGATACGCTGAGGTGAAGCCAATCCAGAGCGGGGTAGTGCAGGTTAGCGAGGGGGCAGGAGGGATAACAATGGATAACGGTCTAATAAGGGTCGTCATCTCGAGGGAAGGCGAGCTGATCTCCTTGGTCGACCTCACTACGAATAGAGAGCTGCTGACGTCGCCATCAGGCATTACGGCCTATGAGAACGCCCCAGGATGGGCTGATGCATGGGACATAGAACCTGGGTACGCTGAGACTTCCTTCCCGGTGAGAGCAGTTAAGGTGGAAGTGACCAAAAGGGGACCCCTCATGGCCTCAGTGTCCGTGGAAAGGAGGTTCAGGAACTCTATCATCCTGCAAGAGGTGATCGTGGCTGCTGGATCGAAGAGGTTGGACTTCAGGACCACGTTGAGAGTCAGGGACAGAGAGCTCATGTTCAAGGCCTGGTTCCACTTCGACGTTAATGCCCACTCCTCAGTGAGCGACGTCCCATTTGGGATCGTGGAGAGGCCCACTCACTCCAACACTTCCTGGGACAAGGCGAGGTTCGAGGTGCCGATCCAAAAGTTCGTTTACTTAGGCGAGTGGAACTACGGCGTTGCCTTGATCAACGATGGGAAATACGGCGCCTCCATTAGGGGATCGTCCGTGGGCTTGACGTTGAGCAGGACACCTATCTTCCCTGATCCCTCAACCGACCTAGAGGAGGTAACTTTCACTTACTCCCTGCTCCCCTGCTCCTCAGTAGAGGAGGCATTGAGAGCTGCATATGAATTGAACGTCCCCGTCCTACCCATCAGGGGTAAACCGGGGGAGAAGGCGTTGCTTAAGGTCCAAGGAAGGGGTCTCATGTTGGAAACCGTGAAAGGGGCAGAGGAAGGGCGGGGATTGATCCTCAGGTTCTACGAATTCATGAACTCAAGGGGAGAGGCAACGGTGGAGTTCCCGTTCGAGGTGGGAAAGGTCTCGTCCTTAGACCTACTGGAGATCAACGAGATCCCCAGGGGGATCCAAGTCTATGGCAATAGGGTGAGATTCTCATACCGCAACAGAGAGGTGATCACGCTAAGGGTGGAGAGGGCGTCTTGAGTCATAGATCGGGCCTGGTCCTTTCCCAGGTCAACAGTCCTTATACTATTTCCAGGTCCCTGAAGGGAAGGCTACACCCCCATGTGGGTCCTGCTGAAGAGGACCTTGAGGGACG